>ERZ764778.2449-NODE-2449-length-16405-cov-4.272294_pt1 | contig 16405 bp, 19 predicted proteins | sample MGYA00374951_ERZ764778 | MGnify/ENA primary metagenome ERZ764778 (study PRJEB28918, sample SAMN05720193) | bioreactor metagenome | isolation source: Anaerobic biogas reactor | place: USA:Washington, USA | collected 2015-08-08 ...
CACGAGACCGTGGTGGAGGCCGCGGTGCGGGAGTTCGTCGAGGAGTGCTCCCTCGAGCCCTCCCTCATCGAGGTGCTCCACGAGCAGGTCACGGCCGGCCCCTTCCCCGCGGACCCGGAGCAGCCGGAGCTGGCGGGCGGCTGGACCTACACCACCGTCATCGCCCGCACGACGACCGGCGGCCCGCTGAGGACGTTCCCCAACGAGGAGTCGGTGGAGTTGCGCTGGGTGCGGCTCTCAGAACTTTCTGATCTTCCTCTCATGCCCGCGTTCGCCAAGTCACTCCCGGAACTTGTTCAGGCAATTCGCAGGCTGTCCGTCTGAGTCGTGTGGCAGTGTGGAGGCATGATCCACGTTGAAGGGCTGACCAAGGACTACGGTCCGGTCCGCGCGGTGGAGGACCTGTCGTTCCGGGTGCAGCCCGGGATCGTCACCGGTTTCCTCGGCCCCAACGGGGCAGGGAAGTCGACGACCATGCGGATGATCGTGGGCCTCGACACGCCGACCTCCGGCACCGCGCTCGTCGACCGCCGTCCCTACCGTGAACTCCGCCGCCCCCTCACCGTCGTGGGCGCGCTTCTCGACGCCAAGGCCGTCCACCCCAACCGTTCCGCCGCCAACCACCTCCGGTGGCTGGCGCAGTCGAACGGGCTTCCCCTCTCGCGTGTCGACGAGGTGCTGGACCTGGTGGGGCTCGCGGGCGTCGCGAAGAAGAAGACCGGGGGGTTCTCCCTGGGCATGGGGCAGCGCCTCGGCCTGGCGGCCGCGCTGCTCGGGGATCCCCGCATCCTCGTGCTCGACGAACCGGTCAACGGGCTCGACCCGGAGGGCATCCGCTGGGTCCGGGGCCTGCTCCGCGCCCTCGCCGCGGAGGGGCGCACGGTGCTCATCTCCTCGCACCTGCTCTCCGAGATGGCGTTGACCGCCGACCGGCTCATCGTCATCGGGCGGGGCCGACTGGTGGCCGACACCACCACGGAGGAGTTCATCCGCGAGCACTCCGCGCAGACCGTCCTCGTCCGCGCGGAGGACCCGGCGGGGCTGGCGGAGCATCTGCGGCGCGCCGGGCTGACGGTCACCCCGGCCCACGGCCCCGGACTCGAGGTCGCGGACAGCAGCACCGAGGAGGTGGGGGCCCTCGCCTTCACCGGGGGTTTCCAGCTGCATGAACTGTCGTTGCGGCAGGCCTCCCTGGAGGAGGCGTTCATGGACTCGACAGGACAGGACGTCCAGTACCAGGCCCGGAAGGCGGAGTAGACAGCAGTGTTCCTGAATATCCTGGCGGCGGAGTTCACCAAGCTCCGGACGACGGCGTCCTTCTGGTGGACCACCCTCCTGTTCATCCTCATCGGGCTCGGCTGGGCGGCGCTCACCGGCTCGACCACGTTGCCCGCCGAGGGCGGGTTCCCCACGCTGTGGGCGTCGGCGACCGCGACGACGGTCTACCTCATCGGCTTCCCGGTCCTCATGATCCAGGCGGTCATGATCGTGACCACCGAGTACCGCTACCACGTGCAGTCGGCCACCTACATGGCGGTGCCGCGACGCTGGACCGTCGCCCTGGCGAAGCTGCTGCTCTACGCGGCCTTCGCGGCGGCGCTCACGTTCGTGGTGGTGGTCGTGGGCTTCTACCTGGCGAAGTGGCTGGCCCCGGCGTCCGCGGGGGAGATGTTCCGGCCCTTCCGGGACGCCGCGGCGCAGGAGATCATGTGGGTCTACCCGGCGGCGGCCGCGATGCTGGTGATGATCAGTCAGGGGGTGGCGCTGCTGCTGCGGCAGACCGCCGGCACGGTGGCGCTCATGCTGATCTGGTTCATGGGCCTGGAGGCGGTCTTCCGCCTCATCCCCCGGGTGGGGCACCGGATCGGTTCCTACCTGCCGTTCGAGAACCTCCGGTCCTTCCTCACCGATCACCCTCTGGAGGAGGTGCCCTGGGGCATCCACGGCGCGGGCGCCTACTTCCTGCTGTGGGCGGCGGTGGCGTGGGTGCTGGGGGTCGTGGTGCTGCAGCGTCGCGACGCCTGACCCGTCAGGTCGCGAGCGAGTAGACGAGGATGACCAGCGCGGGGATGAAGAAGTAGCCCATGGCCATGGCTGCCGCCGCGACGGAGTAGCCGCGGGCGGCCACCCGACCGGAGAGCTCCGCCAGGGCGATGATCCGGGCGCGCAGCGGCGGGAAGACGAGCACCAGCATGGTGCCCAGCACGTTGAAGATCACGTGCACGAGTGCCGCCTGCACCGCCAGGACGCCGAGCTGGCCCGGCACGGCGAGGGCCGCGAGCAGGGCCATGAGCGTGGTGCCGACGTTGGCGCCGAGCGTCACGGACAGGACCTCACGCATCGTCAGGGTGCGGGCCACGGAGAAGGGCAGCAGGGAGGAGACGGTCACCGAGGAGGCGTTGACGGCCATGGTGACCAGGGTGCCGGACGTGACGCCGAGGGCGTCGGAGGCGCCGGACGAACGCTCCAGGAGGGTGCGGGTGGTCGCGGCGGTGAGCACGGACAGCTGCGCGTTGATGATGCGGATCGCGGCGAGCACCAGCAGGGTGCCCAGCAGGATCGCCAGCACGGCGGCCAGGCGGCGGTCGAACAGTGAGCCGAGGAGGCCGTCGACGCCGAGGGCGTCGATGAGCGGGGAGTAGAGCTGGAACAGGCCGCGTCCGGTGTCGGAGGGGTCCTCGCCGCCGACCGACCCGGAGACGATGTTGGCGAATCTGCTCAGCGGCTGGAACGCCAGTTCCAGGATGAAGGCGGCCAGCGCGAACAGGGTGTTGAACCAGGTGTGCAGCGACGCCGAGGCGAAGGCGCGGCGGAAGCTGGTCCGGTCGCCGATGTAGCTGAACGCCACTATCGACGCCGTGATCGTCGTGCCGATGTTCGCGCCGAGGATGATGGGGATCGCCACGGACACGGAGATGCCGCCGGTGCCGACGGCCGTGACGGTCAGCGCGGTCACGGCGGTGGAGGACTGGATGGCGGCGGTGGCGAGGATGCCGATGAGCAGGCCGATGACGGGGTTGGTCGCCAGGTCGAAGAGTCGTGCGACGCCGGTGGAGCCGAGTCCGAGGGCACCGTCGAGGATGAGATACACCGCCATGATCAGCATGAACACAGCGCCGGCCACACCCATCCAGCGCACCGTGGCCCCGAAGGCGGAGAGGGCGCCGAAGTCGCGTTCCGCAGGGATCTGCTTCGGGTTGATGAAGTGCTGGGTACCAGGGAGCGGGACCGGCCTGATTTGTTCAGCGGTCATTACTTGCCCCTTCACTGCACGTACATATTCAAGACAACCTGCGTCCATCTGAATCTATCACCGGCGGAAATAAATGACCATTGCGCTAGGGTGTCCGCAATGGACCGTCAACCTCGGGCACCGCAGCAGCTCACGGTGCCGCTGCTCATGGCGCTGGCGCTGCTCTCGGCGTCGGCCCCCTTCTCCGTGGACATGTACCTGCCGGCGTTCCCGGCGATCGTCGAGGACCTGCAGACCACCCAGTCGATGGTGCAGCTCACGCTCTCCGGTTTCCTCGCCGGTCTGGCCCTCGGGCAGCTTCTCATCGGACCGCTGTCCGACGCCCTCGGCCGTCACCGCCTCATGCTGCTGGGCACCGCCGTCGCCTGCGTGGCCGCCGTCCTCGCCGCGCTCGCCCCGACCATCGGGATGCTCATCGCCGCCCGCCTCGTCCAGGGGCTCGGCTCCGGGGCGGCGATCGTGCTCTCCCGCGCCGTCATCCCCGACCTGGCGACCGGGGACCGCGCCGCCCGGGCCTTCGCCCTGCTCATGACCATCCAGGGGGTGGCGCCGGTCCTCGCGCCCGTGGTCGGCGGGCTCCTCGCGGACCCGCTCGGCTGGCGCGGACTCTTCTGGATCCTCGCCGGCCTGGCCGCCGTCCAGCTGCTCGTCGTCGTGGGCGTCATCCGCGAGTCCCGGCCCCCGGAGGAGCGCAGCCCCGCCACGGTGCGCGGCATCCTCGACAACTACCGATTCGTCCTGGCCAGCCGCGGTTACCGGGGCTACCTGGTGAGCTTCACCTTCGGCTTCACGACGATGTTCTGCTACATCTCCGCCTCCCCCTTCCTCATGCAGGAGGAGCTGGGCATGTCCCCGCAGGTCTACGCCCTCGTGTTCGCGTTCAACGGGGTCGGCATCATCGGGGGCAGCATGCTCAACGCCCGGCTCATCGGCAGGTTCCCCACCCACCGGATCCTGCTCACCGGCCTCGGCGTGCAGGTGGTCACGGCCGCCCTCCTCGTGCCCACCGTGCTGTTTCACCCCACCGCCTGGCTCATCCTGCCGCTGCTGTTCCTCGGGGTCTCCCAGATCAGCATCATCATGGGCAACTCCACCGCCCTGGGCACCGGGTTGGTCCGCGCGCGGGCGGGCTCCGCGTCCGCGCTCATGGGCTTCACCCAGTTCGGCGTCGCCGGTCTGGTCAGCCCCCTCATGGGACTGGGCGGGAACCCCGGCCTCACCATGGCCGTCGGCATGGTGGCGTGCTCCCTCGTGGCGACGGCCGGGGCCCTGTACGCCGGGCGCGCTACTGCAGCGCCGACGTCAGCTTCATGACGTTGTCCACGTAGCGGCGCAGGAAGCTCCTGTCGTTCCACTCCTCCAGGGTGAGGCGGCGGGAGACGGCGAGGTAGGCGTCGGCAAGCTCCATGAGCTCGTCGAGGAGGTTGCCCCGGGCGATCATCAGCGTGGCCTCGTAGTTGAGGCCGAAGCTGCGCATGTCCATGTTGGAGGAGCCGACGGTGCCCACCGAGTTCACGGAACCCGGGTCCGCGATGTTGAACTTCGAGTGCAGCACGTACGGGGCGGGGAAGAGGTGGATCCGCACGCCCGCCTCGAGGAGCACCTGGTAGTACGAGGACTGCGCGTGGTGGACCATGAACTGGTCCGACTGCTCGGAGACCAGCAGATCCACCTGCACCCCGCGGTAGCAGGCCGAGGTGACTGCCTCGAGCAGCGACTCGTCGGGGATGAAGTAGGGGGAGCACAGCACGAGACGGTGCTGTGCCATGTGGACGATCGAGTTGAACATCCGCAGGTTCGGTTCCGTGGTGTAGCCGGGGCCGGAGGGGACGAGCTGGATGATGTTCTCGTCCTCTGGGCCGGAAAGCCCCGGGTCCTCGCGCGGCGGCTCCGGGTCGAGCAGCTCATTGGTCTCCGCGTACCAGTCCACGGCGAACATGAACTCCATGGACGCGACGATGGGACCGCTGACCTCCACCATCGAGTCGATCCACTGCCGACCCTTCCGCTGGTTGGCGCTGAGGAGGTAGGAGCGGTCGATCATGTTGATGGAGCCCATGAAACCGATGCGGCTGTCGATGATGAGCAGCTTGCGGTGGTTACGCAGGTCCGGGCGACGGAACTTGAGCAGCCACGGCTTCAGCGGGAGCATGAGGTGCCAGTCGACGCCGATCTCCGTCAGCCGGCGGCCCAGCCGGAAGTAGCCGGGGTACTTGAGTGAGCCGATCTGGTCGAAGAGGTAGCGCACCTTCACGCCCCGCTGCACGGCCCGTTCCAGCGCACGGAAGAACACGTCGGTGGTGTCGTCCCAGGCGGTGATGTAGATCTCGACGTGGACGTGGTGCTGGGCCTCATCCACCGCGGCGGCCATCCGGCGGATGGTCTCCTCGTAGTCGCCGTACACGCCACGGTTGTGGCCGACGACCGCCGGCAGGTTGGTCAGCCGCCGGTTGAGCCGGATGACGGACTGCACCTCCGGGCGCAGGCCGCTGCCCTCCGGCCAGTCGGGGATGTGGGACTGGACGTCCTCGATCATCACGTTCGCCTCCCGCTGGATGCGGTGGCGACGCCGGTTGATGTACGGCGACCCCATGAGCAGGAACAGTGGCAGCCCGATGAAGGGCAGCAGCAGAATGGCGAGCAGCCACGCGGTGGAGGAGCTCGGACGACGACCCTCCGGCACCAGACCGATCGCCAGGATCTTGATGGAGTAGTCGACGATGAGGCCGATCAGCTGCCAGGTGTTGAGGTCGAGGGCGAGAGTCACGGGCGTCAGCGCACCTCGTCGAACGTGGCCTTCTCCACGTAGTCCACCACGACGGGCGCATGGTCCGACGCGCCCTTCCCGGCCCGCTCCTCGACGTCGATGAAGGCGTGGGCCGCCATCCGCGCCAGCTCCGGGGTGGCCAGCTGGAAGTCGATCCGCATGCCCTCGCCCTTCTGGAACCGGAAACCCTTGTAGTCCCAGTAGGTGAAGCGCTGCTCGGTGAGCGGACGGGTCACCTCGGTGAGACCGGCCTCGATAAGCCCCTCGAAGACGATCCTCTCCGGCTCGGTGACGTGCGTCTTCCCGGCGAAGAAGTCGATGTTCCACACGTCCTCGTCGCGGGGGGCGATGTTGAAGTCACCCAGGTAGACGGTCTTCTGGTGCGGGTCCTCCCGCAGGGAGTTCTCCACGTGGAAGCCCAGGTTGTAGAGCCAGCGCAGTTTGTAGTCGTAGTGCGGGTCCGCGATCTCCCGGCCGTTGGGCACGTACAGGCTCCACACCCGGACGCCGCCGCAGGTCGCGCCGATGGCGCGGGACTCCACGATCTGCTCGTTGTGCGGGTCCTTGTCGAAGCCCGGCTGTCCGGGAAAGTGCTTCTCGACGTCCGCGAGCCCCACCCGTGACACGATCGCCACGCCGTTCCACTGGTTGGTGCCCGCGTGGGCGACCTCGTAGCCGGCGGCCTCGAACACGGAGTAGGGGAACTGGGCGTCGGTGCACTTCGTCTCCTGGATCCCCAGGACGTCCACATCGTGACGGCTGAGGAAATCCACGATCCGGTCCGCGCGCGTGCGCACGGAGTTGACGTTCCAGGAGACGATGCGCATGCCGTACACCCTAGTCGCGGCTCAGCCCTCCGTGGCGTTGACCATCCACAGGACGCCGAACCGGTCACGGACCTGGCCGTAGGTGTCGCCCCACGGGGCGGGCTCGAAGGGCATGACGACCTCGCCGCCGGCGTCGACAAGTCTGTCGATGATCCCCTGCGCCTCCTCCACGGAGTCGAACTGGAGGAGGAGGGAGTAGACGTCGGAGGTGAGGGCGGGGGCGTTCTCCTCCATGGCGTCGCCGCCGGCGATGCTCAGGGTGCCGGAGGTGAGGGTGGCGTGGGCGACGGCGTCGGCGCGCGGCTCGAAGGGCAGGCCCTCCATGGGCATGTCGCCGTAGGTGAGCAACTCGAGCTCGCCGCCGAAGATGGAGTGGTAGTGGCGGAACGCCTCGGCGGCGTTGCCGGGGAAGGAGAGGCTGGCGCTGAACTGCATGGACATGGTGTGGCTCCTTGAAGGTGTCGGGTCAGGATGTGTGCTGGGACACACTCTGAAGTCTAGGGCTGTCCGGCGGGGCGTGTGTGTCCGAACGTGCGCTCCTCCGCAGTGCGGCGGTCTACGGCACGCGCGCCGGGAGGGCCGACAGCATGGGTGGCGTGTGGGTGGCGGCCAGCCGGAAGTGGAGGGTCAGTGCGCCGGGGCCGGTCACGGGCAGCGGGTGCAGCGCGAAGACGGGTACCTCGGGGGTGAGCAGCTCCTCCGGCGACGCGTGCCGGGGGACGACGAGCCCGAGCAGCCACGGGTGCCCCGGGTGGAGGGGCAGCACGAGGTCGCTGACCCCGAGGATCATCCGTCCGCTGCCGGGCAGCCCGAAGGGGACCGGGCGGGGGGAACCACCCGATCCACACGGCCACCTCCGCGGCGGGCCGCAGGGCGGCGGCAGGTCGAGGGTGACGTGGACGGGAGGTTGGCGGGGGTCGCCGACGGCCACCGGGGTCAGGGTGGTCTCCGCGAGGTCGTCGGCGAGGGTGCGCAGGGCCCCGGGGGTGGTGCCGACCGTGGTCCGGAAACGGCGGGTGAAGCTGGAGGGGGAGTCGAAGCCGACGGCCGTCGCGATGTCGATGACCGCGTCGGTGCCGCCGAGCAGCAGTCTCTTGGCGGCGTCGATGCGCATACCGGCGAGGAACTGCCCGGGGCTGAGGCCGACCGTGGCGTGGAAGATGCGGCTGAAGTGGTGGGGGCTGTAGCCGACGTGGTCGGCGAGGTCGGTGAGGGTGAGGGTGGGCAGCGCGGGCGAGTGGATGAGGTCGGTGACGGCGCGCAGCAGCCGCGGGTCGAGCGGGGCGAGGCTGGGCCGGGAGCGGCTCATGGAGGGTCCTCGGGCTGACGGAGGGGCGGAAACCGTTGTGTGACGTAACGGGCACCAAGTGGTCCACGTCACAGTCTAGGTCCGGCCGGGGGTCCCGTCGAGGCCCAGGTGGTCGGTGCCCCGGCTCAGCCCTCCGTCGGCTCCTCGAGGCGTGCGTAGCGGTGGCGGTGGTGCTCGATGAACCCGAGCTTGGCGTACAGCGCGCGGCCGGCCGCGTTGGACGCGATGACCTGCAGATACGCATCGGTGGCGCCGGACGCCGCGCCCCAGGCCAGCATCTCGGCGCCGAGCCGGGTGCCCAGGCCGCGGCGGCGGTGGGCGGTGGCGACCTCCACGGCGGAGTAGCCGAGCCAGAACCGGCCGTCCTCCGAGGCCGTGAGCGTGCCGCGCGTGATGGCGACGGTCTCGCCGGCGGCGGTGAGCAGGCGGCCGAAACCCATCTCCCCGTCGATCTGGTCCTGCAGCAGGCGCAGCGCCTCCACCGGCAGCGGCTGACCGCGGAAGTTGTACAGCGCCAGCCAGTCGGCGTCGGGTTGGGCGTCGAGGCGGAACTCGAGCTCCGGGACCAGCGACCGCTCCTCCTCCAGGTGGAGGTCCGCGAGGGGACGGGTCATCACGATGATCTCCGGGCCGAGCCGCCACCCGCCGGCCTCCACAAGCTTTTCGGCGGGGGCGCCGATGCGCTCCGGGATGAGCACCTTGACGGGCAGGTCGTGGCGGGCGTAGAACTCGCGGAGCTCCGCGAGCGGGACCGTGCCGAAGCCGGCGGAACGGCCCAGCGGGGCGGCGGAGTTGGAGCGTTCGGTGATGCCGTCGCCGGCGCGCATGAGCCACTGGCCGTCGGTGGTCCAGGTGTGCTCGATGCCGGGGAAGGCCTTGGCGGTGGCGACCTCCACGGCGCGGATGTCCGAGTTGCGGATGCGGCGCGGCGAGAGCTTCCGCACCACCTTGATGAGCTCCGCGGGGATCTCCACCGCCTCCGCCGTGGATTCGAGACCGCCGACCAGCTGCGGGCGCACGACCAGCGGCGAGACGTTCACCACGTGCCCGATGATGTCGGAGAGGTGCCCGGGCGTGTCGGGGAGGAGGCGGCGGACGACGATGCGGTCGCCGACGGCCACGTCGTCGGAGCGGAAGATACCCATCTAGTGCCCGAAGGGGTCCTCGACCTCGCCGGGCATCCAGGTCAGTCCGGGTTCGGTCCACCCGTTCGCCTTGATGGCCTTCTTGGCCTGACGCCTGTAGCGGCCGATGAGCACGTCGGTGTAGAGGAAGCCGTCGAGGTGGCCGACCTCGTGCTGGAGGCAGCGGGCGAAGAAGCCGGTGCCCTCGACCTCGATCTCGTTGCCGTCGGCGTCAAGTCCGGTCACCTTCGCCCAGTCGGCGCGGCCGGTGGGCCAGCCCTCGCCGGGGACGGAGAGGCAGCCCTCGTCCTCGGAGCCGTCGTCGGCGGGCATGGTCTCGGGGATCTCGGAGGTCTCGAGCACGGGGTTGATCACGCAGCCCTTGTGCCGGACCCCGTCGTCGTCGGGGCAGTCGTACACGAACAGGCGCCTGCCCACACCCACCTGGTTCGCCGCCAGCCCCACTCCGTTGGCCGCGTCCATCGTCTCGTACATGTCGGCGATGAGGGTCTGGATCTCCTCGCCCGGGATGTCCGCGGGGTCGACGGGGCTGGTGGGGTTGTGCAGCACGGGGTCGCCGTGGATCACAATCGGTCGGATCGTCATGGCCTACAGTTTAGGCATGTCCGACCTGAGTGAATCCGATGCCCGCCTCCTCGACTTCGAGGAGCGTGCCCCGCGTTCGGCCGGCGCGAAGGAGGAGCTCATCCGCGCGGAGCTCGGGATGAGCCCGGTCCGTTACTACCAGCGCCTCAATCTGCTTATCGACGTCCCCGCGGCCATGGCCTCCCACCCGGTGCTGCTGGCCCGGTTGCGGCGTATCCGCGACCGGCGGGCAATTGAGAGGGAGGCGGCGCGTGGCGACGGAGACACAGGACACACCGAAAGCTAGAGTTACTACTGTGACCAATGTGAATCCGGAGAATCAGTCCAGTTCGGGACTCCCGCTGCGCGGACTGGCGATGGTGCTCATCGCCGTCGCCGTGCTGCTGGCGATGTGGGGCCTCTACGCCTCGACGCAGAACTCGTCGGACACCGCCGACGGCGCAGGCAGCGCCACCTCTGCGGACACCACGGCAGTGGCCACCGCGCCCGGCCAGTCCGCCTCCCCGGAGGCGGACCGTGACGCTACCACCACCGACGACGCCGACACCGATGCCGACGCAGCCGACGCTGAGGCGCGGGAGGAGGACGTCGAGAAGCAGCAGCCCCCGGCGCCCCGCCCCGCTCCCGCCCCGGAGCCGGAGCGCCTCAACGTGCTCAACAACTCGACGGTGCCGAACCTGGCCGCGCAGGTCGCGGACCGCCTGCGGGAGGACGGTTTCGAGGTCGGGGAGGTCGGCAACCTGGCGGACCACATCCTCCCGGAGACCACCGTCTTCTTCCAGCCCGGCAACGCCGCCGCGGAGCAGCGGGCGCGGGAGCTCGCCGACCGCCTCGGCGGCGTCGCCCGCGAGTACGAGGGCTTCCTCCCGGAGAACACCGCCGGTCGCAACGACCTGACTCTGGTGCTGGTGAACCAGGTGGCGCTCTGATGGGCCCGGGGACCGGCATCGAGCCGATCCCGTTCCGCCGCTCCCCGCGGCCGACGCTCGGCGTCGAGTGGGAGATCGCGCTCATCGACCCCGAGACCCGCGACCTGGCGCCCAAGGCCGTCGAGGTCATCGACCTCGTCCGGTCCCGCCACCCGGAGGTGCACCTGGAGAAGGAGTTCCTGCAGAACACCGTCGAACTGGTCACCGGCATCCACGACACCGTGCCGGAGGCGGTCGCGGAACTCGCCCGCGACCTGGCCGCCGTGAAGGAGGCCGCCGCCGACCTCGGACTGTGCCTGTGGTCCTCCGGCTCGCACCCCTTCTCGGACTGGCGGAAGAACCCGGTCAGCGCGAAGATGGCCTACGCCGAGATCATCGAGCGCACCCGCTACTGGGGTTCGCAGATGCTCATCTGGGGCATCCACGTGCACGTCGGGATCAGCCACGAGGACCGGGTGTGGCCGATCATCAACGCCCTGATGACCCGCTACCCGCACCTGCTGGCGCTGACGGCGTCGTCGCCGGGCTGGGACGGCATCGACACGGGCTACGCCTCCAACCGCACGATGCTCTACCAGCAGCTGCCCACCGCCGGCCTGCCCTTCCAGTTCCGGAACTGGGCCGAGTGGGAGTCCTACATGCACGACCAGGGCATCTCGGGCGTGATCAACCACACCGGGTCGATGCACTTCGACATCCGCCCGGCCCCGCGCTGGGGCACGATCGAGGTGCGGGTCTCCGACTCCACCTCCAACCTGCGGGAACTCGCCGCCGTCGTCGCGCTCACGCACTGCCTGGTCGTCCACTACGACCGCATGATCGACCGCGGCGAGGAGCTGCCCCTCCTGCAGCCCTGGCACGTCGCCGAGAACAAGTGGCGCGCCGCCCGCTACGGGCTGGAGGCGCTGGTGATCACCAGCCGCGACACCGATGAGCGCTGGGTCACCCAGGAACTCGCGGAGCTTGTCGACGACCTCGCGCCCCTCGCCGCCGAACTCGGCTGCCTCGATGAACTCAACCTGGTCTCCGAGATCCTCGAGCGCGGCGCCGGGTACCAGCGCCAGCGTCGCATCCACGACGTCACCGGCAGCTGGATCCCCGTCATCGACGCCACCTGCCGGGAGATGGAGGAACTGGTCCCGTGATCAACGTCGTCCTCGTCCACTCCACCGGGCACCTGCCGGACGTGTGGACGGAGGTGGTGCGCGCCTTCCCGGCCGGGTGGAGGCCGTGGCTGCCGAATCTGGGTGTGCAGTCCCTCGAGCAGTACCTGGACCGGCAGGAGCTGCGCCGGGTGGTGCTCGTCGGCCACGGCACCGGCGCCCTGGCCGTGGCGCGCCTGGCCCGGGAGCAGCCGCAGCGGGTCACCCACGCGGTGCTGTCCGTGCCGGAGGCACCCCGCCTCGTGCCACGTTTCCTGCGGCGCCGGCAGGAGGAGGCCCTGGACACCCCGGTGCCGACGCTGCGCACCACGACCGGACCCGGGCAGCCGGAGCAGCTGCTCGCGGAGATCCGCGGGTTCCTGGACGCCTGACCGCCCGACCGCCTCAGCGGCGGCGCAGTGAGCGGTCGGCGGGGGCGTCGTTACGTGTCATGTGCTCGGGGTCGCCGTAGAGACCCTCACGGCGCGAGACACGGCCGAGGCGCTGGGCGGTGACCGGGGAGGTCATGCCCGCGAAGATGACCAGCAGGAGCAGGATGCCCAGGTCGCCGCGCTGGGCGATGCCGAAGTCGGGGGAGCCGGTGACCTTGAGCAGCGCCCCGAGGATCGTGAGGATCAGGCCGGTGGTCTGCGGCTTCGTGATGGCGTGGATGCGGGCCATCGTGTCCCGGAAGCGGACGACGCCGACCGCGGCCGAGAACACCAGGAACGAGCCGGTGATGATGAGGATGAGCGAGACGACGTCCGCGAACAGTGTGTAGGTCATGGTTTTCAGCTCCCGTCCCTCTTGCGGAAACGCGCGACGGCCACCGAGGCGATGAAACCGAGCAGCGCGATGACGAGCATAGCGTTGGTCACGGTCGTGTCGAGCGTCCAGCAGATGTAGGTGGCCAGCGCACACTGCAGCATGGCGACGAAACCGTCGAGCCCCAGCATGCGGTCCATCGAGTTCGGGCCGACGACGATCCGCCACGTCATGATGATGAAGGACAGGGCGAAGAACGCCGCGGGGATGAGCAGCAGATTCGTGTACAGATCAGGGCTCACGGTCACTTCCTCTCGAAGATGCGGATCATGCGGCGCTCCAGCGTGGCGATGGTCTCCAGCTCGTGCGCCAGCGCCTGCTCGGTGCCGGCGTCGAGCAGGTGGACGGTCCACATGCGGTTGGCGATGTCGATGTCACTGACCGAACCACCCGGCTGCAGGTTGTACAGCACGGTGGCGAAGGACAGGACCAGCTCGTTCGACACCCGCATGGGCACGCGCACGATGGCGGACTTCGGTGGCTCGGCGGGGCGCAGCGCCAGCCACGCCACCTTGGTGGAGGCGACCGCGAGATCCCGGAACCAGGTGAGCATGTGGACGAACAGCAGCCACCAGTTGACGCTCAGCCCGGCGATCGGCATCGCCGGCAGGGGCAGGCCGAAGACGATGAGGCAGCCGACGAGCAGCCCACCGATGACGTTGGCCCAGGTGACCTCGCCCATGAGCAGGCACCACATGATGGTGATCCAGACGATGAACCAGGGGCGGAAACGGCGCTTGAGTCCGGCGATCATGGCTGGGCCTCCTCATTTTCTGCGGTCTGCCCGGTGGCGGCGGTCCCGACGGCGGGCTGCGGCTCCGGGAGCAGGTGGTCGCGGTTGCGCAGGGTGTCGGAGCCGTCGTCCAGGCGCTGCTGGTCGAGGGTCCGGCCGGGGTTGTCGGCGGTGGTGCCCAGCACGGCGGTGCGGTAGATGCTGATGTCCTGCGCGGACTCGGCGGCCCGCCCGGTGACGCCGGCGATGGGGCCAGCCAGCACGGTCACGGCCAGCGACGCGGCGATGAGCGTCGCGGTGGAGGCGACCATGCCGACGGGCATGCGGCCGACGTCGTCACGCTCGACGAACTCGACCTCGTCGGTGACCTCGGCGAGCGGTGCCGGGCGGGCCATGGCGACGTTGCCCTCGGGGGCGTCGGAGCGGTCGCGCCAGAAACCCTTGGACCACACGAGCACCATGACGTAGAGGGTGAGCAGCGAGGTGACCACCGCGCCGCCGATGAGCAGCCACGACATGAAGCCGCCGACGTTGGCCCCGGCCTCCAGCAGGATGATCTTGCCCAGGAAGCCGGAGAAGGGCGGGATGCCGCCCAGGTTGACCGCCGGGATGAAGTACAGCAGCGCGATGACCGGTGCGGTGTAGGCCAGGGAACCGAGGCGGCGCAGCGAGGAGGTGCCCGCCTGCCGCTCGATGAGGCCGACGACCAGGAACAGGGCGGTCTGCACGAGAATGTGGTGCACGGCGTAGAAGATGGCGCCGGACAGGCCCTGGGCGGAGCCGAGGGCGATGCCGAAGATCATGTAGCCGATGTGGCTGACCAGGGTGAACGACAGGAGTCGTTTGATGTCGTTCTGCGCCATCGCGCCGAGGATGCCCACGATCATCGTCGCCAGGGCCACCCACATGAGCAGCCCGTCGAGGGAGCCGTCGGTGAACACCACCGAGCGCATGCGGATGATGGAGTACACGCCGACCTTCGTCAGCAGACCCGCGAATACGGCGGTGACCAGCGACGGGGCGGTCGGGTAGGAGTCCGGCAGCCAGGCGTCCAGCGGGAAGACCGCGGCCTTGATGCCGAACGCGACGAGCAGGGTGCCGAAGATGGCGGCCCGCGTGCCGGTCGGGACGTCCTCCATGCGGATGCCGATCTGCGCCAGGTTCACCGTGCCGACCGCCGCGTACACGCCGGCCAGCGCGAAGAGGAACACCATCGACGAGACCATCGACACCATGACGTAGGAGACGCCGGCGCGCACACGCGAGGGCGAGGCCCCGAGGGTGAGCAGCACGTAGGAGGCGACGAGGAAGACCTCGAAGCCGACGTAGAGGTTGAACAGGTCACCGGCCAGGAAGGACATGTTCACGCCCATGCTCAGGAGCATGTAGGTGGGCAGGAACACAGCGACCGGCTCGTCCTTGCCGCCGTCGCGCACGCCCTGGCTGATGGCGTACCACATCACGCAGAACAGGACGACGGACGAGACGGTGAGCATCACCGTCGACAGGCGGTCGGCGACGAGGGTGATGCCCACGGGGGCGTCCCACCCGCCGAGCTGCACCGTCTGGATGCCCTCCATGTCGACGACGATGATCATCGACGCCGCCAGCACGCCGAGCACCAGCAGGGTGGTCAGCGCGATGATGCGCTGGGTGCGGGGGCGTCGCGCGGCGAGCAGCGCGAGGGCCGCCGCCACCGCCGGCAGGATCACCGGCAGCGGGATGAGGAAAGGCATGAGCGGCAGGAGCGTGTCCACGAAGGGGGTGAGGGTCTCAGTCATCGATCTCACCCTTCACCGGCGCCTCGAAGGACCGCAGGCCGAAGACGTCGCCCTCGGAGGTGACGCGACCGGTGTCCGGGTCGTCGGAGGCGTCGTGGTCGGGGGCCGCGCTCGCCGTGGCGGGACGTGCCGCGATGGCGGCGTCCTCGATGTCGTCCTCGATGACGTCGGCGGTGCGGTACCGGTACTGACGGTAGGCCAGCGTGAGGATGAACGCCGTCATGGCCATCGCGATGACGATCGCCGTGAGGATCATCGCCTGCGCCAGGGGGTCCGCCTGGCCCTCACCGTAGAACAGGGACTCCCGCCCCATGATCGGCGGGGACCCGGCCGGGCCGCCCGCCTGCAGGATGAGCAGGTTCGCGCCGTTGCCGATGAGCATCAGCCCCAGCATCATCTTGGTCATCGCGCGGTCGAGCACGAGGTACACGCCCGCGGAGACCATCGCACCTGCCGCCAGCAGCAGGAAGAGGTTCGCCACCATCTATTTCTCTCCTTCGCTTGTCGACGCCGCCGGTGCCGCCGGTGCCGCCGGCGTCGCCATCGTGCGGCGCCGCTCCGCGGCACGCGCCATCGACCGGGCCCGGTCGCGGGCGCGCTGTTTGCGCATCTCCTCCTCCTGGTCGAGCTGACCACCGAGGGAGGAGAGGATGTGCATCATGAGGCCGACGACGATGAGGTAGACGCCGGCGTCGAAAAGCAGTGCCGACGGCAGCGACATGGAACCGATCAACGGCAGATCAACCGAGTCGTACCACGACGTCAGCGGCGGGTGGCCGAGGAACATCGGCCAGATCGCCGCCGCGGCGGAGAGGAACAGGCCGGTGCCGAGGATACGGCCGGCGTCGACCGGCAGTGCCTCCTCGAGTTCGGCGCGGCCGCCCGCGATGTAGCGCAGCGTGAACGCGAGCGCGGCGACGAGGCCACCCGCGAAGCCGCCGCCGGGGCCGTTGTGGCCGGCGAAGAAGAAGTACAGCGAGAGCACCATCATCGAGGGGAAGAGGATGCGCGTCGCGACGTCCACCATGAGGGAACGGTTCTGGGCACGCTCGGTCTCCACACCCGCGGCCAGCCAACGACGGCCGGTGACCGTCAGGGTCGGGCGACGC
>ERZ764778.2452-NODE-2452-length-16399-cov-49.347222_pt1 | contig 16399 bp, 15 predicted proteins | sample MGYA00374951_ERZ764778 | MGnify/ENA primary metagenome ERZ764778 (study PRJEB28918, sample SAMN05720193) | bioreactor metagenome | isolation source: Anaerobic biogas reactor | place: USA:Washington, USA | collected 2015-08-08 ...
AATGGTGGTTTCCTATCACCGGACAGGTGGTGTAAACTGCTCCGGAATACTCAATCCGCGTTCAAACGCAGGGACAGAAGGTTTGCGCTCTGCACAAATTGGTGCTATCCATGCTATTGCAACTCACGATACCCTTCGCAAGAAAGAGGCCGCAATTATTGTCATGCCTACTGGATCTGGAAAAACTGCTGTACTAATGATGGCTCCCTTTGTTTTAGCAAGAAGAAAGGTTCTTGTGGTTACACCAAGTGTTATGGTTCGTGGGCAGATATATGAGGATTACAAAAATTTAAATACACTTAAATATGTCGGAGTTCTGAATAAAGATGCACAGCAACCTAATGTATATGAGCTTAAAAGCAAATATTCTGAGGAACAGCGGGAAAGCATTATACAAGCTGATGTGGTAGTTGGGACACCCCAAGTTGCACTTTCTTTATCAGAAGATGATGATAGCAGCATGTTCGATTATATTGTAGTGGATGAAGCTCATCATGTACCTGCCGAAACATGGCAAAAGATTCTAAAAAACATGAGACACGCGGAGTCATTGCTTGTAACTGCAACCCCTTTTCGTTTAGACAGAAAAGAGATTAAAGGAGACCATATTTATAGTTATCCTTTGTCATTAGCATATAAGGATGGCATTTTCGGGGAAATAACTTATATTCCAATTGAGGAAGCCCCGGACAAAGATCGACTTATAGCTGTTGAAGCTGAAAGGGTTCTCCTTAATGATCGTTCTCAGAAATTAGATCATTATTTGATGGTAAGGACTGACACGAAAGATAAAGCAAAAGATCTAGAGTATGTTTATCAATCTAACACCTCCCTCCAGCTAAAACGAATAGACAGCTCAACAACCTATAACACTGTAAAAAAGACGATTTCACTTCTCAAAGATAAAAAGATTGATGGAATAATATGTGTCAATATGCTTGGCGAAGGATTTGACTTCCCTAATCTAAAAGTAGCCGCCATTCATGAAGCCCATAAGTCACTTGCTTCAACTCTACAATTTATTGGGCGTTTTGCGCGCACTAACGCCGATAATATTGGAAGCGCAAAGTTTATTGCAATGAATGATGAAAGTCTTCTTGTAGAAAATTATCGTCTTTTCTCGAGTGATGCGATTTGGCAAGATATAATTCTTGACATGAGTGAGCGGAAAATATATAGAGACGAAGCAAATAAGAGTGCACTAAAAGAATTCATTAAATCTGATGATGAAGACGTATTAAAAACTGCAATTACACTACATAACATTAGACCCAATTGCCATGCTAAAATCTACTTTGCTACTGGTTTTTGTGTAGAAAACCAGTTTCCAACGAGATGTGGTGTTGAAAACGAAATTTATAGGGATAGAACCAATAACACGATTGTTGGAATCACCCAGAGTAAGACAACCCCGATATGGCTCGAAAATGCTCAAGTGAGTGATATAGAGAATCAGCTATATATTGTTCATTTTCAAAAATCTACTTCACTACTTTTCATCTATTCCCAAATTAAAAGTGAAGCATATTACGATAAAATTGCTTCAGCGTTCGCAACTGATCCCGCCAGAATACCGCGAGATGAGATGAACCGTGTCTTAGGTCAAATGGAAAACTACGAGTTCTATAATACAGGCATGCAAAATCGTTACTCTGAAGATGGAGAGTCGTACCGAATATACTCCGGTTCAAATACAGCTGCCTCTATCGATGAAACAACAGGAAAAATGAGATCCGCTGGCCACGCATTTTGCAAAGCTATGAAGAATGATGTGCCCGTAACAATTGGGTATAGCAGTGGCTCGAAAATCTGGAGTAGTTCGTACCTAAATCTACCAGAATACGTTGCGTGGTGTGATGAATGCGGGACAAAAATATCTGATAGTAGAATAGTTGTCAAAACCAACACAAACTATGATTTACTACCTCTCCCAAGCAAATTGAAAAAGTACTCTTCGAAAGTCTTCTTTTGCTTCTTTTCGAATAAGACATATTCTTCGCCACCAACGGTTGTGTTAAACGATCACGAAACGCCATACATATTGACTGACGTATTAATAAAAGTAAGAGCTGTTCACGACGAATCCGTCAGTGTATCTGTAATGATTGACGGTATAGAAGAAATATTAATATGTGATACAGAGGGGAAATATCATACTGATCATGCTCTAATTAATGTAAGGGATGGCAGACAGGTTCTATCGTTGGCGGACTATTTATCATCCCATCCCCTTGAATATAAAACGACTGACGATACGCTAATTGTAGGTAACGAGATTTTCATTGGAGACCCTAACTCCATAACATATTCCGAAACGCATATTGACGCAATTGATTGGATTGGCCTCGGAACAAATATTGAGATAGAATATGGTGCAAAAACCGAGCAAGGAAGCCCTATCCAGGATGTCTTAATGAATATATTGAACAAGGATGAGGCGTATAAATATATTATATTTGATCATGGAACAGGTGAAATTGCAGATTTCATAGCAATTACAGAAGAAGGATCATTAATTGATGTTGCATTCTTTCACGTTAAGGCAATGAAAGCCAAAAAGTATAATAGTAATGTAAATGATATTTATGAAGTTCTTCAACAAGCAATTAAATCGACAATCTGGTTGAAAACCAAAGCAGTACTATTGCAAAAGATTGTTGATCGGAGAAAAGGCGGAAATTGTGTTTTCCAGCGCGGATCATTGGAGAGTCTAAAGACTACTTTAAGGAGTGGAAAGCAATTCCGTGCGACAATTTTTGTTGTGCAACCTTCAATAAGTAGGGGAACCAGTATGCCTGATAAATATCAAGAAGTTCTTGCCTCCGCAAATTTCTATATAAATCATAGCGGTAGAGTAAGGGAACTGCGAATATGGGGAAGCAAATGATTTGACACAGATGCTATCACCCTACGGGAGCATCATAAAGATCCGTCCCGTGCCATCCTTGCTCCCGCTCCCGAGGTCGGGCATTACGGAGCGACAAAGATGTCATGAACGTAGGTCCATTGTGGGGATAACGCTTAAGGCTGAAGGCTCAAGGGTCGGGGATTGTTATGGTGGAGGCGGGGGGAGTCGAACCCCCGTCTAATAGGGGCAGTTAATAAAAACCAGCGTAAGTTATTTGGGATCAAGAGGTCGAACATATATTCGATAGCTATGCTATAATAACAGGAACGATTCGCTATTTGGCGGTTAGACTTTTTATCAATGGGAATTACCCAATTACTCAAATTACCCTGTTTCAGAAACTTTCTCTATATAATTTTCCTATATAAAAAGTTTTAAAAAGACGGTAATTATGAATATTTCACGCATAGAGTACCAGCAATACGCAACATGATACCGGCAATTCACGATAATGATACCACTGTCTTGATTTCAGCAATTCGCAGATAGATACCGCCAATTCACGCATGAGTACCGCTCGCCTGTAAAATGGCTTTGAGGATACCCCTCAAACATTACAGGAAGGAGATCATGCTAATGGCCAGAAAAATTCAAGTGAAACAAATCTTAGAACTTAGGGCAGCTGGGCTTTCGCAGAACAATATTACCAGAAGCCGCCACATGTCCAAGAGTATAAACGCTAAACTGAAACTGAACCAAAGAGACAAAAAACGCTAGCGAAAAAGTGGACCACTCTACCAGACCAAACCCCTATCATTGAAAGTGGCAAAACAAAACAATGCATGGGGGATATAGGAGTGATAAGAGTGGACCAATATCAGGATATCAGACATATGCATCTAGTGGAAGGATTGTCTCAAAGAGCAATTGCCAGACAGCTGGGAATATCCCGTAACACTGTCCGTCGTTACTGCATGGGGGAGCACGTTCCCTGGGAACGCAAACCGTCCGCCCGTCAGGCTAGTGTAATGACTCCAGAAGTTATCGAATTCATAAAATCATGTCTTGAGGAGAATGCCAACAACCCAAAAGGTCAGAAACACACGGCAGAGCGGATCTACACCCGTTTATGCCATGAAAAGGCATTCACCGGCGGCGCTTCTACGGTTCGTCGTGCGGTACAGGAACTACGCAACAAAATGCCGGAAGTATACGTCCCGTTGGCCTTTGATCCAGGTGAAGCCATCCAGGTGGATTGGGGTAAAGCCATCATAATCCTTAATGGTGTAAAAACGGAAGCCCATCTCTTCTGCATGAGACTATGCCACAGTATAGCGCCGTTCGTGGTGGCCTATCCGACAGAACGCGAAGAATCCTTTTTAGAGGCCCATGTCAAAGGTTTCGAGTTTTTTGGCGGAGTCAGCCGAGACCTGATCTATGACAACCTAAAAACTGCTGTAAAAGAGGGCTGGGGTAAAAACGCCCGTGAACAGCACAAGTTTGCCGCTTTCCGCGCTCATCATGCTTACCGGGCGTTGTTCTGCAATCCCGGGGAAGGCCATGAAAAGGGGTTGGTTGAGAACCTGGTCGGCTATTCCCGCCGCAACTTTATGGTACCGGTGCCACAAGTATCAAGTTTTGAGGAACTCAATCAGATATTGCGGCAGCGCTGCCTGAACTACATAGAACACCATCAAGTCCGGGGCAAGGATATGAGCGTCAAAGGCGCATTTAGTCTTGACCAGCAGGCCCTCTTGCCACTGCCGCTCAAACGCTATGATACCTGTAAAATTGCCGAAGGTCGGGTGGGCTACTTTTCCACTGTCCGGTTTGAGACTAACAGCTACTCGGTTCCAGTCAGGTGGGCCGGAAAACGAGTCAGCGTAAAGGCCAGCGGTCTGGAAATCAGGATCTACTACCGGGGAGAGGAGCTGGCACGACATCACCGATGTTACCAGAAGCACAAAACCCTCTACTGTCTGGAACATTATCTGCCGCTGATAGAACAAAGGCCCAGATCGGTATTCCATGCGAAACCGGTAAAAGCCGCTAATTTGCCGGAAGAAATCTACTCTTACGTTGGACAACTTCCTAATCCAGACAAAGCCATGGTGAAGCTGCTAAAGTTAATTGTTGATCACGGATTGGAATCGGTCCTAACTGCGGTGAATGATGCCCAGGATAAGCAGCATTACTCTATTGACATCATAGAATTCAAGCTGGGCAGCAGAAAGAGAGCACTGCCCCTGCCGATTGCAGGGCCAGAAGTAGATCCGGTCGACATGACCACCTATGACCAGCTTCTGTTAGGGGGTGCATACAACTGAATGCCCAACAGGAAATGATAAAACTATATGCCAAACAACTTAGATTGCCGACCCTAACGCAGGTTGACGATATTGTCCGTCAGGCCCAGGAAGATGGACTCGGGTATGAAGCCTTCCTCTGCGAAGTACTGCAGCGTGAGATCTGCCAGCGAGAAGAGAATCAACAGCACCGCAGAGTTCGCCAAGCCAGGTTTCCGCTGGACAAAAGTCTGGATACTCTTGATATCAAGCGATTGATCCCCGTGGAGGAAGCGGTGATCTGGCAGCTGGCCACCGGTGAATTTGTTAAGCGGGGAGAAAATGTCATAATGATCGGCAACCCCGGCCGGGGCAAAACCCATCTGGCAATCGGACTCGGCCGCCGTATGTGCGGATACGGTTTTAAGGTCAAATTCTATACGGCAGGCACCCTCGCGACAGAACTTGTTGAAGCTCAACATGAAAGAAGCCTGCTGAAGCTTGAAAAAAGCCTGACTCAGTTGGACCTGCTTATCCTGGATGAGCTTTCCTACCTGAGTTTTACCCGACAGCAAGCGGAATTGCTGTTCCATGTCTTGTCCGAACGCAATGAGCGTGGCAGTGTCATAATCACCACCAACCTTAAGTTTTCGGACTGGACGGATATCTTCCCAGATACCATGTTGACCGCCGCCCTGGTAGACCGATTGACTCATCGAGCCTATATTCTCGATATGAATGGGTCATCTTATCGCCTGGAGCAGCGAATGAACAAGCAGAAGGAAGGACGTGAGCATAAGGAGGATTAACCGGCGTTTGCAAGATCCAACTGGATCCCTTGGTGAGCAAGGTGGCTCACTTTTAAATTAGCAAAAGTGGCTCAGTTTTTAATGAGCACGGTGGTCCACTTTTTCATTGACATTCGCATCCAAGAGTTCGGTAAGCGATGTGTTTCAAATCGCTAAGCAGCTCAACATCTCGTACGAAAGTGTCAAGGATATGCCACCGGAGGAAGTGTATAGCCTCTTCTATCCGGACAAGCATGCCAATGAAACACTTTTTCAGGAACCAAACTACCAATATATCCACGGCGAATTATCAAAGTTAGGAGTAACGCTAAAGTTGCTGTGGAAAGAATACCGCGACCTATGCTCTGCCGATGGCGGCATTGCAGCCGGTTACACCAAGTTCTGTAATGGCTATACCCGATTCACCGAGGCGCAAAATCTAACCAGTCATTTAACCCACAAACCGGGTATGGTAGCAGAAGTGGACTGGTCAGGTCCTACGATGAAACTGATTGACCGTATGACCGGCGAAGTCATGCCTGTCTATCTGTTTGTGGCCACGTTGCCATATAGCCAGTATTCTTACGTGGAGCCTTGTTTAAATATGAAAGAGGCGTCATGGCTCAACTGCCACATTCATATGTATGAATTCTTCGGCGGCACAACGGTCAGAACGGTCTGCGATAATCTGAAAACCGGCGTCATTAAGCATCCCCGCGAGGGAGATATTATCCTAAATCAAGCCTATGAGGCGTTGGGAAACCACTATTCCACTGCTATCATGCCGACGCAGGTACGCAAACCCAAACAAAAAGCGTCGGTAGAAGGTACTATTGGTAAGATTGCCACGGCAGTGATCGCCAAACTCCGCCAGGAAACTTACTACTCATTGGATACCCTAAAAGCTGCTGTCAGCAGTGCGCTCCGAGACTTTAATGATGCCCCGTTCCAAAAACGCAGCGGAAGCAGGACTGAAATCTTTCTTCAAGAAGAAAAAGCGGCATTGCGGGAGCTACCGGCGCTGCCTTATGAAATTGCCGAGTGGATCTATGGCCGAAAAGTATATCCGGATTGCCATGTCACCTACAATAAGAATCATTATTCCTGCCCCTATCAATATGTCGGCCAACAAGTTGATCTTAAGATCACCGAATCTTTTATCGAGATCTTCCACAAAAGTGAACGTCTCGCTACCCATAATAAATACCGGGATTATGTCTGCAACGCCTGGTCGACCCATCCAGAAGACATGCCCGATCAGTTTCAGCAAATGGAATGGGACGATCAGCGGATTCGCAGTTGGGCAGCTTCAATTGGCAGCAGTACCTCGGCAGTGATCAACCTCATCTTTGACAGTGTAAAAATCAAGGAGCAGGGATATAATGCATGCCTGTCCGTTCTGCGGCTCAGCAAGTCATATCCAAAAGAAAGATTGGAAGCCGCGTGTTCGCTGGCACTTACGAAGTTTCGTTCGCCGCGCTACCGGCATTTAAAATCCATCCTGGCCTCCAATGAAGATATGATTTACACCAATGACCAAAAACGCAACCCTGCGGTAAATGGCACCCAAGGCTATGTCCGGGGTGCATCATATTATGGAGGACACCACTATGATCAATGATGAAACTCGCCGCAAACTGCGTGAAATGGCCCTGGAAGAAATGATCACAGCCGTGGATTTACAGAATAAAGACAACATTTACGCCAACCTGCCCTTCAATGAACGGATCAAGATGTTGGTGGACTACGTTTACCAGGAAAAATACAATGGGAAGGTGAAGCGCCTCTTAAGTCAAGCTCGCTTCCGTATTCCGAACGCTGAGATTCATGATATATATTATACGGATCGTGGACTAAACCGCGACCTCCTGTTGGAAATGTCCACCTGCCAGTTCGTTCACAATCACTCCAACGTCATTTTTCAGGGATTTACCGGGTCTGGCAAAAGCTTTTTGGCTTGTTCTATTGGACGTCAGGCTTGCAAGCAAAGCATCCGGACCAGGTATATTCGAATCCCTGATCTATTGATGGAAAGGGATGAAGCTGCCCAAGAGAAAATGGGTATGGGGAAGTTGCTTACCAAGTACAGCAGATACAGGCTTCTCCTGCTGGACGAATGGCTCTTGAATGACTATTCAGACCAGGAACTTCATTTCTTGTTTGAATTGATTGAGCGGAGATATGATGCCGCTTCCACCATCTTTTGCACCCAGTACAAGTTGGAAGATTGGCACGGCAGGCTGGGTGGCGGAGTCCTGGCCGACTCCATCATGGATCGTATCATCCACAAATCTCATCAACTCTACTCGGGAAACATAAATATGCGCGAGTTCCTCGCCAAGCGATCGTAATACTTCAGCGGATACCGCTTCGATACTGGAGCGGTATCCAATTAAAAACTGCCGGTATCATTGGCGTGAATCAACGGTACCGATTTCATGAACAGGTAGTACTGAAAGCGTGAAATAATCAATTTGGGGACAGTCACGCAAGTCACTGGCTTTGAATATGTTCTCAAGTTACTAGCTTGTCGTGCTCGGTGATGCAAGGGGACACACCTGCTGCGCATGAATGTCCCCATTACATCACCTGGGCTGCTGGCTTGGGGGCAGTCCCGGAGAGCTGCCGCTGAACTTGGGATTTGAGGACGATCCCGTGGCCAGGATATCTAAAATAGTCTGAGCAGAACAGCTGTTGCTCATTTAGCATAATTATGATAATAATAAGATGAAGTTGAGCCATTTTGGGGGAGGAAAGTACATGCCTAAGATCAGACCGGTATCCGATCTCCGCAACCATTTTGCGGATATATCAAAAACCGTTCACGAAAGCGGCGAGCCAGTGTTTTTAACCAAGAACGGCTATGGAGACATGGTTGTTATGAGTATGGAGACCTACGAAAGTCATCAATTTGAGAGTGAGGTCTACTTCAAGCTGAAAGAGGCGGAGCTGGAAGCCAAGATGACCGGCAAACGCTTTACACATGACGAAGTGTTTTCGGACCTGAGACGCAAGCTCCGGGAGAAGGCGGCGGATAGTGTATAGCCTTTCGTATCTTCCGGTTGCCAAGCGTGATATAACAGATATCGCAAATTATATTGCGGAGACTCTGGCTGCGCCCCAAGCAGCACTTGAACTGCTTGAAGCCTTGGACGTATCCATAACCCGTTTGAGGGACTTTCCTTACTCCTGCCGAGTTTATCAGCCGGTAAAGCCTCTGGAGCGGGAATACCGCATTTTGACAGTCAACAACTATGCTGTTTTTTATACGGTCAGCGAATCGGACCAGATGGTGGAGATTTGTCGGGTGATCTATGGAAAACGAGATATGGACAGACTGATTTAAGGTAATCTTCCATTCTGTTGATGAATCTGTTGATGTCAATGAAAAATCAGGCCATTTGCTGGTGAGAAATTAGGCCAATGTCACTGGCGTGAATGCCAGCTATTGCTCCCATTATTCTGCAATTCTGATTAAAGACGGCGTAATTATGCTTACTGGCGACGTAATAAGTTGTGAAAGGTATATTTGCAAATATACGAGAATGGTGGAGTCTTTGAACAACTAATGGGGGTAGTAGGATACGTTTAAATATACAGGATTAAGAAGTTAGACACGAAGCGAATTTACGGGGGTGGTTGAAGCGATGGTGCAGACCAAAGTACTAACTGAATTAGCTACTAGATACGGGAAGCCTATAATACTTAAGACATGGACGCTGATAAAGCCTTTAGTCAAGGAACAAGTTAAGGCAGAAATCATTAAGGTTTCCGTTGAGCTGACTAATTGGACATTTAATAAGATAAACGGGATCTTTAGTAATAGGAATGAAATATTAGAGGAAACGGCCCAGTTTAACATAGAAAAGTGCAAACAAAACGCGAGTGAGACTGATGATGCTAATGAAATCATTAAATGGAATGCAAAAGCTGAGGTTTGGGAGGAAGTATATAAGCTGATCACAAAAGAAGCTAAAGAGACGATGACAGATATTGATGATCTGCAAACTGAGGCCATGGGCCGGAGTGAGACGTTGGCAACAGATATTGACAAAAGACTTGAAGAGGAAGTGACAGATAAGATTATGGAATTGCCAGAGGGTGGGTCCAAGTCTTATAAGACCGCCTGTTTGATTTATGGGAGCTGCCGCTGGGCCTGGGCTTTGGGGACAGTCCCGCAAGTTACTGGCTTTGCTGATGCCGCCAAGTTACTAGCTGAGTGTGCCGGGGCTACTAACTTGGGACATCCCTGATGCCACTAACTTGAGGACAGTCCCGTAGAGCTGCCGCTGGGCCTGGGCTTTGGGGACAGTCCCGCAAGTTACTGGCTTTGCTGATGCCGCCAAGTTACTAGGTTGTAGTGTTCGGCGATGCACGGGGACACACCTGCTGCGCATGAATGTCCCCATGACATCACCGGGGCTACTAACTTGGGGACAGTCCCGGAGAGCTGCCGCTGGGCGTGGCGAAGGGGACTGCTTTCGTCGCAGCCTGAATATCATAAGGGTTTCGCCTGACATTATGGGCCGGCAGTAAGACCTTCCAACAAAAGTTGACTTATGGTTTTGTTGGAAGGTCTTATATTGTCGAATGAGAATGACATTCCCATTAATTTGTTTTGAAATAATTTTACAAAATGGAATTGAACTAGTAGCATAAGGGCAGAATAAGCCATATAATTAAGGGGTAATTTGCAGCATTTGTGCAAAATGGAGGCGAAAGAATGCTATTAGAATTCAGAACCAGAAATTACAAGTCGTTTAAGGATGAACTTGTTTTTTCCATGATGCCAGCCCCTAAACAAAAGGGGCTCGATTATAGTATTTTGAATGAAAAGATTGGGTCCAAAACTTACAAAGGATTGTGCTCAGCTGTTATCTACGGACCAAACGCCTCTGGTAAAACCAATATTATTGGTGCGATGGATGTTTTTAAGGCGATAGTATTAAGAGGCAACATAAGAAATAGTGATGGCTCCGAAACTCCCAATGCAGCGGCAAATATATTAGAACTCATACCGAATAACAAACAGTTCCGCCAGCCGGTTGATTTTGCAATAAAATTTGTAGAAAACAATTTACTGTTTTCATATGAACTATCCTTGGACATCGGAGATTTTCTGGAAACAGGTTATAGTCGTAAAATCTTAACCGAAGTATTAACAATAAATGAAAAAATGATATTTTCCAGAATTGAATCATTGGAATTCGGCAATCTAAAGACAATTAAAGGATTTCTAGTAAATGAATTCGAAGAAAACGAAGCCGGCGCCATCACTTTGGCAAAAAATAATTTGAACGATGAAGAATTGTTTCTAACGAACGGGTTCAAGGCAATGTTCAGCTCAAAGATTGTTAGCATCATCAGCGATTGGATGGATAATAAGTTCATGGTTATATATCGAGCAGATGCAATCCAAGTAACCAAAAGATTTTCCGACCCCAAAAAGAAGACTGTCTACATTGAAAAAACGGTTAACGATGCGGCTAACATTTTCGGAATCAATTCCAATGCAGTGGGCTATATGGCTCTCGAAGACGAATCTGATATGAAGTTATGTTCCATATTTGAAAGACACAAATTCTTACCGGCTGAGGTCTTTGAATCATATGGAACCATTCGATTTATAAACCTGTTTCCACTGGTATTAAGGGCTTTGCTGACAGGAGGCACATTGGTAGTCGACGAATTTGATGCATCGATTCATCCGATGGCCTTGATAAGTATTATCAATATATTCCATAATGATGAGATCAATAAAAAGAATGCTCAGCTAATTTTCGATACTCATAATCCGATTTTCTTGAATTCGAATATCTTTCGGAGAGATGAGATCAAATTCGTGGAGCGTGATGACACAACCACGGATAGTGTGCATTATTCCCTATCGGACTTTGGTACATCAGGTGAAAAGGGCGTAAGGAAGAATGAGGATTACCTGAATAAATATTTTGTTAGCCAATATGGTGCGATTAAGGATATTGACTTCACCCCGATCGTCGAAGAAATAGTCAACGCCAGCGAAGGAATGTAGGGGGTGACCGCAATCAAAAGAACATTAAAGTATTACTTCTCTGTGGAGGGCGAAACAGAAAAATGGTACTTGGACTGGCTACGTGAAGCAATAAACAGAGCACCGGCAGCTACACACAAAGTCTCCATTGTGTGTAAGAAGAAGAATCCTGTTTCGTTTGCCAAGTCATTGAGTGTTTTGACACCAACAGAAGTTACGGATCTATTTGATTATGAAAGTGATGATGATGTACATTCGGAAAGATTTAGACGCAGGCTAGATGGTCTTAAACGAGCCTCAAATTTGGGAAAGCAGATTCGTTTTAGTCTTGGATACAGCAATTTTACCTTTGAGTTATGGATCATTTTGCATAAGGTAGATTGTAATACCTTGCTAACACATAGAAGAAATTATTGTCACTACATTAATCGTGCATTCGACGAGAGTTTTGAAAATCTTGCCCAATATAAGCATGAAGCCAGCTTTCGGAGGGTACTGGGGAAACTCTCCATTGACGATGTTGTGGCGGCGATCGAGCGCGCCAAAGCAATTAACGAGAGAAATGAGCAAAACGCATTGGTATTACAGCAGTATAAAGGGTACAGGTATTATAGGGAGAACCCATCCCTTTCAGTCTGGGTTACAATTGAGAAGATTTTAAAGGATTGTCATTTGATCTGAGATGTTCTACTAGATTGGTTTCTATTTGATGACCGATTGATGATTATTCTATACAAGAGACCATAGACGCCATACCCGGCGAGTTAATGTCAGATTTGAGAAAGAACATCGTCACTGAATTACTAATAACACGAAGGAATCGCATGGTAGAAATGAGGTTATGTCCATGAAGCAAGAAAAGAATATTGAGCTTTGGTTGATCTGGAAGGACCCTGACAGCAGGCAGCGGTTTGTGGTAGGGAGACTCTGGTTTGATTCACAATATTATTTCCAGTATGTGAAAAGCGATAGTCAAATGAGCATTACCAATTATGGGATGGACTTTGCGAGGAAATTTGGCTTTAGGAAGTTAGAACCTTTTCAGGATTCTAGAGTTTTCGCGAATGATACCTTGTTTCACGTCTTTAGCCGACGTCTACCAGATAGAACGAGAGCTGACTTTAAGCCACTTGTTAAGGAATATAAATTGGAGCCGGACTGCACACCGTTAGAATTACTTGAGGCTACCGGTGGAAGACTGGCGACTGATACAATGGAATTTGTCACGCCGTTCACTTGTGAGGAATCAGGAGAATTTGAAATTGACTTCTTTGTTGCAGGTTGGCGGCATTATGATGGTGAGACGGTTTTCAATGAATTAAAGAAAGGGACACAACTCGAACTGGAATTAGAACCGACTAACCAGTATGATCCCTTTGCTATTAAGGTTTTGGGACCAGATGGCGTCATGTTAGGATACGTTCCAGTTTATTATTCGCGCTATTTGGATGAAGCCGTAGCTAACCATACTTATCATGCTCAAGTTGAACGGACGGGAGCCGCAGATAACCCAGAGCTCAGAGTATTGGTTAACGTTGACGGAGTCGTATCATCGTTAGCTAATGTAATGAAACAAATCGACGAAAGAATCAAGGTGTTGGCAGCTTCTGTGTAAATGGCATAGGGATCAGTCCATCACCTACACGGTGAAAGGGCACGGGCCACACCGGCCGAGCGCCTCTCAATTTGGGAAAAGAGTTACTTGAGTAACTGAGAGGGAAGAAGAATGGAAGATGGAGGACGGCTTTTTCACTTCGCAAGGGGGGAGGGGGAGACCGTCCTTTTGGTTTTTAGGAGCTGCCGCTGGGCGTGAGATTTGGGGACAGTCCCGCAAGTTACTGGGGGGGGAGTATCTGGGTACGTCCGTTGCTCTTATACAGAAATTAACTGTTAATGTGGTATTATTAAGATCAAATATTGTGCAAGATCTGAACATTACCACCAAAGATCGCATGGGTTAGATCAGGTGCGGAGGAAATGTTGACATGAATAAAATGAGTGACGATGAACTGGAGAAATTAATCCTTGATGTAGTAAAAAAGGAAAACATTGAGCAGGCCGCACATACTGCCCCTGTATACTCACTTCATGAAACACTGGCACTGAAAAATGTTACCGCACTTCGTAAGCTCGGCAGGCTCCTCCACATCAAGTACTGCGGCAAACTCCCTAAAAACGAATTGGTATCTGCCATCGCTCAGTCGCTCCAGAACGATACTATCCTTGAAAATTTACTTAACATCTTGGATGAACATGAATGGACCTTTTTTGAGGGTACAGCATCAACGAAACAATTATATGACGAGAGAGTATTAATCGACTTTTATCAACTTTCCCAGCGTTTAGGGTTACTCCAATGCTTCTACTATGAGGACGAGATAAGTTTTGTAGTACCGGAAGAGATCAAAGCCACATACCAGCGCCTGTCATCTCTCGGATTCCCCGAGGAAAAAAGGTTCCGCAACTTGCTGAACAACTATGCTATAGCCGCTGTTTCTCTTTACGGGGTGATCAGCCAGGATGATTTTGTTGCTCTATTTAACAGCCAAAACAAACGGCAGACAGACATTGACGAAGTATTTCCGATTCTACTGTCCTATATTCGAAGGGATGAGGGTTATTGTTTTTGGGATGAATATATCGTGGATATGGAATTCGAGGAAGATGATTTTGAGGGAGTACCCTCGCTGATAGCGGCACGAAAGGGTAAGCCTAGATATTCACCATCACCAGAGGAACTTCTAAAATATTCTGATTGGGACTATTACGAAGAAACACCCCAGCTTATGGCCCTGAAAAAATATCTTTCGAGCCTTCTTCCTGACCCGGATATGGTCCTGGACATAATTGAAGATATACATGACATGTGCGCGGCTGAAGTAAGAACGCAGGAATACTTCAACCTACTGGATGAAGCTGGAGTTGTGTTTGATGGTATGGAGCAAGTGAACAAAATCATGCAACTCATCGTCGATGTGCAGAACAACACTCGACTATGGACTAACCATGGTCATACGCCCAATGAACTTTTTAACGTAGAAAAATCCAACCTGATTCCCTTCCCCGTACTTAAACCCTCCAGAGCTCAAAAGGTCGGCAGAAATGATCCATGTCCTTGCGGAAGCGGTAAAAAGTATAAGAAGTGTTGTGGAAGAGAGAATATATGGTAACAATGTAAAGGATCTGTATAATGCTCCCATAGGGTGAGACAACAGATTGAAAATCTAAGTTATACTAACATGATGAAAGCAAGAAACAATTACACACCAGAATTCAAAGCCAAGGTGGTCCTGGAGATTCTATCTGAAGTAGAGACAGTCAACCAGATCGCCGCCAAGTATGAGATCAGTCCAGTAGTTCTCTCCCGCTGGAAGAAGGAGTTCCTGGAACGAGCAGCTGAGGTATTTAAAAAAGGACCCTCTGCAGCCGAAAAAGAACTCGGACAAAGCAAAGAGCATATCGCTGAACTTGAGCGTAAAGTGGGCCAGCTTACCTATGAGGTAGACTGGTTGAAAAAAAAATCTACACAAATCCTCGGACCTGACTGGAAGAAAAAGATGCGTTGATTTAAGTGATCTGCGCCTGACTATCAGCCGACAGGCTGATCTGCTGGGCATCAATCGCAGCAGTATATATCGAGATCCGCCCAAGGAGAAGATCATTTCTGACGAGGATTTGTTCATCATGCGCAGAATAGACGAAATTCACACTGCTCACCCCACCTGGGGGTATAGAATGATCACGAAGATTATCCGGCGCGATGATAAGACCCTGGTTAACCGTAAGAAGATCCGCAGAATGATGCGAGTCATGGGTGTTTACACCATCTATCCCAGACCCAATCTCAGCAAGCGCTACCATGCTCAGTATATCCGCCCTTATCTGCTTAGGAACCTTAAGATTGAACGCCCGGACCAGGTCTGGGGCGTTGATATCACATACATACGGATGCAAAAAGGTTTCATGTACTTGTTTATCATAATTGACTGGTACAGCAGACGCATCGTCGATTACGAACTATCCAGCACCCTGGAAAAATCATTTGTTCTGAACTGTTTAAAGCGAGCCCTGGGTAAGCGTAAACCAGAGATAATCAATAGCGATCAAGGCGGCCATTTTACGAATCCTGACTATATCGAGCTTCTGGAAGAAGCGGAAGTTAAAATCTCCATGGACGGCAAGGGCCAGGCATTGGATAACGTGAGAACCGAACGATTCTTCAGAACCCTGAAATACGACCTGATCTACATAAATGAATTCGAGACTCCCAGAGAGCTAAGAAAAGCTATTAACGGCTATATGACTGGATATAATACGTACCGGCCCCATTCCTCGATTGGAGACCTATGCCCCGATCAGGCTTATTATGGCCAGCTCACCCCAGCTGCCTGATAATATCGAAACAAGAAAGGAGATTAACTTAGAAATCACCCAATCGTGTCTTGACAACGGGGGGCATTATATT
>ERZ764778.2457-NODE-2457-length-16360-cov-4.636799_pt1 | contig 16360 bp, 14 predicted proteins | sample MGYA00374951_ERZ764778 | MGnify/ENA primary metagenome ERZ764778 (study PRJEB28918, sample SAMN05720193) | bioreactor metagenome | isolation source: Anaerobic biogas reactor | place: USA:Washington, USA | collected 2015-08-08 ...
CTTCCAGCGCCGCAGGTATTCGCGGATGATCGCGACCGCCTGCTGGTGATCGGCGAAGCCGCGGGTGATGGCCCATGAGTTGCTCATGACGAGTTGATCGTCTTCGTTGAAGGTTCCGTGGTCCACCTCGTCGAGGTGGATGTGATGGCGGTACTTGGTTCCATCCCAGAACACGCGGTTACCGGTCCGGCGGTAGTGTTCCTGGCGGCTTCGCCAGAAGATCGCTCGCTGGGGGTTTCCGGTGGCTTCGAAGAGGAGGGCGAGCAGTCCGCAGGCTTCGAACATCGAGGAGGCGTCTCCCTGGCTCACGACGAAGCGGCTGTTCTCGTTGATGAAGCAGCTCGTGTCGCCGAGTTGGTAGTCCCACTCGTCCATGGTGTGCGGACGTTTGACCAAGCCGTGTTGTTTGTCGAACATCTGGGGATCGGTGGTGACGTACTCCATGCCGGCTTCCATCTTGGGCAGCAGGCTGCGGACCCAGGCGTCGTCGCCGTGGGCGACCCAGCCCTTGTAGAGCGTGGAGATCATGCCGGACTCGAGGTCGGCCATCATGGATCGGATTTTGGACTGGCCCTCCCAGCCGGTATGGGAGTCGCCGTAGACGTGGTCCGGCAGGCAGCCGCTGGGCCACTGGTGATCGTAGATGGCTTCGAAGACGGTCTTCATGTCAGTGATGAAGTAGCGCAGGGCCGGAATTGCGAAGGCTGGACAGGCGAGGTTGTCCCACGTGTTGTCGCCGCACTTGATGTAGGTGATCGGTTTGCCGTCCACCTGCACGACGTCGACGGCGAGCTTGAGCCCTTCTTCAAGGAATCGCAGCGTTTCATCGACTCGCGGATCGTCCGACTCGATCGTCGTGCGGGCTTCGACGCGGAAGCAGCCGTAGCGTTCGTACGGATGGCCGTTTGGCAGGACGGTCCGGGCCACGACGTAATGCACGCCAAGCATCCCTGCCGGCTGCACGGAGATGTCGGCCCGACCCGGTTGCGAGTCCACCGTGGTCCGGAAGTACGGCTGATGTTCGCCGTCGAGGAGTTCGAACTCGACGGGCTGTCCGTTGAGCCCTTCGCAGACGAACTGGACCGCGACCTGGTCCAGCGGCCGAGAGATTTTCGGGGTCGTCCAGATCACGCCTGCTTCTTCCAGTCGCATGGTTCTGCTCCCATTCGATTCGCACTTGCCGTCCAACCGCGTTGTCGGAATGCCTCAGAATACCGTCGGCGTTCGTGAATGCAATCCCGTGCCGTGCAAAAACCGCTGTCGCCTCCGATGTCGGGCCACTATAATCGGTTTGGAACGGAGATTTGGGGAGGCATGCGATGTTCTACCTCTGGGCGGTCCTGCTCGTTGTGGCCAACACGGTCTCGCTGGGTCTTGGGCTGTTGGGCATTCCGGGGAACTGGCTGATGCTGTTGTGTACCGGGATTTTCGCCTGGGCCTACTGGGGCGATCAGCCGTTCGCCCGGGCCACGCTGATCGTGCTGCTGGCCCTGGCGCTGTTCGGTGAATTGCTGGAGTTCTTCTCCGCAGCGGTGGCCGTCCGAACCGTCGGCGGCACGCGGCGCGGGGCGGTCGGGGCCATTGTGGGCGGGATTCTGGGCGGGCTGGTCTTTACCGGGCTTATTCCGATTCCCGTTCTGGGCACGGTGATCGGGGCCTGTCTGGGGGCGTTTGCCGGGGCGTGGGTCATGGAACTCTCGGCGGGGAAAGGACTTGAGGAATCCGTGCGTGCCGGTGCGGGGGCGGGGATCGGGCATTTCATCGGGATCAACCTCAAGTTTCTGGTTGGGATCGTGATGTGGATCATCATCACCATCGCCCTCCTGTGGCCGTGAGGAAGCGGGGCTTCCTGCGTTGATGAGACTGCGTTCCAAGACGGCACGGATCACGCGGAACACGCGGGAGGACAGGATTTGGAGAGGAGGCACATTTCACAAGAAGCGGCCGCAACCGGCACCGTTGCCCAGACAGGGGCGACGGTGTCGGACCACGGCTGTGGTCAGTTGTTCACAGGCGACGTTCGCGCCTGAACTAGTAGATTTTCTTTCGGTCGCAGCCTCGCGGCTCGACTACTCGGCCTTCGGTGTCGGTTCGCGACTTGATCATCAGGCGGTCGCCGACGGCCAGGGCGCTTTCCTCGACGGTCGGGTTGGCTTCGGCGATCAGCGGGGCGTACTGGGGGTCGCCGTAGACCTTCTCGGCGATTTCGGCAAAGCTGTTGTCGGTCGCCTTGACCTGGTAGTACCAGACGATCTGGGCGGCCTCGCCGTCGGCTGTCTGGTCTTGGGCGTTGCACCCGTAGAGGCCGAACACCAGGGCCAGGCAGGTCATCGTCATGATTGTCTTGTAGAGCATGGCATTCTCCTTTTGCAGAACTTGGGACCCCTGACAGGCAATGTCAATTCTCCTACAGAGATACCATGGGCGAGGTCGCTAATCAAGTGTTTGTAGGGATGATAATGGTCAACTCCACCGGTATAGGGTGCGTTGCCCAATCCACTGGACATGCCAGCCCGAAGGTACCGATAAAAACAAAGGCCTATCCTAGGCCAATCGCTTATTATTAATATAGATTATCATAAATAACACTTAATGTCAGATTTGGAGCATTCATGGACCCCCACGACCTGACCCGCTACCATCTGGCCAATCCGGAGATCATCAAAGGCATCACCAGCGGGAAGGCCGCCGGGGTCATGGAGTTGGCGCAGCATTCGGCGGCGGCTGCGCTGTGCGACCTTGGGTTGACCGAACTGGCGTGCAGCAATATTCAGTCGGGGATCAAGCGGCTGGAAGAGGCTCGGAACCTCGCGCCGACCAGCCAGTTGGCGTTTCACAACCTCGTGGCGGCCCTGTTGGCCCATCGATTGCTCCGGGGCAACAATCACGGCAGCATCTGTCAGTTTCTTCGTGCGCATTGGAACGAAGTCTCGTGGGCCAGGCAGTACGGCCGGCTGCTGCTGCTGCCGTCATTCCTGAACATCCAGTTCGTGGGCGGGCAGTGCAATCTGAGGTGCCGGATGTGCCTCGGGGCGCACCGCGAAGGCCGGGCTGGGCGTCTCGAACACCTGAATATAGAGGATTTCCGCAGGATGCTCCAGGCGGCTCCGACCATCAACGGCGTCACCCTCAGCGCCGGCGACAGCGATCCCCTCCTGCATCCGGAGTTCGAGCGGATCGTCGAGGTCGCCCGCGAATTTGGGGTCACGCTCGACATGTTCACCAACGGGCAGGCCCTGACGGAGGCCAAGTGCCGTTCGATACTCGAATCGAAGATCGTACCGATGATGAATTTCTCGATCGACGCGGCCACGGCTGAGACCTACCGGCGGATTCGCGGCGGGAGCTTTGAGCGGGTCATGGGCCACATCGAGCGCCTCGTGGCGATGAAGCAGGAGATGGGGCTGAGCGAGCCTCGCATTTCGATGTCATTCGTGGCGATGGCCGACAACATCGAGGAGCTGCCCGCATTCGTGGAGATGGCGGTGCGATTGGGGGCCCTGCGGGTCTACGTTGAGGATCTGATCGGCTGGGATGATAAACCGAGCGACAACCATCCCGCCACCGATCATCCGCGTTGCGTGGAACTGCTCGACGAGGCGCGGGCGGTCGCGGCGCGGCACAAGCTGTGGTTCCAGCTTCCTCAGCGGCTGGCCGACCTGCGGCGCGAGGGTTCCATCGCCGGCGAAACCAAGCCGACGCTCGCCTGCTGCGGATGGCTCAACGGCGTGTGGGTGCAGATGGACGGCGAGATGCGGCCGTGCTGCCTGGTCGGCCATCCAGCCGACATGGGCAACATCAAGGACGGCCCGCTCCAGAGCAACCCCAAATTCCTCAAGGTCAAAAGCCTGTTGCTTTCCGGCAAGGTGTTCCAGCAGTGTCTGGGCCACCGGATGTGTGCGTACGTTCAGCAGCAGAAGGCCGCCGGCATTCCGCTGCGGACCATCACCCGCGAGGAGCTGGGCGAGTTGTGGATTGAGCCCGACGCCTCGGCCGCCTCGGAACAGACCTCCGACACGGCGGACTCGGCCAGCCTCGCTGAGACGACTGCGTAGACGCACAGCCCCATTCGTCGCCACTGGCATTCCGCCGCGGAGCAGGAAACCCGCGATCGCGACAGGGCTGGTGCGTCCGGAAGACGCAATTCACTTCATCAACAGCAGGCTCAGGGACATGACGAGCATTCCGCCGATCAGGCCGAGGAGGCTGTCGTGGCCTTTGCCGTAGGCTCGGCTGGTGGGCAGGAGCTCGTCGAGGCTGATGTAGACCATGATACCGGCGACACCGCCGAAGAGGATACCCATCAATTGGGGCGGGACGGCGCCTCCGCCGATGGCGAGGCGTAGCAGGCCATAGGCCACCATCGCGCCGACGGGCTCGGCCATGCCGCTGAGCAGCGAGTAGACGAAGGCGCGGCGTCGTTTGCCGGTGGCGTAGTAGATGGGGACCGAGACGCTGATGCCTTCGGGAATGTTGTGCAGGGCGACGGCGATGGCGATGGCGAGTCCGACGCTGGGGTCCTGCAGGGCGGCGAGGAAGGTGGCGAGACCCTCGGGGAGGTTGTGGATGGCGATGGCCAGGGCGGTGAAGAGCCCCATTCGCATGAGCTTGTGGTTGTGTACCTGGAGGTGGGCGGCGTCGGGACGGCTTGCGGGCAGCGCCGGGTTTCGCGGAAAGGGCAGGGCCTCGGTGGGCTCCTGAAGCGTGGCCATCTCGCCCTTGGGATGGATCTCGTGCGGGTTTTCAGCGCTGGGGATCAGGTTGTCGATCAGGCCGATGACCACGATTCCAGCGAAGAAGGAGGCGGCGTTGACCCAGTGGCCCCAATAGTCGCCGTAGGCTTGTGTCAGGGAATCGACGCCCTTGATGAAGATCTCGACGAACGAGACGTAGAGCATCACACCGGCTGAGAAGCCCGTAGCCAGGGAGAGGAATCGGTAGTCGGTCCGTTTGGCGAAGAAGGCGATGGCGCTGCCGATTCCGGTGGCCATTCCGGCGAACGTCGTTAGTGCCAGGGCGATCCACAAATTGCTCATGGCGTGACCAGCCGCTCCAACCGAACAGCAATGGTTATCCCACGGCCACCATTATCAGTCCGGTTTGGCGGCTGTCAACGCCATCGACGGATAATCGCGATCGTGCCGGTCCGGGATCGGGCGGTCAACCGATGCGCATGATTCCACCTATGGCGTGAACGTCTCGCTCGTGCCGCCGGCGGTTTCGACGTAGGTGGCCTGGTTCGTCTCGTAGGTATCCAGGATCGAGAAGGCTTTGTTCCCGCCCGTCACGTCGATGAGGCCCGCTGGGAACACGGTTCCTCCGACGTGGGCGGTCATCCCGCCCTGGATGAATCCGGTACCGCTGTAGCGGCCGTAGGGCAGCGAGTCGGAGGGAGCGGCGAACGCGGTGATGTGGGGGACGATCTGGAGATAGAACCGGTCGGCCCCGCCGAGCAGGCCCACATAGCCGGTCCCGATGTTAAACGGCAGCTTGATGGTCAGGGCGGTTTCATCAGCCGCGTAGGCCACCGGTTCGACGACCAGCGGCATCCAGGCACCCTCGTCGTTGACCACCATGATCACGAGGCGATCCAGGACGGAGAGGTGCTCGCCGACGACGGTGATGGTCTGTCCGGCGTTGGCTGAGGGATAGGCGGCGTCTGTGGGCGTGCCTTCGATGGCGACGGCGGTGATGCCGGTCATTCGCGCCGGGCCGGCGGTCGATCCGCCCGGGGTCACCACCCAGTACGGAACCGTCCCGTCCAGCGGTTCGCGAACGTAGAGGGTCGTGTTATCGCCCTGGACCTCGATTTCATCGCCGGTGGCCAGTCCGGTGTCGGTGGTCGAGCAGGCCTGCTCTCCGAAATACACCGCGGTCTGGCCTTCGATGAAGCCCAGTCCGGTCATCTTGACGTGGATGCCCTCGCCCGCCACCAGGACGTTGTCGGAGACGCCGTAGTTGACGCCCGTGATCCGCGGCACCACCTGCAGCAGGTACTTCTCCTGGCTGTCGAGCAACGAGAACTGGCCGGTGTCGGCCTCTTTGGGCACGCGGACGGTCAACGACTTTCCATCCGCCGCCACCGACGAGGGCACGATCACCTCGAGCCAATGCTGGCCGTACTGATCGATCGACGGGAAGAGGATGCGCGCGTCGTCGTTGAAACCGCTTCCGTAGAGGGTGATCACCTGATCCGGGTTGGCCGACGCCTCGTTCGGGTCGGTCGGCGAGCCCTTGGTCGCGACGGCTGAGACGGAAGTGAATCGGCCCGTCCGGGTGGATCGGCCGCCGCTGGTGACCACCTCGTAAGGCAGCGTACCGCCCTGTGGGACGCTGACCACAAGTTTGGCGTTGGAGGTCTGCACGTCGATGCCGTCGTCGGTCTCGACGCCGCCGTCGACGATCTTGGTGGCGTCGGAGCCGAATCGCACGGAGGTGGCGCCCTCGATGAACCCGCCGCCGCTGATCGTCACCTGCTGGCCCGGGGTACCTCCGGAGATGCCGGTGACGTTCGGGACGATCTGGAGCAGGCAGCCGGTCCGAGCGTACAGCAGACTCACTTGGCCCGTGTACGCGTCGCCGGGCACGATGACCGTCAGCGACTGGCCGCTGTCGGCGACACTGGCGGGGATGACCGTTCGGACCAGCGGATAGCCTTCGATGTCGATGCACGGGAAGGTGACCCGCGTTTCGTCGTTGAAGTCCACTCCGGTCACGGTGATGACCTGCTTGGTGTTGGCTGAGGCCTGGTTCGGATCGGTCGGCGTGCCGTGAATGCACGCGGCGGTCAGGCCGATTGACTGGCCCGACTTGCTCGACCGGCCGCCGGCGGTGATGACTTCGTACGGCAGCGTGCCGTTGGCTGGCACGTTGACGATCACCTTGGTGTTGGTCGTCTGGACGTCGATGCCGTCGTCGGCCTGTTTGCCGCCGTCCTGGATCATTACTGAATCGGACCCGAAGCGCACGGCGGTGCCGCCCTCGACAAACCCGGAGCCGGAGATCGTCACCTGCTGGCCCGGCGTGCCTCCGGCGATCGCGGTCACCGTCGGCACGACCTGGAGCGTGGCGCCGTCACGTCCGGAGAGCAGGCCGAGTTTGCCGGTCTTGGCGTTGGCGGGCACCATGACGGTAAGGCTCAGGCCGTCTTCGGCCACGCTGGCTGGGGCGACCGTGGCCACGGATTCGGCTCCGGCGTCGTTGATGATGTGGAAATTCACCTTGGTATTGACGTCGAACCCCGTGCCGGTCAGGGTGATGACCTGTTTGGCGTTGGCAGAGGCGGTGTTGGGGTCGGTCGGTTCGCCGAACTGGGCCGTCGCCGACGTTCCGGTCAGATCGCCGGAGCGTCCGGTGCGTCCACCGGCGGTGATGACTTCGTAGGGCAAAGCGCCGCTGCTGGGGACCGTGACCAGGACTTTGCTGTTTCCGCCCTGGACGTCGATTCCGTCATCGGCGGCTGTGCCGCCGTCGGCAACGGTCACGTCGTCGGCGCCGAACCGGACGGTGGTCGCGCCCTCGACGAAGCCCAGCCCGCTGATCGTGGCCACCATGCCGGGCGTACCGCCGGCGATGCCGGTGATCTTCGGGACGATCTGCAGGTACACCGACGCCTGGTTCGGCAGCGTCACGTAGCCGGTCACGGCTGTGGTCGGCACGACGACCGTGCCGCTGCCGCCGTCCTCGGCCACCGAGGCCAGGGCGACCTGCACCTGGGCGGGTTGACCGGCATCGTCAATTTTCGGAAATGTGACCTTGCTCGTCGACTCGAACCCCGATCCGCTGATCGTGATGGTCTGGCCCGGGTTGGCCGAGGGTTCGCTGTCGTCGGCGGGAAGCCCGGTCTGGGCCAAAGCGGTGATGGACCCGACGCCCAGCGGGTTGCCGCTGGTGTCGGTGGGATTGACCGTCACGTTCATGTCGCCCGCCGGTTCGCTGGCCAGGCTCAAGGTGACGCAGCACTTGCCCGAGAAGCCCAACTCATGCTGGATGATCTGGCCCGGGCTCAGCGGCTGTTCCGGCTCGTCGTTGATCTGGATCGTGCAGGTCAGTCCGCTGAGGAAGTCGAACTTCAGACGCACCGTCTGGCCGGCGAAATCGGTGTAGCTGAGGCAGTAGACGTCGTCCAGGCGGAACGTGTAGGACTGGCCATCCGCCATGGCAAACGCTGTGTCGCACGTGGTGTACGTGCCCGGCAGGACGATCGAGTTCGGATCCAGGTTCGGATCGACCGGGCCCGAGTCGCAGCCCGGCAGAGCGAGCGATAGAGCGGCTGCAAAACAGACAAAACAGTAATGGCACTTATTACTCATCATTAGCGTCCTTTCCAGGCCCGGCTGCACAGTCCCGCAGATGTAATTATGTAAAACACACGCAGCCAAAGGTGCGGCGCGGAGACAAAGCGCTCCAAATCTCCCCTGCGCCTATCGACAAACCGCCGCTCTGGGATGAAAGCGGCTGCCTGACACGTCCAGCATGTTACACGAGGCCGCCGGACAATCGCGGACGGGCCCTAAGATAATGGATGACATATTCACACTGTAACTTGTGTGTGCTCAGAAGAACTTCACCGGGGGTCTTCTTAAGCCGCGTCAAGCGAATCGTCTTGAAGCTCTCGGGCGAGTACAAGACAATGTGATACCTGTTGACCCAATAGGTTCTTGGGTCGTCACAGACAGGTATGCACATGAAGGCAGCCGAAGCGCGGTGACCACGGCGCTGGGGGTGATGCTATGGCGAAGAAGCAGATCGATCCGGGCCTCGACCAGGTCAAGGAGATGCTCGACGTGGCGATACTGCAGCCGACGGCGACGGCGGCTGAGGTCGAGCGGGTGGCCCAAGTCGTCCGCGACGAGCTCTACGGCTTCCTGTGCGTCAACGCCTGCCACGTTCGACGGGCGGCCCAGTGTCTCGTGGGGGCCAAGGGCAAGGTGATCGCGTGCGTCGCGTTTCCGTTCGGGGCGACGGCCACGGAGACGAAGGTCTTCGAGACCCAGCGGGCGCTGGCCGACGGGGCTGAGGAAATCGACATGGTGATGAACCTCGGGGCGTTTCTCGGCGGCGAGAAGAAACGGGCGATGGAGGATATCCGCGAGGTCGTCGCCGCGGCTGATGGCAAGGTGGTCAAGGTCATCATCGAGACGGCCTACCTGAGCACGGACCAGAAGGTGGACGCGGCGAAGATCGTTCAGGAGGCCGGCGCGGCGTTCGTCAAGACGTGTACGGGTTTTTCGGCCGACGCGGTGGCCCTCTATGAGGACGTCCGCCTGCTCCGCCAGACCGTCGGCCCCAAGATGGGCGTCAAGGCCTCCGGCCGCATCCGCAACTATCTGCGGTTCATCAGCATGGTCGAAGCCGGCGCCAATCGCATCGGCCTCGGCTGGCAGCAGGCCCAGGAGATCGTCAAAGGCTGGCACGAAGCCCACGGGTGAAGGCCATCGCCTCGCCAAATCCACATAGGTGTCACGGCCACAGCAGAGTCGGCGCTCCGACCGTCCAGGCTCAGGCGCCGGTAACGGTGCTCTTGTGGACCTGGTAGCCCAGAGCATCGAGCGCCCGCAGGAGAACATCCTCGAACTGCCGGGCATGGTCGGCAGGCAACGGGCCGATGGCCTTAAGGGCGCCTTGGCACTCGGCGAATTGGGTCCGGCCCCGCGACTCGTACTGCTGCCGGGAGATCGGGATCATCCAGACCGAGGCCTGGCCGTCCAGGCTCCCGCTATGGAGTTCGGTAACGACGGTCACGCTCTTCTCGTCCGGAACTGTATCCATGGTAGCTCTCCTCGTTCTCGCGGGCCACCCGCGCATTGCGCGAAGTCCGAGGCAAAAGACTCGTGCAACTGCTTGGCTCAATCAGCGGTTTCCCAACCTCTATGTACCTTATAGCCCAGCGCCTCGAGCACCCGCGCCAGTGCATCCTCGAACTCCTCGGCTAGGTCATAGGGCAGCACCGGTCCGATGAGTTCGGTGGCACCCTCAAAGTCAGAGTAGTTGGTATCAACATCTTCCTCGTATTCCTCGGCGGAGATTGGGATCATCCAGATGGCACCTAGAGGTGGTTCCTGAAAGTAGTGCACTGCACCCAGGATCGTGACGTTCTTGTCATTCGGAGGCGTATTGATGACGGTCTCCTCTGTCTTCACACGCGTCGTCACCTTGTATCCGGGTCGGAGGCAACGGGTCGGATCCGGGGGCCGGGTCAGTCGTCGGCGACCATGTCCTCATGCACTCTGTATCCCAGTGCCTTGAGCATACGAACCAAGGCGTCTCGGAATTGCGTGGCGTTCTCGCGGGGCAGCGGACCGATGACCTTCATCGCTCCCTCAAGGTCAAAGTAGCGGGTGTCGCCCCTTTCTTCATACCCCTCGCCAGAGATTGGGATCATCCAGACGGACCATTGCTCGGGCTCCAGTCCACAGTTGAATTCCATAAGGATAGTGACGTTCTTGTCGTCCGGAACCGCGTGCATGAGCGGCATCCTTTCGTTCCAGACCCATCCTCGCACTGAACCCGAGTGCGGGCAAGAGGCAGTGATACACCTTAGTCAAAGGCGACTTCGACCCAGGATTCCGGGGCTCTCTCGAGGGTTTGGGCCCAGGCTTCGTCCACTCGTTCGGCCCAGGTTGTGCCCATTTCGTATTCGTCGTTAGGGTCGTAGTTGCTGTATTCGGAGGCCCCGCCCCAGACCACGTAGCCTTCCGGCACGTCGAAGGGATCGTCGCCGAAGATGCTTTCGACCTGTTCGCGGTTGTAGCAGTAGTCGCCGGTCCAATGGAGGCCGTCGTAGATGAGGGGCTGCCTGATCGCGTAGCCGTCGGGATAATACTCGGTGAAGATTTTGTAGCGGTTCGAGGATGGGTTCTGCTTGAACTTGTAGACGACGTAGAGCCAGGTCCAGGTGCGTCCGTCGATGATCCTGTCGATTCGGTAGGCTTCGCCCTGCGCCCGCTGGCGCGAGAAGTCCACGTCGAGGAGGTTCTGGCCGACGGTAAAGGTCTGGTTCATGTTCACGGTGGCCAGGACGTTGCCGTTGGGATCCGCGGCGGAGCCTTCGATTCTAGCCTCAATGGGCACCAGCGGCTCGAGGTCGGCGGTGTTCTCGCTGGCCATAGTCACCGACGGCCGCTTGGTGCCGGTGGCAACGGGCAAGAGGTAGTTGACGCCGACGCCTTTGCTGACCGTGCCGGCGGGCAGGCTGGCGCCGCGGACGGTGACGAGGCCCCAGGCCGGCAGGTACAGTTGGCTGTCGGCCATGATAATGTGGAGCGTGGCGGTTCCGCCCTCCGGGTTGGTGCATTCGGTCAGTGACGAACTGAGCGAGGAGAACGCTTCGTAGTCGCAGGTGGCGATCCCGCCGCCGGCCATGTTGTTGAACAGAGCGGCGAACGAGCGGTAGGAGACCGAGGAAACCGGCAGATCGTCCCAGCCGAAGAACGTGCCGCAGCCGCAATTCTCAAACGTCGATTCGAGCTGCCGGCCGTACGGGCAGACCAGGTAGACGAAGCTGTCGGGAAGGGAGTCCATGGCTGCGAACAGGTCGGCCCGCATGTAGAAGGCAACGTCCCCCGACGAGGCCGAACCAGCGACCAGGAGGCTGCCCTCCTCGATCCACTCGTTCCACTGCTCGATGCGGTCGTCAGCCGCGACGCCGTTGTAGTCGACGGCTGAGCAGCACTGGACGTAGAGCGAACTGTCGCCCGAGGGCGAGCCGTAGAGGCCCTGGGCGAAGATGACCACGATCCCGTAATCGGCGAGGTCCAGGAAGTCGTCCGGAGTGATCTCGGTGCTGGTGGCGGTGGTGCGGGTCTTGACGACGATGTCGTCGTCATCCCAGCCGCGGAGTTTGAGCGTGTTGACCGCGGCCGTCACCGCATCGGCGCTTCCGCGCATGTCCGGGTAGGACGGATTGAGCAACAGGGCCTTCCTGGAGGTCGGAGCGTGGGCTTCGGTCGCCAGCTTTTCAACGAGGTCTGCGGGATCGGTCATGACCTTCGCCTGACGAGGCGCGGGCTCGGCCTCTGGGAATACGTCGGGATTCTCATAGTCGATCTCGTCCACGCCGTCTTCGAGAGCGTCGAAATCGACCGTATTGAGGGCGGCGAAGTAACCGTCGTCCATCTTGATGTAGACGGTGTAGCCATCTTCAAAAAGCTTGGCCTCGGCGACCCCTTCCGTCGCAGCGAGGGCGTTGATCAGGTCGGTCCGGGCCTCGTCGCGGCTCTTGGTCGCCAGCGAGGCGACGAACTGCTCGACCAACGGCGTGACGGCTTGGCGGTCCTCTTCCGGCAGCAGGATGGTGTGGGCGTCGGCGGTGGCGTTTGGATCGACCGCATTGGGATCGGTCGCGTTCGGGTCAACGGTGTTCGGGTCCGTCGTGTTCGGATCGACCACGCCCCCGCCGCAGCCGGGCAGCAACGCCGCGGCGCAAACCAACACCGTCAACACAGCACAAAAGGTCCAGTTGAGAATCGTACGAGTTTCCATGTCACCGCGCCTCCTACCGGTTCCTGATTGCCCGACGATGTGATCTTATAGATTCGCCGACCGCCGTCCACTCGTCAAGTTAGTTTTTGGAGGCCCGGACCCCATGTGGCCACGGCCCGGGTTTTGCCCTTGACCGGCCATGCGGAGCGGGGACAATGGTGCGGAAACGCCCAGCGGCGTGCGAAAGGAGCTGTCCATGCCTACGTCCGATGAGTTGCGCGGCGTCATCGTCCCTTTGATTACTCCGGTGCATGACGACGACACGGTGGACGAACCATCGCTTCGGAAGCTGGTGCGGCGTCTGATCGGCGCGGACCTTAACACGCTGTTCGTGGCCGGTTCGGCGGGCGAAGGGCCGCTGCTGTCGTTCGACCAGTGGGTCCGATTGCTCGAGGTGACGCGCGACGAGGCGGGCGACAAGGCGCATCTGCTGGCCGGCGTGATGGAGACCTCGACGCGGCGGGTGATCGAGAAGATCAAAGCGGCCGACCGGATCGGGTACAAGTACTTCGTGCTGACGCCGACGTTCTATCAGCCGATCGTCACGGCTTCGGAGCAGCTTCGCCTGTTCGGCGAGGCCCGCGCGGCGGCGTCGGACCGGATGGAGATGATCGCGTACAACATTCCGGGTTTTACCGCATCGACGGTGGCGGTCGAGACGGTTTGCGAAGCGGCCAAACGCGGCTGGACGCGCTACTACAAGGACAGTTCGGGCGATATGAACGTCTTCTGGAAGCTCGTCGAGCAGGGCCGCGCGGTCGGTTTGAACGTGTTCATGGGCGACGAGCGGTTCATCGCGGATGGGCTGTTCGCTGGGGCGTGCGGCATGGTGCCGGTGTGCGCGAATTACGAGCCGGAAACGTTCGTGCGGGCCTGGCAGGCTCACCTGGACCGGGACTACACCGAGCTGCTGCGTCTCCAGATGCGGGTGCTGGCGATGCGTCAGACCATGCTGCGGACGGGGCCGTGCTGGATTTCGGGGCTCAAGTACGCGCTGTCGAAGCTCGGGATCGGCAACGGCCGGGCGGTCAGTCCGCTGGAGCCGGTCGATGAGGCAAGAAAGAAGCTGATCGACGAGATGGTCGGGGCCCAGCGGTAATCCGAACCCATCGTTCAAAGACTGCGGGTAAACGACCGACAGCGACACTGGCTGCCCCCCCACGATCACCATGCGCCACCTTCCTGCTCCAGATCAAACCTTTTTTCCTTGACGGAGGCGGAAAGTAGTAACTATCATAAAACAGCGTACAGGGGTTCATTGATTCACGAATTGGGGAAATCCGGGTTGAGCCAACGAGGCAAGCTGCCTGTCTCTACCCAACACTACTATTGCTATATTGTCGATTACAGCGATAAAGGAGGTCTCCCATGCCTGAGTTCGTCAATCCATTCAGCGGTATGGCTCCGGACCGGAAGCTGAACAAGCGCGAGATCACGCGGGCGATCCGGCTGTCGATCGCCGCCGAGTATGAGGCGATCCATCTCTATGAGGCGATCGCGGACGCCACGGACGACCCGCTGACCAAGGAGGTGATGCAGGACGTGGCGAACGAGGAGCGTGAGCACGCCGGGGAGTTCATGCGTCTGCTGGACTTCTTCCTGCCGGACGAGCGGCAGTTCCTGCAGAACGGGTATGAAGAGGTGGAGGAAGAGGCCAGGAAGCTCGGGCAGACTCCCGAGCAGACGCCGTCGGCGGAAGAACCGGAAGGCGATGTGCCGTCGATCGGCGAGATGAAATCCAAGGGATGATCCGAGCTTCGGAGAGGACCTGAGACATTCAAGAATTGGGGGTAAAACCATGACGAATAAGTATTTGCATCGCGATGACGCTCCTTTCGGGGAGAAGGTATGGAATCGGATTGACGAGATCGTGGTGGCGGCGGCGAAGTCGCAGCTTTCGGGCCGGCGGATTCTGCACATTGACGGGCCGTTCGGGCTGGAGCTCAAGAACCTGCCCGGCACGGACCGCCAACTCGGTGAAGGTGGGGAAGGCGTAACGATCAGCGCGAGCGTGCCGGTGCCGGTGGTGGAGCTTCACGCCGCCTTCAAGCTGCCGGTTCGCGACGTGGCCACGTTCGAGAGTACGGATTTGCCTTTCCAGGCGGAGGGGATCGCCAAGGCGGCGCTGGCCTGCGCCCAGGCTGAGGACAACCTGATCTTCAACGGCTCGAAGGCGGCGGGTATGACAGGCCTGCTGTCGGCCAAGGGGACCGAATCGCACCAGCTTCAGTCGTGGGACGAGATCGGCCGTGCCGCTGACGATCTGATCCGGGCGATCACGAAACTGGACGCGGCGGGTTTTCACGGGCCGTACGCGGCTGCGCTGTCGCCGAACCTGTACAACCTGCTCTATCGCCGCTACCACCAAGGCAATGCGACCGAGATCGAGCACGTCAGCCAGATCATCACCGACGGGTTGGTCAAGGCGCCGGTGCTCAAGTCGGGCGGCGTGCTGATCGCGACGGGTCGGCAGTACGCATCCATCGTTTTGGGTCAGGACCTGGCTGCCAGCTTCGTTGGGCCGGACGATCGCGAGTATGAGTTCGCGATCTCCGAGTCGCTGGCGCTGCGGCTGGTCGTGCCCGAGTCGATCTGCATTCTGAAGTAGTCCGCTAGGGCGGTTTGAGGTGGTTTGTGGATTCGGGGCCATCGGCGTCCCGGACAACATGGGCATAGTCGGATGAAAGGTGAAGCATGAAGGCGGTCGCGTTTCGGGCGGACGGGGAACTGGATGCGGTCGAGGTGATGGACCTTCCGGCGCCCACTCCCGGTGAGGGCGAGGCGGTGGTTCGCGTCCGGGCGGCGGCTTTGAATCACCTGGACATCTGGGTGCGCAAGGGTCGGCCGGGGATGGAATCGCCGATGCCGCACGTACTTGGTTCGGACGCCGCCGGCGTGGTCGAGGCGGTCGGGCCGTGCGTGGAGGGCGTCAAGCCGGGCGACGAGGTGGTGCTGAACCCGGGCATAAGCTGCGGGCGGTGCGAGTTCTGCCGCCGCGGCGAGCAGAGCCTGTGCCGCGATTTTGAGATTGTGGGGGCGACGCGGCCGGGCACGTTCGCCGAGATGGTCGCCGTACCGGCGGAGAATCTCTATCCCAAGCCGGAGCATCTGTGTTTCGTGGAGGCGGCCGCGTTGCCGCTGGTCCACCTGACGGCGTGGCGGATGCTGATGACGCGGGCGGAACTGAAGCCGGGCGAGACGGTGCTGATCCACGGGATCGGCGGCGGCGTGGCCCTGGCGGCCCTGCAGATCGCCAAGGTCGCGGGCGCCGAGGCGATCGTGACGTCATCGTCGGACGAGAAGCTTCGGCGGGCGAAGGAAGTGGGAGCGGATCGGACGATCAACTACGCGAAGGCCGACGTGGCCCAGGAGGTCAAGTCGATCACCCAAGGGGCCGGCGTGGACGTGGTGATCGACGCGGTGGGCGCCGCGACGTTTGTGATCGACATGCAGGTGGTTCGCCGGGGCGGACGGGTGGTCCTTTGCGGAGTGACCACGGGTGCGAAGGCGCGGATCGATCTGCAAAGCTTGTACTGGAATCAGGTTTCGGTGCTCGGATCGACGATGGGCTCGCACGAGGATTTCTGCCGTCTGCTGCGGGCGGTGAACGTGACGGGGCTCAAGCCGGTGGTCGATTTCGTGCTGCCGCTGGACCACGCGAAGGAAGCGATGCGGCGGATGGAGGAAGGCGAGCAGTTCGGCAAGATCGTGATCGAGATTTCGGGAGGCTGATCGGCACCATTCGCAAATAAGGGGGGATGGCCATGGGAGACAGAGCGCACCTGGTGTTGCTGGGCGTGGCGGCGCTATTGCCGTCGTGCGGCGTGGGACAGCAAATCCGGCTGGATAAAATCGTGCTGCCGGAAGGGTTTCGGAT
>ERZ764778.2460-NODE-2460-length-16353-cov-29.841453_pt1 | contig 16353 bp, 15 predicted proteins | sample MGYA00374951_ERZ764778 | MGnify/ENA primary metagenome ERZ764778 (study PRJEB28918, sample SAMN05720193) | bioreactor metagenome | isolation source: Anaerobic biogas reactor | place: USA:Washington, USA | collected 2015-08-08 ...
TGAATAGTGCATTCCCGAGAAACGGGAATGCACTATTTTTCTTACAATATAATGCTGACCGCAGAGTAGACGGACCCTTCTACTGCCATTGGGAAAGCATCTTTTTCATCCACGCGGCCACGTCCATGGAGTACACGCCACAGAGCCTCTCGTTTGTCAGCACGTCGGCTGTCCTTCCCATACATACGGCGCGCCCCCTGTCCATCAGCAGGGCGTGGGTGCCATAGGCCTTTGCAAGGCTCAGATCGTGTACTACCGAGATAACGGCGCGCCCCTCTTGAGACAGCCATTTTTGCACAAGCTCAAAAGTTTGCTTCTGATAGACGAGATCGAGATGGTTGACGGGCTCGTCCAGAATGAGGAGTCTCGGATCCTGGGCGAACACCTGAGCTAGAAAAGTCCTCTGCAGCTCGCCGCCGGAGAGCGCCGTCACGGGCTTTGTGAGAAAAGGTTTCATACCTGTCATTTCAACGGCTCTGCTTATCTTTTCACGGTCCCCGTCGCTCAGCGAACCGAAAACACGGGGTGAATACGGGTAGCGCCCGAGCCTTATGACGTCCTCAACGGTGAAGGAATAGGCCACAAAGTGATTTTGAGACAGAACTCCCATGCTCTTTGCCAATTGCCTGGGCTTTATTTTTTTCACATTCCGACCCTCAAAGAACACCTCGCCTCTGCTTGGGACGGTCTGGGAAACGGCGTTTACGACACTCGTCTTGCCGGCGCCGTTGGGACCGACTATCATAAGCCAGTCGCCCGAATTTACGCTGAAGCTCAGGTCGTCCACTACGGTGCGCTCCCCATATCTCACGCTGAGGTTTTTAACTTCCAGCAGGCTCATCTCCGGCTCCTCCTTGAAGTGTAAAAAATATAGACGAAGAGGATGGCACCGATCAAGGACGTCACCACGCCCACGGGCAGCTCCAGAGGGCGCAGCAGCATGCGGGCAAGAAGGTCGCAGAGCATGAGGAGCACCGCCCCTCCAAACATGGACGCCGGCAGCAGACGCCTGTGGTTGGGACCGGTTATCATGCGTACAATGTGGGGTGTTACAAGGCCTACAAAACCGATAGTGCCGCCGATCGATACGCACACTCCGATGAGTGCGGATACTGATATGAGTACAGTCAGCTTTATTTTTTTTACGTTGACACCGATATGGCGGGCATTGTCCTCGCCTATTGCAAAGGCGTTCAGCTCGCGTCCGCAGCCGAGTAGAACGCCCCCGCAGACGGCGAGCACCGCCGACAGGACCAGAGCATTGAGATAGGTGCTGCCCGAGAGGCTGCCCATAGTCCAAAAGGTTATGCTACCGACTTTTTCTCCGGCAAACGTTATTACAAGGCTGATTATGCTCGACGCAAACATGGAGAAAATGATGCCGATAAGGATTATTGTGCTTGTCGAAAGTGAAAAGTCCAGCTTATAGGACAGAGAGAGGATTATTATAAGTGACAGAAAGGCAAAAGCTATGGCAAGCACCGTAGTACCTGCAAAGGGCAGAGAGGGCACAGTTATACCGAAGGCTATAGAAATAACAGCGCCGAGAGAAGCGCCGGAGGAGACGCCCAGCGTTGAGCCGTCCGCAAGCGGATTGCGCAGGAGTCCCTGCATCGCCGCTCCGCAGACGGACAGGGCTGCGCCAACAAGCGCGACACATATTACTCTCGGCAGACGTACGGACAGGATTATGGAGGCGTATGTGCCATCGGGCTTTACACTGCCGAAGACCGCGTTCCAGATGATACGCGCAGTTTCTCCCAGCGGTACTGATATGCTTCCTGCGGCAACGCAGACAAGCAGAGTCACAAGGGTGACCGCCGTGAAAAGCAGATATTCAGTTATGCCGTAGCCCTCTCTGTGCATTGACAGTACCTCTTGTTTTTTTCCTATTTAGCTCCGCCCGAGATGAATTCATACATCATCTCGGCGCCCTCGGCAAGGCGCGGACCGGGTCTGGTCAGCTCGTTGTTCTGAAGATTGAGTATCGCTTTGTTCTTGACCGCCGTTACGTTTTCCCAGCCGGGGCGGGAGAGAATCTCCTCCACAGGAGTGGGGCCTTCGCCGTAGTACATGGAGATAGTGACTATGTAGTCGGGATTGCGCTCAATGACCTGTTCCTCGCTGATCTGCGCCCAGTCTTTAACATCTGCAAAGGCGTTGGTGAGGCCGAGCATTTTGGCGATCTCGTCCATGAACGTGCCGCTACCCGCTGTCCACAGCCCGTACTGCAGTGGTGAGACCTCAAAATAGACGGTCGGGCTGCCGTCGGCGGTTGATTTTTCCTCTATGTCTTTGAAGGTGGCCTTCATTTTGTCTACAACAGCGGCGGCCTCGTCGGTCTTGCCCATGACAGCACCTATCATGTCTATGGCAAAATATACGCCCTCGATATCCTTTGCCTCGCTGACGACGACGGTGATTCCCGCGTCCTCAAGCTGCTGCACCTGTTCTTCTGTCTGAGCCATGGTGTTCATAAAGACGACCTGTGGCGCAAGAGCTATTATCTGCTCGATATTGGTCTCTGAGCCGGATTCCACGGCGGGAACATCGGCAATCTCCGCGGGGTAGTCGCAGAATTCGCCGCGTCCTACCAGGGTGTCGCCAGCGCCGATGGCAAATAATATCTCACAATCGGCGGCGGTCAGCGCAACGACCTTTGTTACGGGCTCTTCAATGGTTATTTCGCGGCCCGTCATGTCCGTGACGGTGACGGCGCCGCTATCGGCGGATGGATCTGTGTTCTGTCCGCAGCCCGCAATCATAGCGAACAGCATTACAACGGACAGGACAAGTGCAAGGTTTTTCGTTTTCTTCATGGATTTATGCTCCTTTCGTTTTTTGCAATCAAGTATCAAGGAGCAAAAAAGCCGCTCCTCCGGACGGAGAAACAGCTTTTCAGACACAGAGAAAGCTCTGTGTCCTTAGGTTTCACTCAATCCCAGAAGTTCAGACGGCGCAAAAGCGCCGGCACGTGCGTAAACAGGTCTCCCGGCTTGGCTTCATCCTAATCGAACACCTTCCCATCATAAAGACAGTGGCTTTGCAGTTCTTTCGTCGGCTTCACGGTTACTGGGATAGCTCGGAAATCTCATCCGTATTCCCTCGACACTTTCGTATCGGCGCAATGGCGCATAAACGCACGGTATTGAATTGTTTTTGGGGAAGCGCTCAATACAATGATTGCACTCCGTATATTATCACAGCCGAGGCTGCAAATCAACTTATTCGGTTTTCTTGAAGAGGTCGGATTTAATATATCTGCGGGACAGCCAACAGGCGATCACGGCGGCTAGAGTTCCGACTGTCATTCCCGCAAAAACGTCCGTAGGGTAGTGTACTCCCACGTAGCAGCGCGAAAAGGCGATGAGTATGGCGGGAATATATGCCAACGCTCCTTTTTTGCCAAAGGCCCTTGTAAGGGCAAATGCCGCAGCAAAGCTGGCATTGGTGTGCCCGGACGGGAAGGAAAATGAACCGGGCGCGGTTATGAGTATGGTCAGCCCGTCTATGGTTTCAAAGGGCCTTGCGCGTGCTATCAGCGGCTTGAGTATGAGGTCGTTTAGTATAAAAGCCAGCGCAAGGCACAAAAACACATCCGCGGCACTGCGGCGCGTCTTTTTCGGGATCAGCAGTAAAAGCCCCAATAGAATCCATATGAAGCCGCTGTCGCCGAGCCTTGTCATAAATGTCATGAAGCCGTCCAAAAAGGGGACTCGCAAATTCTCCTGAATGCTGAGAAGTGCGCCGGCATCAAAGTTTTGTATAGCTTCAAACATGTGAAAAGCTCCTCAATATTCGTATACCCCGCCGCCGATAAACTCGCGCAGCAGCGATTCGGGCGGGACAAGCACGGAGTCGACGGACTCGAACAACTCCAGATCGCGTATCAGCTCCGCGGCATTTTCCATATTTTTAACTTCCTGCGGCTCGTTTTCAAACAGCTTCATGAGATAGTTTTTCATGACGCAGAGCTCGTATGGAAAAGAGGAGTCGAAGGTGAAGTTCGCTCGGGACTTGTTCGGCCTGATATGGAGTATCTCACCCCGGCGGACATTATCCCAAAGCTCCAGTGTGTATTTTGCGGAGGCTCCGCGGAACAGATGGTCCCGCACAAGACGGCGCACTAGACGCATACGTGCATGGTAGAAAAATTCGTCTCCGTCTCTGGTAATATCGGAAGCGGTGCTTATATAGACCCTGTATGCGTCTGGAAAGGCGTTGACGGCGCGGTCTCCGAGCGCATGGATGCCCTCCACGATAACGATGTCGTTGCCTGTCGGGTATCTTATCATTGCGGGGGTCCTCTCACGCTGCTGATTTGCGAAGTTGTAGCGAGGAATTGCCACGGGCGTTCCGCTCATGAAACGGTCAAAATGCTCTTTCATAAGATCAAAATCGACGCATTCGGGTGACTCAAAGTCGATCTCTCCCTCCGGAGTTCTCGGAGCCGTTGCCGGGTCGATTGTTTTGAAATAATTGTCCATTCCCACGGCGTGGGTCATTATTCCGCGCTTGCGTATCTCGAACTCGATTTTTTGAGAGGTCGTAGTTTTGCCGCTTGCGGAGGGACCGGACAGAAGCACCAGAGGGCTTTTTTCTCTGTTCTGGACGATAAGATCGGCGGCAAGCCTGATTCTGGACTCGTACTCTGCTTCGCACTTTTCAACAAAGCTTCTGGGATTTGCCCTTACCATCTGATTTATGACGTTCAATTCGTATGCCACAGTAAAATCTCCTTCATTTTTTGCTTATCGGATATTATTTTATCTATTCTTTCTATATACTCCAAAGGGTACTTGGGGTCGAAGATGCGCTCGATGCGTCCGTCGCCAAGACATAGCTTAGTAGAGGCGCCCCCGCCCATGGAGATTATGCTGCATAGCTCCTCCATGATACAGATGTTGTAGATGTTGGCGGTGCCGCCGCGCTGCCAGCCGACATTTTCGAAGCCGCCGGACATATACTTCTGACGGTAGAGATAATAGGGCTCGTAGCCTGCGCCCACAAGGGAGGAGTTTGCAAAGTCTATCATCTTGCCCACATCCTCCGCCGAGGGGCGGGGAGTATTGCCGAGCATGATCGCAGAGCCCTTTTTGAGGGCCAGGGTATGGACGGTTATGTTTTCGGGAGACAAGTCCAGCACCTTACGGACGGTCTCTGCAAAGCCCTCCGGAGAGTCCGCCGGAAGTCCCGCGATCAGATCCATATTCACCTGAAACCCGCCCGCAGATCTGACAAGCTGCAGCGCGTCCAGAACGTCCTGAGCGGTGTGTCTGCGGCCAATGGCCTCGAGCACCTTGTCGTCCATGGTTTGAGGATTGACGCTTATTCGCGTGACGCCGTGCCGCTTCAAGGCTTCAAGCTTATCTTCGGCTATTGTGTCCGGCCTTCCGGCCTCAACAGTGATCTCCGTTATGTCAGAGAGACAAAATTCGCTCTCCAGCCTTGAAAAGAGAGTGTCGAGCTGCTCTGCCGAGAGGGTTGTGGGTGTGCCGCCGCCTACGTAGATGGAGACAGGGCGCAGCCCCAGCTTTTTTATCGCCGCTGCTGTCGCCTCTATCTCGCAGTAAAGCGCGTCTAAAAAATCGGGTATGAGCTTCATGCTCTTTTCGACCGATTGGCTCACAAAGCTGCAGTATGCACAGCGGGTGGGGCAGAAGGGAATACCTATATACAGGCAGACATCCTTTTCCCGAAGATTATCTGCGCAGCTCAAAGCGGCATGGGCAGTGTGCAGGCAGAGGCGCGCCCTATCGCGGGAGACGTCGTTGTCGCGGCAAAACTTACTGAGTGCTGCGTCGTCGCTCATACCCTGGGCCAGCAGGTTTGAAAGCAGCTTGCCGGGACGTATTCCGGTGAGCGCGCCCCAGACCGGCTTTGGCTTTCCGGAAGCTAGAGCGGCCCGGTAGAACGACAGCTTTACTATGCGCTGTATCAGCCTCGCTTTTGTGAGTTCGCTCACCATACGGCTTTTCGAGGCGTATGATTTACCGATATACGTTTTTCCTCCCAAACACAGCCTGCAGACGGCCGTGAAGCGCTTTTCACCCTCGAACAGGTCAAGCTCGGCGAAGTCGCCGCAGGGCGTCCCCTCCGGGTATTCTGGCCTTTCATCGGGGAACATTGTCAGCAGCATCTGCTCCGAAGCATAGCGGCAGTTATGCCCATTTAAATAAAGTTTCATAGATTAAAAATACCTTTTTCCCGCGTGATAGTCAAGTGCCATGCTTCCGGCTGCAAAAATTTGCAATTTCCGCTTGCAAAAATTATATGTTAAGTATATGATATAATAGTATATATAGATAAAAATGAAGACAAGACACAACATATATGGCTTGTGACGAGAATAAGGAGATCGTTTGCTTGCGAAATAAAAAAGGATTCAAGTGGCTTTTTCCGTTTATAGTGCCTGCGCTGCTGCTTGCGGTACTGCTTATCGTTATGCTTGTTGCATACCATAAGGCTTTGGGCGATGAAAAGAGCTGGACAACCGAATACTTTTCAATGCTTGCAGACAGCTGTGTGCACGGGACAGAGAGGCTGAAGCTTGAGCTTACTTCCGAAAGCGAGTATGCCGGCAGCCTGATCTCCAATTCAGGTCTGCAGTCGGAAGTCATGGCCGGAGACTTCGAAGCTGTCTTTGCCGATTCCGAAGCTGAGTCGGGGCTTGTTGTCACATCCTCTGGTACAATTGTTTACGGCACCAGTACGGCCTATGAAACCTTTGGTGAAGCGGTCGGTAAGGCGTCGGAGACAGGGGAGAGCGTAATTTCCGATGTGGAGTTCTGCATAGACGGTGAGTACCGCCTTGCTGTAGCTGCTCCCGTTACAATGAGCTACGGAGGCCGTGTCATAGTAGCGCTTGTCTACCCGATGTCAATTCTTGAGAGTATCACTGACGTCCCCAAGATGGACAGTGCGGGCAACGTCTACATACTGCGCTCTGACGGCCTGTTCATCACCGGGAGAAACACTGTGGACCGGTGGTCGGATGTCCACAACCGCTGTTCTCCGGCTCTGCTGTCGGCTGCAACAGCGGGGCTGACAGAATTCAAGGACTATTCAGGCGGGGAAAAATTTTTAGCTTTTGCTAAAGAGATCGGCATGAACGGCTGGTATGCATACTGCGCTGCGCCGTCCGCTGCCGTCAAACAGCGTACGACTCGTAGTGTCGGCATCTTCTTCAGGATAACTCTTATAGCCGTCATAATACTGGGCGGGACTTTCCTATATTACTACTTTGTTATGAATTCCGGACACCGCAGACAGGTGCTGGACAGAAAAAAGTTTGCGATTGCGGCGCGCCAGTCCTCAAGGGCGATCTTTGAGTACAATATGATAAAAGATAAATTTTATTTCATAAACGACTGCGAGAAGATCACTATGCCCGGCGAAATGGATTATCTCACGAGATCTATGGGAATGAGCTACGTCTATCCTCAGGACCGCAAGAGTATAGGTGAGATGGTCATGTCTTTGAAGGACAGCTCCACGGCTTCAGCTACTGCCCGTGTCTCGTGCTTTGGCTGCGACAATTCATATCATTGGTACTACATAACAGTTACACGTCTCGCCCGCAAAGGATTGGGCAGTACCTACATAATAGGCATCATAGAGGACATAGACGAGCGCGAAAAGGAGCGCATAGCTTTGCTGACCAAAGCCACGACAGACGGTCTTACGGGTCTCTACAACCGAGACGAGACCGTGCGACTCATAAACGAGAGGCTTCAGCAGCCGCCGGACGGAAGGACTTCCGCATTTATTATCTTCGATCTTGACGATTTTAAGGGAGTAAACGACACCTACGGCCACGACGCGGGGGATAGGGTTCTGCACTTTTTCTCCGATATGCTGAAGGCGACCTTCCGTACCGACGATATTGTGGGCAGACTCGGCGGAGATGAATTCGTTGTGTTTATGACCTACGTCTCCGACAACGACCTTGTTAAGCGGAGGTTCTCAGCCTTTGCGGAGAGCATAACGAGGCACCGCAACGGGGACGACGGGATTCCGTATATCTCCTGCTCGGCAGGATACGTGACCGCCAGAGAGGGAGACGAATTCGATAAGCTCTACAGGGAGGCGGACAAGGCGCTTTACAGGGCAAAGACAATAGGAAAGAACTGCGTCGTCTGCGGAGACTGACGGCGGGCAGATATAAAAACAGCCGCATACCTGCGGCTGTTTTTATATTGAAGAGTATTATGCTATGCTGCTTTGCTATCCCCGGCTTTATCGGAGACGGGGCCCACACCCATCATGGAGGGTTTTATGTCTTGCTTTTCAAACCATGCAAGAGTGTTTTCAGCATCTACAGTGAGATATGTGCGTGAGCTGTCATATCTGTAGTCGACTTCGCCCTTTCGCTGGAGAAGCTCGATATATATCTCGCAGTCGTAGACTGTGGAAAAATAGGCTCGGCCGTTAACTTTTGAATGCTCAGTGCTGAGCCAGACGTTGCCCATAGAGCCGGCCTCGATATCGGGGACTATGCAGTCGTTATATAGTTTAACGGCCTCTTCACTGCTGAGATCGTAGTTTTGGTATTCGCCGGTGACAGTATCCAGGTAGCGGATATATCCCATGGAAAAGTTCTCTTCAGTTACCGGAATATCCAGAAGTTTGCGATAGTCTACAGCCTCCCTGCAGTTTATGATGTCATTCAAAGCTGCACAGTCGTCTGTCGCATCATAGTACAGGACATAATGACGGGAGAGCATCTTTCCGTTTTTGAGGGAGTAGTCAATGGACAGAGGCTCATTGTCGGCATAGGAGCTGCTTCCATTATAGTCCGGGTGGAGATAGACGTCTGTACCCGTGCCGATATTTTCTCTGTAGTTCTCATATATAGCCTTGTTGTCGACAACGCTCTTGTGCAGGTCGATTACGGACTGTATGTTTTCCGGATTTTCAAGAGTGATGCCATCAAAGCTGCCGTGGATCGATACCGACGCTACTTCTTCAGCTTCGGGTATGTTTCGCTCGAAACCGAAAATGTCGAACTCGCAGGAGAGCATGAGGACAATAATAACAAGGCAGGATATGCCGAAGCCGATCCAAGTCTTGCCTGCAAAAACTTTGAGTGTTTTCTGCATCAGCATCTCTGCTGCGAAATAGCCGATAAAAGCCCCAAACAGCATACAGACAAGCAGTATTGCGATACTTCCGTAGCCTAGATAGTTGTTGCTGTTATAAAAAATTGTCGAGTTCATAACAACGCCCAGAACAAGTGCACAGCCTAAAGCCATGCAATATTTGAAAATGGGCTTCAGAGGGGCTACGGCGACCACGTCGCCGGCGGTTTCCATGCGTCTGTGCTTAACTAGAAGCAGAGCCAGAACGACAAAAACTGCGCCCAGCGCTCCATAGATTATCAGGGTGGGCCAGCCCTGAAATTCATAGCCGATCGCTCTATATGCTCCATCGACCGAGTTGTTGCCGATTTCGGTGACGTGTTTGTTCAGCAAGAGTTCATAGATAGGGGACATGAAGCCGAGAACGGGCGCCGTTGTGCTGCTTATTCCGTAGTATACCCCGCTGAGGATGGCGCGGGCAAAAATCTCCACGACCACCACGGTGAAATTCAGAACCAGATACACGCAGGGGAGAACGAGAATGTTGCCCGTCAGGCTGGCGCAGAATACCGCAAAGCCATAGAAGAACAGGCAATTGAGGGAGACTATTCCCAACCACTGCCAGAGATAGCTCATATCAAGGATACCGTAGGAGGATTCGACAAGAATGGTTATAAGAAATACTATTATGTTTGAGACGAACATCGCGGCGAGGCCTGTGGAAAGCTGGGAAACAAAAATGCTCTCGCGCTTATTTGGCAAAGCACATATCATGGACACGCTGCGGGGGCTGTATAGATAGGAAAAGGCGGCCATCGCGAAGAACAGCCCAAAAGCGGACGCCATAATTGTTGCATAGACAGCGCCTTGGGTCAGGACTTTTTCCGCAGCAAGGATCGAAAGGTCATTTTCGTAGTTTTCTAAGCCCCAGCTCAGAATGCCGTTCAGTGACAGCGGCAGAATTATGAGCCATATTAGCAGGTAAGCGGCGAAAAGAGGCCAAAAGCGCTTTATTGTATTAAAAAACAGAGTTTTGCTAAAAAACGATGTCTTTGACTTCATAGTGTTCGCCTCCCAGTTCGTAAATGAATATCTCCTCGAGAGTGAGGGGAATGACGTCCATAAAAAGCGGAGAACAGGTCGCCAGCTTGTTGGTGACCTCCTCGGCCCCCCCTCGGACGATTATAGTTTGAAGCCGCCCCGTGCTTGACTTATGCAGGATGCTCAGTCCCTCGGGGAGAACGCCGCCGTCCGGCAGGGCCAGCTGGACCTTGGATATGTTCTCCTGAAGGTCGGAGAGACTTTGCTCAAGAAGGAGCCTGCCCTCGCTCATGATTCCCACATGGTCGCAGACATCCTCAAGCTCCCTGAGATTGTGGGAGGATACCAGAACGGTCGTTCCGTTTTCCGCGACGTCAGACATGAGAATGCTCCAGACCTGACGGCGCATGACTGGATCGAGACCGTCCACCGGCTCGTCCAGAACGAGTACTTTCGGACACATGCAGACGGTCAGCCAAAAGGCGGCCTGCTTCTGCATACCCTTGGAAAGACTTCTCATTTTGGCCTTTTCGTTGAGGTCGAAGGCCTTGCGCAGCTTCTCATAGCGCTCTGTGGAGAAGTTAGGGAAGACTCCCCTGTAGAACTTCATCATATCGCCTATAGTTGCCTGAGTGAAAAAGAAAACATCATCCGGGATATAGGCGATGTTCGACTTGACAGCGGGGTTTTCATATACAGGGTTTCCGTCTATAAGGATCTCGCCGCTGTCCTGACGGAGAATGCCGGTGACATGGCGTATTATAGTTGACTTGCCGGCTCCGTTGGGACCGACAAGACCGTAGATAGCGCCTGTGGGCACGGTAAGGGTCAGATCGTTAAGTGCCTTGAAGCCGTCAAAGGTTTTTGTAACGTTCTTAACTTCAATCATTGTTTGCCTCCTCACTGCCGCCTGCAGATATATGCTCGCATATTTCTGCGTCAGATACGTCCAGATGCCTGAGTTCGCCCACGGTTTTGTCAAGCTGTCTGAACAGGTCTCTTTTCAGACTTTCGAGGGCTTTTCCGCACTCGGCGACAAAGCTGCCTTTTCCGACTACAGAATAAATGTAGCCCTCGTTTTCAAGCTCGCGATATGCCTTCTGTATGGTGTTTGGGTTGATGGCTAGTTCTCCGGCGGCGTCGCGTACCGACGGGATTTTATCGTTCGGCTGCAACACTCCCGTGACGATCGCCCGCCTCAGGCCGTCCTTGACTTGTTCATAGATAGGCCTCGGATCACGATAATTTACAGAAAACAAATCTACACCTCCAATGCACATTGCGTGTATTATTTGTACTAACACAGAAAGAGTACACCCTGTACCAGTTGTTGTCAAGCGGAATTTGAAAAAATTGCTGACAATTAAAATTAAATTGCGCGGAACTCTCATGTGATATATAATATTTTCTCAGGAATTTGGGGAGGACACACCATGAACTATAATGCCGGAAAATGCGATATTGCAGTAATAGGTGCCGGCCACGCGGGGATTGAAGCTGCGCTTGCGGCATCCCGTATGGGGCTTGACACGATTATTTTCACAATAAATATGGACACAGTCGGGAATATGCCCTGCAACCCCGCTATCGGCGGTACGGGCAAGGGGCATCTTGTCCGCGAGCTGGATGCTATGGGCGGCGAGATGGCCATAGCTGCGGACAGTGCCTGCATACAGTACCGAATGCTGAACCTAGGCAAAGGCCCCGCCGTCCACTCTCTGCGTGCGCAGGCAGACAGACGCGGCTACCAGAGCGTTATGAAGCACACGCTTGAAAAGCAGGACAATCTCCGCATAAAGCAGGCTGAAATTGTCGAGATTGGAACCGAGAGCGGGAAGGTGTCATATGTGCGTACGCACACGGGTGCTGAGTATATGTGCAAGGCCGCTATTATATGTACTGGGACATACCTTAAGGGCAGTATAATAATAGGTGAGGTGCTAAGGGACTCCGGGCCTGACGGCGTTGCCGCTTCTGGTCCGCTGGGGGACTGCCTTGTAAAGTTGGGGCTTAACATACGCCGCTTCAAAACCGGTACGCCGCCCCGTGTCAACGCCCGTACCGTGGACTTCTCCAAGATGGAGCTGCAGCCCGGAGACGAGGTGGTGGTGCCGTTTTCGTTCAGCACGACAACACCGCCGAAAAATCAGGCGGTCTGTTATCTGACTTATACAAACGAGCGTACACATGAGATAATCCGTGCGAACCTGGACCGCTCTCCCATCTATTCGGGCATTATCGGGGGCGTGGGAGTTCGCTACTGTCCGTCAATCGAGACCAAGGTGATGACATTTCCGGACAAGAGGCGCCACCAGCTTTTTGTTGAACCCATGGGACTCGACACCGAGGAGCTGTATATACAGGGCTTTTCGTCCTCAATGCCGGAGGATGTACAGATCGAGATGCTGCACACTATCCCTGGGCTTGAAAATGCGGAGATGACCCGCACGGCCTATGCCATAGAGTACGACTGCATAGATCCCCTGGAGCTCTATGCCACTCTCGAGACAAAGAAGATTTCAGGTCTTTACGGAGCGGGCCAGTTCAACGGCTCGTCCGGCTATGAGGAGGCAGCCGTGCAGGGCTTTATGGCGGGCGTCAACGCCGCGCTGAAAATCAAAGGCGAAGAGCCGCTGGTACTGCGCAGGAGCGACGGCTATATAGGCACTCTCATTGACGATCTTGTGACCAAAGGCACCAATGAGCCTTACCGCATGATGACGAGCCGCACGGAATACCGACTGCTGCTGCGCCAGGATAACGCGGATATAAGGCTCTCGAAATTCGGGCGAAGGATAGGCCTTGTTTCAGAGGAACGCTATCAGGCGGTGCTGGACAAGTATGCCGAGGTGGACAGTGAGGTCAAGAGGCTTGAAAGCACCTATGTCCCGCCCTCACGGGAGCTCTGCGATATGCTTGCTGCAAAGGGCACCACAGCGCCCAATTCCGGCGTTTCGCTGGCGACGCTGCTGCGCCGGCCTCAGGTTTGCTATGCCGATCTCGCGCACTTTGACAAGACCCGCCCCGAAATCTCCAAGGCTGTTGCCGAGGAGGTGGAGATAACCGTTAAATACGCGGGCTATATCGACCGTCAAAAAAGACAGGTCGAGGAATTTGCCAGGATGGAAAGCCACAAGCTGCCCGCTGATATAGACTATGGAAAAATCAGCGGTCTGCGTCTTGAAGCCCGTGAGAAGCTGCAAAGAATCAGACCCGGGAACTTCGGCCAGGCAAGCCGAATATCGGGCGTTTCGCCCGCCGATATAGCGGCGCTGATGATATACACGGAGCGAAGATAGAGCTGTAATGAGGAGGTCATGGCAGTGACTGAAAAAATAATACTCGGTCTTTCCGGAGGCGTCGATTCTGCAGTCGCGGCGAGACTCCTTCAGGAGCGGGGCTTTGAGGTAAACGGCATGTTTCTTGACGTCGGAGGCGACGGCGCGTGCCGGGACGCGCAGGCTGTGGCTGATTTTCTCGGAATACCGCTCACAGTTAAAGACATTAAGTCGGAGCTTGAGAAAAAGGTCTGCTGTCCCTTTGCGGAGGCCTACCTATGCGGGAGAACGCCCAACCCCTGCATAATGTGTAATCCGACAGTGAAGTTCAAGGCTCTATGTGAGTTTGCCGACGAGCTCGGCGCAAATTACATCGCCACGGGACACTATGCACGGACGAGAGACGGGCGTCTGTACAAGGGAATGCCGTCCAACGACCAGAGCTATATGCTCTGCCGGCTTACGCCAAAGCAGGTAGCGCGCCTTGTCCTGCCGCTGGGGGAGCTTGAAAAGGGTCAGGTGCGCGCGCTGGCGGAGGGCATTGGTCTGCCGGTGGCGGGAAAGCCGGACAGCATGGAGATATGCTTCATATCCGACGGCGACTACGCCGGCTTTATTGAGCGACGCGGGGTAGTACCGCCGGAGGGCAATTTTGTAGACGCCGAGGGCAATGTGCTCGGCAGGCACCGCGGCATCCACCGCTACACTGTCGGTCAGCGCAGGGGATTGGGCATCGCCGTGGGCAGACGCGTCTTTGTATCCGAGATACGTCCCGAAGCGAACGAAGTTGTGCTGTCCGACGGTGATGTGCTTATGACGGACAGGATTTTCGCGGAAGACGTCAACTGGATCTCCACGAGGACAGAGCCTTTTTATGCGGATGTGAAGGTGCGCCATTCAAAGGTGCAGACCCCGGCGACAGTGACGCCGAGCGGCGGCGGTGCCGACATAGCTTTCCGCTTGCCCGTCAGAGCGCCGACGCCCGGACAGTCGGCGGCGTTCTATGTGGGGGACGAGCTGATTGGCGGAGGATTTATAGTATAAAAAGGACCGCTTCGAAAATCGAAGCGGTCCTTTTTATTTAAAGTTATCAGATGAGGTTTAGGGCAAGAGTAAGGACAACAAACGCCAAACCTACCCACTTTGTCATCTTTGCAAGTCTGCCATCCCATGTTGTGGCCTTCTGTTTGGACATGAAGGTATCCGCGCCGCCGGCGATTGCGCCGGAAAGACCGGAACGCTTGCCGGACTGAAGAAGTACGACGGAGACCAGGAACAGGCAGGTGAGAAGCTGAATTATTGTGAGAACAAGTTTCCAATCCATAATCATTTTTCCTTTCCGTATCGAAAAAAAGGGCAAGCCCCAATCAACTACAATTACAAAGGTAATATTATCATATATTTTTATATGTTTCAAGCCCTTTTTATATTTTTTAGAAAACCAGGGTTGTACTTGATAATCGGATCTTATTGAACTTTCATTTGAAACAATGTGTTGAAAAGCAATTGGCCACAAGTCTACATATAATGAGTTGGAACATACTGCCATATGTTCTTTGCTATATATATGTCTTGACGGTGAAAAAGGAGGAAGATGCGTGGACTGTTATAAAAAATGCAATGCCGAGGACAATTCTGGTGAGAGCTGTGTAACCTATACTTACCAGTCCGCTTCGGTCTCAGTTCCCGTTGTTGTCAAACCAAAGGCAACAACAGGGGATATAAATACTTTTTGCTGCGGCGAGCCCAAGGTGAGCCCCTCTCCGTATAAAATCACCTGCTGCTCAAAATCAGGGATCTGCAGTTTTATTCTGACTCAGAACATCTGTGTGGAAATACCGCTTGAGATTTCCGCCGAAGCTTTTACAGGCTGTCCTTATATTAAATGCGGAGATGTGTCAGACGAGTTCTGTGAGGATTGCGGAAGGTAAGAATATTTATCAGGAAGGTAAGAAAAATGCTAAAACAATTGCTATGCAATGTAGATGTTGATTATTCTCAAACTGAGGTTCCGTTTCAAATAGCACTCGACCTGGAAAACTCGATATTAGACCCCCTTCCCGGTCAAAATCAAAAATTCTGCTATATTGTAACTGGAGTCGGTTCAGATGTCCCGGAGCTTAAAGATTTGAGCCACTGGGTCTTGGGAATATGCGACCTGATTACTGAAGATGATATTATTGTTGAGAGCATTACTGTTGTTATAGATGACGAACCGCAGACGGTTGTTTTTGGCGATAATGTCGAGTTAATTGACCCGGATCCCACCACGGGCTGTTCCGGTTTGAAGTTTGATTTTCCGGTCAGCAAGCTGGGCGGAGAAATGAAGGTTTGCTTTGAGCTTGAAAACGTCTATCAGGTCGGTCCAAACCCGGTCTGCCTGAAGGGAGGCAGGACTGGGACCGCGACCGGTCAGAGCATTTGCGGTCCCGCCTGCAACGGCTCCCAAAACTGCCAGACTTTCACTTATCAGACGGCAACGGTTTGCGCCCCTGTGGTCGTGACGCCGGTTGCCACTCCCGGTACTACGAGAACCATATGCTGCGGGGATCCTGTAATCACCCCCGGGGCACAGTGCCCCTCTACAACCCGACACTGCTATTTTACAGTTAGCCAAAGAGTGTGTATTGAAGTGCCGATCACTTTCGGCGCCACTGCCGAGGTCCGCGAACCGAGGATAGAGTGTGAAGAACCCAGCGGTGAAGGGTGTATAGACTGCAATTGACTGGCGGGTTTCGTATGCCCGATCAGATCCGGTATATTCCAGAGTAAAATAATAAAGTCTGCCGGTCAATTTGTTAGAATTGACCAGCAGACTTCAATTTACTCTTGGAGTGCCGAATCAGCTATCATATGCTGCTATCGCTGTATGATGTAGCGAGCGTTATCCGTTCTAAGCGACTTTTGAGAGTATCTGCCTGGCTTGAGAGCTGTTCGCTTGCCGCCGCGCTCTC
>ERZ764778.2468-NODE-2468-length-16288-cov-10.760673_pt1 | contig 16288 bp, 10 predicted proteins | sample MGYA00374951_ERZ764778 | MGnify/ENA primary metagenome ERZ764778 (study PRJEB28918, sample SAMN05720193) | bioreactor metagenome | isolation source: Anaerobic biogas reactor | place: USA:Washington, USA | collected 2015-08-08 ...
AAGAAAAAAACACCACCAAAAAGGTGGTGTTTGACTGTCAATCAATAAAAGCTTAATCGTTCCGGACTTCGATTTGGATTCCCAATCCCCACTGCTGCTCGGGGCCATATCCAACCCTGGCGCCATCCGGAGCCGTAATCATCCAGTAGCTGTAGTATGTGCCTGGGGTTTGTGGTGCAACCAGACCAGGGATCGAGAGCTCAACAGTTTCACCCGGGTACACGGTATTTTTTATGTCTGCCCTCTTGTTTGTGCCGAAAGCTTCGCCGCCGGATAGGACAAGATCAAATTCAGCCGACCACTCACAAGTGCCAGTGTTTCTAACCCGCCAGGTTTTGGTGAAGGTGGCTCCAGGAGCAACGATCGTACCGGATGGATAATTAACATCACCCAAAAAGTCAAACTGCAAACAGCGGGTTGCTTCTTCAACCGGAGCTTGTGTCACTTCAGCGGCTGTTTCTGTTGCCTCGCCAGTGGTTTCAGTGGTTGGCGTAGGAGCAGGCTGAGTAGCGGTCGGGGGTGTTGGGCAGGTCGGACAAGTGGGGCAAGTCGGCTGAACGCTGAGTTCAGTCACACGGGCCACCAAAGTCTCAATTGAGTTCTGAGTCGCGATTGCGGCTCGCGTCCCGGCAACTTGTTGGGCCATCTCTTCTTCAGAGAGGGTTGGCACAACCGTACTTTGACAGGCACTTAACAACAAACCAGCGATCATAACGATCACCAAGAATAATAATGTTTTAGGATTTTTCATCTTAATATCTCCATCTTTATGCGTGCAATAATCTGAGAACCACTCTCATAATCAGTAGGGATTGTATCACTTTTCTGGTTATTGTTCTCATTTCAACGTCAATTAACTAACAGAGCCACAACTAAGTGGCTCTGTGAAATAATTAGTTTCTTTCTTTTATTATTTGTCGTTTAAAACAGCCAACCCTGGCAATTCCAAGCCTTCCAACATTTCCAGCGAGGCTCCCCCACCAGTGGAAATGTGGGTGATCTTTTCACTCAATCCGGATTGGTTGATGGCTGACACTGAATCACCACCACCGATGATGCTCACAGCCTGGCTTTCAGCAACCGCTTTGGCGACTTCAAAGGTGCCAACCGCGAAACGCGGAAATTCAAACACACCCATGGGTCCGTTCCAAACGACCGTGCCGGCATCAGCAATAACTTTAGCAAAGAGTTTGGCCGTTTCCGGTCCGATATCCAGGACACGCCAGCCAGCTGGAACATCGCCCAATGGGAGAGTCTTCAGCTCAGCTTCAGCGTCAAAGGCGTTTGCTAAAACCATATCAACCGGTAAGAGGATCTTGCCAAAGGCGCGTGAAAGCAAATCTTTGGCAGTGTCAAGCACTTCCTCTTCAACCAGGGAGTCAGCCATGTCATAACCCTGTGCCTTCAGGAAGGTGTTGGCCATACCACCGCCAATCAAAATATTGTCAGCGGTCTTCAGCAGGTTTTCAATCACGCCGATTTTGTCACTGATCTTGGCACCGCCCAGGATGGCTACAAAGGGGCGCACCGGGTCTGCGATGGCGTTACCAAGGTATTTGATTTCTTTTTCCATCAAAAAGCCAGCAGCCGCAGGCAGATGATCAGCTATTCCCGCAGTTGAGGCATGCGCGCGATGGGCTGAGCCAAAAGCGTCATTGACATACAAGTCAGCCAAAGAAGCCAGGTCTTTGGACATCTCCGGATCGTTTTTGCTTTCTTGTGGGTAAAAACGGGTGTTTTCCAGAACCAAAACTTCTCCTGGTTGCAGTGCGTCCGCGGCAGTCTTTGCCACTTCTCCACGGCAATCTTCAGCAAATTTCACCGGGGCATCAATCAGTGTGGCCAGGTGTTCAGCCACTGGCCTCAGGCTGAATTGCAGATCTTCTTTTGTCTTGGGGCGGCCCAGGTGAGACATGAGGATCACTGCCGCGCCCTGTTCAAGCAAGTAGTTTATTGTGGGTAAAGCCGCGGTAATACGGGTGTCATCCTTGATAACGCCCTCTTTGATGGGAACGTTAAAATCAACCCGAACGATTACCTTTTTTCCATTTACATCCAAATCAGTTACCATCTTTTTATTAAACATAGCATCTCCTTAAAAAACAGTGCGCTGTACCTTTTATGTCAGATAAGCGCACTGTCATCCATTTAGTTGAAAAATAGATTAAAGTTTTTCAGCAACAAATTTCGCCAAATCAGCCGTACGTGAGGAGTATCCCCATTCATTGTCGTACCAGGTCACAACCTTGACCAATTTGTCGCCCATGACCATGTTTTTATCCAGGTCGACGATGGAAGAGCGGGAGTCGCCCTTGTAATCCATGGAAACCAATGGTTGATCATATTCACCTGTTGAAACACCGAGAATACCTTTCAAATCGCCTTCAGCAGCTTCTTTAAAAGCAGCATTCAGTGCTTCGAGGCTTACGGGATTTTCAACTTCAGCAACAAAATCGACGATTGAAACGGTGGGGGTCGGAACGCGTAAAGCGTAACCATCAAATTTGCCCTTCAGATCGGGGATAACCAGAGCGACAGCTTTGGCAGCGCCGGTTGTGGTTGGGATGATGTTCAAACCAGCAGCACGGGAGCGGCGGATGTCTTTCTTGTGACCCGTATCCAGGATGACCTGGTCGTTGGTATAAGAGTGGATGGTGGTCATCATGCCGTATTTGATCTTGTAAAGATCGTTGACAACTTTGGCAGCTGGAGCAAGACAGTTGGTTGTACAAGAAGCATTGGAAATGATGTGGTGCTTTTCTGAATCGTACATTTCCTCGTTTACGCCCAAAACAACGGTTAGATCTTCGCCCTTGGCAGGAGCTGAAATGATAACTTTCTTGGCTCCACCGCGCAGGATGTGAGCGTCAGCGCCAATTTTGCCTTTTTCAGGGTCTGATTTTGCGGTTGTGAAAATACCTGTGCTTTCAACTACAATGTCCACACCGAGATCGCCCCAGGGCAGATTTCCAGGATCTCTTTCGGTAAAGACTTTGATTTCTTTGCCGTTGATGACGATGTTATTCGCATCATTGACCTTCACTTCACCATCAAAAATGCCGTAGGTGGAGTCATATTTGAAAAGGTGGGCGTTTTGTTTAACGTCAACCAAATCATTGATTGCGACTACTTCCAATGTATCATCAGCACGTTCCAGAATTGCTTTTAATACAAGACGTCCGATACGCCCAAACCCATTGATACCAACTTGTGTTTTCATTAAATCCTCCGATTATTTTTGAAAATATTATGAGCACCCTAAGGTGTCAAGTTTTGAATTTATTAATTTGCCAATTAATATTATAGCGTAATTTTTACAGATTTCTCGAGGACTTTGTATAAAGCAGGGTCAATTCAAGGGGCCAGTGCGCTCTTGATAGAGGTTGATAATGGCTTTGGCTAATTTTTTTGAGCTGTGACGCCAGGGGTAAAGCTCATCCGCCAAGTCAGCTTCATAGACTTTGTAATTCTCGTGCAGAGTTTGATCGGCAATCACCCAACTCGAGTTCGCGCCTAGATCCCCTTTGTAATTTCGGTTAGAGATGACAAGATCAAAAATCCGCTTTTGGAGGTGCTTCTCAATCACTGCCACGTGGTCTGAGGCGTTGAAACCGTCTGTCTCCCCAGGCTGGGTGGCAACGTTGCAGATGTAGTATGTTTCAGCTTTGCTGGCACGGATCGCTTCGGAAATATCTTTGACCAAAAGATTCGGAAGAATGCTGGTGTAAAGGCTGCCTGGCCCAATCAAAATCAGATCAGCGTTCAGGAGCGCGGAAATTGTGGGAGGGTAGGCCTGTACATTGTCAGGCTCCAACCAAACTTTGTTGATCATGCCATCAGTTTCTGTGATCTCAGATTCGCCTCTGACCACAAAAGGTTCAGGTTCGCCTGTCTTCTGCAGTTCTCCAATAAGTTGAACATCAGTCAAAGTCGAGGGCAGCACCTGTCCATAAATAGCCAAAACCCGGCCGGATTCGGCCACAGCCTCTTCAAAGCTGCCGGTGATCTCGCTCATAGCCGTGATCAGCAAGTTGCCCAGGGAATGACCTTCCAAACCGGCGCCTGCCTGGAAGCGGTATTGAAAAACCTGCGAAAGCAAGGCTTCATCGCTGCTCAGGGCAGCCAGGCAGTTGCGGATATCGCCAGGGGGCAGCACGCCCAAATCGCGCCGCAGTTCTCCGGAGGAGCCGCCGTTGTCCGCCACGGTCACAATGGCTGTGATATTGTGAGTGTAAGACTTGATCCCCCGCAAAAGGGAAGAAAGACCATGCCCGCCCCCAATCACGACCACCTTGATTCCTTTTTCGCGTTGACGATAGTTTTGAAGTGTATCCCAGACCGGTTTACCGCTGGATTCAAAGGGTCTGAGCAAGGCACGATTAGCGCCCCAGATGCCAATCAGTATGACGATAAAGCCAAGACCGCCAAAAAACAGGAAACGGATCGGTCGGTCCAAAAAGCGCAGTGAAAGGACTGCCAGAATGGGGGTAAAAAATTCGCTGGTGGTGGTGCGGTAGTACTCCAGGATGATTACCGCCAGCCCAAGCCCTAGCAGCATTGCCCCAATGATCGAGATCGCCAGCCAGCGTTTATAACCTGTCCCAGGTGCCAGCCAACGCGCTTCCAATTTCAAGCGTGCCAGCAGCCTCTTAAACCAATTCTTCTGATTCTTGGGAGTCATATTAATTTTGATGATAGCAGGGTTTTTTTCAGACGTCAACGAAATCAGACCTAAAGGACCGGTTTGTTAACCAATTCGCTGCTTTAAGGTTATCGGGATAAAACCTCAGATCTTACTGACACCGCCAACTCCTCAGGCTTGAGGTAAAATTGACATATTGATTAAAAATCAGTACACTTAATTAATATTGTACAAGTAGAATCCAGGAGTAAACATGGCTGATACAAAACCCCAAATCGTTATGCGCTCAGGTCCTATCCCTGGTTCCAGTTATTATCTGGACAAAGACGAAGTAAGCATCGGTCGTGATCTGGCCAATGATGTCCCTGTACCTGATGCTGAAATCTCCCGCCGACATGCTCGCTTCATCGTCAAAAACGACGGTGTCTATATCGAAGATCTGGGCTCAACCAATGGGACCTTCTTGAATGGTGTCCGTCTGAGCTCACCCAAACGGCTGCAAAACGGAGACCTGATTACCCTGGCTGAAAACACGGTGATGAGCTTTGAATGGGAAGGCGCTGAACAAGCCGCCACATTCACTCCAACATATGGAGCACCGCTCACAGAACCGGAACCAGTAAGAGCTGAACCGGTCTACCAGGCGGTCGAACAGCCGGTACCCCAACGCCCGCTGGCTCCTGAGCCGACGCCGGTCAAAAGCAGCAAGAAACCCTGGTTTCTTAACTTCTTATTGATCCTGCTGATCATCCTGATCATCGTTGGCCTGGTACTGACCTTTATGCCCACTTCCTGGTGGTGTTTCTTATCCTTTAACCAGCTGCCAGGTTGTATCGCAGGCCCCTGATCCCAGCAATTTCAATTTAACATAGCCCGTTAACACGGGCTTTTCTTTTGTTAATATGATTTTTCGAATTTTGTGCCTTTTTTTGGCTTACAGGGCGTTTTTTGATATTTCCGTCTGAATCAGGTATAATAGTAAGGTTACGAAAATTAGAAAAAATGCCTTTTTTTGGCTGAAAGCAAGTATGACTGAAGAAACCGAAACTACTGAAATACCGGAAGAACCGAGAATCATCAGCCCGGAAACCGGACTGAAAACTGTCGGGATCGACGAGCAAATGCGCACGGCTTATCTTGATTACGCCATGAGCGTGATCGTCGCCCGCGCTCTGCCGGATGTGCGTGACGGGCTTAAACCCGTGCACCGGCGCATCCTTTATGCCATGGAAGACATGGGCATCCGCGCCAACACGCCCTACAAGAAATCTGCCCGCATAGTCGGCGAAGTTTTGGGCAAGTACCACCCCCATGGAGACTCAGCCGTTTACGATTCCATGGCACGCATGGCCCAGGATTTTTCCATGCGCTACATGCTGGTGCAGGGTCAGGGCAACTTTGGCTCGGTGGATGGTGATTCACCCGCGGCCATGCGTTACACTGAAGCCCGGTTGGCAAAAATCTCTGATGAGTTACTGGCCGATCTTGACAAAGATACGGTCGATTTTGTTGACAACTTTGACGGCTCGCTGCAAGAACCTGAGGTTTTGCCGGCTCGTGTGCCGACTTTGTTAATGAATGGCTCCAACGGTATCGCCGTTGGTATGGCCACCAACATCCCCCCTCACAACCTGCGCGAGTTAGTCAACGCGCTCAATTTACTGATCGATCGCTTTGATGAAATTGATGAGGTCAGTGTTGAAGAATTGATGCAGCACGTCCCCGGACCAGACTTCCCCACCGGCGGCATCATTGTCGGCAACGAAGGCATCCGCCAGGCTTACAGCACCGGCCGTGGTCTTCTGACCATGCGTGGGAAAGCCATCATCGAAGAAATTCGAGAAGGTCGCTTTGCCATCATTATCCACGAAATCCCTTATCAACTGAATAAAACCAGTTTGATCGAGCGTATCGCGGAGTTACACCGCGAGGGCCGGATCGACTCAATTTCAGATATGCGCGATGAATCGGACCGCAATGGCATGCGCATCGTAATCGAACTGAAGCGCAGCACTCAACCTAAAAAAGTGCTCAACCAGCTTTACAAGTACACGCCCTTACAATCAACTTTTGGTGTGCAGCTATTGGCCTTGGTCAATCAAGAACCGCGTATGCTGACGCTTAAGCGGGCATTGCAGCTCTATTTGGAACACCGCCAGGTTGTCATTACACGGCGCACACTCTTCAATTTGGATAAGGCCAAGAGACGCGCCCACATCCTGGATGGTTTGCTTATCGCCATCGCTAATCTCGACGCTGTCATCAAAACCATCCGTGAGTCAGCAGACGCTGACATCGCCAAGACGCGCTTGATGGAACGCTTTGACCTGACCGATGTGCAAGCTCAGGCGATCCTGGACATGCAGCTACGCCGTTTAGCCGCGCTGGAACGCCAAAAGATTGAGGATGAATATCAGGACTTGCTGAAACTGATCACCGAATTGGAAGATTTATTAGGCAATCCTCACAAGATCCTTGAAATCATCCGCACAGATTTGAATGAAATTGCGGACAAATACGGTGACGAACGCCGTACGCACCTTGCGCCAGACGCAGACATGGATCTCTCGGATGAATCGCTGATCCAGGATGAGCCGGTCTTCATTTCCATCACCAATCGCGGCTATATCAAACGGGTTTCTGATGCGGCTTATCGCCGTCAGGGACGGGGCGGTCGCGGAGTGATTGGTCAGAGCATGCGCGGAGAGGATGAAGTTAATTTCTTCACGCGCGCCAACACGCTGGATACCATCCTTTTCTTTACCGACAAAGGTAAGGTTTATTCTGAACGCGTTTTCGAACTGCCGGAAGAATCCCGCCAGGGTCGCGGTATTCCCTTGGTCAACATCATCAACCTGGAACCGGAAGAGACTGTCACGGCCGTTTTGGCGGTGGAAGATTTTAGCCAGGCCAAGTACTGTGCCATGGCCACGCGCAAGGGTCGTGTCAAGCGCGTACCCATGTCAGATTTTGACCATGTACGCCCATCCGGACTGATCGCTATCCGCCTGAACGATGATGACGAATTGGGTTGGGTCCGAATTACCAGTGGTAAAGATGATCTGCTTTTGGTCACGCGACACGGCAAAGCCCTGCGTTTTGATGAAAATGAGGTGCGCCCAACCGGACGCACGACCATGGGCGTCACTGGCATTCGCCTGCGCGGCGATGACAAAGTCATTTCAATGGACGTGGTTGAACCTGATGGTTACCTCCTGGTCGTCACTGAAAAGGGTCAGGGTAAACGTACGCCCCTGGATGAATACCTGCCCAAATCACGCGCGACCTTGGGTGTAACCACCATCAGCCAGGAAGCCCGGGATGGAATTGGCGATCTGGCCGAAGCCCGCGTTATCCTCGAAAATGAGGATGTCACCATCATCACCAAAGCAGGAATCGTGCTACGCACCAAAGTTGCTGACATTTCCATCCAAGGCCGGGCAACCCAGGGTGTAAAGGTGATCGATATTGATGAAGGTGATAGTTTGGCAGCCTTAGCCCGGATTTCTGCTGATGAAGTGGAAGCTGCCCAGCAAGCCCGCGAATCAGCCTTGGCTGAAGAGCTTGAAATCACGCAGGCAGAAACGCCTGATGCTGATGAGCCTCAGGATGAGGGTTCGGATGATACTCAAGAGGAAGAAATCGATGAAGAGTCCCCTGCCGGGGACGATGATGCGGAAAATTCAGCTGACTGAAGTTGAAATTTCTTCCCCAAGCGGTCTTGAACGGTAAGAGAACCGTCCAGATTGATTCTTTCAGGGCAAAGCATTTCTGTTTTACCCTGATATTGTTTAATGGGGACAAATTCATCCTTGAAAGCCAAACGCTCATTCCAATCCTGGATAAAGTCATCACTGGGAAGTTTTTCCCTGCGTTGGTCAAGCGAAAAAAGCAGCCCTTCCAAAAAGGTCAAGCTGTCCAGCTCAGCAAAGCCTTCCGCTTCAAAACTGGTGGCCGGGAATCTCAAGTCACTGACCTGTTCAAAAGCCGCATCGCGCAGGTTGATCCCAATCCCGATAACCAAAGCTTGAGGCAGTGTGCCTTTCCAGCGAATTTCACTTAAAATTCCGCAGACTTTCTTTCTATGGATCAGAACGTCATTTGGCCATTTGATTTCTGCCTGCAACTGAAAGGCGTGTTCCAAAAGGTCGCACAATGCCAGCGCTGCCAGGGCAGTAAAACGGCTCAGATGTCCGCTCTCTTCAGGGGCAGGGCGCAAAAGCACCGAGAAGGTCAGCGAACTTCCGGGGCTGTCATGCCATTGGCGGTCTTCTCTGCCCTTTCCGGCAGTCTGATGCCTGGCCCAGACCACGAATTCCCCCTCAATAGAATCAGCCAATGCCAAACTGTCATCGTTGGTGGAGCCGGTTTCGTCAAAAACCAATACCCGCCAGCCGGCCAGCTCGATCCATTTTCCCTGTTTTATTTTGTGTTCAATATTCATAGGCGATATCAGGAATCAAGGGGCAGGCTAAAACAAATTTTCGCTCCCTGACGGTAGTCTTCATCGATCCAGATGTTTCCCCCATGTGCCAAAACGATCGACTTGCACAAATACAAGCCCAGCCCAGTGCCTTTGACTGATTTTGCGTCCTTTTCTGAGCGGTAGAAGCGGTCAAAAACAAAGGGAATATCTTTGGGGTCAAAGCCTTTGCCCTGGTCGCTGACACAAACCTGAACCTGATGGTCAAGCTCACGACCGGCGATCCTGATTTCTCCGTTCTGAGAATACTTCAGGGAATTGGTGATCAGATTTGAAAGAAGCTGAGCCACCCGGCCTTCATCAGCTACCACCAAGGGGAAATTATCTGGAAAATCAGCGCTCAAGGAGTGATGATCAAGTTCCGCCCCAAAGCGTTTGATCTGTTCCTCCACCAAATTTTTCAGGTCAAACTCCGTCTTTTTGAGGACAACCAGACCGGACTGAAGTTTGGTGGCGTCAAGCAAATCATCCACCATGGACGAGAGATGGTCAGCTTCGTCTTCGATCACCTGGAGACTATCCTGGATCATTTCCGGATCCCACTGCACATCCTCGCGTCTGAGGGTGCTCGCGTAGCCTTTGATCAGGGAAATAGGTGTTTTCAGTTCGTGCGTGATAACAGAGATGAATCCATCTTTCATATCTTCCGCTTCACGGTAACGGGTGATATCCCGCACTGACGCAATGATGTTCAGCAATTTGCCTTCGCTTGAAAATAAGGGCGCGTAGGTGATCGCGACCGGAACAGCGTCTAGCCCTCCCCGCCGGATCAAATCACCCTCCAAAAACATCTCACCGGGAGCGTAGCCAAGAAAGTCGTTTTGAGTCAACTCTTCCAACAAGAGACCTGTTGGTGTGCCTTTCCACTGGATAACGTCAGCATATTTTTCGCCAATCAGAGCCGAGGGAGAGCTGTTGACCAGCCTGGCCAGCGCTTTATTGAGGCTAAGCACATCCAAATCAGGGCTGAGGATCAAAATCCCATCCGCGACTGAAGCCAACAAGGCCGTCATGCGCAAATTCTGTTCCTTGACCTGGTTATACAAGCGGGCGTTTCTGACCGCTATGGCAGCCTGGTTGGCAAAGTTGTTGAGGATGCTGTGATCGTTTGTTGTAAAAACACCCCGGTAATTACGGAAAACAAAAATTTGTCCGATAGCCTGTTTCTGCACCAATAACGGTAGCCCCACTCCTGAAAGCATGCCCATGCTGATATCGTTGAGCATATTATTGATCTCAGGCACATGGTCACTGTCTTCCGATAAGTTTTCAGGCAGAGAGCGCAACCAATTTTCCAGGTAGGTTGATAAGGCGGGATGGATGCCCTTGGAGACAGCCAGGTACCAGCCTTTGTCTTCTTCCTTAAGCGCGATGAAGCCGGCATGACCGCTCAGCATTTCTACAGAGATTTGCAAAATGCGCGTTAGCAGCGCTTTGAGGTCCAACTCTTCTGTAAGGGCTCTGGAGATTTCGAGCAAGTATTCCCGTTGACGTACGCGATAATCAGGTAACATAGCTTAATTATGCCAGTTAAAAGAAAAAATGCCAGTCTCCTGGCATCTTTCTAACTTGATTCTTAGGAAATTTTGTGTTTTTCCTCTGCTAAACGGATCGATTCGTCCAGAATAGCCAGGGCTTCATCCACTTCTTGTTTGCTGGTGGAGAGCGGTGGTGTGATGCGGATGACACTTTTGCCACAACCCAAAAGCAGCAAGCCTCTCTCGAAAGCAAAGTGGACCACATCGTCACGCAGTTCAATAGCCGGGATTTTGCTTTCACGATCCTTCACAAATTCAATACCCAGCATGAAACCAAAACCGCGCACATCCCCAATGCTTTTATGCTTTTTCTGTAAGTCCAGCAAGCCTTCTTTGGCGTAGGCACCAGTCACCCGGGTGTTTTCCAGGTAGCCGTTTTCGATTTGATCGATTGTCGCCAGGGAAGCAGCACAGGCAATCGGATTGCCGCCGTAGGTGTTCCCGTGCGAGCCCCTGGGCCAGGACATCATGTCTGCCTTGGAAATCAGCGCGCCCAAGGGCATCCCCGAAGCCAAGCCTTTGGCAGAAGTAATCATATCAGGCTCAATTCCAAAGTTTTCGATCGCCCACCACTTGCCGGTGCGCCCCATGCCAGATTGCACTTCATCAGCGATCAATACAATGCCGTACTTATCACACAGAGCTTTCAAAGCCGGGAAGAAGTCATCCGGTGGGACTACATAACCGCCTTCACCCTGGATCGGCTCGATCAGAATGCCAGCAAAATCGTCCGGCGGGATCAAGCGCCCGATGATTTCTTCTTCGATGTAGGCAACTACTGTTTCGCCATGACCCATACCCGGTCGGCGCTGCAAAAGCGGACGGTAAGGGTTGGGGAAGGGCACATGAACCACGCCATTCATCAGCGGCGTAAAGCCGTTTTTATACATGGCCTTGCTGGCGGTGAAAGTTACGGCGCCAATTGTGCGGCCGTGAAAACCACCCAAAAAACCAACAAATTGGGTCGCTTTTGTATGAAACCGGGCTAACTTGATCGAAGCTTCAACAGCTTCTGTGCCTGAATTACAGGCAAAGATGCGGGAAGGCCCAACCCAAGGAGCGATTTCGCCAAGTTTTTCGGAAAGACGGATCCATCCTTCATGGTAAAAATCAGAAGAAATATGGATAAAGTGCTCTGCCTGGTCCTGAATGGCCTTGACAACGGCTGAATTGGCGTGACCTGTAGACACAACCGCGATACCAGCGGCAAAATCCAAGAAGCGATTTTCATCAACATCCCACACTTCAGTTCCTTTGCCGTGGCCCATCACAAAAGGATAATCCCTGGGATAAGAGCGGGAAACAATTCTGTCATCGCGTTCTATCAGGGCTTTGGCCTTTGGACCGGGTAAGTTTAGTTTATTCATTAGCTCTCCTTAGATAAAAATTAAAAGAAAAAGACCGTCTGAAAGGTAGTTCAGTAGGTCTTGGTTTCCATAAAAAAAATTATAACATAGGCCAGCCTTCAAGCAGGGCTCGATTTGAGGTCCTTGCTCCTATAATTCGAGCTTAAAACCATTCAATTTCTCCAATCGGACCGCATCGGTCATATCCATCCGCAGTGGCGTCACGGAGATGTAACCTTGCTTGAGCGCGCCATAATCGGTGCCCTCTTCAACCAGACCAGTTGGTGGATCGCCGCCAATCCAATAGTAGGGTTGATTGCGGGGATCCAGGCGTTTCTCCAGTTCATCATGATAGAGGCGCACACCCTGACGGGTAAAAAGGATGCCCTCATAATCACCCTCTGGTTTGTAAGGCACATTGATGTTCCAGATCGGTGTTGGCAGGTCACCATTCCAGTCAGAAAGTAATTTCTCAATGATCTTTACCGCTGCTTTAGCCGCGGCTTCATAATCCAGTGGTCCGTGGTGATGTTCGGGCGCGTCAATCGAAACAGCAAAGCCCGGTTTGCCATTGATAGCGCCTTCCATGGCAGCGGTAACCGTGCCGGAATAAGTCACATCCAATCCAATATTGGCATTGGGGTTGATTCCGGAAACCACAAGGTCAAAATCCTGCTCCAGCGCCCCCATCAGCGCCAGGGCAACACAATCCGAAGGAGCGCCATCCGAAGTCCAGGCCTGGCTGCCATCTTCCAGCTTGGTTGAACGCACTCGCATCGGCCGGCTCATGGTCTTGACATGCCCGCAAGCGGACCAGTTGTGATCGGGTGCAAGCACCGCAACTTCTACTCCATCCAGTTTTCTAACTTCCTGCACCAAGGCCAATAGTCCGGGAGCGCTAACGCCGTCATCATTTGTAACTAAAATTTTTTTTGTCATAATTTTTTTTTTAGTGCCTTCTGCGTCGTTTTTTCTTCGATTTTCCGCTTGAAATTGACTGGGTCGCGTTTTGTTCTGTTTCAGCTTCTGCTGGTTTCACCGGACGGTAGCGGTACATGTAACTGATCACGCCCTGGCGCACCTCGGAAAGCAATTCGCTGAACATGGTGCTGGCCTGGCGTTTGTACTGCACCAGGGGGTCTTTTTGAGCGTAAGATTCCATGCTAATCGAGACTCGCAGGGCTTCCATGCGGGTCAGATATTCCACCCAGGCTTCCGTGATCGTGCGCAGCAGCAAATCGCGGTAGATGCGGTTTTGAGACTGGAATCCAATGACCGGTGTGATTCTGTCTACCAATTCTTCATCCACATCAGCCATTGGCTGAGTCGCAACGTCTTCCCAAACCTGCTGGCCTACTTCTTGTGTGATGGCTTTTTGACTGGCTTCCGGCAGTGAGCCCACAGTCATTTCATTTAACTTGAGGCGGTTCCAATCACTTGCCCCAAAAATTTCAGCCAGCCTCTCTTCCGCTCCCTGTAAATGTGTCAGGATATCTTCTTTGACTGTTTCCGGAGCTTGACCGTTCAGCTCATTTGCCATCGAGAACAAATAGGTCAGGCGGTTGTGGGTGCGGAGTTGCTTGCGGTGAGAACGCTCATCAAAGGCAACGTGTTTGCCCTGGGTGGTCAATTGCAGCAGCTTCAACAAGGCATCATCATCTTCCAATGCTTCCTGCAAAAGCTCCTGGTTGGCATCCAAATCACGTTTGATCTCTTCATTTTCACCAAACAGACGTTCTTCCCGCCGTTTGATGGAGCCCTGAATTTGTTCATTGATGCTTGCCTTGAGCTCATCCCAGGGTAAAACAGCCAAATCAGTTGGCTTCAGCTGCCATTTTTCGCCGATCCTGCGTTCGAAGGTCATCAACAGGCGCCGGGCGATGTTGAGCGTGATACCTGTGCGCAGGGTGTCGGTCAGGGGTTTGATCATGCTTTTCGGATTTTCCTGCAAGACTTGCACTTCATTGCTCCCCAGCCTGACAGGCGTGCCAATGATGGCGCCGATCTCAGCCTGGTAATCATGCTTATCATCCGGATCCAAAGTATCCAGATAGGCTTCCAGAGTTTCCCGCCCTTGCTCCAGCTGATTCTTCAGGCTTTGCTCAAAATGCTCATACAGCGTTTCCGCGCCAGCCTGGAGGTGTTCGTTCTCAGCCCGGACAGCTTCCTTGACCAGAGTTAACAGTTCATTTTTTAAGCTTTCCGGGTCTTCCGTTTCGGTCAGTTTGTCCATGACCATCTGGAAGGTAAAGGAGGGGTAGGAACCAAAGTCAGTGAAAATGGCCGGCTGGATCTCTTCCAGGTAGGCTAATAACTTCCAGGGACCTTCTGGGTCAGCCAAACCGCTCTCCACGCGGGTGCGCATTTCGGTTTGGAGCATTTCACGCACATCTTCGTGCAGATCTGCCTTTGTGAAGATCTTGTCCCGCTCCTGGTAGATACGGTTGCGCTGCGTATTGAGCACATCATCATATTCCAGGAGGTGCTTGCGGACATCAAAGTTTGCGCCTTCAACCCGGGTTTGCGATTGCTCCACCAGTTTGTTGATCATGTTGATTTCGATGGGCATGTTTTCATCGATTTTGAAACGGGAAAGCAAGCCTTCCATCTGTTGACCGCCGAACATGCGCATCAAATCGTCATCCAAGGAAAGATAAAAGCGGGAAGAACCGGGGTCGCCCTGCCGGCCAGCCCGACCGCGCAGCTGATTGTCGATGCGTCGGGCTTCATGCCTTTCCGAGCCGACCACGTGCAAACCGCCCAACTCGCGTACTTTGGCCATGTCATCCATATAGTTGACAAAGGATGCCAAAGCTTCTTCTTCGTCTTCTTCCAGTTCGGCATTAAGCGCTTTGACCGCTTCCAGCCGTTCTGGCATGGTCATATCGTAAGGATCGCCCTGGCTGTATTTTGTCAGGACCTGATTTACCTTGGAGAGCAAAGCTTCGTCCAGTTCGCCCCCCAGTTTGATGTCCACACCGCGCCCGGCCATGTTCGTGGCGATGGTGACCGCCCCAAAAGCCCCCGCGCCAGCGATGATGATCGATTCCTCAGTGTGTTTGCGGGCGTTCAAAACCTGGTGCGGCACGCCGGCATCGAATATGGTCTGCAGACGGGACCAATCTTTTTCCTCAAGACTCAACAAGGATAAAAGCACAGAGCGATTACTCTCGTCATTCAGGTCCATGGTCGTCAAACCGTATTCCCGCCCCATGCGGCGTAACTCGGCCATGCGCAATTGATCCAAGGGTTCATTTAAGGCTGCTAATTCAGGAGCGTCAAGATAATCTTCTTCCCGAACGCCTTTTGACTTCATCCAGGCTTGCCTGATTAAGCTGACCTGCAGCAAGCGGCGGACCTGTTCCGGGGCCAACCTGTCTGAAAGTCTTTCAGAACTTTCAACTGAAGTTGTGCCCACCAGCTGAGGCCTTCCAATCACGTGATAACGGATGATTTCCATCACGATCGCGCGGATTTTGCCCTCACCGGTGCGGTAGATCACATCAGGGTAATCTTTGCGTTTGTAAAACAGAGGGATCTGGCTGGGATCATCTTCAGCAAAGTAATAGGTGTACTTGTAGCCGTTCTCATCTTTGGCTTCTTCAGAGTTGAGCCCCGAATCCGCTCTGGCGGCTTTGTATTCCAGATTGGAGGGAATTGGCAAAACATCCAGCCCATAGATGCGGAAAAATTCTTCCTGCTCTGTCAGTGCCGTACCGGTCATGCCGGATAGTTTTTCGTACATCCTGAAGTAATTCTGGATGGTGATGGTGGCATGGGTGATGTTTTCAGCCTGGACTTTGACGCCCTCTTTAGCCTCAACCGCCTGATGCAAACCATCTGACCAACGGCGTCCGGGCATCATGCGCCCGGTGAATTCGTCCACAATGACTACTTCATTCTGCTGAACGATGTAATCCTTGTTGCGGTGGAACAGGTGTTGCGCCCGCAGTGCCTGCTCCAAAAAGCCCATCCATCGGGCTTGTTCCGGGGTGACATCCTCAGGGCGTTCCGGGTCAGACAGCAAGATGCCCAACATGTCTTCCACATGCGCCAAACCGACTTCCGTTAGAGAGACATTCCGGTCTTTCTCACTGACTTCGTAATCCTCCGGATTGAGCGCTTTGACGATTTGAGCCATGCGCATGTAATTCTCAGAATCTTCATGGGCAGGGCCGGAAATGATCAGGGGAGTTCGGGCTTCATCGATCAGGATGTTGTCCACCTCATCGATGATGGCAAAATGATGCCCTCTTTGGACGCGATGATTCCACTGCAT
>ERZ764778.2470-NODE-2470-length-16286-cov-34.957057_pt1 | contig 16286 bp, 18 predicted proteins | sample MGYA00374951_ERZ764778 | MGnify/ENA primary metagenome ERZ764778 (study PRJEB28918, sample SAMN05720193) | bioreactor metagenome | isolation source: Anaerobic biogas reactor | place: USA:Washington, USA | collected 2015-08-08 ...
TTCCATGTATGGTATGCTATGTTCAGGGAATATGGCAGTGAGCATGAAAAAGTAGGTAGTGGTTTCTATTTTGATTTAAAAGAGGCTATACTGACTAGTTCAAAAAAGGAAGAATATGAAAAGAAGTTAAATAGCATTTTTAATGTTTAACTTCTTATTAGAAAAAAAGAACAGTTTAATATTCTATATAGGTTATATCTAGGTTTACCCTTTTTTAAATTATACTTTATCTATTCCTCTTTCTCCATCACAGCATCTTATTAAAATATCCATGATGATGTTCCATTTTACTATAAGGATTTTGTTATTTATTGAGTTTATTTTTGGTACGTATAACAATGTTTTTCGTTTTATACTTGAAATATCCCATGGTTGTCAAATATTTAGTTAATTTTTCGTTGGATGTGTTTAGCTGTTCTTGTAAACTTTTTTTTTCATCTAAAGCAGTTTTTATTTGTTTTTCTAAACTGAAAGTTTTTTCTTCTAAGATTTGTTTGATGATTAAAAGGTCTTTAAGTGAATCAGATATAGATATTGCTTTATCATATTCTTTGTTACTTATACTGCTGAAAAGAGGAATTAAATAGTTATCGTTAAGATTTACCTCATATTTTTTTAATTCTTCAAAAAGAATTCCTATTTCTTTTAAAAGTTTATTCTTTTCTTGGTAAGAGATATTACTTAAAATGAAAATGTTTGCCCAAAATCTCAAATGCTCTTTAAAAACAAGGGGGAAGTATTCTTCTTTTTCATAGCTTTTTAATATTTTGAAAGTTTCAATATATCCGTGTGCCATGTTCATAAGTGTCTTCATATCTTTTGCTCGGCTTATTGATTCTATTCCTATTGATTCACAAAACCTAGAGTAATTAACCGCAAAATGATTATCTAAATAAATTATTCCATTAGCTTCAAAAAATGCGTTAACAACAAAAACTAAATCATCATTAGGGATATTTTCTATAAACTTGATTCTGTTGTCATGTATAAAGTCCCTCTTATATATTTTAGTCCAATGCATGTGTGATGCTGTTAAGAGTTTAGGTTCATCATGGATAGTATTTACTTTAATTTCTTCGATATCCTTAAAATGTTGGTAAAATTCAGTTCTATTTTCATATACAGTAATATAATTACTCGATACAATATCTACATCGTATTGTTTGATCTTTTTGTATAGTACTTCACACGCATCATCATTATAATAATCATCAGCATCTAGAAACATTAAATATTCAGCTGTCGCATGATCTAAGCCACAATTTTTAGGTTTACCAGCAGCTCCACTATTTTCTTGAAGATGAATAGATTTGAAATTTTCATATTCAGCAGCGTATTCATCCATTATTTCGCCACTACTATCTGTGGAGCCATCATCAACCATTATCACTTCTAGGTGTTCAAAACCAATAGTTTGTTTAATAATTGAGTCCAGCGATTTTTTTATGTATTTCTCGGCGTTATATACTGGGATAATAATGCTGATCTTGTACTCCATGAAGTTCCCATCCTCTTTTCTAATTAAGAAGATTTTAGCGAGGATATCAAATTTTTTTCTGAATAAGGACTTGTATTTAAAAATTTATTAAATTATATTAAGATAGTTTGGATTTTTTGGAAAGCTTTATTTAGTAAACACTTACTTTAAACCCGCTATTATAAAGTACACTTAATTTAAATGTCTGATTATGAAATCAGAATACTACCTCCCACCATACATCTTCTCATCGTAGTTCTGGTACTCCCCGCTCTTCACGGTTTCCAGCCAGTCCTGGTGGTCCAGGTACCACTGGATGGTCTCGGTGATCCCGGTCTCGAAGGTGTATTTGGGTTTCCAGCCCAGTTCTTTTTGTATCTTAGAAGAATCGATGGCGTACCTGCGGTCATGGCCCTTCCGGTCCTCGACACTGGTGATTAAGGATTCGGGTTTGTCCAGAATCTTGAGGATGAGTTTTACTAGTTCGATGTTCTGTTTTTCGTTGTTACCGCCGATGTTGTACACCCCCCCGTCACGTCCCTGGTGCAGGACCAGGTCAATGGCGGTGCAGTGATCGTGGACGTGGAGCCAGTCCCGTACGTGCAGTCCATCCCCGTAGACAGGCAGGGCCTTGTCCTCCAGGGCATTGGAGATCATGAGGGGTATCAGTTTCTCCGGGAACTGGTAGGGCCCGTAGTTGTTGGAGCAGCGGGTGATGTTAATGGGTAGTTTGAAGGTCTCATGGTAGGCCCTTACCATCAGGTCAGCCGCGGCTTTACTGGCGGAGTAGGGACTGTTCGGTGCTAATGGTGTAGTTTCGGTGAAGTAGCCCTCCTCCCCCAGGGTGCCGTATACCTCGTCGGTGGAGATCTGGATATACTTCTCCACCCCTAGGTTAAGGGCGGCGTCCAGGAGTACCTGGGTGCCCATCACGTTGGATTTAACAAAGATAGCCGGGTCTTCGATGCTGCGGTCCACGTGGGACTCGGCGGCGAAGTTAACGATGTAATCCACATCCTCCACGACATCAAATACCAGGTCTTTATCAGTTATATCCCCCTTAATGAAGGTGTAGCTGGGATTTTCCTCCACCCCCCTCAGGTTTTCCAGGTTACCGCAGTAGGTGAGGGAATCCAGGTTCAGCAGCTCATAATCAGGGTGGGTGTCCAGCATGTACCTTACGAAGTTGCTGCCTATGAATCCGGCTCCCCCGGTAATCAATATTTTTACCATTATATAGCTCCATTTTTTACTGAATTACCTTCTCTTATTCAATTATTCTTGACATATTAATTAATATAATATATTTAATGCCATCAGGAAATCAAGCCAATTTATACTAAGATGGGGCGGTAGATTTTATGATGAAACCATTTCTCTTCCTGGGATATTAAAAAAAATACGTTGGAATAATCGAAATTCACATTCCATAGATATCCCAACTTATTTTTTGATGGAATGATTATTTATCCAATGGAAGCACTGATGGTAGATTGTCCAGCCATCGCCTTTTATAAAACTTCCCCCACGAGTAATTATTGATTCAGAAAAAGGATAGAATTATGGTGGGTAGCACTGATTTCCAGTTAAAATTTCTAAATCTTTCCCTTGAGGTGGGGGATCATAGATTTTTTCTACTGGTACCCTTGTGGTTTTCCTGGCTTTAACTTTTCTCCCTATTTAAGCAGGATAACTGGCTCTATCCCCAAAGTGGTGATAGTTCTCCTGGCTGTGGTGACCCAGATGGTATTTACTTTTAACTCTGGAAAATGTTACTAAGCCCTAAATCTAACCCCCTTTCTCTGGCTGGCGAGGTATCCTTCCAGGCCCACCAGGTGCATGGCACCAACCACCCAGGCCAGGAATAAACAATCTCTATGATAGTATTATAAGATAAAAATACTCAATACTCATTTAATAATCTTCAGGATACTTAAAATGGTAAAGCAAAAATTATATACAATATTAAAGCAGGAAACTGAGAGAACTGCAATACAGTTATTCCGTTACGTCTTCGTGGGAGGAGCTGCCTTCATAGTGGATTTTGGTTCATTGTTCATCCTCACTGATTTTTTCGGCATTTATTATCTGGTATCTGCAGCTATCGCCTTTATATTGGGTTTAATTGTTAATTATATCCTTAGTATCTCCTGGGTTTTTAATAATCGCAAGTTGAACAGTTCCACCCTGGAATTTGGGGTTTTTAGTCTAATCGGGATGGTAGGTTTGGGATTAAATGAGGTTTTCATCTGGTTTTTCACAGCCGAAGTAGGTTTCTACTACCTAATTTCCAAGATCATATCCGCAATTATCGTCCTGTTCTGGAATTTCTTCGCCAGGAAGTACGTCTTGTTCAAATGAAAAATTCGAATATAAGTGATGATATGTCTGAGAATCGGAAAGCTGTCATAATAGGTGCAGGTCCTGCAGGCTTAACTGCAGCCTACGAACTCCTCGATAAAACAGATATTCAACCAGTTATATTCGAGGCCACTGATGCCATTGGGGGCATCTCTAAAACTGTGAACCATAATGGTAACAGGATCGATATTGGAGGTCACAGATTTTTCTCCAAGTCGGATCGGGTGATGGAGTGGTGGCAGAATATTCTTCCCCTCCAGGGCAGTCCAGCCCGGGATGATCTGATACTGGGAAGGGAAGTGCCAACTGTTGAGGTAAGTAAAAAAAAGGAAGTTGCCTCCATGGAAATTATCACTGGCGCCGCACCGGACCCTGAAAAGGATGATCAGGTAATGTTGAATCGCAGCAGGTTATCTAGAATTTTTTACACCCGTAAATTTTTTGACTACCCGGTGGCCCTGAACCTTAAAACCATCTCGAACCTGGGCCTTATAAACACCCTTAAAATAGGTTTAAGCTACTTGAAATCCACACTAAAGCCTATCCATCCAGAAGAATCCTTGGAGGACTTCTTCATTAACCGCTTTGGACGTGAACTTTACCTCACCTTCTTTAAGGACTACACCGAAAAGGTGTGGGGTGTCCCCTGTGAACAGATCAACGCGGACTGGGGCGCCCAAAGGATCAAGGGATTATCAATTAAAAAGGCTTTAACACATGCAATAATGGTTAACAGGCAGAATAATGAAGACCTGGCCCAGAAAGAAGTGGAAACTAGTTTGATCGGACAGTTCATGTACCCTAAGTATGGTCCTGGCCAAATGTGGGAGGAAGTAGCCCAGGTGCTCACTAGGTCGGGTGCTATAATAAACCACCATCATCGTGTGGTTGGAATAGAAGCCGAGAAAGACCTTGTGCATGCTGTTTTGGTTAAAAATGAAGAAACTGGTGAACAAATAAGGGTTGAAGCCGACTATTTTTTCTCAACCATGCCTGTTAAGGATCTGGTAAGTTCATTCCAGGATGAAATCCCCGTAAATGTCATGGATGTTGCCGGGGGGCTCATGTATCGTGACTTCATAACGGTGGGTTTGCTGGTGGACTCCATGAAGATCAGGAATGAAACATCACAGAAAACAATCAATGACATTGTTCCCGATAACTGGATCTACATCCAGGAAAGGGATGTGAAGCTAGGGAGACTGCAAATATTCAATAACTGGAGTCCCTACTTAGTTTCTGATCCAGATAAAATTTGGATTGGACTAGAATATTTCTGTAACGAAGGTGATGAAATGTGGAACATGGAGGATGTGGATTTCACCAGCTTCGCTATTTCAGAACTTTCCAAAATAGATATCATAGATGAAGATGCTGTAAAAGACAGTGTAGTAATCCGCGTACCCAAGACCTATCCAGCCTACTTTGGCAGTTACCATCGTTTTAGTGAGATAAGAGAATTCACAGACCAATATAAAAACTTATTTTTAATTGGAAGAAACGGAATGCACCGTTACAACAACATGGACCACTCCATGCTTACTGCCATGCTGGCGGTGGAGAACATCATCAATGGTGTTGATTCCAAGGACAACTTATGGTCTATAAATGCCGAGGAAGAGTACCACGAAGAGAAAAATTAGTTATAACACTCTTAGTTAAAATAGTGTCCTGATAACCCTTATCTATTGAAAGGAAAGGATGGTAATCTTTTTTACCCTAAAACTCCACCCGGTTCTCTTCCAGACTCTTCCATGTCTGGTCCTTCTCTGATAGGAGCACCTCATCCACCCGGTCCAGGGGCCAGTCTATACCAATATCTGGGTCGTCCCAGGGGAGTCCTCCCTCATCATCGGCCTGGTAGAAATTGGTGCACTTGTAGGTGAATTCCGCCTCATCAGAGAGCACCAGGAAGCCGTGGGCGAATCCTTCCGGGATGTAGAACTGTTTCTTATTCTCCTCGGATAATGTCACCCCCTCCCACTGGCCATAGGTGGGTGAATCTTTCCTTAAATCCACGGCCACATCGAAGACCTCCCCTTTGATGACCCGGACCAGTTTGCCCTGGGGGTGCTGGTACTGGAAGTGCAGTCCCCTTAACACTCCCCTCCGGGATTTGGACTGGTTGTCCTGTACGAAGTTAAAGTCCAGCCCTGCTTCTTTAAATTCCTGGGCATGGTAGGTTTCCATGAAGTAGCCCCGGTCATCCCCGAATACTGTGGGTTCTATTATGTACACATCTGGTATTCTTGTTTTAGTGAAGGTGAATTTTCCCATAAAAAGCAGTCCCCCCTAGAGTGGTTCATCTGTAACCAGGTCATTAAGGTATTTGGCGTAATCAGTCTTCTCCAGGCCCTTGGCTATCTCCAGGACCTTGTCCTCTCCGATCCAGCCATTGTGGTAGGCAACCTCCTCCAAGCACGCTATGTAGAAGCCTTGCCTTTTCTGGATGGCTTCTATGAAGTTACTTGCCTCCAGGAGTCCGATGTGGGTTCCGGTGTCCAGCCAGGCCATTCCCCGGCCTAGAAGTTCCACTTTGAGTTGTTTCCTTTCTAGGTAGGCCTCGTTGACCGAGGTGATCTCGATCTCGCCCCGATGGGAGGGTTTGACGTTCTTGGCGATCTCCACCACCTGGTTGTCGTAGAAGTAGAGTCCCGGTACCACGTAGTTGGATTTGGGGTGTTCAGGTTTTTCCTCCAGGGAGAGGACGTTACCTTCCCTGTCGAATTCCACCACTCCAAAGGCATGGGGGTTTTTAACGTAGTAACCAAACACAACAGCCCCTTCCTCCAGGGAGGCGGCTCTTTCCAGGATCTCGCTGAAGCGGTGTCCGTGGAAGATGTTATCTCCCAGTACCAGGGCCACCTTGTCATTTCCAATGAACTCCTCCCCTACTATGAAGGCATCGGCCAGTCCCCGGGGATGGTCCTGTACCTTGTATTGGAAGGACACTCCCAGGTCACTGCCATCACCGAGTAGTTCCTGGTAGGCTGATATATCCCGGGGGGTGGATATGATGAGTATTTCCCTGATCCCGGCTAGCATCAGCACCGACAGGGGGTAGTAGATCATGGGCTTGTCGTAGATGGGGAGTAACTGCTTTGAAATGGCCTTGGTGATGGGGTACAGGCGGGTGCCGGACCCTCCAGCCAGGACGATTCCCTTCACACATTACACTTCCTTTATGTTAATATTTTGTTTATACCATTGGCCAGTGCGAACTGTACGAACAGTTCCCTGGGTTCCACCACTATATTTCCCTCCAGGTACTGGGTGGCCACGGCTTGCATGAGGGCCATTTTCTTGTTGGGGTCCTGATAAGCCGCCCAGAGGGGTTTCATCAGTGACTCTACACTGGCGCCCCTGGTGTTGCCCAGGGCCTGTTCATCCCGGAGGAATTCGATGGAATTTCCCTTCACCGTACCCACACCTTCAATGTAAACACCACCTACCGAGGCGATCATGGCGTCCACTGCTTGGGGCGTGAATACCACCACGGCGTCACTGTGGAGTCCGGTGTTGTATTCCACAATCTCCTGGGCCAGTTTGGCATTCTGGGCGGTGTTGTTGTACCAGAAGGAGTCGTGGAGCAGAAGGGCCTGGACACCCTGGGCCTGTAACTCAGGGGGTGCTGCGGCGGTGGGGTGGGCCATTCCACCCGGGTACACGGCGGTCATGTTTTTAATGTCACCATCCACCACCGTAACCACGAAGGCCATGTCAATGCCTCCCATACCAGGCCGTGGCTCGGATGGATCAGCAGCCAGAACCAGGACATGGTGTTCCCCCAGCATCAGATTTGTTTCAGCGTCTTTACCGGGTATGTATACGTATACCATGAGGATGCTTCCCAGCAGGATCAGTACTAGGAGGATTCTTAAAATATTTTTTAGCCACATGATTTGCCTACCTGATTGTCTAATTTGGTAACATGGTTTCTGGTGTTATAATAAAAAGTTATATTCTCATATTGCGGAAGGTGTATATTATCTTTTACCCAAATTAATTCACTACTGGCTAGAAGATAACGAGTTTATATTTTGGAATTGGTGTTGAAGGGGGAAATAATCCCAGAATCTGTTAAGGGGCAGGACTATGAAGAGTGGTAGGGATCGTGAAAATGTTATAGCAGGTGCTCTAGTTTTGGTTGTCCTCAAAAAAGATCAGCATAGTGGTAAACTTACCCGGGGTGTGGTTGAAGATGTGCTCACCCGTTCCCGTCATCATCCCCACGGAATCAAGGTCCGCCTCCAGGATGGACGGGTGGGAAGAGTTAAAGAAGTAATAAAAAGTTAACCAACGGGTATCTTCCACAGGTAGCCTACTTTCTTTTCCTGTTTACTTTTACCCTTCTTTTCTTTGAGTTGGGGTTCGCTGCCTTCCCAGGCTTCCACGTTTTTATCCAAGTACTCCACAATCTTTTCACTGTACTTACGGGTGCCTATGGTGTAGGCATCGGGCTTGTTACTGATGTAGCTAATACCATCACCTTCTCGTTCTAGGAACTTGGATATTTCTCTTAATTTCTCATAAAACTGTTCAGTCATAGTTATTCTCCTAAGAAATATGGTGCCTCTACCTCTTACTAGAATGGGTTAAGTAAGATTTGGCGTTCTCCTGATAATTAGTATATATATTGATGTGTTCCATCTATGGATAAAAGTTACTGTGACTCAGTAGTACTTTATTAATATTGTTGATTACAAATATTAGGTACATGCTGGATAAGGATCAAAAGGAGGCTATGGAATACCTGCAGCACTTCGCCCGTAGAAAAAGAGAAAGCAACAGTCGTGGTTGGCTTTTTTTAGCCGGATTTATCTTGGTTATAGTGGCGGTTACTTTTTTGTATCTATTTAGCAGATAAATCGAATTAGACTCGGAATCTCGACTTAGCAGCCAGCCATAGGAGTTCCCATTCCTTGGACCTGATGTAGTCATGGTTGATTTCATCTATACAATTTCTGATGACCTCTTCCTCGATGAAGGAGGTGGTGAAGAGTATTAGGGCATCGTCTATTGATTCTGGGGGGGAACCATAATACTCTTCATCTTCTCTGTAGATAGCAGGTGAGTAGTACCCGTCATCATCTTCCTGGTCCTGGTGGACAGGATCATCATCAGGGTTGTGAAGGGGGGAGGGGGACTTGTTTATATCCCTTGATGGGTCAGGTGGATTATGGTTAATGTCGCGGCAATTCTTGGGGCCACCATGCCGTTCTCCACCTTTGGTGATGTTTCTTAAAAAATCTGTTACCATCACAAAAACTCCGTTGTTTACTTTAAACAATATTATTGTATATAGTCAATATAAAGGTTTGCATTCAAAATGATCCTGGGGGATGAATGCCAGGAAGGTGTTAAGTAGAATCAAGGTCAATGGAAAACCATGGAGAAATTAACCCCACAGGATGTGCTGGAGGTCTTGGATCTTTTCACCAGGTCCCATCCCTTATGTTGAAGGCACTGGTCATCCGCCAGGTAAACGTGGTGGAAACCTTCCATGAAGAGGTTGAAACCTACAAAAAGAACTTGCGCCCTGAGGATCTGGCTAAAATAGAGACTGTGATCAGCACCCCAACTCCCCAGTTACAGGAAATAATAGGGCAGGCCTACCAGGAACAACCAGTAAAACAGTTGAAGATTCTCATGGACCCCGGTGCTCGCCCATTCTTGGACCGGAATTTGGAAGCCCTTAAAAAAATTATCTAGTCGCTGGTGTAACTGTACTCCAGCTGCCCCCCGCACTCACATTCACCCATGAAATCGTCTGCTTCTTCATGGTCTTCTAATTGGTAGTATCCTCCGCAGCGATTACAAACCAGGTACCTTTCACCTTCGTAGCGTTTACGGTTATCCTCCAAGTAAGAGGAGGTGAAGAGTATCAGGTCATCTAGGGATGAATTTGGGGGGGAACCGTAATACTCTTCATGGGCTTTACCGATTTCAGGTGAGGAGTCACTGACCAGGTCAGCAGCTTCTCTGACATGACAACCTACCCTGTTTTGGCATCGGTTCTTGGGGGGAACGTCTGAATTTGGGGGTGTATTAGAAGTGGTGTATTTTGGTGAATAATATTTTCCTTCACCAATGGGGGGGGAATGATCTTTTGAGTGGGCAAAACGTGGTGAGTAGTACTTCGTTTCGCAGAAATAATCATCCCTTGCAGGTAGTTTTTCAATAATTTGGGATACCACATCAACCACTCCGTTGTTCATGTCAAACAATATTATAATTTTATACCAATATATACTTTTGCATTCAACTGATCAATTCGTTGAACCTGTGAAGTGAAGTACCTTTTAATGATCCAGGGTTCGACCCCTACGGACAATGTCCATTAATCTTTGGTAACAGGCTTTCCAGTAGGCAATCTCCTCGTCGGTGAGGTCTAAGTACCCGCTTTCTCGTTCCATTACCTGATCGATGTAGTCTTGCACGTTTTGGTCAACTCCTAGATCACTAAAAGGTATCTAATCACCCCCCCGTGTTGAGACACAAACATATTGTTCATGCTCAACAATATTGTATATGTCATTGAATATATACTTTTCCCAGAAGGAAAGATCAGATCAAGAAGAGGTTACCTAGACCCTTCCAGGGCCAGCGGGCCTCACGATCCCAGCCAGTGGCAACATTCGGGATATAAAATCTCTCATCATCCTCGTGGTACCCATCCTTAATGGGTGTAAGTCCAATTAAAAGTAGTAAATCTTGGGCCCTGCTAAAGGCCACATAGTACTGGCGTATCAGATCATCGAAGGCCCGGTCCCTGCTGCTCCGGCCGGGCTCCCCCAGGGATGAGTAGACCCGCAGCTGGTCCTCCAAGTGGGAGGCCCGATCACCATCTAGGGGGAATCGTCGCTGGGCATGGGATCGGTGTATCCTGCGGTAGTCGGATCCTACGTCAACCACCACCAGGGGAAACTCCAGTCCCTTGGCCTGGTGGATGCTCATGACGTTAACCCTGTTGGGTGGTGAGGGCTGCTGGTTTAGAAGCACTTCATCCACCTCGATGACCCCGCTGGCCAGGGGAACCAGGAGGTTCCAGTACACCTCCTGTATGGATACCAGCTCCCCAGGCAACACCCTGCCCTGGTAACTGGCAAATTGGGAGGCCTGCTCTATGGTCCGGGTTAATGCTTCCACCCGCAGATGATCCTCCTTATCCCCATCCGGGGTGTAGTTTAATAGGTCGTACCATAACTCCAGGAGGTGGAATTCCTGGTTGTACCACTCCCCCACCACCTCCTTCAGGGCGCTGCTCTTTCGGGCTGTTTTTCTCCACTGGTGGAAGCTGCTCCTGGCTCTGCTGGGCAGCCGGTCCAGGGAGTTCTCCACGGATCGGTCCGGATCCAGGCATTCCAGAACCAGACCCGCCAGGAGTTCCGTAGACTGGGCCCGCTCCAGACTCTCCCCCCGGGGGTTGAAAACCTCCAGGCCCTCCCCTTTTAAATAGTGACGCAGGTAGTGGGGGAATCTACGGGCACTGTGAGGTGTGTACTCCAATGGGCTGGCCATCAGGATGGAGCTATCTCTTTTATCAAGTTTAATAGTCATTTCCTCGGCCTGGTAACCATCCCTGTAGAGGGATTGGCTTATGAACCTGGATAGATCCCGGGCCAGGGTCTTACGGTCCCGGCGGAACATGCCCAAAACCGGGTAATGGTCTTCATCCCTCCGGGCAGCCTGGATACTGCGCTTACTCCTAACCCGGGCAAACTGGTAGTCCTCATCCACCTCCAGGAAGGAGTTGCAGAAATCCACGATCTGTGGGGTGGAGCGGTAGTTCAGGGACAAGTGTATAACCCGGACATCCACACCTACCTTTTCCTTGATCCGCCTCTGGTACTGGGTGAAAAGATCCACGGTAGCCCCCCGGAAGCGGTACAGGGACTGGTCATCGTCCCCCACCACGGTGATGTTACCACCATTTTTTATGGCAATCCTGGCCAGATGGAAGTAGATACTTTCCTGGAGGAGGTTGGTGTCCTGGTACTCATCCACAAGCAGCACCTTAAGACCATCCAGGGGGACTTCTTCCTGGTTCAACTTCCCCAGAAGGGAGGCCTCCAGGCCAGCGAAGTCATACAGCTGATGACGTTCCAGTTCCTCCCGGTACTCCCTTATACAGTTCAGGGCCAACCAGGCCCCAGGGTGTTCTGAATCAGCCTGGAGGGCTTCACAGTCCACCTGGTCATGGAGGATGCGGTCCTTAATCTCCAGGAGCAGGTCACAGATCCCGGTCAAATTCAGGGTTCCCTGCCAGCGTCCCATCACCTTAAGGTAACCCAGAAGATCCGGGTTGCGGTGCAGATCATCATGAATCAGCTTCTGCATCAGAATGGACCGGCTGGCCTGCTCCTCCAGGACCAGGGGGCCTCCCAGGAGTTCCTGGGCCAGGCTGTCCAGGGTGCCGGTGAGGATTCCCTCCAGTTCCAGATCCTGAACTTGTGGATCTAGATCTGCAAAAACGGCCTCTTCTAGCAAGTGGTCTTTTATCTTAGTTCCCCACTTAATTATCCTGGATTTTAGCTGGCCAGCAGCCTTCCTAGTGAAGGTGGTGGTCATGATAGCCTGGGGTGGTATGGAGTCCACGTAGATGTACTTGAGGATCTTCAGCACCATCACCGTGGTCTTACCACTCCCTGGACCAGCCACCAGAAACTGGGATTCACTGGCCGGGGCATGTACAGCCCTATGCTGGGCTGGGTTATCATCCCCTCCAATGTCCCGCTCCAGAAGTTCCCGGGCCAGTTTCTGATACTCTTCCCAACTGATCATTGTGACTTAATATAGGGCCACCATACTTATAAAAAAAGGGAGCTAATCTAAAAAAAATGGTGATGCCATGAACCCTGAAGATCTCTACCAGGCCATGTTCAGGAGAAAAAGTGTACGCAACTACCACTCCAGCAACCTCTCCAGGGAGACCCTGGAGGAAATTGAAAGCTGTCTCTTGAAACTCACACCCCTAGATCCCCATATTAAAACTGAATTTCGGGTAGTCTCCGGGGATCAGATCAAAACCAGGATGATGAAAAGAGCACCCCACTACCTCCTAGCCTTCTCCGAAAAAAGGGAGGGCCACCTGGTGAATGTGGGGTTCATGCTGCAACAGATGGACCTCTACCTATCCTGGCGGGGAATAGGCACCTGCTGGCAGGGTATACCGCAGCCAAAAAAAAGTGCACTGGCCACCTCTACACTGGGTTACGATATCCTGCTTACCATGGGAAAAGCCCAGGAAACCCTGCACCGGGAATGTGTTGAAGAGTTCAAAAGAATGGCTCTAGAGGATATAACCGATATCCAGGGAGCAGATGATATCCTGGAGCCGGTCAGACTGGCCCCATCCTCCATCAACAGCCAGCCCTGGCACATCACCGGGAGTCCTGAGTTGATGCACTTCTACTGCCGCAAATTAAACCCTATGAAGTCCTATCTCCTGGGCCGCTTCAACCAGATCGATATGGGCATAGCCCTGTGCCATCTTAAACTATCTGCCGAGCATCAGGGCAAGGAGGTGGAGTTTTTAAAGGATGAAGCTGCCTCTAAAATTGGACCGGAAGGCTACTACTACGTGGATTCCGTGGGGTTAAGGGACTAAAATCCATACATAAAAGTTTAAGGGTTACTTTTTTCTCTGGTACTTTTCAATCCAGACTGTAGTGAAGTAGAAGGTGATAATAAGCAGAAACACCGCCCATAAATTGTTGAATAATGGTTCAACAATGGTCCACTGGGTCATACCAGTGGTTAATGTGGCGTTGGTGGTGGTATGATTGATGGTGGAATTCCAGGGAATGGTGGCATTGGATAGGCCACCGGTAAGGTTACTTGTTGAGTTATAGGTGTACAGTTTATCGGCTACTGCTAAACTGTAAAAGTACACAGCTCCCACGGAGATGGTTAGTGCTTTTCTGAATTCTCCTTCACGTAAGTCCCACTTATCAGAAAGGCAAAAGGTTGCTGCCAGCACTACAACAAAGGATCCCACCCCGATTATGGACAATCCATAGAGATCCTGATGTAGATTAGCTACCCAGATAACATAACTCAAGCCAAAGGTAAGTATGATTACTCCAACAAGCTTAAACGCCTTTTCCAAACAACAAAGGTCCTTCCACAATCTATCAGAATTCGAAGAGGACCCTTCCTGGTTATTCTCAGTGCCTGCAGTATTAACTTGTGGATCTGTCTGCTCTGGAGATTCCAGATCTTTATTAATATTATTTTCTCCTCCATCATCCTCATTTTTAGGATAATCACTGCAAAATCGTAAAGTTGCAGCTAATACCACCAGTATGAATCCTAACCCCATAATTAATATACCAATGGGGTTTCCAGGATAAATTAAACCCACCCCAACAGTTACTCCTAGTAAAACTAGAACTACGCCCAAAAGGCTGGTTACTTTAGCCCAAAATATTTTTTCTTTTACAGAAAGAGACAAAAAAAATCCCCCGTACACCAGGATATATCTTTAATTAATGAGTTAAATCTTTTCAGGTCCATGGTGGATCATAATGGTGGTAAAAAAAGGGGAGTGGATAGGGTGGTATGGGGGGATTAAACCTCAATTAAGAGAATAGAGTGGCCAGGGTAAAAAGAAGGTAGGAGAATGCTAGCGCTTCACCTTCTTCTCCAGCTTGATCAAATCCTGATACAACTCGGACATTAAATTATCCCCTGGTTTTCCTGATGCTTTCAACTTTTCATACTTCCTCTCCAGTCGCTGGAGCCTGGCCTGGTGTTCCAGTTCATCCAGCTTAATCTTCAACTCTTCTAGTTTTTTATCAACTCTTTCCTGGTCCTTTTCCAAGTACTTAAGGGTCATGATAGGCCTCCTTTACTTAGTGTGGGATATTTGACTTTGATCCCGTCTTCTTCGAGGACTTTGAACTGTTCTTTGCCCTCGGTGTGGATGGGGTACACTTCTTCCGGGTTTATCCTCCGGATCATATCCAGGATCTCCCCTCCACTGGCATGGCCTGAGGCATGGAAGCCCCTTAGGAGGGGTAGGTTGAACAGTCTAAGCCAGCTTTTCACCTTTTCCTCGTTGACCTCCATCTGTTCATCAAAGGGTTCGGTCATGGATTTGAGGTAAACACCCCTTTCTGGTTTGATGTCGATTAGTTCCTTCAATTCGAAAAAGTCGCAGCGGAAGATGTAATCCTCCGGGTATTCCTGCAGATCCTGGTAGTTGATGGTGTAGTCCTGATCCAGGTACTCCCTCTCCCAGGTCTGGTAGTCCCTTTGACTTATCTCCGGATCCAGGTCCCTGGCACAAACCCACTCCTCATCCCGGCAGGCGTAGCTCTCCTCACTGACCATACCCCACCCTTTTTTGGGCTGGTAAACCAGCACCTCCCCCAGTTCGGGGTAGTCACTCCCCTGGAAGAGGTCCAGGATGTAGGCTTGCTTGAGGCTCACCACCAACTGCCGGTCCGTGTTACAGGCCACCCTGTGGAAGGTTAAAAGCCTGTCCAAGTCCCTTACCGGGTAGTTAACCACCACCAGCCCGGGGTAGTGGTCCACCACTTCCTGGGCCTTCCTCTGTATGTCCTCCTCACTGGTGTTGCCTGTGCTGTTGATACGGGTGCCCTCACATATTAGGGTGGTGGGCTGGGCTTTACGGGCTTTTTCAACGAATTGGTGGGTTAATTCGGGGTGCTGTCCATGGAAGCGCAGGTCCCCGGTGTAGACCAGCATTCCATCATCATTTTCTGCCAGGTAAGCCGACGCCCCGGGCAGGCTGTGATCCACTGGTGCAGCTTGGATGGTGAAGTCTCCTACCTGGAACTCCTGGTAGGGCCGGGTCAAGTTGATCTCACGGTCCACAGGGATGGTCCTACGGGTGTAGCCCTCTCCCCTCTTTTTGGGCTGGAGCTGGAAGGATTTTTTAAGCTGCAGATACTCGGAGAATGAGGAGGACCCAGTCTCCTCCAGGGCCCTTAATATGAGGTAGGACCCCTGGGAGAGGTGCAGGGGCAGGTCCTCCCGGAGGTGGTGGACCAGGGACACGTGGTCCACGTGGCTGTGGCTGATGAGCACCCCATCCACTGCTGGTTCCCTGGTGTGGCTGAGACCCACGTGGCGCAGATAATCCTCCCGGTAGATGCCCTTCAGGCAGGGTAAGAGTTCCAGGGCCACGAAGTCCAGGATACCGTTGGCCTTACGTGGCTGCAGGAATTCGGATAGGTAGGTGTTGGCCCGGGAGAAGGCCAGGCCGAAGTCAAAAAAGAAGGATGATTCCCGGCTGCTAACCTGGATCTTGTTACCACCGATCTCATCCACCCCACCGTAGAAGGATAAATTGCTCATTACTATTGTTTTATCATAGGGGCTGATTATAGTAATTTTCTAGGTAAGGATATTTATTTCTAATCCGCACTTATTGGTGAAATGTAAACCCTAGATTAGGTCCAGGTAAGGGTCGAAAATT
>ERZ764778.2483-NODE-2483-length-16214-cov-23.935825_pt1 | contig 16214 bp, 21 predicted proteins | sample MGYA00374951_ERZ764778 | MGnify/ENA primary metagenome ERZ764778 (study PRJEB28918, sample SAMN05720193) | bioreactor metagenome | isolation source: Anaerobic biogas reactor | place: USA:Washington, USA | collected 2015-08-08 ...
AAGAATATAAGTTTAGACTTCGTAAGGTAAACTGAGGTGTAGAATCTTGATTCAAGTAACCGCAGCCATTATACAAAGAGACGGGAAGTTACTTCTCTGTCAGAGACCTAGAGGAAAACGCTGTGCGCTATTATGGGAATTTCCGGGCGGTAAGATCGAGCCCGATGAAACGCCAGAGCAATGCCTTGCACGCGAATGTCACGAGGAATTAGGCATAACAATCAAAACGGAGCAACTTGCTCAAGAAGTTATGTATGCTTATCCAGATATTACTGTCAATATCCACTTTTATTTTTGTAAACTTATTGATGGGGAACCAGCTTGTATTGAACATAACGATATTCAGTGGTTCACTCTGGATGAAGTGTCGAAATTGCCACTATGCCCAGCTGACAATAAAATGCTTAATCTAGTTTTAGAAGATATTAAAGGGTATTTGGCACTGACAGCTTTCAAATCAAATTAAATGGAGGTTTTGTCATGGCTGATAATAAAAAAATTCACTTTATACCTCCATTGCCTCCAAAGAGAGAAAAGCGAGTAGGAATTTATTGTCGAGTTAGTACGAACAGTGCAGATCAACTGAAAAGCCTTACAGCTCAGATATCGGCGTTAACAAGATTAACGGCAGCTAATCCAAAATGGCTGTTGGTAGATGTATATATAGACATTGCTTCTAGCAAGGCTGGTTCCTCTCGAAAAGAATTTACCCGTATGCTAACGGATTGCAAGTCACGTGTTATAGAGATTGTTCTGACAAAGAGCATTAGCAGATTTGGCCGAGACACGGTGGAAATTCTCGATGCATTGAACCAGCTAAGGGCTCTCGGCGTTCGTGTTATATTTGAACAGGAAGTACTGGATACAGCGGATACAGACAATGACCTAATGATTTCAATTATTGAATCAATTGCGCAGGCAGAAAATGAATCACGCAGTGAAAATATTAAGTGGGGAATCAAACAACGCGCTGCACAAGGTACTTCAAAGCTATATAATAGAAAATGCTATGGGTATTACAATGATGAAGATGGTAATCTGGTTATTGATGAGACAGAGGCAAAAAATGTTCGCTTAATATATAACCTCTATCTTCAGGGTAAAAGTGTTTTAGGTATCGTGAAAGAGCTGGAACGCCTGGGGATTAAGTCCCCTACCGGAAAGGGCACATGGCCTAAGAGAACAATTGACGTAATGCTCAGTAATGAAAAGTATACAGGCAATGTACGGTTGTTGGATAATGGAAAACATAGCGCAAGCTATTTTTCTGAGGACAACAATCCGGCGATAATTTCTAAGGAAACATTTCAAGCGGTACAGCTTGAAAAACAGCATCGCAGCAATGTAATAAAGGGCGAGGAAGGAAGCCGACGAAAGAGCAAAAAATATAGTTCGAAGCCTTGAAAACGAAAATAGCCTAATTGAGAATTATTTCTTGAGAGGTCAGGATAGATGTCGAACCAGCACAAACACAGCATTTTCACTGTGTTTTTAAAAAAGTGTGAAATAGCCTAAGAATTTCACGTTGAGATGGTCGTATTGATGTCGCGGGAAAAGCCTTGATTTCAAAGGCTTTCCGAGATTTGGGCAATAATGAGATTGCTGAAAATAGCCTACTTAAAAACATGGGAGCAGTAAGCGAAACCCGATATGCGGCTCCATGTCAGACGCCAGTTTGGATGTTTGGGAAAGTCGGGCATCAGTTTCGATGTCAAAAGAAACAGGTGCACAAACATGAATATGGAGAATAAATATGGTAAATCCCGATTTTGCTGTGCAAATAGAGACAGGCACTCTGCGACTAAAACCGTAGAGTGCCTTCTTTAGATCTAGACGTCAACCGTCATGCCGGATTTTAACTTACGAAACTTATTATACGTTATCGAACCTTGAGTCACCTGCTTCATTTTTTCAGACCTTTTATAATTTCGTGGATATTTGTAATCTGCCTCTCATCCAGCGTCTTCAAGTCATCTATTACAGCCTGCATCAAAGCAGGGTTTCTATTGCCGTCATCAAAGAATTCCTTTGGGGTAATATTAAAATACTCGCAGATATAGAAGAACACCTGCATTGAGGGCATGGACTTTCCATTTTCAATTTTATTTATATAGCTTTCACTCTGACCCAAAGACAGGCTCATATCCCTAGCAGATACGCCTTTCGCGGTTCGTAATTGTGATATGCGTTTACCGAAATACTCTTCTTCATACATAATCCTCACCACCCAACAACGTAATTGTACTATCTAGCATTTCAATAATAAGGAAATATATTATCTGTATTTGTTGACATAGGGAGTTTAATTATATAAAATACAGGATATATATAGTTCTATTACAAAATGTTGTGGAGTGAGCATTATAATGAGTATTAAAAGCATCTATAAAAATGTCGCTAAATCGTATGGGGTATCCGTTGCCGAGGTCAAAAGAGATATGCAGGCCGCTATTAAGCAGGCCTATCAAAAGCCGGACAAAAGCGAGGCCGAAAGGGCGATGCAAAAAAGCTTGCCTTGCAGCGGTAAAATACCAACGCCGGAAGAATTCATTTTATTTGCCGCTCAAGAGGCTAGAGAAAAACTATAATATACGCAACAAAAACTTACACTTGTTATCTTGTTCTTTCTGTGTTAATAAATATAATAATAATAAAAAACAGGCGGCAAAGGCCGTCCCGTCATTTTCCTTGCAAAACGTATATAAAAGTAAAATATACAAATCAGAAAAAACAGGGGAACAAGAATTATGATCGACGAAATACTGAAGTATAACAGAGCTTTTGTTGAAGACAAAAAATACGAGAAGTACATCACCGACAAATATCCCGACAAAAAAACCGCCATCGTCTCCTGTATGGATACAAGACTTACGGAATTGTTGCCTGCGGCGCTCGGCCTTAAAAACGGCGACGCAAAAATAATCAAAAACGCAGGCGGAGTAATTTCAAATCCGTTTGGGAGCGTAATGCGGAGCATACTGATCGGAATCTATGAGCTGGATGTCCGGGAAATTCTTGTGATCGGCCATACCGATTGCGGCGCCAGGTACACAGACAGCCGGAAAATGGTGGAGAAAATGAGAGACCGAGGTATTACACAGGAGAATATCGACCTTATAAAATACTGCGGCGTCGATTTTGACACATGGCTGGGCGGCTTTCTCGATCTGGACGTCTCCGTAAAGAAATCGGTGGAGCTGATACGCAATCATCCCTTAGTCCCAAAAGACATAACGGTATACGGTCTCGTGATAGATTCCGTGACCGGAGAGCTGAACAGGCTCATATAAGAGCCGCTCTGCGGAAAATGGCGTCACTTGCCTCAATCGGCAAGTGACGCCATTTTTGCAATTATACTTTTTTGCTGCACTGAATAGCGAGGCATGTGCAGCCTTTAGTTTTTATAATCCGTATTGGAGCTTCATCTTTTCCACATGCCTGTAATGGTCGGCATGGAGCAGCTTGGACGCCGCAGGCTCATCGAGTACGACCGTGATGTCTCCGCTGTGGAGCTGTATGGCTGATGAGGTGATCTGCGATGTGACCGGCCCTTCAAGGCATTTGGCAACTGTATCCGCCTTTTTGGAGCCGTTTACAATCATCAGAATGCTCCTTGCGTCCAATATAGTGCCTATGCCCATAGTGATAGCGAAATGGGGCATCTGGCTGCGCTCAATGTTTGCATTCTTGTAAAACGCCTCGTAGTTGTCGTCCAGGGTCTGCGCCGTCAGCGCCACCAAGCTTGTTCTTGACCCGAGGGATGAACCCGGCTCGTTGAAGCCCCAGTGCCCGTCGGCGCCGAGACCGAGAAGCTGCAGATCAACACCTCCGGCTTTTTTGATCTCTTCTTCATACCGCTTGCAAAACTCTCTCGGATCTTTTGTTTTCCCGTCGGGTATGTGGATGTTCTCCTTTTTGATATTGATATGCCTGAACAGTTCCTCATACATGAACCTTGCATAGCTTTGATCCATATTATAGGGCTTGTCCAGTTCAATTCCACACCCCAGATATTCGTCAAGATTAAATGTTTTGACCTGCGAAAAATCAAGACCGTCTTCCCTATGCATTCTGATCAGTTCCTGATAGGTGCCTATGGGGGTACCTCCAGTTGCCAGTCCGAGGACACAGTTTGGCTTGGATCTAACACAGCTCGCAATAATCTCTGCGGCGCTCTTACTCATCTGCTCATAGTTTTCTCTAATAAGAATATCCATATTACGTTCCTCCAGTTTTTCAGAGATATGTTTTATTGAGCTGTTGATGATAACCATTTTTTGGAAATCTACCACTTTTTTATTATACCAAAAATGATCCTGAAAATAAAGACCCTGTCACATATTTTTTTACCCAATTAACTCGCGGCATGGAATAGAACAACTGTCTAAATTCACCGATAGCCGACTGGCTTATATTTCTTTCCTTGAAAGATTTACAACAGACAGGGCATAGAACGCGGCCGCTGTCCCCAGCAGTATCAGTATACTCGTGAGAGGCGTCGCTATAGTACCGTTAAAATCGAAGCGTACGCCCATGAACTGTTCAAACAGAGCTGCGGTCTCCGCCGATGTGCCGCCGAAAGACGCCTCCATCGGAGCCCTCATTATCACCTGTCTGAGAAGTGCGGCGGCATGCGAGACCGGAAAACATTTCACCACCCACTGGATCGTCTCAGGCAATTGGCCGATAGGGAGATATATTCCGGTCAGAAAGCCGATCAATGTACCGATGATAGTGCTGGCGGTGGTAAAAGCGTTGATGCTTTTGAAAAACGACACCATGAATAAAATGAGGGCAGAATTTGTGATCGTAGAGAGGACGATCAAAGCTATAACCTTGATCAAAACGGGGATACTCATCAGCTCACCGCCGTTGGCGATAAGGTATATCTCCGTGAGGACAAGGGCGACAAGGCTCATGATTATTCCGATTATTATTGCGCCGAATATATATCCGCCAACTATGCTGCGGTTTTTGACTGGAGAAGCGACAAAATCCTTGATTATTTTATTTTCCTTGTCCTGCACCATTATCTCAAACGCACCCATTGTAGTCGTGACAGATGTTACCGCAAGAAGCCCCGCCACTATCCACGAATCTATCAGATAGCGCGCACCCGGTATATCATCAAAGCCTTTTGAAAAAGTATCCCCCAAAAATAGCGCATACAGACCAATAATTATAAACACTGCAAGAAGTGAGAAAAAAACCGCCGACTTATCTTTGAAAAAAACCTTCAGATTTCTTATGCAAAAGCTTGTCATTCCCTTATCTCCTTTCCCGTAATTGCTATAAAGGCGTCGTCCATCGTACCTTTTACAACCTCAAAACCCGTTATGTCATCTCTACAGGCCTCGATTATCGGTATGGAGCTCAGAGTCGTCTCAAGTATGATTTCAAATGTATCTGCGGTCAGCTCAAAGTCTGCCCCCATACCTCCGAGAATTTTGGAGACAGCGTCCACTTCCTTTGTGGATAGACGCAGCTTGTCCTTTGAAAACCGCTCCTTCAGCTCGGAAGGAGTCCCTTTTGCCGCGATCTCCCCGCTGTCGATCACGACAACATAGTCGGCGTCGGCGGCTTCCTCCATATAATGTGTCGTGAGGAAAACCGTCATACCGCTCTGCTTCTGCACTTTACCTATTGTTTCCCAAACTACTTTCCGCGTCTGGGGATCAAGACCAGTGGTCGGCTCGTCAAGAAACAAGATTTTAGGCGTATGTATAAGCGCTCTGGCTATATCGCATCTCCTTTTCTGTCCACCCGAGAGCTTGCCATAGGGCCGCTTCAGCAGTTCTGTTATCCCGGTCATCTCAGCGGTGCGCCGGACCGCTTCACTAAGAACCTTCCCGCGCAGACCATAAAAACCGCCCCTGACTCTGAGGTTCTCCTCAACCGTAAGAAGATCGTCGAGTACCCCGTCCTGAAAAACCGCGCCGATAATCTTTCGGATTTCTTCATCATCTCTTCCTAGAGTCAGACCGTCCACAATGACAGTTCCGCAGTCCGGCTTAAGAAATGTGCAGATAATGTCTATTGTCGTAGATTTTCCCGCCCCGTTTGGGCCCAAAAACGCAAATAATTTCCCTTTTTCAACATAAAAATCAAGGCCGTTCACAGCCTTAATCTCGCCATATGCTTTTTGTAGGTCTTTAACCTCGATCATTTTCTCCATTCGGCACCTCTAACAATAATAATTCGCCGTCACATCGTTCTTTTGCAGTATGTAACAAAAAGCATAATAATTTTACCACAGAAACAACCCCCGTTCAATATATAGTTACAAAAATCGAGCCTTACCTATGCCAATGCAGGTTCTTTCGGTAAGCGGTCAAGAATAAACGGGCTCAGGCAATTTGACTTAAATCAAAAATTGGGCTTCTAATCCACTTCAAGTCCAAATAATTTAAGGAGTAATCATTCGATTGCTCCTTTTCCGATTCCATATTTATAATAACAATGTTATTCCTCATAATAAGCAGCAAATCGGACATTCCCATTTTCACCGGGTACTATCAAAACTCCCTCGTCACTGTCTATCTGAGAAACGAGAAGACATTCTAGCACCTCGCTGTTGCCCGTGCAGAGTTCGGCTACTTTTTCAATGTAATCCCTCTCAACCAGCATGTCTGTAATCAAGTTTTCGTAGTCGATCGGGCGTAGGTTAATACGTTTTTTTACTAAGTATGCCGATCTGTTTTCAGCATGATGCGGGCCGATCAAATCCGAGAGGACTCTGGGTCTTCTGACAAATAATGCGCTGTTTACTGTTGCCATCTGTAGCAATCCTTTCAAAATACAATATTTAGTGAGAAATGAGCGTAAATCTGTCACTTTATCTTATTAATGCACAATATATTACCGTTTGTGACCTATTTTTTACTGTACCTCACAGGTCTGTACATTACCCCAAACCAACCGCGGACTTTGTCGTATTTTGTGACAACTCATAAAAAATTTTCCGCACTAAAAAATTGGACAAGCATACCGGCATAAGACATACTTGTCCAATATAATAAACCGTCTTTGATACAATCAGACTCTATATGACTACCGTATATTCTCTTTAATATTTCGGACGTATTCACCGACATACGGAGCGGAATCGCGGCCATATTTTGCAACGAGCTTTACGATTGCGCTGCCAACTATAACTCCGTCAGCAAGACCGGCCATTTTTTTCGCCTGCTCGGGGCTGGATATGCCGAATCCAACTGCGCACGGGACATCCGTGTATTCTCTTACGAGCTTTACCATTGCGCCGATGTCCGCGTTTATCTCACTTCTGACGCCGGTAACTCCCAGAGAGGAAACTATATATACAAATCCGGATGCCTCTTTGGCTATCACGGCGATACGGTTTTCCGAAGTGGGCGCTATAAGCGAGATGAGGTCGATACCGTACTTTTTACATAACGGTTCAAATTCATCTTTTTCCTCATACGGCAAATCAGCAAGGATAAGCCCTCCTATCCCCGTTCTAGAGCATGCCGCTATGAATTTTTCAGGGCCATATGAAAAAACGATGTTTGAATAAGTCATAAACGCCATCGGTATGGAAACTTTCTTTCTTATTCTCCTGACAAAATCAAATATTTCGTCAGTTGTCACCCCGCCGGAAAGAGCACGCATATTAGCTTCCTGTATAATAGGGCCCTCCGCTATCGGGTCGGAGAACGGGATTCCCAGTTCTATAAGGTCCGCGCCGTTTTCGGCCATAGCGCTGACGATTTTCCCGGTGGTCTCGAGGTCCGGGTCTCCACAGGTCACAAACGGGATAAAGGCCTTTCCATTTTTAAAGACATCTGCAATTCTGCTCATTCTGAGACATTCTCCCCTCTGTATCTTGCAATCGCTGCGCAGTCCTTGTCGCCGCGACCGGAAACGGTGATGACAATTATCTTATCCTTATCCATCTCTGAGGCGATTTTAATTGCGTATGCCAAAGCATGCGCCGCTTCTATCGCCGGTATGATGCCCTCGGTTCTGGACAGGTACTCAAAGGCGTCAACCGCTTCATCATCGGTTACAGGCACGTATTCCGCTCTTCCAATATCGTGGAGATATGCGTGCTCCGGGCCGACGCCCGGATAATCAAGTCCGGCCGAGATAGAGTACACGGGCGCAATCTGACCATATTCGTTCTGGCAGAAATAGGATTTCATACCATGGAATATGCCAAGCTTTCCCGTGTTTATTGTCGCGGCCGTTTCAAACGTATCTGCACCCTGTCCGGCCGCCTCACAACCGATAAGACGGACGCTCTTGTCTCCAATAAAATGATAAAACGAACCTATAGCATTGCTGCCGCCGCCAACGCAGGCGATGACCGCATCGGGAAGTCTGCCCTCTTTTTCCATTATCTGCTGCCTTATTTCCTTTGAAATAACTGACTGAAAATCCCTAACTATCGTCGGAAAAGGATGCGGCCCCATAACGGAGCCCAGGCAGTAGTGCGTGTCGCCGATACGGGTTGTCCATTCGCGCATTGCCTCTGATACGGCATCCTTGAGTGTTGCGGTGCCCGTTTTGACCGGTATGACCTCTGCTCCGAGAAGCCGCATTTTGTATACGTTCAGAGCCTGCCTTTTTGTGTCCTCCTCGCCCATAAACACAACGCATTCCATATCCATAAGCGCCGCGGCCGTAGCGGCTGCAACGCCGTGCTGGCCGGCACCGGTCTCGGCAATGAGCCGCGTTTTTCCTATCTTCCTAGCCAGAAGCGCCTGTCCAAGTACATTATTTATCTTATGAGCTCCGGTGTGGTTCAGATCTTCGCGCTTGAGGTAAATTTTTGCTCCTCCAAGATCCTCCGTCATCTTTCGGGCATAGTAAAGGCGGCTCGGCCTGCCGGCATATTCGTTAAGTAAAGTGTTGAGCTCGGCATTGAATCCCGGGTCGTTTTTATAGTTATTGTAGGCCCCCTCAAGTTCAATCACGGCGTTCATCAGAGTCTCGGGAATGTATTGACCGCCGTGTATGCCGAAGCGTCCTTTTGATTCTGGCATATTCCCGCCTCCTACATTGTTTTTCCTTCAAGCCCCGCGCGGAGCCTGAGGTCGTCCATAAGCATATCGAACTGCTCAAGATCTAGCGACTGGGCTCCATCGCACAGTGCCCTCGCGGGGTTATTGTGCGTTTCGATAATAAGTCCGTCAGCCCCAACGGCCAGAGCTGCCTTTGAAAGCGGAGGCACAAGCGAACTCATACCTGTTGCGTGGCTCGGGTCGACAATAACCGGGAGATGAGTTTTTTGCTTAAGTATAACAACAGCCGTGAGGTCAAGAGTATTGCGTGCGGCGGTCTCGAAGGTACGGATGCCTCGTTCGCACAGTATTACCTGGGAATTGCCCTCAGACATTATATATTCAGCACTCATCAGCAGTTCTTCAATGGTGTTTGCAAGCCCCCGCTTTAAGAGCACAGGTTTTTTCATTTTGCCGACGGTCTTCAGCAAGTCGAAGTTCTGCATGTTTCTCGTACCGACCTGTACAATATCTACATCCTCGAACAAGGGTACCTGAGTCTGGTTCATCATCTCGGTCACTATCGGCATAGCGGACTGCCTTTTTGCCTCAAGGAGCAGCTTCAGTCCCTCCTCGCCAAGGCCCTGAAACGAATACGGAGAAGAGCGTGGCTTGAACGCGCCGCCCCGGAGAATTTTGGCGCCGCTGTGTTTGACGGAATTTGCTATCGTTAGTATCTGCCCCCGGCTCTCAACGGAGCACGGGCCCGAGATCACCGTGAAGGTGCCGCCTCCGATTTTTACGCCGCCGACGTCTATAACCGTGTCCTCAGGATGCACCGTTCTGTTCGCTGCCTTGTACTGCTCCGTTATACGCCTGGCATATTCGACGATATCGGTCGTATGTACGACAGCGTCCATGTCGATTGAAGCGGTATTGCCGATAAGGCACACCGCGTTGTGATCGGTGCCCGGGGCCCAGATTGTCGAAAAGCCTTTGTCCTCCCAACCCTTGATGAATTCGTCTATTTTTTCTTTCCGTGCATTGTTTTTCAGGATAAACACCATTTCAGTCACCTCTAACCGCAGATATAAATCTCTGCATCTTGTCACAGTCCTTCATATGATCGGTTTCCACACCGGAGCTTGTATCAACAGCGTATGGATGTAACAAATCCATAGCTGCGGAAACATTATCCGCGTTAAGTCCGCCCGCAAGGAAAAACGGCCGTTCGATATCCCGGATCGATCTCCAATCAAACACCCCGCCTGTTCCGCCTGCACCGCTATCAAGGAGAATAAAATCCGCAGGTGACAGGGCGGCTCTCCTTACGTCCGCGGCACTTCCTATCTTGAACGCCTTGATGACCGGGCTGCCGGTAAGCTGCCGGAGAGAGACGATGTATTCCTCGCTTTCCCGGCCATGGAGCTGCGCCATATCGATGATGCCGCCGTGAATAAGCCCAGCTACATTTTCGACAGGCTCATCTGTGAAAACGCCGACCGCTACAATACTGGGCAGCAGCTTCATGCGCAGCTTTGCCGCGATATACGGTGTTATATATCTGAGGCTTCCCGCAGCGAATACGAAACCGATAAAGTCGGGCTTGAGGATGTTCGCAAAAGCAATATCCCGCTCCCGCATAAGACCGCAGATTTTGATTTTCGTATTGGTCATTTCACACCTCTCAAATAATTGAGCATTGCCTTTTTATCCGCCGCGCGCATAAGCGTTTCGCCTATGAGAACACCGTTTACGTCTGCACGCCTGAGTTTATCTATGTCGCCGGGTGTTTTTATTCCGCTCTCAGCCACAAACAGCACCCTCTCCGGCACAAGCTTTCTCAGCCTCTCACTGTTATGGATATCGACGGTGAAGTCCCGGAGATCGCGGTTATTTACCCCAATTATCCTAGCGCCCGTTTTTAACGCGACAGAGATTTCATCCTCTCCATGGACTTCAACAAGCACCGAAAGTCCAAGATCGTCACATATATCAATATATTTCTCAATGGTCTCACAGTCGAGCAGGGAGCATATGAGCAGCACCGCAGACGCGCCAAGTGTTTTGGCCTCATAGATCATGTATTCATCTACCGTGAAGTCCTTACGGAGACACGGAAGCGAGACGGCCGCAGCTATTTCTCTGAGATATTCGTCCCGCCCCATAAACCACTTAGGCTCCGTCAGAACAGAAATGCAGACCGCTCCCGCCTTTTCGTAGTCGTCTGCAATTTTAAGATACGGAAATTCAGGCGCTATAACTCCCTTCGACGGCGAGGCCCTTTTGCACTCGCAGATAAATCCTATATCATCGCCCGAAAGCGCCTGTTCAAACGGGAAGCCTGTATCGCAATCCATCGAAAGGGCTGCCGCTTTTATTTCCGTGAGCGGTATTGTTTTCTTTTTTTCTGTCACACGGACCTCTGCGTAATCGGCGATCATATCCATTATGTTTGTAATCATCTATTTGACCCGATTCTGAATTCTTCAAGCTTTGCCATCGCCCTACCTAAATCCACTGTTTCCGAGGCAAGCTTCACACCTTCGGATATGGACCCGGTCTTTCTGGCGATGTAAAACCCGGCTCCCGCGTTCATCAAAACAGTATCACGCTTCGGCCCCTTCTCCCCTCCCAGAATAGACAATGTAATCTTTGCATTCTCCCGAGGCGTACCGCCGATAAGATCCGCCTTTGACGAACGGGCAAAGCCGAAGTCCTCCGGCTTTATGATGTCTGTCTTGTAGTATCCATCCTTTACTTCGCAGACGGTCGTCGGCGCGCAGGTCGCGATCTCATCCAGCTTATCCTGACAATATACAACAAGTCCGTGCTTTACCCCAAGGCTCGGCATAACTTTTGCCAGTGGCTCAACAAGGCTTTCATCATAGACTCCGAGAAGCATCATTGCAGGCGACGCCGGATTAGTCAGCGGACCCAAAATGTTGAAAACAGTTCTTATTCCCAGCTCCTTTCGTATTGAGCCGACATACTTCATAGAGGTATGGTACTTTTGCGCAAAGAGGAAGCAGATCCCAACTGTCCTGAGAAGCTCCCTGCACTTGGCGGGATCCTGATCAATGTTGACGCCCAGCGCCTCCAGACAGTCGGCTGTGCCGCTGGCGGAAGATGCGGCGCGGTTGCCGTGCTTTGCGACCTTTACTCCGCCCGCGGCAAGAACGAGGGCTGCAGTGGTGGATATGTTGAAACTTAGGGATCCGTCCCCGCCCGTGCCCACTATGTCAAGAACATTCATATCGTGATCGACCTTGGTTACATGGTCGCGCATGGCTGAGGTGCACCCGGATATTTCGGCAATCGTCTCCGCCTTTGTGTTTTTTGTTGAAAGAGCCGCGAGGAAAGCGGCGTTCTGTGTCTGGCTGGTCTCGCCGTTCATAATTTCGTTCATTGCCGCATAGGCCTCGTCATAGGAGAGGTCCTGTTTATCCACGATTTTGATGATTGCTTCTCTAATCATTGTTGCTCCCTCCGTGAACTCATTTCACTAAGTCAAGAAAATTTCTCAGGATTTTCGGGCCATCCGGCGTCATAATGGATTCCGGGTGGAACTGTACACCAAAGACGTTATATTCTCTATGCTTTACGCCCATTATCTCCCCGTCCTCCGCTCGGGCGGTGACTTTGAGGCATTCAGGCATAGTGTCCTCAATTGCTGCAAGAGAGTGGTATCTTGCCACCGGGACGACCTCCGGCAGATCTCTAAACAACGTACAGTCTGCGTCAAGACGCGTCCTGCACTGCTTGCCGTGCATCAGCTCCTTGGCGTAGGAAAGCTGCGCTCCGTATGCTCTGCATATAGACTGGTGTCCGAGACAGACGCCGAGTATAGGATAAAGGCTCCCGAGCTTCAGAACGATTTCAATGCTTATTCCTGCGTTCTCCGGTCTTCCTGGACCGGGTGAGATAACGATGGCATCCGGTTCCAAAGCGCGGATTTCATAAGCCGTCATTGCATCGTTCCGTATCACTGTGATATCAGGATCGATTGAGCCGATTAGCTGATAAAGGTTGTATGAAAAGCTGTCATAATTATCAATAAGAAGAATCATCACTCCAACTCCTCAGCAATTTTAAGAGCATTGACCAGTGCTTCTGCCTTATTTATACATTCCTGATATTCATTCTCCGGAACGGAATCCGCGACGATACCCGCGCCGCTTCTGACGAACACCCTTCCGTTTTTTTTATAAGCCATGCGGATTGCAATACAGGTATCGAGATTGCCTGTAAAATCTATATAGCCGATGGCTCCGCCGTAGATTCCTCGCTTGTTGTTTTCAAGGTCATTTATCAGCTGACAGGCACGTATCTTGGGTGCACCGGAAAGAGTACCGGCAGGAAGGACGGCGTACACCGCGTCAAGCGCGTCCTTATCCTCACGTATCTCGCCGCGTATGCTTGAACCTATGTGCATGACGTGGGAGTAACGCTCTATGCTGCGGAGCTTTTCTACCTCAACTGTCCCAAATTTACTGATTCTGCCGATATCGTTACGCCCCAGATCCACCAGCATGTTATGCTCCGCAAGCTCCTTTGGATCGTTCAGAAGATCCTGCTCCATAGCCGTATCCTCCGCCGCCGTCTTACCGCGGGGACGCGTTCCTGCAAGCGGGAATGTGTGCAGCACTCCGTTTTCAAGCTTCACAAGGGTTTCCGGTGACGCCCCCACAACCTCGATGTCCGAGAAAGAGAAAAAGAACATGTATGGCGAGGGATTTATTGTCCTCAGCACCCTATATGTGTTCAGAAGGCTCCCCTCAAATCCAGCCTCCAGTCTGTTTGAAAGAACAATCTGAAAAATATCCCCTTCGCGTATATGATGCTTTGCCTTCTCCACCATTTCGCAGTAACGCCTTTTATCGAAAAGAGGAGATATTTCGCTGGTGAGCTTCCCGGGTTTATCCGGACATGGCTCTCCGTTTTTTATGAGGTCTCGCAGGTTTTCAAGCTCTGTTGCAGTCTTTTTGTAGTTTTTTTCTATATCTGTAAGCTCCATATTTGCAATTAGAATAATTTTTTGCCTGAAGCTATCGAACGCGATGACTTTATCAAAAAGCATTAGGTTAAGATCCTTAAACCCATCCGTATCCTCGGTATAAAGATCAAGTACAGGCTCCGAATACTTTAAAAAATCATACGCAAAATAGCCTACAAGGCCGCCGGCGAAAGGCGGAAGATAGTCAAACTTCGGGCTTTTATATGCATACAGCAGCCGACGGATATGCTTTCCGGGGTCATCCGTCTCAAAGGAATACGAACCAATCCTCATTTGGTGATCAACGCAGCTTATCTCAAGCTTTGGGTCAAAGCCGAGGAATGTGTAGCGTCCACATTTTTCGCTTCCCGGTACGGATTCCAGCATATAGCAGTGGCTTGATACATTTTCTAATATTCTGAGTACCTCTATCGGCGTCCTGATGTCGGACATCATCTCTGTGCTCACAGGAGCAGCGCTGTAATCTCCCGTTGCGGCAACTTCTCTGATTTCGCTAAGACTTGGCTTCACCATGACTTCCCTCCTTTGAGCAATAAAAAAAGTCCCTGACAGATCATTAAAGATCTATCAAGGACGAATAAACAAAATTACCCGTGGTGCCACCTTGTTTTACGGCAATGCCGTACACTTTACAGGATACCAACATATCCCCGGCAACTGACGTATGCCCACACGTCGCAGAATACTCAGCTTTCGCTTTTGACTGCGCCCTCAGCGGTCCATTTGATGATATGTTTTCCACCCGATTCTCAGCACCACGGGTTCTCTGTAGGAGCATTATCAACGTTATCTCCGCTTCAACAGTTTAGTTCGCTATTAAATTTTTTTCAAATTATCATAAACTATCGCACTTGTCAAGTGAAAATTTTGAATCTTATACAGCAAAATTTTTGCTACTTATGGTTTTGAGCTTCATTGCCCTTTTGTGTAATTGCATCAACAAGCGGCACTTACTGCACATCACAATACGCAGAAAACAGGTAAGCAGTTGTGTCTGTCACGCCCTGCCCCAGAATCATCTTTGTACTGGAGCAGTTTTTTACAATCATCTGTGGCTTTTGTGACATAATCGACATATTTCTGAGCCAGCTTACCCTCTTCAGCATCTGTCCAAGGGTAATGATCTCTGTCGGAATATCACTTGAGCGAAAAAATCCAGAGATATTGTGGTTATGCCGGCATCCTCTATCTGCTTACGAATACCGGCATCAATGGATGAGCCGTATACAAATACAGCGGCAGTAAAATTATTATCTCGCCGTCAACCATAGCGGGTCTGAATCATTTCCCTGTAACGGCCGTTCATCCTCAATAGCTCCTCATGGCTGCCCTGCTCTATTATCCCTTTATTCCCTGTAACCAGAATTTTATCAGCAAAGCGTATGGAGTAAAGTCTGTGCGCAACAATAAAGCAGGTTCTGAATGAGCTTCTACAATGCGATCTGTATTTTCTGCCCAGTTCTCGCATCAAGTGATGAAGTCACAGCAGATTATATTGATCTGCTTTATAATCACTAATATAAGGTACAGGCTTAAATAATAATTATAAAGGAGATAGAGCACTGTGATAAAATATTTGACAGGAGCTTTGATGGGCGGTATTCTTGGGTATTTTGTGTTTTATAAGCTTATAGGATGTTCAAACGGGAGCTGTCCAATTACTGCAAATCCATATATATCGACCATATATGGAGTGTTACTAGGGGTGCTCCTTGCGGTGATAATAGCACCGCCGGCGAAAACAGCCAATTTGGAGCAGACGTCAAAGTCTCCCTCCATAGAGTATAAAAAGATTACGGCAGAAGAAGCCAAAGCCAGGATGGACAGCGGAGCTCAAATAATTATCCTCGATGTGCGAACCGAAGCGGAGTATAATGCAGGTCACATTCCAGACGCGATTTTGATACCGAATGAAACCATAACCGACAAAATGCCGGATTTGCTGACGGAGCTTGACGCCGAAATATTGATTTACTGCCGCTCAGGAAACCGCAGCGCACAGGCCGCGAAAAAGCTGATAGCAATCGGATATACAGATGTCTATGACTTCGGCGGAATCATCGACTGGCCGTATGGCACTCTGTCAGAGCCTTTGGAACGCAAATGAAAGCCTAAACCATGACCGTCAACGCTGAGGTTCGCCATCGCTTTTCAAAGTACGTTCACCACCTCAAAATGTGGAGAAAAAATGTAAATTGTGCTTTTAAAGCCCATATGCTATACTTAAAACA
>ERZ764778.2496-NODE-2496-length-16169-cov-4.380911_pt1 | contig 16169 bp, 14 predicted proteins | sample MGYA00374951_ERZ764778 | MGnify/ENA primary metagenome ERZ764778 (study PRJEB28918, sample SAMN05720193) | bioreactor metagenome | isolation source: Anaerobic biogas reactor | place: USA:Washington, USA | collected 2015-08-08 ...
TGAACGGGGTTCCGCACATCTTCCATGATGCCTTCGCCTCCTGTATGTATGATGGCTACAGGAACAGTATGGCACGATGGGGGCGAGAAACAAAACAATTCCCAAAAGAAGCACTGAAAAGTAATATACATATGACATGCTTTCGGGCGATGAATGTCAGCGGGGGGCTTGAACAATGAAAAACAGGTATCCGATAGCGACACTGCCGTTACTGGCCGTATGTCTCGCGGCGCTGGCCATTCTTCTTTCCGTCAGCGGCATTGCGGTCTCCGGGGAAAGGGTCTTCAGGAACGTCATCGTACTTGTGGGGGACGGAATGGGTTCTACCCATACAACCCTGGCGAGATGGTACAAGGGCGCCCCTCTCTCGCTCGACGCGATGTATGTGGGAGGGATGCGGACCTACAGTGCCGACTCCCTGATAACCGGCTCCGCGCCTGCGGCGACGGCCCTGGCGTGCGGTTTCAAGTCCATGGGGAGATCCGTGGGCATAATGCCATGCGGCGCCGCCATCGTGCCGGGGGTTTTCGATCCCGGAGAGTCCCGGTGCAAGCCGATAGCGTCCGTGCTGGAGGGGGCGAAATTGAGCGGCAGGTCCGTGGGTCTCGTGGCCACCTCCAACATCCAGCACGCGACTCCCGCCGCCTTCTCCTCGCACTGGCCCGACAGGGCGGATTACGACGAGATCGCAAAACAACAGGTTCATCAGGACATCGACGTCGTCCTGGGAGGCGGGAGGCGATACCTGCTTCCCGCGGGCAAGGGAGGTACGCGAAAGGGTGACGAGGACCTCATCGGCGTCCTCCGGTCAAAGGGCTACCGTCTCGTAGCGAACAGGGAGGAGATGCTGGGAGCCGTATCACCGAAGCTCTGGGGCCTGTTTGCCGATGACGCGCTGGCGTACGATCTTGACAGAAAGAGCCTGTCGCCGGGCGAACCAGGCCTGTCGGAGATGACGGCCAAGGCGATCGAGGTCCTGTCGAAGAACCCGAAGGGCTTTTTTCTCTTCGTGGAGGGAAGCAAGATCGACTGGGCCTCGCACGCGAACGACCCTGTTGGGGTGATAAGCGATGTCCTTGCCTTCGATGAGGCCGTTGGGATCGCCCTCGATCTTGCGCGCAAGGATGGCGGTACCATGGTGATCGCGTTTTCGGACCATGGAAATGGCGGCATGTCGATAGGGAACCGGGTGACGGACAAAACGTACTCCCGGCTCCGGCATGAACAGGTTGTCGGCCCTCTCAGGAAGGCGTCTCTCACCGGTGAAGGTATCGAGAAGGTGTTGAAGGGTGACAGGTCGGAGGACAACGTGAAGAGGGTGATATCGGAATATCTCGGGATAGACGACCTGACACCGGAGGAGATGGCGGTCGTCCGGTCCGCGAAGCCCGGAAGGATGAATGGAGCAACAGGCCCTGTCGTGAGCGCGCGAAGCGGTGTGGGCTGGACGACCCAGGGGCATACGGGCGAAGACCTCTTCTTCTATTATTATGGTATCGACAGACCTCTGCGGATGACAGAGAACTCTGACATAGCCCATATCACCGCAAAGGCGATGGGATTCGCCCTCGCCGATGTGGACAGACGCCTTTTCATCCCCGCCGACGAGGCTTTCAATGGAGTCGGAACATCGGTGACCCTGGACCGCAGGGACTCCCGCAACATGGTCCTCATCGTCGAATCGGCGGGCAAGAGGGCGGAGCTGCCCCTGAGCAAGAACATCATGAAGATAAAGGGAAAGACGGAAACCACCCGCACACTGGAAGGCATCACCGTCCTCGCCCCCCAAACGGGCAAAGTCTACATCCCCCGGCAGGCGGTGGACATCTTTAAGAATGTTCAATAGTTCAAGAGTTCAAAAGTTCAAGAGTAAAAGACAAAAAGGGCACCGGCGCCTTCGGCAGGTGTACGAATTCCCTTGGCAGCCGACCCCCTTCGCGGTCTTTCCCTTGAACCCTTGAACCCTTGAACCCTTGAACCCTTGAACTGTTTTTACTGTGAGAGTCTTTCGGATATCTTACGGGCGGTGCCGACGAGGCGCTGTGCCATTTCCGGCAGTTTGTCGGTGGGCATGGAACCGGTGAAACCGAGGATGCAGATGGCCCCAACGGGGTAATCGTTGGCGTAGACGAGGGTGGCTATCGCCCTGACGCCCATGAGATACTCTTCGAGATCGAGGCTGTAATGACGTTTCCGTGTCACCCGTATCTCATCGATGAAGCGGTCGAGGTCGGTGATGCTGTTCGGAGTATACCTGGGCAGGCCCTTTTCCTTGAGAAAATCGCGGATATCCGCATCTTCCATGGGGGCGAGAAAGGCCTTGCAGAAGACGGATGCCGTGATGGGGAGCCGTGTTCCGACGGGGGACGATATCTTGAGCTTCTTCCGTGTCTCTATCGTATCGATGACCTTGACGACGCTATCCTCCCGGACACAAAGGAAGACCGTCTCGTCGACGTCCTCGACAAGCTTTTCGAGGAAGGGACGCGCGACGGAGCTGAGCTCCCCGCCCTGAAGCACCCTCTTCGCGATCTTGAAGAGTTCCTCGCCTATCGTGTAGCGCTTCGTGGACTTGCTCTTCACGATGAGGTTCTCTTCCTGCAGGGCTTTGAGTATGCCAAAGACCGTGCTTTTGCTCAATGCAAGAGTTCGTGCGATCTCCGTTACACCCAGGGGCCGCTTGCTGTCTACGATGAGTGAAAGGACCTCAAAGGTTTTCTTTATGACGGGCGCGCTGTACATAATTCACGATGGTGAACACTATATAGTATCAGAGTTCTTTTGTCAACGTTAATCTGTTGATAATACAGCTTTAAAAAGGGTGACACCAGATAGCCACGTCTACATTTATGATAGTGAACGCGCTACTCCGGTAGGCGGCACCAGGAACGGCGGCACCGGAAATTTAGGGTATGTTCAAAGGTGGGAGAATTTGGTACAATGATGTGTCTGAAAACTATGCCGCCAGAATACAGAATAAGATTTCTGCCGATGGAGCGCACCATCCCGGCAGAAGAAGGAGAGGACTTACTCGAGATCGCCATGAAGGCGGGGGTGCATATCAATGCGTCCTGCGGAGGAAGGGGAGTCTGCGGAAAGTGCAGGGTACGGATGACAGAGGGCACCCTCAACTCATCCACCCATCCTTCCATCAGTGAGGAGGACTACGCCGCGGGGATGCGTCTTGCCTGCGTTTCCACCGTCAGCAGCGATGCCGTGATCGAGATCCCGCTGGAATCGCAGGTGGACAGAAGCGTCCTGAGAAGATCGACCGTGATGAGCGACGTGGACGCGGGAGGGATCGACGAGGTGCTCCTCGGCGAATACGGCCGGGAGCCGCTGGTGGAAATGTTCAATCTCGATATCCATCGTCCCGACGCGCAGGACAATGTTTCAGACGCGGCGAGGATAGCACGGGCATTGGCGTCAGAGCCGGGATGCGGGGAATCCGTCATGTTGCCCTTGAGGGTGATGCGGGGCCTCGGTGCAAGGCTCAGGGACGCGGGCTGGAGTGTCACCGTCGATGTGGTCATGAGCGGCCGGAAAGAGATCACATCCATCACGAAGGTTGATGCCGGGGCGTCCCATTGCGCCATTGCCGTCGACATCGGGACGACCACCGTTGCCGCCCAGCTCCTCTCCTGTGACCGGGAGGACGGGGAGGGCATCATCCTCGCGTCCTCTTCGGACTACAACAGGCAGATCAGTTTCGGAGAGGACGTCATCAGCAGGATCATGTACGCGGGAAAACTGAGCGGGCTCAAGAAGCTTCAGGAGGTCGTCGTTTCCACGGTGAACCTCCTCATCGGTGAGCTCCTGGAAGAGACGGGTGTTGACAGGGCGGACATAAGCCACGTCGTCGTGGCCGGGAACACGACGATGATGCACCTTTTTTACGGGATAGAGCCGAAATACATCATGCTTGCCCCCTACACCCCGCTTGCGACGGCCTTCCCACCGATCTACTGCGGGGAGGCCGGTCTCGAGACCGCGCCCCATACGCGTCTGTTTGCCATTCCGGGTGTTTCATCCTACGTGGGGGGAGACATCGTGTCCGGGGTGGCGCTTTCGGGCATGACGGAAAGGGACGGCGTATCACTTTTCATGGATATCGGGACCAATGGCGAGCTAGTGCTCGGGAACGGGCAATGGCTCCTGTGCGCGTCCTGTTCCGCCGGTCCTGCTTTTGAGGGCGGAGGCATCGAGTTCGGCACGCGGGCGGCCCCGGGTGCCATCGAAAAGGTGCGCATCAACCCTGCCACCCTGGAGCCGATGATCCTCACCATAGGCAGGAAAAAGCCGCTCGGCATCTGCGGTTCCGGGCTCATCGACATCGTGGCGGAGCTTCTTCTCGCGGGTGTCATCGACCGCAACGGGAAGTTTTCGGGCGGGCTAAAGACGAAAAGGGTACGGGACGGCTCGAACGGCCGGGAGTATGTCCTGTGTTTCGCCTCGGAAACGAATATCGAGCGGGACATCGTCATTACCGAGATAGACCTCGACAACATCATGCGGACGAAGGCGGCGGTGTACGCGGGTTGCTCGGTGCTCCTCGAGAATGGAGGCCTTGCATTTGGCGATCTCGATATGGTTATTATTGCGGGAGGCTTCGGTCACTCCATAGACGTCGAAAAGGCGATCGTCATGGGTCTTTTACCCGAACTGCCGGCAGAGCGTTTCCGGTTCATGGGGAACGCGTCGCTGGGAGGCGCCAGGATAGCGGCGGTCTCCCGAAGGTTTTTCGATAAGGCGGGTGAGGTGGCGCGGTCGATGACAAACATCGAGTTGTCGAATAGTACGCAATTCATGGACGAATTCATGGCGGCGATGTTCCTCCCCCACACGGACGGCAGGGCCTTTCCGGAGACGATGAAGGCCCTGGAGAAAGAACAGGTCATAGGTCATAGGTAATAGGTAATAGGTTATGAGAAGAGAGACGAAAATGGATCGTGGATCATGGGTCGCATGTTATGGAATAGATGAAAAAAGGTCTTTCCCATTACCCATCACCCATCACCCATCACCTGCCTCCGCAGGAGGCCCCTGTGCCTAAAGTGATCGCGCTTGCGGGTAAAGGCGGTGTTGGCAAGACTACCATAGGAGGAATGCTCGTCAGGTATCTCGTCGAAAAGGCGGGGAAGGGACCGGTGCTTGCCGTGGATGCCGATCCCAACTCGAATCTCAACGAGGTGCTGGGTCTCAGCGTCCACGCCACGATCGGAGAGGCACGGGAGAAGCTTAAGGAGGATGTCCCCACGGGGATGAGCAAGGACAACTGGCTGGAGTACAAGGTCCAGGAGGCGGTCATCGAGGCGAAGGGTTTCGATCTTCTCGTCATGGGAAGGCCCGAGGGCCCCGGGTGTTACTGCGCGGCAAACAGCATGGCGAAGAAGTATATCGACGCACTGAAGGGCAACTACGCCTTCGTGGTGGTCGACAACGAAGCGGGCATGGAGCACATGAGCCGGCTCGTGACGCAGGACGTAGATATCCTTTACGTGGTATCCGACCCGACGCCGCGGGGGATCCTTACAGTGTCGCGGATCCTGTCGATCATAGGCGAACTCGGTCTTCATATAAGAAAGACCGTTGTCATAGTCAACCGCGTGAGCGGGAAGGACGGAGGTATGCTGGAGAAGGTCGCCCGGGAAAGAGGTGTCGCGATAGGCGGCATCGTCAGGGACGATGAGGACCTCGTTCGCGCCGACGCGGAAGGAAAGAGCGTTTTCGAGCTCCCATCCGCGTCGGGCTCGCTTGTGGATGCCTGGGCCATCTTCGAGAGGACGATGGGATCTGACGGGGCGGCAAGTCTGTGATTAAGGGGGGTGTATGACGGCAAGGATCCTGAGCGGAACAGACGCGGCGAAACAGGTCCGGGAGCGAATAGCCCGGGACGTGGTGGCGCTTCGCGAGAGAACAGGTGTCACGCCGGGTCTCGTGACCATTCTCGTTGGCGACAACCCCGCCTCGGTGAGCTATGTCACCGGAAAGCAGAGGACGGCCAGGGAGCTTGGCTTCTACTCAGTTCAGGACGACCAGCCGGAAGGCGTATCGGAGGAGGAGCTTCTCGACCTCATCCAGAAGTACAACAGCGACCCCTCCATACACGGCATCCTCGTGCAGCTGCCGTTGCCCAAGCATATCAACGAGACGAGGGTTCTCTATGCGATAGACCCCGACAAGGACGTGGACGGTCTGCACCCCATGAACCTGGGCAGGCTCATGATAGGCGAGGCGCGTTTCTATCCCTGCACGCCCTTCGGCATCAGGGAGCTTCTCGGGATGGCGGGCGTGGAGACGAAGGGCGCGGAGGTCGTCGTCGTCGGGAGAAGCAACCTTGTCGGCAAGCCGATCTCCATGATGCTTGTCCAGAAAGAGGTGAACGCCAACGCCACGGTGACCATGTGCCACACCTCGACAAGGGACCTCGGGTGGCACACCCGGAGGGCGGACATCCTCATAGTCGCGGCGGGCAAGGCAAAGGCGATAACCGCCGACATGGTCAAGGACGGTGCCGTCGTGATAGATGTCGGCGTCAACAGGATAGGCATGACCGCGGAGGGCAAGGCGAAACTCTGCGGTGACGTCGATTTCGAGACGGTGAAGGAGAAGGCCTCTGTCATCACACCCGTTCCGGGTGGTGTGGGGCCCATGACGATCACCATGCTCATGCAGAACACGCTCAAGGCGGCTGAAATGGCCGCGGAAGGGAAGTGAGACATGGAAGATTACAGGTACGAGGAGAAGGAAGACCACGCGGGCAGGAAGGTGAAGGTCCTCGGGGCCACCTTCGAGGAAGGCAAGCCCGAGGAGCGCGGAGACTGGCGGGAGAAGCTTTCCAGCCGCGATGAAAGACTCGGGTTCATACGCTCTGCCATGCGTTACTGGTACAGCGCCGACTGGTACGGGAGCGAGAAGAGAAAACAGGAAGCCTGAGGGTGACGTTCATATATAGTTCAGCACTGGGGAGGAAGAGATGGCCTTTGAGATTCCTAAGATAAAGTATACCGGGAAGATCCGGGAGGTTCAGTTGGGCACGGGGCCGAAGGCGGTACGCATAGGCGGCGCGAGCTGTTACCCCTTCCACCGTTTCGAGGGCGATATGCCCAATGTTCCACGGGTCGCCTTCGAGGTCTGGGACGGACCTCCCGAAGAATGGCAGGAGTGGGCCATCGAGCCTTACCGGGATGTGCTCTCCGATCCCGTTGCCTGGGCAAGGAAATGCGTCGATGCCTATGGGGCCGAGATGATCGTCCTCCAGCTTAGAAGCGCCGACCCGAACGGTGAGAACAAAGGGACCGAAGACGTCGTCGAGGTCGTGAAGAAAGTGGCTGACGCCATCGAAGTGCCCCTTCTCGTCTGGGGAACGGCGAACGACGAGAAGGACGGCGAGCTCTTAAGAAGGGTCGCCGAGGCCTGCGAGGGCAGGAATGTGGCCGTCGGTCCCGTTTCGGACAAGAACTACAAGCAGATAGGAGCCATGGCCATCGGTTACGGCCAGGTCGTCATGGCGTCCTCTCCCATAGACGTCAACCTGGCGAAACAGCTCAACATCCTGCTTGGCAACCTTGGGGTCAACGAGGAGAAGATCGTCATCGATCCCACGACGGGAGGCCTCGGCTATGGCCTCGAATACACCTATTCGGTGATGGAGCGCGACAGGATGGCGGCACTCACGCAGGAGGACGCCAAGCTCCAGTTCCCCATCATCTGCAACCTTGCCCCGGAGGTATGGAAGACCCGGGAGACGAGGCTGACGAAGGACGAGGACCCGAAGCTGGGCGAGGAGAGGAGGCGCTCCATCCTCATGGAGGCGGTCACCGCGATAACGCTTCTTGTCGCCGGGGCGGACATCGTCGTAATGCGCCATCCCGACAGCGTGTCCCTCGTCAGGGGCATGATCGGCGAGCTCTGCGCGTAAGGCGCAAAAGGAGAGACAATGGCCGACGGCAAGGAAAAGAGCATCGACAAGGCAACATTGGAACTCATCGACAAGGCCGAACGCGAGGGTATCTCAACGGTTTTCTCCCGCGCCGACGTGATGAGACCCTGTCCGATCGGGGTGGAAGAGAGCTGTTGCAAGATCTGCTCCATGGGGCCTTGCAGGATGCCGCGCTCAAAGAAAGGCGAAAGCTCGCAACGTATGGGTGTTTGTGGCGCGACTGTCGATACCGTGGTGGCCAGAAATTTTGCCAGGAAAGTCGCGGCCGGTTCGGCAGCCCACTCGGACCACGCCCGCGAGGTCGTTATGACCTTTCTGAAAACTGCCCGGGGCGAGTCGCAGGGTTTTTCCATCAAGGACGAGATAAAGCTTTTAGAGGTTGCTCTGGACTTCGGCATCGACATAGAGAAGCGTGACGTGAAAGACATAGCCATAGAGCTTGGGGAAAAGGCACTGAACGAGTTCGGCAAGCAGAGCGGCGAGCTCATCTACGCGGGAAAGGCGCCTCTGCGCAGACAGGAGATCTGGAGAAAACTGGGGGTCCTGCCGCGCGGCATAGACCGCGAGATAGTGGAGGTGATGCACAGGACCCACATGGGGGTGGATCAGGATTACCGGCACATCCTTCAGCAAGCCGCGCGCGCGGCGATCGCTGATGGCTGGGGCGGTTCGATGATATCCACGGAGCTTCAGGATATCATGTTCGGCACACCTGTTCCGGTGCTCGGCTCCATCAATCTCGGTGTTTTGAAGGAAGACCATGTAAATGTCGTGGTCCACGGCCACGAGCCGCTCTTGCCCGAGATGCTCGTTGCCGCGAGCCATGATCCCGGTATCAGGGAGCTCACGGAGAAGGTCGGGGCAAAGGGTGTGAACCTGACGGGTATGTGCTGCAGCGCCAACGAGATACTCATGCGTCACGGCATACCCTGTGCCGGCAATTTCTTGCAGCAGGAACTGGCCCTCGTCACGGGTGCCGTCGAACTCATGACCGTCGACGTGCAGTGCCAGATGCAGGGGCTGGCGAGCGTGGCGGAATGTTTTCACACGAGACTCATCACCACCTCCGACAGGGCCATGATCGAGGGGGCCGAGCATATCGAATTCCATCCGGAACAGGGGCTCGACATCGCGAAAAGAATTCTCACGATGGCCATCGAGAATTACCCCAAGAGGCGCCACGCGGTGTACATTCCGGCAGAGAGCCAGGACATGGTGGCGGGTTTCAGCCACGAGACGATAACCTACCTGCTGGGAGGTCTCTTCCGGGCGAGCTACAGGCCGCTCAACGATAATATCGCCAATGGAAGGATAAGAGGTGTGGCCGGCGTCGTCGGGTGCAATAACGTGAGAACGCAGCATGATGCCGCCCATCTGGCCATGATAAAGGAGCTCATCAGGAACGACGTCCTCGTCCTGACGACTGGTTGCAGCGCCATGGCCTGCGGCAAGGCCGGGCTTCTGACGGCGGAAGCGGCGCATCTTAATGCGGGCGGAGGGCTCGCGGAGGTGTGCGAGGCCATAGGGATCCCTCCCGTCCTTCATCTTGGCTCCTGTGTCGACAATTCCAGGATACTCATAGCGGCGACGGCCATGGTGAAGGAAGGCGGTCTTGGCGACGACCTCTCCGATCTGCCGGCGGCCGGCGCGGCGCCGGAGTGGATGAGCGAAAAGGCCATCTCCATCGGTCAGTACTTCGTTGCCTCAGGGATCTTTACCGTTTTTGGCACCACCTGGCCCACGCTGGGGAGCGAGAATGTCACGGAACACCTTTTCCATGAATACGAAGATATGTACAAGGGGATGTGGGCCTTCGAGCAGGACCCCGTCAAGGCGGCCGCGCTCATGATCGCCCACATCGACAAGAAGCGCAAGGCCCTGGGTATCGATAAGGGGCGTGAACGCGTTCTTTTCGACATGGCCATGAGAAGGGCGATGGAGTAAGGGATATGACGGGGACTGCGGCTATTCGGGACGTGAAAGACGAAAGGGTGGATGAATGTCCAAGATCATAGCATCTGCGGCGATACGGGGCGCCCGGAAGATCTTCGCCCAGGCCGAGGCGAAATATCGCGAGGCCCTGGAAAGACACGGGCCTGACCAGGAGATCGGTTTTCCGAACACGGCATACTACCTGCCCATCATATACTCGATGACGGGTATAGCGGTCTCGAAGGTGAAGGACATGGAGCGTGTCCTCGATATGTGCCGGAGACTCATCCCGCCTCCCGTCAGGGAGAGCGTTCCCCTCCCGTACCTGGCCCCTGCCCTCGACGCGGGCATGGCCACCTTCTTCGCGGAAGAGATGATAGAGGCCGTGCGTTATCTCGAAGAACCAGACAGGTACGCGGCCGACTCCGAAGAGGTGACGGAAGGGACGATGTGGCTGGGGGCCGCGAACGACGTGATCTTCAGGAAGAGGGGGGTCGAGTTCGTCGACGGGACCGCCCCCGGTTTCGCGGCCATAGCCGGCGCGGCCCCGGACGCGGGGACAGCGGCAAAGATCGCCCTTGAGCTCCAGGAGAAGAACCTCTACGTCTTCATGGTCGGGCAGAACGGTGGGAAGCGTTTTGCCGAGCAGCTTGTTGAGGCAGGGGTCCAGATAGGCTGGCCGACGCGTCTTGTTCCCTTCGGGCCCGATATGCAGCAGGCGGTCTTCGCCATCGGATTCGCCTGTCGCGTCGCCATGGCCTTCGGCGGTATTCGCCCGGGCGATTTCCGACGGAACCTCATATACAACAAGGACAGGACATATGCCTTTGTCCTTGCTCTCGGGGACGTGACCGATGAATGGTACGCCAACGCCGCGGGGGCGATCAACTGGGGTTTCCCGACGATCGCCGACACGCCCATACCGCAGGTCCTTCCGACGGGCATCTGCACCTACGAGCACGTGGTTTCAAACATACCTCACGACCAGATCGTGCAGAAGGCTGTGGAGGTCCGGGGTCTCAAGGTCCAGGTAGCGAAGGTCCCCATCCCCGTGTCCTACGGTCCCGCTTTCGAAGGTGAACGTGTCCGCGGAGAGGATATCTACCTCGAGATGGGCGGCGGACGGACGGTCGCGGTGGAGTTGACGACATCGAGGAACATGGAAGAGGTGGAGGACGGACGTGTGGAAGTGATCGGGCCGGATGTCCCCGACGTTGACGCCGGCTCACGGCTCCACTTCGCCATGGTTGCCGAGGTGGCGGGGCGCAACTTCCAGGAGGACTTCGAGCCCATCCTGGAGAGACAGAACCATCACCTTATCAATCAGGCGCAGGGGATCATGCACATCGGCCAGCGCGATATCGCCTGGATAAGGGTATCCCGCCAGGCCGTGGACAAGGGTTTTACTCTCAAGGACATCGGCAGGATCATCCACGCCAAGTACCACCAGGACTTCGGCGCCATCTTCGACAAGGTTGAGGTGAAGATCTATACCGACGAGGCGAAGGTCCGCGAGGTCCTTAACGTTGCCCGGGCCGCGTACGCGCAGAGGGACGCGCGCATCGAGGGAATGACGGACGAGACCACGGAGACCTTCTACTCCTGTATCCTCTGCCAGTCCTTCGCCCCGAGCCACGTCTGTGTCATAAGCCCGGAGAGGACGGGATTGTGCGGGGCATACAACTGGCTCGACTGCCGCGCCGCGTACGAGATCAACCCCGAGGGGCCCAACCAGCCCATCCAGAAGGGCGTCGTCATCGATGAACGGTACGGCCAGTTCCGCGGCTGCAACGAGTACATACGCAAGGCGTCCCGCCAGAAGCTGGAGAACGTGAGCCTCTACAGCCTCATGGTCGATCCCATGACCACCTGCGGCTGCTGTGAATGCATCGCCGCCATCCTGCCCATGTGCAACGCCATCATGACCGTCGATCGTGATTTTACGGATATGACGCCCTGCGGCATGAAATTCACGAGCCTTGCGGGTTCCGTCGGCGGCGGCGCGCAAGTGCCCGGGTTTTTGGGTCACAGCAAGTACAATATCACCCAGAAGAAGTTTTTGAGCGGTGACGGCGGTCTTTTGAGGATCGCCTGGATGCCGAAGAGGCTCAAGGACGAGATCCATGGTCGCCTGAAAAAGAGAGGTGAAGAGCTGGGTTATCCCGATCTTCCTGACATGATCGCCGACGATACAGTGGCAAAGACGGAGGAAGAGGTGCTGGAGTACATAACACAAAAGGGACATCCCTGTTTGGGGATGGAAGATCTGCTGTAAAAGACGGGTGATGGGTAATAGGTGATGGGTGATAGGAAAGACAGATTTCCTTTCCCATGACCCATCACCTATTACCTATGACCTGTATCATTCTGAAAGGAGATTTCGATGGCGTTAACGGGGATACAGATACTGAAGCTTCTTCCCAAGACCAATTGCGGGGAGTGCAAGTTTCCCACCTGCCTTGCCTTTGCCATGGCGCTGGCCGCGGGAAAGACCGAGCTTGACCTGTGCCCGCACGTCTCTGCGGACGCGAAGACCCAGCTTTCCGACGCGAGCGCGCCGCCCATCAGACAGGTGTCCATCGGTGTCGACGATTACGGGGTGAAGATCGGCGGGGAGACGGTGCTCTTTCGTCACGAGAAGACCTTCTTCAACAAACCCGGTATCGCCGTTCTCATAACGGACACGATGGATGACGGCGAGGTGGAACGTCGCCTCACCGCACTGGAGTATTTCCAGTACGAACGCGTGGGTGTGACGATGAAGCCCGAGATGGCCGCTATCAAGTTCACGGGCAACAAGGACAGGTTCATCGCCATCGTGAAGTCCGCTCTTGTGAGGCCCTGCGCTGTCATTCTCGTGTGCGGAGAGGTGCAGGTGATGAAGGAGGCCCTCGATATCGTGCGGGACAAAAAGCCCCTCATATACGCGGCGACACTGGACAATCACGAGGCCTTCGGAGCCCTGGCGAAGGACTACGGAGTGCCCCTTGCCGTTGTCGGCAAAGGGTTCGACGAAGTGGCCGCCCTGACGGAAAAACTGACGGCCATGGGACTCAAGGACCTCGTCATCGACACCTCCGCGCGAGGGGTCAGGGATGCTTTTACGGACCAGATCGCCATCAGGCGCGCCGCACTCATCAGCAAGTTCAAACCACTCGGTTTTCCCACGATCACCTTTCCCTGCGAGATGACGGACGACCCCATGAAGGAGACCTTGATCGCTTCGCTCTTCGTAGCGAAGTACGCGGGGATAATAGTGCTCAGTGATATCACCGGGGAGACCCTGTTCCCCCTTCTCCTCCAAAGGCTTAATATATACACCGATCCCCAGCGCCCCATGACGACGAAGGAAGGCATCTATCCCATCAACAATCCAGATGAGAACTCGCCGGTCCTCGTGACGTGCAATTTCTCGCTCACCTATTTCATCGTCAGCGGGGAGGTCGAGAACTCGCGCGTGCCGAGTTGGCTGTGCATCATGGATACGGAAGGACTCTCTGTGATGACCGCCTGGGCAGCCGGCAAGTTCGTTGGCGACCTGGTCGGCTCCTTCATAAAGAAGTCCGGTGTGGAGGAGAAGATAAAGCACCGCAACCTCATCATCCCCGGCTACGCCGCCGCGATACTGGGAGACCTGGAAGAGGAACTGCAAGGCTGGAAAATAATGATAGGCCCGCGGGAGGCAGCACACCTGCCGGCGTATCTGAAGACGTGGAAATGAGACAGGTGATGGGTAATAGGTAATAGGCCATGGGTGTGAACAGGAGCTTTTTCCCATCACCCATAACCCATAACCCATAACCCTTCTTTCAGTTGGAGGTGGTTATGTTCCTTATAGGTGAGAACCTCAACGTTATGTCGAAGAAGCTCGGCGAGGCCTTCCTTAACAGGGATGCCGGGCCGATCCGGAAGATGGCCGAGGCGGAGGCGGAGGCCGGGATGGACATGATCGACCTCAATATCGGGCCCGCGCGCAAGACCGGTCCCGATTTCATGGAATGGCTTGTCAGCGTCGTGCAGGAGGCAACGGACCTCCCGCTGTCTCTCGACACGTCCAACATAGACGCCATAGAGGCGGGCCTGAAGACGGCCAGGACAAGACCGCTTATCAACTCCATCTCGGCGCGGCCGGAACGGATGGAGGCCTTGATGCCGATGGCGAAGAAGTACGGCGCGCCATTCATCGGCCTTACCCTCAGCGCCGAGGGCATCCCCCGTGATGCCAACGAACGGGGGCTTTGCGCCGCGGAGATCCTGGCGGCCGCCGCGGGCCACGGCATAGCGGAGGAGGATATCTGGATCGACCCCATCGTCCTGCCCGTCAATACCCAGCAGCTTCAGATCCAGGGTTGCACGGAGTTCGTCATGATGCTGCCCGACCTCGCACCCTCCTCGAAGTCAACCTGCGGCCTGTCGAACGTGTCCAACGGGGTGCCGGCACAGTTGAGAGGCATCATGAACAGGACCTATCTCATGATGCTGAAGCGCTACGGCATGCACTCCGCCATCGTTGATGCCTTCGACAACGAGCTAAGGGCCATAGCCCGTGGAGAGATACCCGACCTGGAGGCTCTTGTTCACCGCGTCATGGACGGTGAAGAGGTGGACCTCTCAAAACTCTCGAAGGAAGAGGGCGACTACGTCAAGACCGCCCGGGTCCTGATGGGGCAGGTATTGTACTCGGATTCCTGGCTGGAGATCTGAACAGCGGTTCCAGAGTTCAAGGGTTCAAGGGTTGAAACGGTTCCAGGTTTCACGTTTCAGGTTTCAGGAAAAAGACAGGAACCGTTGTTCTGACCAGCGCAAATGAGGGGTGGTGTCATGCCTGCCTACTTTCTTGTTGAGATACTTAAGATCACGGATGCCGCGATGTACGGGAAGTACATCGACACCGTGAAGGCCGTCGTCGAGAAGGGCGGCGGGGAGTACGTGATCAGGACCGACCGTGTCAGGCCGTTCTTTGGCGGACGAGCACCTGTGAGGATCATTCTCATCAGGTTCAAGGACACAGAGAGTCTCGATGCCTGTTTCAGTTCCGACGAATACAGGAAGATTGCTCCATTGAGGGAGATGTCGACACGGTCCAGGGCGTGTGTGATAGAGGACGAGTGCCTGCCCTCGGCATAGAGAGGGATGCAGGCCCTTTCCTATATTGACAACTGGTTTGCTGAGTTGTACAATTAGGCCATGAATATAGTCGCCGATGCGAGCGCTTTGCTGTCCGTGATATTGAATGAAGAAGACCGTGGCCTTGTGATCGAGAAAACCACGGGCAAATCGGCCATTGCACCGGAAGTGCTTCCGTACGAGATCGGCAATGCGTTGATAGCGGCGAGAAGAAAGGGGCGTTTGAGCAACAACGAAGCCCTGGAAGCCTTCCTGATCTCGCAGCGCATCGAGGTTAGGCTATTGCCGGTGAGGATCTATGACGCGATGAAGGTCGCAATCAGTTTTGGAATATACTCGTATGATGCTTATTACCTGCAATGCTGTTTGGAGAACAGATCTCCGCTCATCAGTTTTGATGTGAGAATGTGCGAGGTTGCAAGAAAACTTGGGATAGAGGTGGTGTGACGAAATGAAGGTTTATACCTATTCTCAGGCAAGGCAAAAACTGGCAGACGTCCTTGAAGAATCCAAGAAGGAAGAAGTGATCATAAGGCGGCGCAAAGGTGATTCCTATGCGATAATACCCAGATCGGTCAACGCGGAGCGTTCACCTTTTGACGTGCCTTGCTTGAAGAGGAAGTTGAAGAGACAGGAAATACTGGAAGCAATTCGAGAATCGAGAGAACGGTCTTGATCTGTTCTTGCTCGCCTTGTCAAGAAGAATGCTGAAATGTCATTCACACAGATGTCATTCCCACAAACCTGGAGGAGTATGATGAATAGAGTGTTTGCGCTAACGTTGATATGGGTACTGGTGGTGTCCCTTGTCATTCCTGCGGGAGTGTTCGCGCAGGGCACGGGGACGTCGAAGCCGGTGTTCAAGCAGGAGGAACTGGAGCAGATCCTGGCGCCCATCGCCCTGTATCCCGACGAGCTCATCGCCCAGATACTCATGGCGTCGACGTACCCCCTCGAGGTGGTGGAGGCGGCGCGGTGGGTGAAGGCGAACCCCAGTCTCAAGGGGAATCAGTTGACATCCGCCCTGGAGAAACAGAACTGGGACCCCAGTGTCAAGTCTCTCGTGAACTTCCCCTCGGTCCTCAACATGATGAACGATAAGCTGGACTGGACGCAAAAGCTCGGGGACGCGTTCCTGGCACAGCAGAAGGACGTCATGAGCACGGTC
>ERZ764778.2527-NODE-2527-length-15945-cov-5.909755_pt1 | contig 15945 bp, 9 predicted proteins | sample MGYA00374951_ERZ764778 | MGnify/ENA primary metagenome ERZ764778 (study PRJEB28918, sample SAMN05720193) | bioreactor metagenome | isolation source: Anaerobic biogas reactor | place: USA:Washington, USA | collected 2015-08-08 ...
ACGCAGAGTCGCAAAAAGACCGATTCATGGAAGCATTAAAGAGTGCGTTTAGTATGACGACCAAGGGGAGATAACAAAGGATGCGACTGGACAAGTTTTTGAAGGTATCACGGATCATCAAGCGCCGCACCGTGGCCAAGGAGGCCTGCGACGGCGGCAGGGTGTCTGTCAACGGCAGGACGGCCAAGGCAGGGGCAGAGCTTAAGGAAGGGGATGTGCTGGAAATCCGCTTTGGCAGCAGGCTGGGCCGCTATCAGGTGGTCAGCCTGAAGGAGACGGTGCGCAAGGAGGCCGCGGCAGACATGTACCGGGCGCTCCAGGAGGATGTAGATATTTTGCAAGAGCGCAATAACTGAAAACGCAAACCATCCTGATTGCAACGCATGAAAACCGGCAGCCGTAGGGCCGCCGGTTTTGTCGTGACATGCTGGTATCAATCCGGCTTGTAGATCATCATCATGGCGCCCATGAAGTCCATTTCATAGCCCCCGTCAACCGGTTTCAGGACCAGAGGGCCCGCTACATACTCCAGGGTGATGATGCCCTCCTGCACCGCATAGCCCATGGGGGGCAGGGCCGTGCCGTAGATGGTGAACACCATGGTGCCGTCTGCAAAAAACTCCAGGGCGTATTCGCCGATGACAGCCAGGTCCAGTTCAATTCCGCCGGTGGTGGCAGAAACGCAGCTGTAGCGGTGGTTCAGCAGGGGGCCCGCGCCTTCAGACAGCTTGTCCTCAGCCGGTCCGGCAGGCACCGGGGCCGGGGTTTCAACGGGCTGTTCCGCCGGCGCTTCCGTCGCATCAGCTGGCGCGGGGGCCATGCCCTTCTGCAGGGCGCAGTCCTTGCGGCTCACCATGGTGTCCCCGGGCAGCAGGTTCAGTTTCAGGGCTTGTTGAAAAGCGGCCAGCCCCTCGTCGCTGGTGGCGGCGGGCACATGGACCGCCAGATCCACCGCCTTGTCATCAAACTGGTAGCCAGCCTTCAACAGACCAGGGTCTGTTTGGGCGAAGCAGACCTCCCGGAGGGCATCCATGCCCAGGAAGACCCCTTCGCCCAAGTGTTCCACGCCCTCCAGGATATGGAGGGTGGTCACCTGCTTGTTGTCTTTGTAGGCCCGCATGCCCACACGGGGTGTGCTGATGGTCAGCAGGCCTTCAAAGCCGCAGCCCTCAAAAGCGCCCTCCGGCAGCTCCTGCAGCTTGTGCCCCAATTCTGCTTTGTTGAGGCTGGCGCACAGGTGGAAGCAGTAGTCGCCCAGTTCCTTCACGCCGCTGTGGCAGAGGATTTCAGTCAGGCTTGTGCAGCTTTCGAAGGCCCGGATGCTGATGCGGTCCAGGGGGCCGAAACTTTCAACCCGTTTGAGGTTGGTGCAGTTGAGGAAGGCGCTGTCGGCAATCTGGCGGATGGTCTCCGGCAGCACCACCTCCTCAAGGCCCTGGTTGTCCGCTGTGCCTGTGGCAACGGCATAGAGGTTCAGGTTGGAGAAGGCCAGGAAGTCAATGCCCACCACTGGGACCCCTGAAATGGCCCGGGGGACGACCACCCGGGAGGCAGTGCCGGTGTATTTCGTGATGAAACCGGTTGTGGCGTCAAACTCAAATTCTTCTGCGGGGTTGGGGCTGAAGCTGTCCGGCATCACCATAGCGGCATGTTCTTCCCCTTCCCTGGGCAAATCCAGGTACCAGGGCAGCTGCAGGGCAGCCTCCAGGGCCAGGCGCTGCGCCTCGGTGGCGGAAGCTTGAACCCGGTAGGCGGAAGCCGGGGCGCCCAGCTCCCCGGTCACCTGGGTGTCCGGGGGCAGCACCACTTCCGCCAGGCTGTCACAGCCCTCGAAGGCCCCTGCCTCAATGGTCACAGCCTGCCCTTTGAACACCAGGCGCTTCAGGTTGGCGCAGCCCTTGAAGGCGCCTTCCTCGATGATTTCCAGGCTGTCCGGCAGGGTCAGTTCCGTCAGGTTCAGGCAGTCCAGGAAGGCTTCCTTTCCGATGCTTGTCACCGAATCAAAAAGGTAGACCTTGTCAATCTGGCTGCCGGCAAAGGCCCGCTCCCCGATCACTTCGAAGGCGCCGGAATGGGGGACATAGAAGGTCTTTAGCGTACTGCCTTCAAAAATGCCCGGGCCTAGGCCTTTGATATACAGGGTGCCGCTGCCGTCCGCCTTCCAGAAATCCCAGTACATGGTGAGGGCTTCAAAATCGCCCTCGCATTTTGTAATCAGCTGGCTAGCCTCATCAAAGGCCAGGACAGCGCCGGCAGGATAGGGGGGCTGATGGGGAGGGTTTGCCCGCCAGACCGTCACCTCCGCCATGGGGATGCCGGCTTTGCCCAGGTCCTCTGCAAAGATGTCAGCCGCCTGTTTGCTGGCCTGCCAATGGATGTCGATGTCCGCAAGCGGGCAGCCGGCAAATGCCTCCGCAGCAATCTCAGGGGCGGTCTCCCCTTCAAACACCAGGTAGTCCAGGGCTCCGCAGTCCCGGAAGGCACCTCCACCGATAGCCTGGATGCCGGCAGGGAAGGTGACGTCCTTCAACTGGTTGTTGCCGGTAAAAACGCCTTCCGGGAGGGTTGTGAGCGCCGGGGGAAGGACCAGTTCCGTGAAGCGGCCGCCGGCAAAGGCGCGGCGCCCCAGGGACTGGAGGGAATTGGGCAGAACAAGCTCCTTGAGGTTGGCGGCTGCAAAGGCCTCTTCCCCGATGCTTGCAAGGCCCTCCGGCAGGGTGATGATGCCCAGCTTGCTGCCATAGAAGGCCTGCCTGCCGATCTCTGTGACGCCTTCAGGCAGCGCGATTCTGCGGACCCAGGGATTGGTGAAGAAGGCCCGCTCTGCAATCTTTGTCACCGTCACGCCATCCACCTGATCTAAAATCAGCACATCGGCGCTGACGCCCGGGTAGCCGGTGACGGCGCCTGCGGCATCCACGGTTACCCGGCTGTCTGGCTGCCCCGCTGCCAGATCGCCTCCCGCCTGGCAGGTCACAGACAGCAAGGACTCATACGCGCCCACTTCCTGTGCAGGCACTTTAAACTGCCGGTTCTCAGGCCCGTTGTCAAAAGCATTGGGGGCGATGTAGGGCGCCGCTCCCTGGAACGTCACCTCCGCCAAACTGTCACAAAAGGCAAAGGCATTGTCATCCACATACACCAGGCTGCCGGGGAACACCAGGCGTTCCAGCTTCCCGCAGCTGAAAAAGGCATAGCTGTCCACCGCCTGCAGGCTGGCCGGCAGCTGAATGCGCGCCAGGTTGTCACAGAAATAAAAGGCATTGCCCAGGATGTGTGTAAGGCCTTCTGGCAGGATGACCTCCTCAATCTCCTGATGCTGGTCAAACACGCCGGCGCCGATGGCCAGCACCGTTACGCCGTCGATGCTGGCAGGCACGGTCACCACAGCGCCGCTGCCCCGGTAGCCGGTGATGGTGTGCCGGTCCGAGTCAAAGTCAAATTCCCCCTGTGCCAGTGCTCCAGGCAAGAGGGCTGTCAGGAAAAGGCAAGCCAGCAGGATACCCAGGATTCGTTTCATGGTGCCGTCCTATTCTGCCGCGGCATGGCTTTGCCCCGGCGCATTCATTTGTATGCATGATAACATATTGATTCTTCTGTGTAAAACGGCTCCCTGGTGCCATCAAAAGGCTTGCAAGCTGTCGCTTCAGGCCATGGCCATGCATCATCTTTGTAATGTGCTCTTTCTGAATGAAACAGGTGGCATTGGTTACAACAACCACTTGCCAGACACCAAAAAGGCCATGACAGTCAGCCATGGCCTGGGTTTGGTGCAATGTTGCGGATTCAGTCGTCCTGGTCCTCCGGGCCTTTGTGCCGCTGGGCCCTCCGGCTGCGGGGTTCGCTGTCCGCCGGTTCACTGCCCTCAGGTGCGGGGGCCGGGTCCTCCTGGCTGTCCTCCCGGGTCAGCCGGAAGGCGCCTTCCTCATCGCTGGTGAGGGGGGCCTTGTCCTCGGTGCCCTCGGTGGGCTTCAGGTATTTCTTGTGGGGCAGATCTTCTTCGATCTCAGCCGTTTCAACTGCATTTTCCCCGGCTTCCTCCACCAGCTCCTCCACGGCCTTCCGGTCTTCATCCGGTTCCGCGGTATAGTCCCGGGCGCCGCCGGCCAGTTCAAAGGTGTCAAAGGCAGCGTTGCTCTTGGCCCTGGCATTGGCCCTGATGGCCGCGCTCACCCCCAGCAGCACCGTGGACAGGGCGAAGAGGCCGCCCAGGGTGAGGGTCAGGATGAACAGGATGTTCTTGGACTGGCCGCCGGAGGGGGAATAGTCCGCCGGGATGGGGCTGTGGGTGACCGCGGGGCGCGGGGTGGCGATGACCTCTTTTTCAGGGGTCGGGGTGGGCGCCACATAGCCGATGTTCATCTCGTTGGAGGTGAACTCCACCGGGTTGTTCTGGGAGTCCGTGGCCACGGCCCTGAACTGGTATTTGCCCGGCTGGGACAGGCTGTAATCCCGGGACAGCACGGTGCTTTGCCCGGGCGCCAGCTCGTTGATGGTGTAGATGGAGGTGTTGCCGTGGTAAATGCGGATGTTCTTGGCCGGGGTGTTGCTGTCGTTGGTGACGGACAGATGGAAGGTGATGTCCCCGGGCATGCTGGTGATGCTCTCCCGGTTGGAGGTCAGGGTCAGGTTCAGCCGCAGCATCTGGCCTTCCGCATAGGCTGACAGCTTCAACTCGGGCACTTTTTCTGTCTGCTTGGTGCCGGTGTTGTCCTCCAGGTGAAGGGTGAAGGCGTATGTGGTGGACTTATTGAGTGTGACCTCTTTTTGCAGTTCCCGGGTCTGGCCCGCATCCACCTGCACGTTGGTGAACACATCCCCCAGGGCGGGGTCTGTCACCGTGATGTTGGAATAGGAGATGTTCCCGGCGTTTTTGATGGTCAGGGTCAGCATGGCGGCTTCGCCGATGTTGTACTGGGTCTTGTCGCTGGTGAGGGTGTACTGCAGCCCCGGCTTGGCCAGGGGGATGGCCACGGCTTCCATGGTGATCTGCTCGGTCTTCCGGTCGCCTTCCTTGCGGTAGGTGATCAGGGCGGAGCTGCTCACGTCGCCGGTCACGTTCTGCTTGGTGAAGGTGATCTTCTCGCTGGCGCCGGGCTCCAGGCTTTTGACGGTCTGGGTCCTGGTGGAAATCAGCCGGTTTTCCCGGATGGTGATGTCATTGAGCTTCACGTTGCCCTGGTTGACCAGTTCGTAGAGGATGCTCACCTCTTTGCCGCGCCTCACCACCTCGGGGGTGATGGTGCGGGTGACCCGCAGGTCCACCTTCTCGCCGGTGAACTTGATCTCGGCAGTGGCGGGCAGGTTCTGTTCAATCAGGTTGCCGGCCGCGTCCTGGGTGCTGTAGCGCAGGGTGTACACCAGCTTTTCTTCGTCCAGTTGCTTTTGTTTGACCTCGTACTGCCCCTGCCAGAGATAGTTCTCGCCGGAGGGCAGGCTCATCAGGCTGCCGCCGTCGGAGAAGCCGGTCACCAGCTTGCCGTCCGGGTCGTACAGGGACATGGGGGTGGTCAGGTCCGTTGTGCCGGCGTTGGATACCCGGGCGGACACGGTGACCGTGCCCGGGGCGGTCAGGCTGGCGGGCTCCACGCTGACGGTGAAGTTTAGCCCCTCCTGGCTGGCCTGGCCTGCCGCTGCGGGCAGCAGCAGGGAAATCATCAGCAGGCTTATCAATAAAACGCGGTATAGCGGGCTGTTTTGTGGTTTCATCACACCCGTCCTCCTTCCGGTGCGCACAATGCGCTTCGGCTTTCATCTCTGTCCCACGTAGTGTACTGCACAGGCGGGCAAGTGTCAAGCAGGACAAGGAAAACCGGCGTTTTTTGGGCGAGTGGTCACCCCTTCAGCATCCTTTGAAGGAAAAGGAGGGCTGTGATATAATTGCGCTGAATCGTGAAAGGGAGGACGGCGTATCAGCAGATTGTTCACGGGGCAGCCCTTTTTAGGCCCCCCTTCACCCGGGGAAGAGCTTTCAGGCAAGCGCTCCCGGCTGTTTAAGAAACGCACCCGCAAACCCAGTTTTGTCCTGGCGGTCATCATCAACTGCTTTCGGCTGTTGATGCTCTTTATTGTGATTGTGGGCCTCTCCGGCCTGGGCGCCATCGCCGGCATCGCCAAGACCTATGTGGACACGGCGCCGGTCCTGGACATCGCGAAGATTGACGACCAGGCCCAGACCTCCTTCTTCTATGACCGGGACAAGAACCTAATCACCGATTACAAGGGCACGGAAAACCGCATCATGGTGTCCATCGACACCATGCCACACATCCTGAGGGATGCCTTTGTGGCGGCGGAGGACGTGCGCTTCTACACCCACAGCGGCGTGGACGTGAAGCGCATTGTGGGGGCCTTTGTCACCAATTTTATCTCCGGCAGCCAGCAGGGCGGCTCCACCATCACCCAGCAGCTCATCAAAAACACCCTGCTGTCCTCCGAGCAAAGCTACAAGCGAAAAATCCAGGAGGCCTACCTGGCCATGCAGCTGGAGGCCAGCTACAGCAAGGAAGAAATCCTGGAAAGCTACCTCAACACCATCTACCTGGGGGAGAACTACTACGGCGTCAAGGTGGCCGCCATGGGCTATTTCGGGAAGGAGCTGAGCGAGCTCACCCTCCGGGAATGTGCCATGCTGGCGGGCCTCACCACCAACCCCTACTACTACAACGTCCGGCGCAACCTCTACACCAGGGGCGGGGACGGCATTGACTATGTGGCCCGCACCAACAACCGCACAGACTATGTCCTCAGGGTGATGTACGAGCACCAGATGATCACCCAGAAGGACTTCACCGACGCCCAGAACCGGGAGACGGCCAAGGTGCTGCAGGAGGACCCGGAATCCAAGGCCCTCTACCCCTATGTCCACTACCTGGAGTACGCAGTGCGGGACACCGTCCAGGTGCTGCTGTCCATCAACAAGCTGGAAAACACCGCCGCCAACCGCAGCAAGATGGAGCAGAAGCTGCGCACCGGCGGCTACAAGGTGTACCTGGCCCTGGACACCATGATGCAGACCACCCTGGAAGACACCCTGTACAACTACCGGGACTACCCCAAACTGCGGGACCCGGGCACGGAAACCTATCGTTCCCGCAATGCGGACGGCACCTTCACAGACATCATCCAGCCCCAGGCGGCGGCCGCCATCGTGGACTATCGCACCGGGGAACTCAAGGCCATCGTGGGCAGCAGGACCCAGCCCACCACCCGGAAGACCTTAAACCGGGCGGTGGACATGAACATGCCCGTGGGCTCCTCCATCAAGCCCATCGGCGTCTACGCCCCGGCCATTGACATGGGGGCGGGGGCAGGCTCCATCGCCTACAACATGCCCCTGCCCATCCCGGGCTGGAAGGGCAATGACGGCAACGACACCTGGCCCAAGAACTACGGCGGCAGCAACTACCGGGGGCCGGAGACCTTCCGCACCGCGGTGGTCCAGTCCGACAACACCGCCGCCGCCCAGGTGCTGATGAACTACGTGGGGGTGGAGCGCTCGGTGGACTACCTGCGCCGCCTGGGCATCTCCGAAAGCCACATCAACCCGACCCCCTTTGGCGTGTCCCTGGGCTCCTCGGGCATCACCCCCTTTGAGATGGCGGTGGCCTTCGGCGTCCTGGCCAACGGCGGCGTCTACCAGCAGCCCATCAGCATCCTGGGCATCCTGGACCACAACGACAAGGTCATCTATGATGCCCATGCCAGCCAGGAGCGGCGCCAGGTCTTCAAGCCCTCCACCGCCTGGCTGATGGTGGACATCATGAAGGAAGTGGTCTCTCGGGGCACAGGCCGCGCGGCCCGGATCTCCGGCCAGACGGTGGCTGGAAAAACCGGCACCAACTCCGACCAGAAGGGCGTGTTCTTTGCCGGGATGACGGGCTGGTACTCCGGCGCCGTCTGGATTGGGCACGACAACTACAAGGCCCTGTCCAGCCGCACCACCGGGGGCAACTCCGCGGCCAAATTGTGGCAGGTGTTCATGGAGCGCATCCACAAGGAAAAAGGCCTGGAGAACAAGGACATCCTCCAGGGCGGCGGGGAAAGCTACGGCCTGGTGAAGGCCACCACCTGCGGCGTCTCTGGCCAATTGGCCACCGATGCCTGCCGCCATGACGCCATGGGCTACAAGACCGTCACCGACTATTATGCCCAGGAATCCGTCCCCAGGGTGGAGTGCCAGATGCACCACCAGATGACGGTCTGCACCGCCAGCAACCAGATTGCCGGGCCCTACTGCCCGGTGGAGCTGCGCAACACCCGGGGCGTGCTGGTGCTGCCCCTGGGCCATCCCCTGGAGATTTTCGCCGGCTCGCGGTATTCCAACGTCCTGTCGGACTATCTCGGCAACTATTCCACCATCCGCTTCACCAACAACGAAACCGCCAACGCGGCCTTGCTTTCGGCCCAGACCTGCAGCATCCACCAGCAGCCCGGGGACATGAACCAGAACCTGGTCACCAACACCCTCTTGCCGGATGCCCAGATTCTCATCGTCCAGGCCTCCAACATGCTGGCGGGTCTGCAGGCCGGCAGCGCCGAGTATGACTACCTCCTGGGGGCCATCAACAACCTGAACGCCGTCATCGGCAGCAACCCCAGCCTGGAAGCCCTGGCAGGGGCCATGGGGCAGTTGACCCAGGCCATGGCAGCGTTGCACTAAGGGGCAGGCTGTGTTCACCCGGGGCCGCCCGGCCCGCTCAGCAAGCCGGGCAGCGCCGCCTTCCTTCTGGCTGCTTTCCTGGAAAGCAGCCATGATCAACATCCAAAAGCAGGTTCAATGAGCAGATTCAAGCGCGTATTCTTAGGCGACAAGGCCTTTTACAAGGGCGTTCTGGCCATCATGATCCCGGTGATCATCCAGAACTCCGTCACCAATTTTGTCAACCTCCTGGACAACATCATGGTGGGCCAGCTGGGCACCGGGCAGATGTCCGGGGTGGCCATCGCCAACCAGCTGATTTTTGTGTTCAACCTGTGCATCTTCGGCGGGCTCTCAGGCCCGGGCATCTTCGGCGCCCAGTATTTTGGCGCGGGGGATATGGAAGGCCTGCGCAACACCTTCCGCATCAAGGTCTGGTTCTCCGCCCTCATCACCATCATCGCCACCGCCGTGATTGTCATCTGGCAGTCGCCATTAATCCAGCTTTTCCTGCAGGGGGAGGGCAGCCAGGAGGTGGCCCAGGACATGCTGGCCTATGCCCGGGAATACCTGTACTACATGATTCCCGGCTTCCTGCCCTTTGCCATGGCCATGAGCTATGGCTCCACCATCAGGGAGACGGGGGACAGCGTGCTGCCCATGAAGGCCGGGATTGTGTCAGTGCTCACCAACCTGCTGGGCAACTGGCTGCTGATCTTCGGCAACCTGGGCTTCCCGGCCTGGGGGGTGAAGGGGGCGGCCGTCGCCACCGTCTTTTCCCGTGTGGTGGAGCTGGCCATCCTGGCCTACAACGCCCACAACACGGTGCGCTTTTCCTTCTTCAAAAAGATTTACCGCAGCATGAAGGTGCCCGCGCAGCTGCTGTCGGCAGTCATCAAAAAAAGCCTGCCCCTTCTGGTCAACGAGCTGCTCTGGTCCCTGGGCATGGTCACCCTCACCCAGTCCTACTCCACCCGGGGGCTTTTGGTGCTGGCGGCCCTCAACATCTCCTCCACCGTCACCAACCTCTTCAACGTCTTCTTCTACGGTGTGGGTAATGCCGTGGCCGTCCTGGTGGGCCATTCCCTGGGCTCCGGCAAGCTGAAAAAGGCCCGGGAGGACGTGTGGAAGCTGATGTTCCTGGGCTTTGTCATGTGCATCGGCATCGGGGGCATCCTGGCCGCCTTTGCCGGGGTTTTCCCCAATTTTTACCAGGTGGAGCAGGAGTCCAGGAACATGGCAGCCACCTTCATCTTGATCAGCGCAGCCCTCATGCCCTTCCATGCCCTGGCCCACAGCGCCTATTTCACCCTGCGCTCCGGGGGCTCCACCTTCATCACCTTCCTGTTTGACAGCGCCTTCACCTGGGTGATTCTGATTCCCTTCACCAGGGCCCTGGCCTTCATGACCGGCATGCCCATCGTGCCCCTCTACCTGCTGTCCCAGGCCACGGTGATCATCAAGACGGTCATCGGCCTGTTGCTGGTGTACTCCGGCCGCTGGCAGCGGAACATTGTGAAAACAGCGGATGCTTGAACAGACTCTCAACTGTGTGGTATGATTGAAAACGACAAACATCAAAACAGGAGGGAACCCCATGCTTAATTTTGATATGTACATGCCCGCCAGGATCGTCTTCGGCCGGGAAACCGAGAAGAAGATCGGCAAACTCATCAAGCCCCATGCCAAAAAAGTGCTGCTCCACTACGGCGGCGGCAGCATCAAGAAGACCGGCCTGTATGACACGGTGGTGGCATCCCTGAAGGAACAGGAGATCCCCTTTGTGGAGCTGGGCGGCGTGGTGCCCAACCCCCGCTTGTCCCTGGTGCACGAGGGAATTGAGCTGTGTAAAAAAGAAAATGTGGACCTGATCCTGGCCGTGGGCGGCGGCAGCGCCATCGACTCGGCCAAGGCCATTGCCATGGGCGTGTTCCACGAGGGCGACGTGTGGGACATCTACGACCAGGGCCTGCCCATCAAAAAGGCCCTGCCGGTGGCCATCATCCTCACCATCCCGGCAGCCGGCAGCGAGTCCAGCGGCGACACCGTGATTTCCAACGAGGAAACCGGCCGCAAATACGGCTACGGCAGCCCCCACCTGCGTCCCCTCATCAGCGTGATGAACCCGGAACTGTTCTTCACCCTGCCCAAGAACCAGGTGGCCAACGGCGTGGCCGACATGATGAGCCACATCTTCGAGCGCTATTTCACAAACACCACCAACGTGGACCTCACCGACGCCCTGTGTGAGGCCACCCTGCGCACCATCATCGCCAATGCCCCCAGGCTGCTGGACAACCGCAAAGACTACGACGCCTGGGCGGAAATCGGCTTCTCCGGCACCGTGGCCCACAACGGGCTGCTGGGCATGGGCCGGGAGCAGGACTGGGCCTGCCACAACATGGAGCACGAGCTGTCCGCAGCCTATGACGTGGCCCATGGCGCCGGGCTGGCAGTTCTCACCCCGGCCTGGATGAAGTATGTCTACAAGGACAATATCGACATGTTCGCCCAGTTCGCCATCCAGGTGATGGGGGTGGCCAAGGGCCTCAGGGACAAGGAAGCCCTGGTCATGGAAGGCATCGCCCGCCTGCAGGAGTTCTACCGCTTGATGGGCCTGCCCCAGACCTTGAAGGAGCTGGGCATCGATGAAAGCCGCCTGGAGGAAATGGCCAAAAAGTGTACCGGCGAATTCTACGGCCGGGAGGCGCAGATTGGCGGCCTGAAGAAGCTGGGCTGGCAGGACGTGCTGAACATCTACAAGCTGGCGAAATAACACATTATCCGTTTTCATCAGGGGCTGCAGCAGGGCATATGGCTGCAGCCCCGTTTCCTTTGCCGCTGCCGGCATGCCTTGAAGCCTACGGGTGCATGTGTTAGGATTGCCTGGAAAGAACAAACAGGCGGCGGATTGATGCCGACAAATCCCGGGAGGGACAGAGCTGTCATGAAATCTCAAAAACTGGTGTGGCTGATTGTCATTCCGCTGATGGTCCTGGCCCTTGGCGTGGGCATCCTGATCATCCGGTCCGGCTGGAACAAGCCGCAGCAGCCGGACGCAAACGATGTCATTATCGTGGGGTTTTCCCAGCTGGGCTCCGAATCCGGCTGGCGGGTGGGCAATTCAAAGGATGTCATCCGGGCGGCAGAGGAGGCCGGCATTGAACTGATTTACGACAATGCTGCCCAGAAACAGGAAAACCAGATCAACGCCCTGCGCTCCTTCATCGCCTATCAGGTGGATGTGATCGCCCTGGCCCCCATTGTGGAGGAAGGCTGGGAAAACGTGCTCACCGAGGCCAAAAATGCCGGCATCCCCGTGCTGCTGTGCGACCGCTACATCAACATCCATGACGAGGGCCTCATCGCAGGCTATGTGGGCTCCGACTTCATGGAAGAAGGCCGGGCAGCCGGACAGTTTCTGCTGAAAAAAGCCATGGACATGGACCAGGTGCGCATTGTGGAAATCGCCGGCACGGAGGGGTCCACGCCCGCGCGGCAGCGGGCGCTGGGCTTTCGGGAAGTGCTGCAGGAGGATGCCCGGTTTGACATCATCATCAGCGTCTCCGGGGATTTTTTGCGTTCCAAGGGAAAGGAGAGCATGCAGAACATCCTGGCTGCCCATCAGGACATCCATGTGCTGTATTCCCACAACGACGCCATGACCCTAGGGGCCATCGAAGCCATTGAGGAGGCGGGGCTGGTGCCCGGGCAGGACATCATCATCATCACCATCGACGGGGAGCAGGGCGCCATCGATCTGTTAAAAGCGGGCAAGATCAACTGCGTGGTGGAATGCACCCCCCTGCTGGGGGACCTGATCATGGGGCTGGCCCAGCAGCTGGCCCGGGGGGAGCAGATCCCCGCTTTCTCCCACCCGGATGAGCAGGTGTTTACAGAGTTTGATGCCGGGCTGCAGGCCATCCCGCCCCGGGGGTATTAGCGGATGCGTGCACCGGTAAGCGACAGCATCCGGCGGCGCATGCGCACCGCCCAAATCACCCTGGTGGTGCTGATGCTGATTCCCGCCCTGCTGGCCATTTCCCTGATGTGGCAGCATTCGGCCCGCTACCACCGGGTGATTTCCCATGTGGAGGAAATCAGCCGCCTAAGCCCGGTCATCAAGGACGAGCTGCTGTCCAGCACCATGGACATCGTCTTTGGGCGGACACGCTTTGAAGACGGCCTGCAGTATGACATCCTGGACAAGGCCGGCAGGCAGCTGGACCTGCTGATTGACAGCGGGGAGGCCAGCCGGATTGAACTGGAGGTGTCCAGGCGCATCCTGGGCACCCTCAGGGGCTATGTGAACCAGCTGGGACAAAGCGTCACCGTGGATGAGCAGATCCGGGTCAACGAAGAAATCGTCCAGGTGGCCGAACTGTTTTTGAACATGCTCCAGGAGGCGGTGAACGCAGAGATCCGGGCCTCCGCCCAGGCCAGCGATTTGATGCAGGCCGGGGTCAGGACGGCTGTGATTGTGGAGATTGCCCTCCTGGCCCTCTCTTTCCTGGTGGCCCTGGTGACCCAGCGGCGCCTCAGCCAGTTCATCCGCGTGCCCATCAGCCGCCTGCAAACCTTTGCCAACCAGATTGCCAGCGGCCAGCTCAGCGAGCGCACCCGGGAGACTGAGGTGGAGGAGCTGCGCTCCCTCACCAACAGCCTCAACACCATGGCCATCAAGCTGGAGCAGCTGGTGGCGCAAAACCGCAGGGAGCAGGAGAACCTGAAAAAAAGCGAATTGCGTACCCTGCAAGCTCAGATTACCCCGCATTTTCTGTACAACACCCTGGACGCCATCGTCTGGCTCGCGGAGGCAGGCCAGGGCAGCCAGGTAATCGAAATCACCAACGCCCTGTCCAATTTCTTCCGCATCTCCTTAAACAACGGCAAGGACTGGGTGTCCATAAAGGAGGAGTGGGAGCATTTGCAGGGCTACCTCACCATCCAGAAAATCCGCTACCGGGACATCCTCCAGTACGAGCTGCACCTGGAGGAAGGCTTAAAGGAGCAGACCATCCTGAAACTGCTCATCCAGCCCCTGGTGGAAAACGCCATCTACCACGGCATCAAAAACCGCCGGGCCCTGGGCCTGGTGCAGGTGGAGGCCAGGGAGGCGGAGGGCCGGCTCCAGGTGAGCGTGCGGGACAACGGCATGGGGATGGATGAAGAGCGGCTGGCCCAGGTGCGGGCGGCCCTCACGGAGGACGAACCCACTGCCGGCCAGGTGGGATACGGTCTGTACAGCGTGGACCAGCGCATCAAATTGCACTACAACCAGGCAGAGGGCTTGGTAATCACAAGCGAACAGGGCCGGGGCACCACGGTGTCCTTCAGTGTGCCCCTTAAGGACTGAGATGGAAAACGCAAGGCAGGACGAGGTGTTCAGGGTCTTTCTGGTGGATGATGAAATCGTCATCCGGGAGGGCATCCGGGAGGGCTTTCCCTGGGATGAAACCCCCTTCAACCTGGTGGGGGAAGCCCCGGACGGCGAGATGGCCTTCCCCATGATCAACGACTTAAAGCCCGACATTTTGATCACCGACATCCGCATGCCCTTCATGGACGGCCTGGCCCTGTCCCGAAAGGTGGCCCAGGCCCTGCCCTGGACCAGCATCATCATCCTAAGCGGCCATGACGATTTCGAGTACGCCCGCCAGGCCATTGACATCGGCGTGCGGCAATACCTGCTAAAGCCTATCACCCCCAAAAAACTGGGTGAAGCCCTTTTCAGCATGGCCCAGAAGATAAGGGAGGAGCGGGCCCGCCAGGCAGACATGGCCCTGCTGCGCAGCCGGCTGGAGTCCTCCGCCCGCTATGCCAGGGAGCAGCTGTTGCTCCAGCTGCTGACCGGCAGCTTTCAAAAAGAGCTGCTTTCAAAAGCCCAGGAGCTGGGCATGTCCCTGGTGGGCAGCCGCTACCTGGTGATGCTGCTGGGTTCATCCGGGGAGGAGGACCAACTGCCCCTCATCAGCAGCCTGCAGCATGTGGTGGAGGGGCAGGAGGGCAACGCCTGCTTTGTCACCGGCCTTGACAGCCCCGCTTTGATGCTGATTGCGCCGGAAGGCAGCTTCCAGGGGGAGGACATCGAGGAGCGGGCCTATGCCCTGGCCCAGGCCCTGCGCCATGAAGCCAGCCAGCAGCGCCTGCCCCTGCCCGCCATCGCCATCGGCAGCCCCGTGTCCAGGCTTCAGGACCTGCCCCAGGCCCTGGCCTCCGCCCAGGCGGTGCTCCGTTCCATGGCCGGGCAGCCGCCCCGCATCGCCGGGTCCCTGGACATCGACCTCTCCGCCACCTGGGACCTGGCGGAAGGCAGCATGCTGCCCCTGTATGAACGGCTGCTGTACGCCCCGGCGGCAGAGGGCGCCAGGCTGGTGGAGGATTATTATGGCAGCATGGGGGATTACGCCGCCCAGTCCCTGCTGGTACAGAACTTCCTGCTGATGGATGTGCTGCTGGCGGCCACCCGGGTCATCCGGCAATGCGGCGGCGAGCCCTCCCGGGTGCTGCCGCCCCGGCTGATCCAGCAATCCGAGCTCTTAAAGCTGTCCTCACATGCCGGGAAGGCCCTGGCAGCCGCCCAAGAGATCATCCAGGCGGCTCTGTCGTACCGGGACGCCCACGCGGTGTCCCGCTACGGGGAGATTCTGCGCAAAGCCTGTGCCTACATCGATGCGCATTTCCACAACCCGGGGATGACCCTCCAGGACGTGGCCGGCCACGTGGCCCTGTCCAACAACCATTTTTCCACCGTGTTCTCCCAGGAGATGGGGCAGACCTTCACCGAATACTTAACCCGGGTGCGCATGGAGCGGGCCAAGCAGCTGCTGGGGTCAACGGCAGACCGCTCCGCCCAGATTTCCCTGGCGGTGGGCTACAACGACCCCCACTATTTCAGCTACCTCTTCAAAAAACAGGTGGGCATATCCCCCCGGGACTTCAGGCGTTCCCTGGGCCAGGGAACGGGCTGAGGAGGATTTGAGAATCGCCCTGGTCCAAGCCCTTGCCATCTTCCGAAAATATTCAACTTTTTTCCAATCACAGCCCATGGATGTTTGTCCCGGCATTGGCTACACTCAGTGAAAAGGAATGGGTTAAATGCCAAAAAAACGGAGGGAAAACACATGAAGAAACTACTCACACTGGCTGTTGCACTCATGATGGTGCTGGGCATTGCCGCAAGCGCAGGTGCAGTCACCATCGGCTTCTCCCAGATTGGGCAGGAGTCCGACTGGCGCACCGCCAACACCGACAGCGTCAAGGCTGCCATCGCCGAAGCCGGCTGGGACCTGGTCTATGACGAC
>ERZ764778.2536-NODE-2536-length-15892-cov-17.915577_pt1 | contig 15892 bp, 11 predicted proteins | sample MGYA00374951_ERZ764778 | MGnify/ENA primary metagenome ERZ764778 (study PRJEB28918, sample SAMN05720193) | bioreactor metagenome | isolation source: Anaerobic biogas reactor | place: USA:Washington, USA | collected 2015-08-08 ...
CGCCGACCCCGATCAGAACATGTATGGGCTTCAGATCTTGCTCGGGAGGTACGCCCGTTTCACGTCACCCCGCCGAGAGCCATCCACAGGTTCCGATCATTGCTCCCATCACAGCGCCTGGTAGTCAGCCTGGCAGAGGGGCTCGACGGTGGGGTCCTCATCCCGCGAGCCGAACCGCTCCCCACTGCGGCATGTGCCGAACCCGTCCGCCTGGCACGCGGGGGTGAGACGCACCTCGATGTTCGCGCTCATGCGCTGGAGTGAACGATTGCCAACACCTCTCCGGTGGGCTGTCCCTTCTTAGGTCACCGTCGGGATCCGGTTCGCCGACTTCGACGGCGCCGCCGTCTATCACTGCCACGTCCTCGACCACGAGGACCAAGGGATGATGGGGCTCGTCGACGCGCTGTCAGCCTCGGCATCTGACCACTCGATGGCTCCACTTTCCCGTCCGTGAAGGAAGCCGATCAGATGAGCCCACCCACAGAATCCGCCGGGCAAGAAGGCAGCTCGGCCTCTGGTGATGTCAGGACCGCGCGGCTCCTGGTCGCTGGCCAGTTCGTGCTGATCGGTATCCTCGTGGTGCTCCCCAATGGCGACGACTGGCCGGTGCCCACCGCTCTGACCGTTGCCTGCAGCGCGGCCACCGTCCTGGGCCTGACCGTGATGGTCCTCGGCGCAACGGGACTCGGCCGAGGTCTGACGGCCACGCCGTTGCCGAACGCCCACGCACAGCTGCGTACTGGCGGCCTCTACCGGTACGCACGCCACCCCATCTACAGCGGGTTGCTGCTCATGATGGCCTCACTCACGGTGGCGGCCGGAAGCGGTCTCCGGCTCCTCACCCTCGCAGCGCTGGTCCTGCTCCTGAACGCGAAAGCCCGATGGGAGGAAACACGCCTGGCCCAACGGTTCGAGGGATACGCCGACTACGCCGCCCGCACTCCACGGTTCGTGCCCGTGCGGTTACGGAGGACACCGTGAGAGCAAGTGCGTGCGTGAAGTCCCTGACCGTTGAGCGATGCGGAACCACAGACCACGTGGTCAGCAGCCGGCGAAAAGGGTCACTGTCCAAACGGGCGCCACTATGCGGGATCTGCCATCTGGACCCTGCACTCCCGGCGACGGCGCGCGTGATGGGAGTCTGGGTCGAACGGCTTCGGGCTATTGCTCGAGCAGCGATCGGGCGATCTCAGTCAGCCCGGCTTCTGTTGACTCGGGGGCCGGCATTGTGGGCTCCTCCGCCATGACCACCATCGCCTGCAGGGCTACCATCCACGCTTCCTGGCCCTGGCGTACGTGGAGCTGGGCGTCGTTGATGATGTAGGCCTCATTGCCCAAACCCTCGATCTCCCGATAGAGATCCTCGTCCTCGCGGTACTGCTGCTGATAGACATCGAAGAGGCCGTTCACGTCGAGCCCCGCTGTCAGACCCTCACCCTCGGCGTTCGTCACCGGCAGTCGGCACCAGGCGATGTCGGAGCGTGGCTCCGGCTCGCCGAAGGTGAGGTCGGCGAAAACCGTATCCGGGTCCACCGCGCTCAGCGCCTCGCACACCCGCGTCGCATCGCTCGATCCAGAGGCACCGTCTGCGCTCTCGCCGTCTGCGTCGTCTGCATCGTCGCTCGTGGTGTCGACCGCACTAGCGTCAGCCGCGCTTTCGGCGGCCACGGGATCCGCTGCATCGCCTCCCGCGCAGCCGGCCAGCAGGGCCACCGCCAGCGCCGGAGCCACTGCAGTGAACAGCAGGCGGGAGATGCTTCGGGAAGGGCGCATCGGGGACCTCTCATCTCAGCGGGGCCGGGAACGGCTGCCTTAGCTTAGTGAACCGCATACTCTCCACGCCTGCAAGGAATCTCGCGCGACCTCTGACGAGGCCCTGCGGTCCATGCGACACCCGGGTGCTGCCGCCAAGAGCAACGGTCCTCCTCGCATCTGCGAGCCGGGTGGGGTGCTCCTCAGCGCTATCCCTGCAACGACGGTGCTGATCGCTGCTCAGCCTCCTGGCACCGCGACGAGGAGCTCGTGGAAGAAGACGGGCACGTTTCCGGCAACCTTGGGCCCGAAGCGGTAGGACGATCGGCTGTCGACGCCGAGCGTTTCGCCGTGGAAGAGGTTCTCGGGACCGTACTCGACCAGGTTCCCGCTCGCCGTGTCGATTACGTACAGGGCGATGCCTGCGGCCGTGCTGTTGTAGAGCTTGCCGTCGATGACGGTGGTGCTGGCGTCGTGGTTGTGCCAACTCGGCTTGTCGACCATGAAGATGACCGAGCCACTCCGTGCATCCAGACCCACGAAGCTCTCATCACCTTCTGCGGCAACGATGCCCGCACTGATCGACAAGGCTCGCAGGCCGCTTCCGGGCGCTGCCTTCGGATCGTCCGACGCCTCCATGCTCCACAGCGACGCCAGCCTGCGGTCCCGCGCCTGCAGAGCGTCGACGGTGACGCCCTCGCCGTCGACGGCGGATCTGGACGAGAGCACGACGATGTCGCCGTCTCCCACGAGCTCGGACCGATCCCACCGCCCAGCGTTCTCATAGCTATCGAGGACCTCACCCGTGCCCGCCTCGACCAGCCGCAGCACCGGTCTGCCGGCCACCCGCTCCTTGATGACGAACCCGCCACTGACCGGCACCGCCTCAACGGCGTCGCGGAAGTCACCTCGCCCCGGTGGGGACCACAGGAAGGCCGGGTCGTCTTCGACATCCCACATCGTCAGGTCCCCGAGACCACCGTTGACGAGCATGAGGCGATCATCGATGAGGATCGAGGGCAGGCAGTACGTCCGGGAGATCATCCAATGACGTGTACCCAGCATTGACCAGTCCGCCCGCAGCTGGGCGGCCGACCTTGACCCCATCGAACATCGGCCCCCGCTCCTGGGCACGGGGCGCTGGCACACTGCCTCGCGTTCCATCACCACAGACGAGTCCCTTCAGATGGAGAAGCCATGAAGGATGAGGCGGCCCGCGTCGCGGTGGCGTCGTCGGAGTAGATCAGCATGTGCATCGCGGTGATCATCCTCGAGGGTAGCGCGCGGCGCGTGGGGTGCTCCAGGCCTTGGCGGACGCTGTGATGACACAAGCAGGGGCGGTGTGAAGCCGAAGTTCAGTCGCCGGCACACGCGTTTGCCAAGGTGATCCAAGGCCTTCCTCCCGCTCGGTGTGCCGGGAGACGGCCCACCCGATGAGCACTCGGCAACATCGTGTCTTCACGCTCCCGTTCGCGGCGCGGTCTAGTGGCTCAGCGCAGCGCCCGCCTCAGGGCGTCGATCCTTCCGGCCCAGATCCGTTGTGAGAGAGCCGCATCAGGAGCGAACGTCTCGCTGGCGTGGTAGCTGCCGGGACGGACGTGCAGCTCGCACGGCACTCCGGCCTGCATGAGTCGCTGGGCGAAGGCGATGTCCTCGTCGCGGAACAGGTCGACGGTTCCCACATCGATGTATGCGGAGGGCAGTCCGCTGACATCCTCGGCTCGGGCGGGGGCGGCGTACTGGTCCGCCTCCTTGCCGCCCAGGTACCACTTCCACGCCTCGATGTTCCCCGGGCGGTCCCAGATGCCGATGTCGGTGACCTCGTGCGTCGACGGGAGGGTGTTGGTGTCGTCGATCATCGGATAGATCGGCATCATGAACGCGAGCTGCGGGCTGCCGCGGTCACGGGCCAGGAGCGCGGTCCCGATGGCTAGGCCACCGCCGGCGCTGCCGCCGTAGATCGCGATGCGCCCGGGGTCCACGCCGAGCTCCTCGACGTTCGCTGCCGTCCAGACCAGGCCGGCGTAGCAGTCCTCGACCGGGGCGGGGTGCGGGTTCTCAGGGGCCAGCCGGTAGTCGACCGATACGACGACTGCTCCGACCTCGTGGCAGATGCGCATCGCACTGCCCTCCTCGCCCTCCACGGTCCCGAGGATCATGCCTCCGCCGTGGATGTAGTAGACGCAGGGGAGGGTTCCGCTCACCCCGTCCGGCCGGTAGATCCGGAGTCGGACCTTCGGCGCGTACTCCGGACCCGGCACCATCCGGTCCTCGATCCCGACCCCCGGGTTCTCCGGTGCCGGCATCGCCGCGAGCATCTGGTCGACGGTGGCACGCCTGGCGACGATGTCGGCGATGGCGTTGAAGCCACCGGGCATCGCCTCGAGGAGCTGGTCAAGAGGCTCACGACAGGGCGGGTCGATCAGCTCCCGGCGGGAGACGATGGACGACTGGTCAGGTGACGAGATCGGCACTCCAATCACTCGGTGGCATTGCGCGGTGATGTCAGCCAAGCAGATCCGAGCACCGATGTGGAGGTATGGACACCACGAGCCTGATCGCGGACGAGCCTGTGCTGCAACGGTGCTGGATCAGTCTCACCTCGCGGTGCCTCGAGGCGGACGGACCGGCAAGACCCCGACCGCGGGCTGGCCCGGGACGGTCTGGGCTAGTTCTTTTCGGTTCTCTCCCTTGGTGACGGTGGTCCGCCTCAAGTTCGCAGCGAGATCGGTGCCCTGGCGGGTGGCACCCGGACTCAGGTCGGGTGCCACCCGCCAGTTTCGTCCCGTCAGGGGCGCACCGTGAGGGAGCCGGTGACGGTCTGGCCGGTCTCCGGAACAGTGATGTTCACCGTGTACTCACCTGGCCCAGGGAGGTCGCGGGTCCGGACGTTGTACTTCCAGTGCCCGTCCACGTAGGCCATCGTCGCGGTGAGCACCACCTCGTCGCCGACGCTCACGGTGACCGTCGGGTCGAGACCGGTGGGCGCGGAGCCGTCGCAGTCGCGGAACTCGGCCTTGACCGGCACGGTCGAGCCGTCCTTGGCGCTCCACGCGCCGTTCTTGAACGGTCCGCCCAGGCCGTCGGTGTCGTATGCGACGGTCGTCTCCGCGGTCGTCGTCACGACGTGCCCGTGGCTGTCCATCACCGTGATGGTGGCGGTGTAGGTGCCTACCTCGTCGTACGTGTGGGTGAGCGTGACCGACGCCTCGTCGGTTCCGACCACCGTGGGCGGTCCACTGCCGTCGCCCCAGTCGACGGTGACCGTGTGGGCGTCCTGCTCGTCGCGGTCCGTGATGTCGACCGTGAGCGTGGCGTTGTCGGTGCCGCACTGCAGGTAGCCCTCGCCGAAGGTCGCCTCGACCGTCGGCGCGGTGTTCGTCGGCTCGGCGTCGAGATTCAGTCCCACCAGCACCGGATCGTGGTCCGAGGACCTGTACATGTCGGATGTGAAGAATTCGGCCGGTCGGTTGAAGTCGAGGTTGAAGTCGAGGATGTCGGGCTCATCGGCGTTGATGTGCCATTCTGCCGCGCCGGTCACCTGCGGCGTGAGCGTCGCGTTGGACAGCGCGTGGTCGAGGTAGCCGACCTTGCCGTCGAAGACGTACCCGTACGCGAAGTCTCCGCCGAACTCCTTGACGAGGTCGGTGTAGCCCTCATCCACGAGAGCATCGATCGGGTCCTCGTGGTCGTAGGAGTTGAGGTCGCCGATGACCAGGTGGTCAGGGTCGCCGCTATCGGTCGGGTCGTTCGCCAGGAAGTCTGCGATCGCCTGAGCAGCCGCGAGCCTGGTGAGGTTGCAGTTGCCCTGGCCGTTCCCGGTGTCGGGGTCGTCGATGCCGCATGCGGAGCCCTTGGACTTGAGGTGATTGACCGACACGGTGAACCGGGCTCCCGTCGCGGCCTCGTCGAAAGTCTGGGTCAGCATCGGACGGTTCCTGGACTCGTCGAAACGTTCGTCGACCGAGCTGTCCAAGATCGCGTAGTCGCCGACCGGCTCGACCGTCCCGGGCTTGTAGAGGAACCCGAGCCGGATCGCATCCGTGCCGATGACGCCGGTGTCGATGTAGTCATAGGTGCCGTCCCCGAGCAGGTCGTTGAGCCCGTCGACGAGATCGGCGGCGGGCTCCACGCCCGGAGTGTTCTCCATCTCCATCAGCCCGACCACGTCGGCGTCGAGTCCGGCGATGGCCGCGATGATCTTGACGCGCTGACGGTCGAACTCCTCCTGGCTGTCGGCGCCTCGGCACTCGACATTCCGGGCCGGACCGCAGAGGTCGGGGCCGAGGTCGAGAGTGAGGAAGTAGTTCAGCACGTTGAAGCTCGCCACCTTGACGGTGCCGCCTACGTCCGGTGCCCCGGTTGGCCGGGGGTTGACCGCGACGTACTCGCCGTACTCGGTGGGCTGGATGCGGTAGAGCCCGAAGGTGTGGTCAATGACGCCGATCACGCCAGTGATGGTGTCCCCACCCCGGAAGGTGTTGGCGGTGCCGAATGGGTCACCGTTGCCCGGGTGGGGGATGGTGACCGGGTTCTGGCTGCTGTTGGCGTCGTCTAGCGTGATGATGCGAAGCGCCTGCTCGGCAGCAAGTTCCTGGGCCGGCTGGCCTGGCTCGACCACCGCGGTCGGGGTGTGCAGCCGGTCCTGACCGTCGAATGGCTTGGCCAGGACGACCTCGCCAAACCGGTCGTAGTTGAAGAACTCACTGATGACGAGCTCGTCGACCAGCTCGACAAGCATGCCCTCGAAACGCTCGAGATACTGCGTGGATGGCACGGGGATGGTGATCTCCGCGATGAGGGGGAGAGGCACGTTGTCCTCCAGCACCTGGACGGTCGCGTCCCTGAGCTGCGTCTGCGTCGAGGCTCCTGTGCTCGACTCGCCTGCAATTCCGGTTACGCGCACGAGCTGTCCGACCTCGACCTGCCCGACAGTGGCATCGCCGAACACGAAGAGGGCCTCGGAGGTCGCGGGGTCGTCATCCGTGTCGATGTCCTCCTCCTGGACGTAGAACCCCGACAGACCCGGCTTGATGGCTGTCACGACTGCCTCGACGGTGACCGTCTGGCCTGGCAGGGTAGTCGTCGCTCCAGAGCCCTGGACCTCGTGAATCTTGCGGACGCCGGGTGGCGGCGGCTCGACCTCGACAAGCGCATTGGGTGCCCCTGGCGTGTTGAGCGCCTCGCCTTCATCCGGAGAGCCAGGGAAGCCCGGGATGCCGGCACCGTCGAAGTCGTTGAGGGTCCAGTCAGCTGCAGAGTCGGTGTCGGTCCCGTCCGGGATCCGTGAGGCTCCGCCTGGCGCGAATGTGCCGCCGGCGAAGTCAGGATCGAGGACGGTAGTGGAGTAGACGAGGTCACCGGCGCCGCCGTCCGTGACAGCGACGGAGTCTGCGATCGACGACCACGGCTCTGTGTCGAAGGTGCCGTCGTCATCGGTGTCCAAGTCGCCTCCGAGCTCACCGGTGAAGTCCTTGACGAGCAGGAGCGTGACCGTCCCGTTCTCGAGGGTGTTCTCCACGAAGCCGGTCGTCCAGTGCCCCGTTGCGCTCGTCATGCCGACGGCATGGACCGAGTCGACCACGCCGCTCGCAGCGCCAGAATCCCCCTCTACCTGGATAAGGCTGTAGGCGCTGTAGTCAGCCCCGGGTGTGCCTTTGATCTCGACGTACTCGTGGGTGTCCGTACCCACATGGTTGAGGACGAACTCGTTGATGACGGGTTCCGTCGGAGTGACCTCTCCGCAGACGTTGAGCGAGGTGGAGGTGTTCCGTGGGCCAGGCGAACCGGCGGTGAAGTCGGACGCGTTGTTGTCCGTGTCGATGCACCCATCAGCCACACGCAGTGCGGCCGAGTTATTGGACAACCCCGGTGCTGCACCCGATCCCTCGAAGAAGTTCGCGTTCCCGTAGCCGACAAGGTCGACGATGCGATCCAACTGCTCGGGCGAGCATGGAGCACTCCCGCCGTTGCAACCCAATGCCGTCGTACCGGTCACAAGGGCGACCTTGCCTGCGCCGGCCGCCATCGATATGGGCGATTCGTCAACGAGGTCGGGTGTTGGGAGCGGGCCGCCGTTGCCCGCACCAGCTGCTTGTTGCACGAGGAAGTACTGGCCCGGCTGAAGGGTGACGTCTGGTAGCGCGCTGAGCTGACCGTCATTGGCTCCGAGATTGCCGGTGCCGGTCGCGCTCGTGTACTGGATCGACATCCCCGACAACGAGACGGCCGAGGTTCCACGGTTGAACAGCTCGACGAAGTCGTGTGTGTACGGCGCCTGGCTATTCCCACCCCCGCCGTACACCTGGCTGATCACCAAGTTCGGACTGGCGGCCGAGGCGATGGGGGCGGCCAGGACAACGGGGGTGGTGAGGGCGAGTGCTGCGACGGTGATCCGTGCAAGCACGCGCCGAAGACGGCGACCAGCCATGGGAGTCCTCCATTGGACCAGGGGAGCTCAGGAGTCCCGAGCGGTGTCTGTGAGTGGGGCCGAACCTAGCACCAGGAGGCCGGCCTCGCGACACGAGCCGAAGGTCGACCACCGATGCCTATCGGACCAAGGGCCTCGACCTGCAGGGCTCTGGGCCATGATGGATGCGGCGCGGGCCGGCCCTGGGGCTGGCCCCGGCCAGTGGCGTGAGTGTCGTCGGGTGACTCGAACCACCCGCGGAGGTGGGAAGCACGGCTTCCCGGAAAGGTCACATGGAGCACGAAGCAGCACACGGCGCAGGTACCCCGGTCCCCGACGCAGACGTGGTTCGTCGAGCGCAGAGCGCGGACCCGATCGCGGACGAGGGGGTCCCGTGGCCGGAGTCGCCCAACCGCACCGACGGCCAAGCCGACATCGTCCACTGGGACGCTGCCGAGCTGTCGGTTGCGATCCGCACGAAGGTGGTCTCGTGCGAGGAGGTGATGACCGCATACCTGGACCACATCGAGGAGCTCAACCCGGCCGTCAACGCGATCGTGAGCCTGCGCCCGAGAGCGGCGCTCTTGGCCGAGGCACGGGAGAAGGACGCGCGGCTCCGCGAGGGCACCTACCAGGGCTGGATGCACGGCTTCCCGCACGCCGTGAAGGATCTCGCCGACGTCCGGGGCATCCACACCAGCCATGGACTGCTGCCGCCATCCGAAGACTCGCCCGTGCCGGCGCAGGACGCGCTGTTCGTGTCCCGTCTGCGCGCGGCCGGGGCTGTTTTCATCGGAAAGACCAACACCCCGCAGCTCGGCCTGGGCTCACAGACCTACAACGATGTCTTCGGCACGACCACCAACGCCTACGACCAGACCAGGACGGCCGGAGGCAGCAGTGGAGGGGCGGCCGTCGCGGTGGCCCTGCGTATGCTGCCGGTCGCCGACGGCAGTGACTTCATGGGGTCGCTGCGCAACCCGCCCGGGTGGAACAACGTCTTCGGCCTGCGGCCCTCCTTCGGGCGGATCCCGCACGACGGCGAGCAGTTCGTCAACCAGGGTGGGGTCAACGGGCCCATCGCCCGCAGCGCCCTGGACCTGGCGCTCCTGCTGGGCACCATGGCCGGCTACAGCGACGCCGCTCCCTTGTCGATCAGGCAGGATCCGGCGACGTTCACCCGGTTCGTCGGTCAGGAGGTGGCTGGTCGCCGGGTGGCCTGGCTCGGTGACCTCGGCGGCTACCTGCCGATGGACGCCGACGTGAAGGCCGTGACGACCAGCGCACTGGAGGACCTGGAACGGCTGGGGATGAGCGTCTCCACCATCGAGGAAGTCCCCGGGTTCGACGTGCGACAAGACCTCTGGCGGACCTGGCTGACCTATCGCCACTGGCTGTCCGGGATGGCGGTGAAGTCGTTCCACGACGACGAGTCCCTGCGCGATGCGCTGAAGCCGGAGGCGGTCTATGAGCTCGACGGCCTGATCGGCGACGTCGATGGCGGTCCCGTCACCGCGGTGGATGTGTACCGCAGCTCAGAGAAGCGCAGTGAGCTCTACGCGGCGTTCCGGCGACTGTTCCAGACCTATGACTACGTCGTCCTGCCGACGGCGCAGGTGATGCCCTTCGAGGCTGCGACGCCGTGGCCGACGGAGATCGCCGGCGTGCCGATGACGAGCTACCACCGGTGGATGGAGGTGACGACGATCGGCACCATGATCGGCGCACCCACCCTGGCGATGCCCGCCGGATTCAGCCCGGACGGACTGCCTATCGGCCTGCAGGTCATCGGCCGCAACCACGACGAGGCCTCGCTCCTGACCCTCGCCCACGCGTGGGAGCAGCAGACGCGTCTGATCGCCGACAACCCACCACCGCTGCTTAGCACAAAGCGGGGGTAGGGCCGGCACCCTCAGGAGGAACCCGCCTGCTCGGCGGCCGCAGCGCAGAGCCACCACAGGTCGACCGTCTGGAACGGGTCGCTCAGGTCGATGGAGAGGGCCTTGCAGGCTGCATGCACCCGGTTCCGGACCGTGTTGGGGTGGACGAACAGCGCCGCCGCCGCTCGGTCCGCGTCACGGTCGCACTCGAGCCACGTCCGGACGGTGTGCAGGGTCGCTGCGGAGCGGGGCAGTCGGGCGAGAGCATCCTCGTGGGTCTGCAGCAGGAGGGACGCCAGGTCGTCGCGTCCCTGGATCGCACTCAGCGTCGCGACCTCGGCGGCAACGACCAGTCCGACGAGCCCGCGCCGTCGAGCCGCTCGCGCCGCGGTCATCGCCTGGCCGCGGGCGGCCGGCAACGACTCAGGGGAGGCCGGAGCCGAGATCCCCATGGCCACAGGAAGATCCACACGTGGCGGGACCCTCCGCCACACCGCGAGGACCACCCCTTCGTCGATGCCGACCGGTCCCAACGACAAGCCAGGGGAGGTGGCCCGTAGACGGGTGAGGACGAGCTCGGCCTGCTCGGGATCGAGGTCCGGAGCAGCGCCGATGACCAGGGTCGGATGCGGGTCGTCATCCGGCACGATCCCGGCCGACCGTGCCGCCAGCGCCGCCGCCGATCCACCAGCGAGGAGCCGCCGCAGCAACCCGTCCTCGCGGGCGTTGACAGCGGACCGCAGCGCCACCGTATGGGCGACGATGAGGCGCTCGCGCACCAGGGCGATCCAGTCGTCATAGAGCCCGCGGGCCTCGAGGACGAGCTCGGCCGGAATCCCCTCGGTCCGGGCGACCGACCGTGCCGTGGCCCAGATCCGTCGTTCGGCGACGTGGATGGACGCCAGGACGGCGTGGACAGGGATGCCCTGCCGGGCCCGGGCGACGGCGAGGTCGTCGACGAAGGACAGCTCGCTTGCGGTGGGTGGACGGCGCTCGGCCAGGGCACGGGTCGCCGCAGACAGCAGGCCCCGAGTATGTCGTGCTACATCGGCCGGGTCGAGTCCGGCAATTTCCCGGATCGAGGACCGCACCTCGGCGACGACCTCACCAAGCAGACCCGGGTCAGCCATCACCCCTTCGATGAGCTCGACGACGAGGTCACGTTTCCGCTGGTCCGTCATGACCCATCAGTGTCCTCGGCATTGTGATGGGCCACAACTACGAGCGAAAGGCGCGTGCCGCATACAAGCAGAACCCCCTGGGCGATCCCTAGCGTCAGGGTGAGCAGAGACAACGCTCGCCGGGTCTGATGGACCACAGCAGGCGGCTTCGGCGAGAAGCACAGATGAGGAGAGGCATGGCCAAGGGACTGACCGGAGGGGCGCTCGTCGCACGGATGCTCGCGGCCGAAGGGGTCACCGACCTCTTCGGGATCATCGACGGGACCTACTTCGGGCTCTACCGGGCGCTCAAGGACGCCGGGATCACGCTGCACTCTCCCCGGCACGAGGCCGCAGCGGCCCACATGGCTGGAGCGTATGCGCGGCTCACCGGCCGACTCGGCGTCTGCATGGCGTCGAACGGGCCCGGGGTCGCCAACGTGCTGCCCGGGGTGGCCGTGGAGCAGGGCGAAGGGAACCGGGTGCTGCTCATCACCTCCGCCCGCCGGGTGGGGATCGGACACCCGGATCGAGGGGGGACCTACCAGTACTTCGACCAGACCGCCGTGACAGCGCCCATGACGAAGTGGTCGGGCTACTGCCCGAGCGCGGACCGGATCCCGGAGCTGCTCCGGCAGGCCCTGCGGGCCTCCTTCCACGGTCGACCCGGAGTGGTCCACCTCGACATCCCCGAGAACATCCTCAACCAGCCCACCGGCATCGAGGCGAGCGCGGTGCGGGCCCCCGAGACCTATCGGCGGGTGACGACCATCCCGCCGGACCCGGTCCAGGTGGAGCGCGCCGCACGGATGCTCCTCGAGGCCGAGCAGCCGATCATCCACGCCGGGTCGGGGGTGTACCACGCGGGCGCAGAACGTGAGCTCGCCCGGCTGGCAGGGCTGCTCGCAGCGCCGGTGACCACCTCGTGGGCGGCACGGGGCGTGCTGCCCGAGGACCGGCCCGAGGCCATCCCGATGACGGCGCTGGACGTCACCGACGAGGTTCGCAACGCGGGCGACGTCCTCCTCATCGTCGGATCGCGGGTCGGGGAAACCGACTGGTGGGGCAAAGCACCGAACTGGTCACGGACCCAGCGCACCATCCAGATCGACATCGACGACGACCGGATCGGGGTCAACAAACCGATCGAGGTCGCGCTGCTCGCAGACGCCCGCGACGCGCTGTCCGCGATCGCGGACGAGGTCGAGAGGCTCGGCGTCGGTGATCGTGACCGGCAGCGCGCGGCGCTCGAGGGGTGGCGCACGAAGGTCGCCACCCAGGAGGCCAAGCGGGCCCGCCCCCTCGAGAAGCACGGTGCCCCGGTCCACCCCGCCCACGTGCCGGCCACCGCTCAGGCGGTCATGCCCGAGGACACGGTGTGGGTCTTCGACGGCGGCAACACCGTCGTCTGGGCGAACTTCCTCCACACCGCCACCGTGCCCCGCTCGATCCTGTCGACCTTCAAGTTCGGCATGCTCGGGGCCGGCATGGGGCAGGCCCTCGGTGCGGCCGTCGCTGCGCCGGACCGACGCGTCTGCGTCCTCATCGGCGACGGGGCCTTCGGCATGCACCCGACGGAGGTCGAGACGGCCGTGCGTCTCGGGCTGCCCATCGTCTTCGTCGTCCTCGTCGACGGCCAGTGGGGCATGGTGAAGATGAGCCAGCAGATCGCTGCGGCACCGGTGCTCACGGTCGCCGCGAAGATGCTCGCCCACTCGTCCCTCCCCGAGGGCATGACGGTCTATGCCGACTTCGCACCCTGCCGCTACGACCTCGTGGCCGAGGCGATGGGCGCCCACGGCGAGCACGTCACCGACAGTGCGGACCTCGAGGCGGCGCTCGTTCGGGCCCGCGACTGCGGACGGGCCGCCGTCGTCCAGGTCGACGTCGACAACGTCGAGCACCTCTGGGCACCCGGCTTGCAGGCCTTCAAGAAGATGCACCAGGAGCCGAAGGGGTGAGCGACCGGGTCCTCGTCACCGGCGGCTCCGGATACCTCGGGAGCCTCGTGGTCGCGCGGCTCGCCGCGGCAGGCGCCACGGTGATCTCGGTGGACAGGCGGGAGCCGGCAGAGCCGGTCGGCGGCGTCCACTACGTGACTGCGGATCTGCGCGAGGTGGAGCTGTCCACGCTGCTCACCGAGCACGGGATCCGGGCTGTCGTGCATCTGGCGGCCATCGTGGAGCCGCCCCGTGGCATGAGCGACGAGGAGCTCGAGGACATCGAGGTCGGCGGGACCGAGCGGGTCGTCGATGCCTGTCTGAGCGCCGGGGTCGAGCACCTGACCGTGACCTCCTCCGGAGCGGCGTACGGCTACCACGCCCGCAACGACGGCCGCCTCCTCACCGAGGACGAACCGGTCCCAGGCAGCCCCGAGTTGGCGTACTCCCGGCACAAGGCAGCGGTCGAGGCCATCCTCGCGAGGACCGCGCGGCTGCACCCTGAGCTGGGAGTGCTCGTCCTGCGCCCTGGCACGATCCTCGGCGCTCACACCGACAACCAGATCACCGCCCTCTTCACCGGGCCGATCGTTCTCTGCCTCAGCGAGAACGACGGACCCTTCACCTTCGTCTGGGACGAGGACGTCGCCGACATCATCGTGACCGGCTTGCAGCGTCGCCGGACGGGCGTCTACAACGTCGCCGGTGATGGGGTGATGACGATGCGCGACATCGCGAAGGCGGAGGGCAAGCGGGTCGTCACCATCCCGTCCGCCGTCGTGCGTGCAGCGCTCCGGGCAGGCCGCTTCGCCCGGTTGTTCCGCTACGGACCGGAGCAGGTCGACTTCCTCCTCCATCGGCCGGTTCTCGACAACTCCCGGCTGCGCCGAGACTTCCCCGGGCTGCCGAGCCGGACCACGCAGGAGACCTACGAGATCTTCCGCTCGGGGCGGGCCGCCCGTGGCTGAGCCGGTCGCAGTCGTCACCGGTGCGCAGGGGCGGATCGGTCACCTCGTCGCGACCGGCCTCCACAGCAGGGGGTATGCGGTGGTCGGCCTGGACCGGCCCGAGGCCGTTGGCGCGGGTGGAGGGAGAGGGGCTGACCGCATACCGTGGACCCTCCTGGCCTGCGATGTCGCGGCCGAGGACCAGGTGCGTGCCACCTTCGCGTCGATCGAAGCGGAGCATCGCCGGGTCGACGTGCTCGTCCTGTCCGCCGGGCTGTCGGCCATCGGCTCCATCACCGACCACGGCCTCGACGTGCACCGGCAGGTGATGGACGCGACCCACTTCGGCGCGGTCGCCTGCATCCAGGCCGCCTACCCGATGCTCAGGGCGGGCGGAGGCCATGCGGTCCTCATCGGCTCGGTCGCCGGCTTCGCCCCGGTGATCGGCCGGCCCGCATACGTCGCAGCGAAGCATGCGGTGACCGGTCTCGTGGAGGCGATCCGTCCGGAGCTGGCGGCCGACGGGATCGGTGTCACCATCGTGCACCCGACCTTCGTCTCGGGTGGCATGAGCGAGGCCGCTCCACGCACCGCGGGGGCGCAGCGTGTGGTGACGGGGGAGGAGATCAGCCCGGCCGACGTGGCCGAGGCGACACTCGACGGCATCGAGCGAAGGTCCGAGCGGGTCTTCGTGGGGCGGACGGCCCGGCTGGCGTGGTTCGCGAGCCGGCACGCCCCGGGGCTCTATCGTCGGCTCATGCTGCGCCGAATGGGATCGAAGGAGATCGCATGACGACCACCCTGTCGGTACTGGCAACCGTTCCTGCGGATGTCGACGACATCAAGATCGCGTTCAACGAGTCCTCGATGGTCATCCTCCGGATCGTCATCGCCTCGATCCTCTTCGGGATTGCGCTGGACACCCGGGTCGCGGACTTCAAGGTGGCGCTGCGGCGACCGGGTGTCATCGGGATCGCGCTCCTGGCGCAGCTCCTCGTGCTCCCAGCGCTGACCTTCCTCCTCACGCTCGTCCTCGATGTGCGCGGGTCGGTTGCGCTCGGGATGATCCTCGTCGCCTGCTGCCCGCCGGGCAACGTCTCCAACATCGTCACCCATCAGGCCCGTGGCGACGTCGCGCTATCCGTCTCCATGACGGCAGTCGCCAATCTGATCTGGATCGTGGCCATGCCGCTCAACTTCGCCTTCTGGGGATCGCTGCACCCGACCGGTGGCGAGATGATGCGTGCCATCGAGCTCAACCCGACCGACATGCTCACCGAGGTGTTCCTCGTCATCGGCATCCCCTTCCTCCTCGGCATTGCCATCGCGCACCGGTGGCCAAGGGTCTCGAGCAGGGCCGGCAAGATCGTCAGTCCGCTCGCCTTCATCGCACTCGGCGCTCTCATCGCGGTGTCGGTCCTGAACAACTGGAAGCTCTTCGTCTCGTGGATCGGTGTGGTTGCTCTCGCCGTCTTCCTGCACGACGCCCTCGCACTCGCCCTCGGCTATGTCATGGGCAGGGGCTTCAGGCTGTCGAAGCCGATGGTCAAGGCCCTGACCTTCGAGGTCGGCATCCGCAACGCCGGCCTCGGGCTCCTGCTCGTCTTCGCGTTCTTCGGCGGGCTCGGCGGTATGGCGCTCGTCGCCGCGTGGTGGGGGATCTGGGACATCATCGCGGCGCTTGCTCTCGCGCGAGTCTGGCGGGCGCGCACCCGTGAGGCGGTTCCTGCGCCCGCGTGACGGCACTGGGCCGGGAGCGTTAGCGCCGGTCCACGACGACGATCCCGTCGCGTAGGACGAG
>ERZ764778.2546-NODE-2546-length-15857-cov-33.207252_pt1 | contig 15857 bp, 18 predicted proteins | sample MGYA00374951_ERZ764778 | MGnify/ENA primary metagenome ERZ764778 (study PRJEB28918, sample SAMN05720193) | bioreactor metagenome | isolation source: Anaerobic biogas reactor | place: USA:Washington, USA | collected 2015-08-08 ...
TCCCGAACCCGCCCCCGACGTAGGTCTTCCCGCCGGGCGCAAGCACCCGGTAGATCTCGGAGAACGCCCGGGCAAGGTCCTCCCAGAAGAAGACCGAGCCGCGGCTGACCACGAGGTCGACCGACCCCGCAGGGAGCGGGATCGCGTGGACGTCGCCTCGAAGGAGCGAGAGGCGGCCCGAAAGCCCGGCCTCCCTGATGTTCCCTTCAGCGACGGCGAGCATCTCGGGGGAGGAGTCGAGGAGCGTGACCGCGAGATCGCTTGCCCGCGCAAGCGCGATCCCGAGCGACCCGGGACCGCTGCCGACGTCGAGACACCGGCCGCGGGAGATCCCGCACCGGTCAAGGATCTGCTCCGCGATCACCGGGTAGACCGGGGCAAAGGCGGTCTTTGCGATCCGGTCCATGCGCTGTGCCCCCTCACGGTCCTTTTCATGTCCCATGCTCATCAGGCCTCAGGGATTCAGGATCTGATGAATCTGGTCGTCGGTGAGCGATACGTGGATGAATGTCTCGTGATACTCCCGGACGAGGCCCTCAAGGTCCATGTCGCCGAAGAGGTCCGGGTAGAGGACTTTCGCGGTCCAGGGGATCCCGATGATCCGGTTGATGCCGGGCGGGCGGTCGAACCAGCAGAACGCCGTCCGCGGGGTGAGGTAGACCCGGTCATTCTTCACGGCGGTGATATCCTGCCAGAGCGGGTCGGTCCTGACCGTGGCGTAGAACCCCGGATCCCCGGCCAGGATGACCTCAGGATCCCAGGCGATGATCTGCTCCATCGAGACCTCGGTCATCCCTATTCCGGGCGTGATCGCGCAATCTGCAATGTTTCTCCCACCGCAGAGTTCGATGAGTTCGGAGTGCTGCGAGCCTGTGGGATCGGTCGTGAGCCCCCTGGGACCCTCGGCGTAGTAGACACCCACCCGTTCATCGTCGGGGATCGAGGCCACCCGCTCCGTCACCGTGGCGAGCACGCCCTCGTAGAAGGCGATCATCGCTTCGGCCTGCTCCTCCTCACCGAGGAGGTCGCCCATGAACCTGATGGGGGCGGAGTAGCCGGTGGAGTTGGTGGTATCCTCGACGGCGACGACCGGGATGGAACCCATCTTCTCCTGCCGTTCGGCGATGGTGGCGCGCGCCGCCCCGCCGTCGGTGGTGTAGCCCTCGATGACGATGTCGGGATGCATCGATATGAAGTTCTCGTAGTTGCCGGTCTCTTTCCCGAACCAGCCCCCGACGACCGGGAGCGCCGCGTATTTCTCGGGGGTGTACTCCTTCTCAGGCAGGAAGCTCCAGCCCGCAAGCCGGTCGGGCGCGACCATATAGACGAGATTGGTCGACGGCGGCGAGGTGCAGAGGACGCTCTTGATCTCCGACGGCACGACGACGGTCCGGCCCGCCATATCGGTGATCGTGCGGTTTTCTGCAGGGGATTCGATGGTCTGGGTGCCGGTGCATGCAGCGGAGGCGCAGAGGAGAACTGCACAGACTCCGAGCATTACAAGCAGAATATGACAACGTTTTGTAATAATTACCACGTCCGTTCGGTCTTCTCCGGCACGCTCCTGGACGGGAGGTATCGGAGGATTCTGGTACCGTAGTTGGGACGTGAGCCTTATTTAAAATACCTATTTAACTCTACAATGATGTTAACAAATATACGTTAAAATACGCCGCCCCGGCCCGGCAGTACCGGTCCAGGAGCAGGAGCACGCTCATACCCTCTGGTTCTCAGGTTCTCTCCGATCCGACCGCACAATCCCGGCCACAGACAACCATGAAACCCACATGAGGCAGCGTCCCATACCGCACGGATGAAAACAGCCTTTCCCCGGGTGGTGGACCGTGGTGGGGATCACCCGGGGGAGAAACCCGCCAACGAAAATTCACTCCCTCTCGCCCCGGAGGACCGCGAGCAAGGCCCCGGCGAGCCTCTCGATCTCGTCGAACTGGGGCTCTGCCATGCCGCCTTTTGCTATCCCGCACTCGGTCGCGATAATGTGCAGGTCCGGCTCGACCCCGATCCCCTGGAGTTTCCGGAGCGCACAGGCATCGCTGCACCCGTCGAGCACGAGGATCCGCTCTGCGTAGCGCGCCGCCTCCTCAAGCAACACCTGCGGCCGGTCTGCCGGGACGCATGCCTCCACAAGGCCCGGACTCGCCCGCAGGAGCACCATGCCCGCCCGGGGTTGGTCAGTTTCCCGGTCTTCGAGAGGCCGGAACAGGTGATGAGGGTGACGGGATCCGCCACAACTTCACTCCATCTCAAGCGCTTTTGCGGCCGCCCGCCCGATCAAGTCCGGCGGGATCGCCTCGTACTCCTCGCCGTTATAGCGGAGCGCCCGGCACTCCGTCTCCGCATCGCAGGTGATGCAGGAGCAGGAGCCGCAGGGCGTGGTGGTCACCTCGATCCCCTCGAGGAGTTCCTCGATCGGCACCCCGTTGAAGAGGAGGCTGTTTGACTCCGCGACCGCGTCGTTTTCGATGACGGTCTCGATTATCCGCACGCTGACTCCCTCCATCTCAAGGAGCATGCTGATCTCCGCGAGAACCGCATTGAGCGCCATCCCGGTCTCCTCGCACCGCTCACAGGTGTGCTCAATGTCTTTTCCGATGTGCTTCCATTCGATGACGAGTTCCTTCTTCATGATACCATCTCTACTGGGAATTAATGGGATATCTTCCCATCGCCTCTCCCCCGTACCACCGGTCCCGGATCAGAAGCGCCACGTTCACGAGCGATATCAGCACCGGGACCTCGATCAGCGGGCCGATGACAGTGGCAAACGCCACACCGGAGCTGATACCAAAGACCCCGATGGCGACGGCGATAGCAAGTTCGAAGTTGTTGCTCGCCGCGGTGAACGAGAGCGCCGTTGCCCTGCCGTAATCGACCCCGAGCCTCCAGGACATCCAGAACGAGACGAAGAACATCACGAGGAAGTAGATCGTGAGCGGAATGGCGATCCTGAGGACATCCAGCGGGAGCGCGACGATGTTCCCACCCTGGGTCGAGAACATCACGACGATCGTGAAGAGCAGGGCGATGAGCGTGATCGGCGAGATCTTCGGGATGAACCGCTCATGGTACCACTCCTTCGATCGTGCCCGGAGGAGCGTGAACCGGGTGACGAACCCGGCGATGAACGGGATACCGAGGTAGACAAAGACCGTCGCGGCGACGCCCGAAATCGTGATCGGCACCTCCGTCCCGGCCCCGATCCCGAGGAGCGGCGGGAGGACGGTGATGAAGACGTAGGCGTAGAGGGCATAGAAGAGCACCTGGAAGACGGAGTTCAAGCCCACGATGGCGGCACAGTAGTCGCAATCGCCCCCGGCAAGGTCGTTCCAGACGATCACCATCGCGATGCACCGGGCAAGGCCCACCAGGATAAGGCCGTACATGAACTCCGGCCGGCCCGCAAGGAAGACCGCCGCAAGGAGGAACATCAGCACCGGGCCGACGACCCAGTTCTGGACGACGGAGAGGCCGAGCACCTTCCTGTCCCGGAAGACCAGCCCGAGTTCCTCGTACCTGACCTTCGCAAGCGGCGGGTACATCATCAGGATCAGCCCGATGGCGATGGGGATCGATGTCGTCCCGACCGAAAACCCCGTGATCGCTGCCGGGACCGCGGGGACGAAGTAGCCGACGGCGACCCCGGCCACCATGGCAAGGATGATCCAGAGGGTCAGGTAGCGGTCGAGGAACGAGAGCCGGGAGCCGGAGGTCCCCTGGTCGGTGGTGCCCATCGCCGGTCACCGCCCGCCAGGCCGGAGCTCTCCCGCAAGCGCGGCGGCATACAGCGCATCCGCGGCAGAACAGGGTTTCTCATCCATGGTTCGTTCACCTCATGACGGGCAGGTCAGATCACGCTGAGCACCTGGAACACGACGCCGGCAAGGACGGCGACCGTGAGGATCGTCACCACAAAGGCGGCGACGAGCCTTCGCTCGAAGATCGCGGCAAGGAGCGTCACTTCCGGGATGCTTGCCCCCGCGCCGCCGATGATCAGAGCCATGACCGCCCCGATGCCCATCCCCTTCTCGAGGAGGACGGCACTGATGGGGATGATCGTCTCTGCCCGGATATACATCGGCACCCCGATCACCGCTGCCACCGGGATGGCAAGCGGGTTATTTGGCCCGGCGAGGGAGACGATCAGGCCTTCAGGGATGAACCCGTAGATGAACGCCCCGATGCCCGCACCGAGGAGGAGATAGGGGAGCACCTGCCGGAAAAGGCTGACTGCGAAAGAGAATGCCCTGCGGATGCGGGTGCCGTGGCTTACGGCAACGGCACAGTCGCAGGGCTCCTGCCTTCCTTCAATCATCACGTCCTTGACGTAGCGCCCGTAGCCGAGCCGCCCGAGAAGCCAGCCTATGCCGACGGCGGCGGTGAAGGTGACGGCAGCGTAGACGGCGGTCGGCACGACCCCGATGAGCGCGACGAGAAGTGAGAGGATTATCGGGTTTAGGAGCGGGGATGCGAGCAGAAACGACATGCAGACCCCGAAGGGAATCCCGACCTCAAGGAGCCCGAGCAGGATGGGGATGGTCGAGCAGGAACAGAACGGGGTGAGCGCTCCGAACCCGGCCCCGATGACGTTCCCGACACCCTGCCGCCTCCCGGCAAGCACGCTGCGTATCCGCTCTTCAGGGATGTAGGCCTGGAGCAGCCCGACGAGGAACGTGATCCCGACAAAGAGCAGGATCAGTTCCCCGGCGATCACGACGAAGAACTGCCCGGCGGTGATGAGTGTTGCCGGAAGGTCCATCAGGTCTCTCCCTCACCGGTAGTTTACTGCTCTCCTCTGTCAGGTTCTTCCTTCTTCTTCGGGACGATCCTGGTACCGCAGCAGCCGCCGCCGGTGCCGCAGCCACAGCCCGAGGAGAAGAGGTTCTTTATCCGCGATCCTATTTTTGTTCCTTCTTTGTTATCTTTCTCGCCTGTCATGGTCATCACGTCTGCCCCGGCCGGTGCGCCGGAGTGTTTCAATCAGATTTGAATTACTGTTGGTGGTGCTGGCGTATGAAGGTTTCCATTTCAACAAAAATTGAAGTGGTGTGGAACAGTATGCGGCAGGGACCTGCAGGAGATGTAGTGAGTCATTTCATCATATTTTTCGGTTTCTGGTGCGGATCACCAGCCTCTCGCGAAAGCACGCGGGAGAACGCGGAGGGGTGTGGAGCGTTCATGGGGCAGAGCGAGAGGCTGTACGCGAAAGCGACCTATTCCTCAGGCTCGCCGACTGAGCAGTGGACCGTGGTGGCTCTTCACCCCGGGGGGTGGGGGCAGGGGAGGGAGGTCTCCCCCCCGCAAAAGCCGGACCCGGGGCACGATGGAACAGAGCAGGGGGGGGCCTCCCAGCCGCCAAACCGGGATGTCTTCATGAAATTTAGGTGAAATGCTCAGTAGTCTTCAGGTGGCGCGGGCAGGAACCCGGTCCACATGTAGCGTATATTGCATAGAGAAGAGCGTGGTGGGGGGATGATAGGACTACAGGAGCCTCACCCCACGGCGCTGGCGAAAAGCGGGCCTTCGGAGTAGCGGGTTCCGGCGGGGTGCAGGGCATCGTAACGTTTATCCCCGCCCCCGCACCATGTTTCAAATAAATTTGAAATGGTGATCGACCTCCAGTAAGGTATACCCATGATTGACCTACTCATCAGCGCCCTCGCATCAGGGCTTGTCTCCGTGCTCGACTACCTCTCGGCGCACGTCCTCACCTGCCTGGTCCCGGCGTTCTTCATCGCCGGCGCCATCGCAGCCTTCGTCAAGAAAGAGGCGGTGCTGAAGTACTTCAGCCCGGACACCCCGAAACCGGTCTCCTACGGGATCGCATCAGTCTCGGGGACGATCCTCGCGGTCTGCAGTTGCACCATTCTTCCGATCTTTGCCGGTATCCTCAAGAAAGGGAGCGGCATCGGCCCGGCGACGACGTTCCTCTACGCCGGTCCGGCGATCAACGTCCTCGCGATCATCTACACCGCACGGGTGCTTGGGTTCGACCTCGGGGTGGCACGGGCGGTCTCTGCCGTGGTGCTCGCCATCGTGATCGGGCTCGCGATGGCGCTGATCTTCCGGTCCACCGACGTCGAGACCCTGAAGCGGAAGGAGATGACGCCAGGCGTCGCCGGGGCGTGTGAGGCAGAGAAGCCGCGCTGGGTCACGCCAGCGTTCTTTGCCCTCCTCATCGGGGTGCTGGTCTTTGGCGCATCACAGCTCGACTGGGTGATCCGGCTCTCGATCGTCTACGTCCTGACCCTCGCCATCGCCGTCCTGCTCATCTACTACTTTGACCGGGATGAGGTGACCGACTGGGGCCTTGAGACCTGGGACCTGACAAAGAAGATCTTCCCCATCCTGATCGCAGGAACGTTCCTCGTCGGGATCATCGCGTTCTTCCTCCCGCCGGAGACCTTCCAGCCCTACTTCGGGAACAACTCGCTCGGCGCAAACTTCCTTGCCGCAGTCGTAGGGACGATCCTCTACATGCCGACGCTGCTTGAGGTCCCGATCATCGGCACAACGTTCGGCTACTCGTCCGGGATCATGGCCGCTGGCCCGGCGCTCGCCCTCCTGCTGGCCGGGCCGACCGTCAGCCTGCCCTCGGTGCTTGTCATCTACCGGATCGTGGGCGCGAAGAAGACGGCGGCCTACGTGACGCTGGTCGTGATCTCGGCGACCATTGCCGGGTTTGTCTACGGAAACGGGATGCTGCTCGTATAGGAGACATGCGTATGGAGAGTAATAAAGAGAGAGAAAAACCCTGCTGCGCCGCCGAAGCCCTGCGACGCGTTCGCCGGATCGAGGTCGGGGGGACCGTCGTCGGGCTCGTGATGCTCGACGACATCCTTGCCGGGACAATCGATCTCGGCCTCTCAGGCGAGGGTGCTATCTGTAATGAACTCATCAGACAGGTAAAGATCTACAACTACATCCCAAAGGAGGCCGAGCCGCTCTACCGGGCAGCGCTCCTTTGTGAATATCAGAATGAGGTGAAGAAGCAATGGTAAAAATCGAAGTACTGGGAACCGGCTGCGCCAAATGCAGGCGGCTCGCAAAGAACGTAGAATCAGCAATCAACGACCTCGGAATCGACGCCGAGGTCGTCAAGGTCGACGACATCACCGAGATCATGGACCGGGGGGTTATGTTGACGCCCGCCCTTGCCGTCGACGGCGAACTGAAGGTCTCCGGCCGGGTGGCCGATGTCCGGGAGATCAAAGAGATCCTGCATGGTGCTGATTGAAGTCTTCGGGACCGGCTGCGTCAAGTGCCGGCGGATGATCAAGAACGTTGAGACGGCCGTCAAAGACCTCGGGATCGATGCCGAGGTCCGAAAGATCGAGAGCCTCGATGAGATCATGGACCGGGGAGTGATGCTGACTCCCACCCTCTACGTCGACGGGGAGCCCAAAGCCGTCGGCCATGTCCCCTGCGTCGAAGACCTCAGGCGGATCCTGCTTGGAGAGATGTGAGCATGAGAGAACAGAACCTGCCCCGGTGCGCCTGCGGCAGTGGCGTGGAGCCGGCAGGCGGAACGAAACGGATCATCTTTGCCTGCGCCGGCGCATCGAACGCCGGACAGGTCTCGAACGAGGCTGCCGTCCAGCTGACGAAGGAAGGATACGGGAATATCGCCTGCACGGCGTCTCTTGCCGTCGGGACGCCCTCGACCAGAAAGAACGTCGAGGAGGCCGACGAGGTGATCGTCATCGACGGCTGCCCGGTCGGGTGCGCCCACCAGATTGCCGAAAGGGCCGGGATTACGCCCGACCAGGAGATCGTGGTCACTGATCTCGGGATCAAGAAGGGTGGGAGCCTCGACCTCTCAGAAGAGGACGTGGAGACGGTCGTCTCCGCCGCCTGGGAGGGGCGGGGAAGAGAGACGCGGAAGCGGAGGTCTGAGCCCTCCGGAGGCCGTGGTTGCGGATGCGGAGGATCGATGGAAACCCTTGTCGTCGAGTGGCGGCATATCGGCAGCGACGTTGAAGAGACCTGCGAGCGGTGCGGCGAGACCGGGCGTACAGTGATGGGCGTTGTCGAAGAGCTACGCCCCTTCCTTGAGGAGGAGGGCATTACGGTACGGTTCGTCGAGACAGTTCTCCCGGACGAGGCGATAGCGGAGTCAAACAGCATCCTCTTCAACGGCGTGGCGCTCGAGGATCTCATCGAAGGCATGGAGGTTACCAGCACGCCTTGCTGCTCCTGCGCCTGCATCATCGGGCAGGACGACGCGGAGTGCCGGGCAGTCAAGTATAACGGCGAGCGTTACGAGGCGATCCCGCCGGAGCTGATCGCCCGGGCAGCGCTGAAAGTACTCGGGCTTGAGTGATAGTGTGATGAAGAGCCTGCTCTTCGTCTGCGTGACAACGGCAGTGACGTTGAGCGCATCCCAAAAGTACCCTGCGACCGGATATCTACATGGTTCAGAGCATTCTGGCGCACGTTCGCAAAGGATTGTGCGATATCCGGCGGCAAAAGCGCTGACACGGCTCTCCACCAGGTATACGCCCGGGCGGGGGAGGGGCCGGGAGGGGGTGTCCCCCTCCCAGCAGAGGCGTTTTGGGACGACCTCGTTATCACCAGCCCGGATAAAATGCGCCGTGCGACAGAGCGTACGGCAGTGCGGAAAAGGTATATGCCGTCTCATTTCATATTAACTTAAACCAGCGAGATGATAGCCGGATGGTAGAGAAGAACGAGTGCCAGGAAGAGACGCTCCCCCTCCCACCGGAGGTCGAGGAGTCGCTCTGCCGGTGCGGGGGCATCGCGGGGTTGACGGAGAGGCTGCCGGAGAATGAGGTCCTTCGAAGAGAGAGCAGTCTTCACCGCGCACTCGCTGACCCGATCCGGCTGAAGATCCTCGCGATGCTCTTCGTGCAACCGCTCTGCGTCTGCGTCATCAAGGCGGTGCTCGGCATCGCCGACTCACGGCTCTCCTACCATCTCGGTGTCCTGAGGAAGGCGGAGCTGATCGCCGGCGAGGCGCAGGGCAACTGGATCATCTACCGGCTGACCGCCGACGGCGAGACGTGGGCGCAGCGGCTGGCGGACACCGCCGCAGACAAGCCGGGCGAAAGGGGATAAGCGGGGCCCGGGCCTCTACCCCGAGGCGCTCTAAGAACATCCGGTGCAGGCGCAAGTCACCGCCGAGCACCGGGTGGAAGGCAAACGCCATATGCTGGCCGCTCCTGACCACCACGATCCCTTCCGGGGTCCGGGCGGGCAAGTCTCCCTACGTCAAGAAAAACCTCGCAGGAGTCGACCTGCCGCCCGAAGGCGTTGCGCGCAACGTGCATCGGGACGAGGTTTTAGGCCCGCCCGCGGGTCTGGAGGATCTCGTCTTCCCGGAGCACGCGGATATCAAGCCCCTTCATCGCCTCGCCAAGCCCCCTGCTCACCTCGGCGATGACCTTCGGATCATCGTAATGCTCCACCGCCTTCACGATCGCCCGGGCGGTCACCTCGGGGTTTGCCGACTTGAAGATACCCGACCCGACAAAGACACCGTCAGCCCCAAGCTGCATCATCAGGGCCGCGTCGGCGGGTGTTGCGATACCGCCGGCCGAGAAGTTCACCACAGGAAGGCGGCCGAGGTTTGCGCACTCGACGACGAGTTCTGCGGGCGCCTCGATCTCGCGGGCCCGGTCGACGAGTTCCTGCGTGGAGAGGCCGGCGAGCGCCCGGATCCCACCCATGATCGCCCGCATGTGGCGGACCGCTTCCACGACGTTGCCGGTCCCGGCCTCGCCCTTCGTCCTGATCATCGCTGCTCCCTCATCGATCCGGCGGAGCGCCTCCCCGAGATTCCGGGCGCCGCAGACGAACGGGACATCAAACCGTGTCTTATCAATATGGAACTGCTCGTCCGCCGGGGTCAGCACCTCGCTCTCGTCGACCATATCCACACCGAGCGCTTCCAGGATCTGCGCCTCGACAAAGTGGCCGATCCTCGCTTTCCCCATCACCGGGATGGAGACCGCGTCGATGATCTCGACGATCTTCTGTGGGTCGGCCATGCGGGCCACGCCCCCGGCCGCTCTGATATCGGCAGGGACTCTCTCAAGCGCCATAACGGCGACGGCACCGGCCTCCTCGGCGAGCTCTGCCTGCTCTGCGTTGACGACGTCCATAATGACGCCGCCGTTCTGCAGCGACGCAAAGCCGCGCTCGATCAGCTCGGTGCCAAATCTCAGTTCCTCGAGTTTCATTATTCTTATGTATAGCTCATGGACCCCAATAAAAATAGTGCGGCGATCTCGAAGATGGCAAAGATGATCACCGCCGCCCTGACCGCACGGACGATCCCGGCGCCCCCCTCCTCAAGCGTGCGCTCGGGGTCCCCGAGCGTGTAGACCCCCGGCTTCTCAAGCCTGATCCCGACGCCGCCGGCGATGACAGCCATCGGGATCCCGCCGTTGAACCCGGGGCGCTTCTTCGCGTCCCGGCGGAGGGCTGCCCAAGCCGGGGCAAACCGGCCCTTCACGGCAAAGTAGGCGAGCAGGATGATCCCGGTGACCCGGGCAGGGATGAAGTTTAAGACGTCGTCTGCGCGTGCCGGAAACCACCCGATTCGGAGCCGCTCGTCCCGGTAGCCGAGCATCGCATCCATGGTGTTGACCGACCGGAAGACCGCCGACCCCGCAAGGCCGAAGAACCCGAAGTAGAAGAGCGGTGAGATGATGCTGTCCACCAGGTTCTCGGTCATCGATTCATAGGCGGCCGAGAGGACGTGTTCGCGCTCAAGGTGCGCCGTATCCCGGCTCACCACCATCCCGACCCGGGCGCGGGCCGCATCGATACCGCCGTCCCCGAGCGCCTGCACCACCGCCGCGGTATGCTCCTCAAGCGACCGCCAGGCCAGGCAGACCTTGAGGAGGAGGGGCGCAAGGAGGAGGTAGAGGTACCAGGGGGCAGCGAACTGGACGAAGACAAACGGGGCGGCGAAGAGCGCCGCGGTCAGAACGGTTCCCGCAACACCGCAAGCCCGCTCGATACCGGCCGGGTAGCGGCCCGGGACTCCCCACCACCCGATGAACCGGCCGAGGAGCGCCACCGGATGGTAACGGGAGTGCGGGTCCCCGACCAGCCGATCCACCAGCAGCGACGCGGCGACTACGACCGCTGCCGCAACCATGCGAGGATGACCCCAAGGAAGAGCGCCGCAAACGCAGCGGCGTTTAGGAGATCAACCCGGTATACCAGCCACAACCCGTAGAGCGCCAGGGCAGCGGCGCCGAGGAGAACGACCGGGGCGGAGGAACGCCACCCGGAGGAGACCGCCGGAACCGACGCCGCCGGGGAGACCTCAACCGGCTCGGGCTCCGGGGCCGCCCGCTCCCTGACCACAACCCGGAACTCCGCCCTCCGGGCGCCGTATCCCGAGATGACCTCCACGGAGAAGACCCCTGGGTATGTGCCCTCCCGGATAGGAATGGTGAACTCCGCATCCCCGACCACGTAGAGGTTCTCGTGGAAAAAATCGGTGAAGATCGAGGAGTTTGTTGAGGCGAGGGTGATGTGGAGCGGAGAGCCGTGATTGATGATATGGAGGGTAACGTCGCTCCCCGGCGTCGCCTCTACCTCTTCCGGGACCTCGATGAAGTTGATCCCGCGGCGGTTGAGGTGAATCTCCGACATCGGCGGGATCATTCCTCGCAGGCGGTCTGCGGGAGGAGGTTCGGGATACCTTCACTGATGGGGTAGTCGGCGCGGCACGCCTCGCACCGGAGAGTCCCCTCCAGCACCTCCTCATCGTTCTCTTCGGTCACGGTCAGCAGCAGGTCGCCCTTGCAGACCGGGCAGCAGAGGATCTCCATGAGGCTCCGTCTCATAGCTCACTCCGGAGATCGATGATCTGGGACATCTCGGGGCCCGTCGATATCAGGGTGACGGGTTTGCCGATGTCTTTCTCGGCCCGGGCGATGAAGTCCTTCGCCTTCCCGGTCAGCCGGTCGTAGTCGGTCACGCCGAAACAGGCCGGATCAATCCGGTCAATCCCGGTTATCGCAGCCTGGGTGCACCCGTTGATCATCGCCGAGTAGCGGGCCATCTTCCCGTCCCAGAGGCCGATGCGGCGCTGACGGCGGGTGACGGTGCCAAACTCCTCGATACCGAGCTCGTGCGACTGTTCCAGCGACATCTCGGTTGCGAAGGGGCCTTCGCCGACCCGGGTGGGGTAGGCCTTGAAGACGACGATAACATCGTCGATCCGGGTGGGGCCGACACCGTTGTCAGCGGCGATCTGGGAAGCCGACGTATCCTTGCTGGTCACGTAGGGGTAGGTCCCGAAGTAGAGCGATATCCCGAAGCCCTGGGTCCCCTCGAGGAGCACCACGTTATCCTCGTCCAGGGCGTCGTTTAAGTCCTGGGCCACATCGGTGATGTAGTCTTCCAGTTCCGGGACGTCTTTTGCCTGCCGGGAGGTCCGGAGCACGCGGTCGGCGTTCGCCGGTCCGCACCCTGTCCCTGTGCTCCCGATCTTCTTGTGCAGATGCTCGCTTCCCCGGTCCCGGGAGATGTGCTCCTCTTCGATGACACCGCACCGCCCGTCGACGAAGATCCTGCCCTTGACGCCGAGCAGGTCGACCTCCTTTTGGAAGACACGGGGGTCGACGAGGACGCCGCTCCCTATCATAAGGTCCGCTTCCGGATAGACGAACCCGGAGGGGACCATCCTGACACCATACTCCTTGTCTCCGACGCAGACGGTATGCCCGGCATTCGGGCCGACGCCGCCCCGCGAAATGATGGATGGTTTGTCCTGGTGAGCGATGTGGGCCACGATCTTTCCTTTTCCCTCGTCACCAAAGAACCCGCCGACGATAATAGTACAGCTCATTGTTCTATCAAGTAGGATGGAGTGATACATGCTGATAAACGTTACAATGTGACACCGGGAGAGCGGCAGTTCCGCTTAAAGGTGACCGGGTCCTGCGCCGCCCCGCGCCCGAGGGAATGCCGGATATCCCCGCCATGACTGTGGGTAGTGGACCATTTCCACCTTAACGTGAGGGTGCGTTGGAGTGATCGCCGGTCTCTCACGCGAAGACGCGAAGACGCGAAGGGTTCCGGTTGGGAGGAGATACATGGGCGTCAAGGCTGATATGAAAACCACCCTTTGGATATGGAGAGCATCCGCTGGAAGAGGCAGCTATTACCAATACAGGCCGGCCATAGCCGGTTTTCATGCTCATCTATGAGCCTTCGGCTCATAGCACGCTTCGCGCGAGAGCACGAGAAGCTGTACGCATGAAAGCGCCTATTTTCCAGGCTCGCCGACGTAGCAGTGGACCCAGTACTTCGCTAATTCTGGCACCCAGCAATGATCGATGTGGCTCGCGCGACGCTAAAAAGAGGATTTGGTAGCACCCGGACCCGGACTTCGCGTTCTTCGCGGCTTCGCGTGAGGTAACGTACAAGCGTAACAAACAAAGCCTCACGCGAAAGGCGCGAAGCCGCGAAGGGAAGTCGGTGGTTTGACCTCCGGTTGGCTTCCTCAAAAATTTTAGCGAAGTACTGGGACCGTGGTGGGAATCGCCCTGGGGGCACGGTGGAACAGAACAGGGGAGCCTCCCGGTCGCCCCGGGGGAGGTCTTCATGCACAATAGTAGATGGAGGATAGCTATTAACCCAAAAACAAGGACTTTGTAGAGTTCATATGAGCCAGGGGGGCCTCAAGGTATAGGTTAATCGCAATCCTCGATGAAATGCTTCAGTAGTGGACCAATTTCACCTTATCGTGTGGTCCTGATGCGTGGGAGCGATCACCACCTCACGCGGAAAGCCACGCGGGAGATCGCGAAGGGGAGCATAGTGACCCCACGGGCATCAAGGCCTCGCGCACTTCCGCACAAGGGAATGTCGCGTGCAAAATGTTAGATGCAATTGGCCACTAATGCCCCGGGAACAACTGAGGATGGGAAGACTCCCCTGTGAATCTCAGATCGGGGGAAAACCTCCCGGTAGAGGTCATATCCTCGCCGCCATCACCACTCAAGGATTCTGCAGAATTTCTCCAGCGGAATTTATTGCTCGACGAAAATAGATTTCCGAGTATATTCCGGGGCAATTACCATGACCGCGGAGAGCGCATCGTCCGGCGCGGGACCCCGACCGACCGTATCCGCTTTCCGCCGATATACGCTTATATTCGGTATTCGGGCAAGCAACCGGGCATTCCATATCAACCTTTGCAGCCGCAGAAGATCCTCCGAACCGATCACCTCCAGGTTCTAGACCCCTTCATTTCCACTGGAAACTTCATCTCCTGAATATTCAAGACCGCCACATTGAGATTTCCCCAAACTGACAGGGTGATCTGTCATGGGAGTTTCACGATCAGAGCGCGGATACGAACCCGACAATCTGCCCGGCATTTCCAGGACCGGGGGCATAGCCAGGAAGTGAGCATGGCGGCGCATCCGCCGATCAAAATCCCCGAATTGATCCACATCTCCAGTGGAAATAAAGGGGTTCTCTGCCCGTCATTCCCTTGTCTGACAATGGAATGCCAGCCGCTTATGCAGAGAGGATGGTTAAAAAAGTGCCGGTTTGCCACCGGGGGTCCCAGAGGCTGTTTTTATTTTCTCGATTGCAGGAAAAGCCCCATGCGTGCAAGGGCTTCTTTGAGATCGTCACGCGATACCGCATAGGCGCACCGCACATGACCGGCGCCGGACGGCCCAAGGACGCTTCCCGGGACGACCGCCACGTGCTGCTCGCGGAGGAGCGCCTCCGCAAACTCGGTATCGGTCATGCCGGTGCTCTCCACCGAGGGGAAGGCGTAGAACGCACCCTTCGGGAGGTGGCAGGTAAGACCGAGTTTGTTTAATCCGTCGACGAAGAGATTGCGACGGAGCCGGTACTCCCTGACCATGGCATCCTTCTCCGCCTCCCCGTTCCGGAGCGCTTCATACGCCGCAACCTGCCCCATGACGGGAGCGCAGAGCGCGACGTACTGGTGGATCTTTAAGGCCGCCGCGGAGATCTCCGGCGGCGCGCAGAGGTAGCCGATCCGCCATCCGGTCATGGCGAAGGCCTTTGAGAACCCGTTGAGCGTGATCGTCCGCTCGCGGAGCTCGGGGATCGCCGCCGGCGCAAAGTGGTTGCCGTCATAGGTGAGCTCGGCGTAGACCTCGTCGCTGATAAGCAGGAGGTCATGGTCGACCAGGAGGTCAGCGACGGCGCGCCAGTCCGCCTCCTGCATCACCCCGCCGGTGGGATTGTTCGGAAAGTTTGTTATCAGGACCTTCGTCCGTGGGGTGATGCTCTCCGCGAGCGCATCGGCCGTCAGCCGGAACTCGTCCTCAGCCCGACAGTGGACCGTCACCGGGATCCCGCCGGCGAGCGAGACGCAGGGGGTGTAGGAGACGTAGCAGGGCTCGGCGACCAGCACCTCGTCGCCAGGGTCCACAACAGCCCTGATGGCGATATCAGCCGCCTCCGAGACGCCGCAGGTCACGATGATCTCCTCATCGACATTGTAGCGGATACCAAACCTGGTATCGAGGTAGCGGCTAATTGCGCCCCTGAGCTGGGGCGTCCCCTTGTTCGAGGTGTAGGCGGTCGACCCCTGCTCGATGGAGTAGATGGACGCCTCGCAGACGCACCAGGGGGTCACAAAATCCGGTTCGCCGACACCCAGGGATATGACATCCTCCATCGTCTGGGCAATATCGAAGAACCGCCTGATCCCGGAAGGAGGAATAGCGCGGGCCCGTGCTGAGACAAAATCCCTCAACACTCCTCACCTCAGAACGAGTACGGGAGACGTTCGGCCTCGCCACGCACAGCGAAGGTGACGCCGTTCTCCTTGTAGGTCTTCATAATGATAAGCGTCGCCGTCT
>ERZ764778.2556-NODE-2556-length-15764-cov-4.623783_pt1 | contig 15764 bp, 14 predicted proteins | sample MGYA00374951_ERZ764778 | MGnify/ENA primary metagenome ERZ764778 (study PRJEB28918, sample SAMN05720193) | bioreactor metagenome | isolation source: Anaerobic biogas reactor | place: USA:Washington, USA | collected 2015-08-08 ...
CGGATAGGACCTATAGGAAATGGGACCTATAGGAAATGGGACCAATAGGACATATCGGACTTATAGGACACGGATAGGACCAATAGGACAGCTTGAAACCAATTGCCCGCCCGCAGCGGCGATCGGTCGGTCCTATAGGTCCTAAGCGTCCTATAGGTCCTAAGCGTCCTATAGGTCCTAAGCGTCCTATAGGTCTTATTGGTCCTATAGGTCCTATTCTCCTATAAGTCCTATCGTCTGCCCCGCTCCACGCTTCCCACCCCGCACGCCCTGCTCCCTGTTCCCTGCCGCCTGTCCTCTCTTCCCTGTTCCCTGATCCCTCCTCATCTGTTATAATTGACCATCCATGGCATCCCTGAAAAGAATCTCTCCCGCCGAAAGAACGGGCCATCCGTTGCGTGTCGCCGGGATCGTCCTCCGCGAATCCCTGGGGTCCTTCCTCGGCAACAACGACTTCGAGATGTCCGCCGCCCTGGCAACGTACAGTTTCTTTGCCCTCGTCCCTCTTTTGTTCCTCGTGGCCAGCCTCGCTGCCGGCACGGGAGGCGCGGCCGCATGGGTAATTGCTGGCATTGAAGGCCTTATCGACCATCTCTTCCCCCGCATCCGGGACTGGATGAGCGTCGAATTCTCGGCAACGATCGGGCACCCCCTCGCCCTCGGCGGCGCCGCCGCCATCGTTGTCTTCATCGCCGCCATGTCCCTCGTGGATTCCCTCATGACGACCTTTCTCAAGATCTTCAGGAAGGAACCCCCGACGTCACTGTTCGCGGTCCAGCTCGGTAACGCGCGAAGGGCGGCGGCCATGTTCCTCCTCTTCGCCGTGCTCATCGGTGCCGAGATGCTCTTTCTCGCACTTGAGCACATCCTGCGGGATCGAGGCCTCGCCCTCACCGGCGCCGGGAGCGCTCTTGTTTCGACCTGCGTCGCCGCCCTCTGCATGGCCTTCTTCTACAGGGTGTTTCTGCCTGTGAGGCTGACCGCATTGAAGCTTGCGGGAGCCTGCGTCATCTCGGCAGTCCTCATCGTCGCCATGAGGGAAGTCTTCGCCTTTGTCCTCAAAACAAACCCCGCCTACGGGGAAACGTTCGGCTCGCTCAAGGTGCTCTTCGTAATGATCGTGTGGGTCTACTATTGTTTCCTTGCCATCCTTTTCGGGGCCGAGGTCGCCGTGAACACGGGGAAGCGCGACGCCCTCCTCCTGAAACGCGTCTTCGCCGGCAACGTCCGCGGGTCCCTCTCGAAAGGTCTCCTTAGCAGGTTCGTCAGGCGCAGCAGCCGTGACGACATCATATTCGAGGAAGGTGACCCGGGCGGCGCCATGTATTACATCGTGTCCGGAGCGGTGGATATCATTCGCGGAGGCAGGCACATCCTGACCATGACTGCCGGGGATTACTTCGGCGAGATATCCATGCTCCTTGGCACTCCGCGGTCGGCAACCGCCCGCGCGGCTGACGGTCCCACGGAACTCGTCGCCATCTCCCAGGAGAACTTCGACCTCATCCTCCGCGACAACGCCCCCATAGTCCTCTCCCTGCTCAAAGAAATGGCCGGCAGACTCAAGGACACCGACGAGTCCCTCTTTCAACATCAACCTGACGGTTGATGCGTGGACGGGCATACGGGTTCGGCGCTGACGCGCCCAACGTGCGGACGGGGTGAAGACACGAAAACCGCGATTTGCGGCATGCCCTCTTGCTGGTCCCTTGTCTTTCCGCGCGTACCCGTTTGCCCGTCTACGTCTTTTTGTCGACCACCGACACGTCGAGACCACCCTTGTGGAGCGTGATCGAAAGGGCATCGCCCGGCGAGACTGCGGAGGAGTCGGTGATGACGGTGTCGCTGTCGGCCCTCGAGGTTATGGAGTAACCCCTCGCCAGGATCGCCCTGGGGTTGAGGTCATGCATCCTCTGACTGAGGGCATCGAACCTTGTACGTGCGTTCACCATGTAGAGCCGGATGTTGTGGGTGAGGCCGACGGTGAGATCATCGAGGTAGAGGCGGTGGGAGGTGAAGAAATCCTTCCTGTCCTTGAAATCCATGACGTTGCTGACAAGCATGTAACGGGCCCTCTCGATCTTCTTCTCCATCGACTGGCACAGGGAGTCTTTGAGGCCGAGGATGTAGCGGGCAAGGTCCTCCCGGTCGGGAACGACAAGGGCGCCGGCGGCCGTCGGCGTGGGAGCTCGCACGTCGGCTACGAAGTCCGCTATCGTGAAATCGACCTCGTGGCCCACGGCGGAGACGACCGGTATCCGGGAAGCGAACACGGCCCTTGCCAGGCCTTCATCGTTGAAGCAGGCCAGGTCCTCGTACGAGCCCCCTCCCCTTCCGATGATGATGACATCGACCTGCCCGCTCCGATTGAAATATCCGATCCCCTCCATGATCTCACGGGCCGCGTCTTCGCCCTGCACGGTCGCCGGCCAGACCTCCACGGCCACGGTGCCGCATCTTTCGTGCATGACCCTCAGCATGTCCCGTATCGCGGCGCCCACCGGAGAGGTAACTATCCCTACGCGCCGGGGGAACTGCGGAAGGGGCTTCTTGAGGGTTTCGTCGAAGAGGCCTTCCCTGAGCAGCTTCTCTTTGAGCTCGAGGAACCGAAGGTAGGTGAGGCCCCGCTCGCCGCTCGCCAGGATGTCGCTCACTATCAGCTGATACTCGCCGCGTTTCTCGTAGACATCGATGCGCCCCCTGCACAGGACCCGCTCGCCGTCTTTTATGACCCTGCCCAAGGGGACGCGCGCGGCATAGTTGAAGACAACACCACGGATCATGGCAAGATCGTCCTTCAGGGTAAAGTAGAAGTGTCCCGAGGGATAAAGCTTCGCGTTCGAGACCTCTCCTTCAACGCGAACATCGCGGAACCGACCGCTGACGAACCGCTTGAGCTCAGCCGTCAGCTCCGATACCGTCAAAAGCCCTTCATCCTCACGCGGGTAGAGGGTCATTTACTTTTTCTTCAGGTAATCCTTCATGAGCTTTATGGAGCAGTACTCTCCGCACATGCTGCAGACATCGTTCTTCAGGTTCCGTTCCTTGCGGAAGGCCCTGATCTTGTCCGGATCAATGGCGCATTCGATCTGTCCCTTCCAGTCGAGGGCTTTTCGATATTGAGACATGGCCCTGTCAAGGGCAAAGGCCTTCTGGTTCCCCCGGGCAAGATCGGCGGCATGGGCAGCTATCTTCGTGACGATGACACCGTCGCGGACATCCTGCGGCATGGGCAGGCCCAGATGCTCCGTGGGGGTGACATAACACAGGAAGTCGGCGCCGTGATATGCCGCCAGGGCGCCGCCCATGGCGGACGTGATGTGGTCGTAACCGGGTGCAATATCGGTGACGACGGGACCGAGAACGTAGAAAGGGGCTTCGTTGCAGAGCCTCTTCTGCAGGACCATATTTGTCTCGATCTGGTCGATCGGAACGTGGCCGGGCCCTTCGATCATGACCTGGACACCCTGCTCGAGGGCCTCCGCGCAAAGCTCTCCCAGGATGATGAGTTCCTCGATCTGCCCGCGATCGGTCGCGTCCGCGATGCAGCCGGGACGAAGACCGTCCCCGAGGCTGATCGTCATGTCGTATTTCTTCGCAATGCCAAGGAGGCGGTCAAAATTCTCGTAGAGAGGGTTCTCTCTGCCGTTGACTATGATCCATTGAGCAAGAAAGGCGCCGCCCCGGCTCACAATGTCCGTCACTCTTCCCTGTTTCCTCAAGCGTTCGAGAGCGCTCTTCGTAACACCGCAATGAACGGTCACGAAATCAACCCCATCGGCGCCATGCTTTTCGATCACCTCAAAGATATCATCAGCTTCCATCCTGGTGATCGCATTTCTCTTCTTGGCGGTCTCGATGGCGGCCTGGTATATCGGAACGGTACCGACGGGGATCTTCGCGGCATCTACGACGATCTTGCGGATCTCATCAAGATTGCCGCCGGTGCTGAGGTCCATGACCGCGTCTGCCCCTGCCTCACGGGCAACCGTCAGTTTCTCCAGCTCCTCGTCGATGTTCACCCGCTCCGGAGAGGTGCCTATGTTGGCGTTGACCTTGACGGAAAGGCCTTTGCCCACACCCTTCGGGGTGAAGTTCCTGTGTCGGTTGTTCGCGAGAATCGTGATCTTTCCCTCCGCGATGTGACGGCGGAGCTGTTCCTTATCGATGCCTTCATCGCGGGCAACGCGCTCCATCGCCTTCGTGATCTTTCCTTCCCGTGCTGCAATAAGCTGGTTTTTCATGGTCGTATCATCTCCATATTCTCAACGGACCCGGGTCTTCCGGCAGTCTCCCGCGAGCCCCTTGTATTTTCATGTACCCCTTTGCCGTGTTGAAATGTCCTTTCAATTGCCGAAGAGACGTAGAAGTGTCCTTTTCTGTCGATCCTGTAGCTCGATCCAAAGAGTCTTTCGAGATATCCCTGGGTCGCCATGAAAGCACGAGGCAGGGAATACCCCGCCGCGAGAAAACAGGCGAGTGCCGAGGAAAAGGAACAACCCGTCCCGTGGATCGACCGGGGAAGTCTCGCCTTCCTGTACAAGACATGTTCCCTTCCGTCGAACAACACATCGACGGGATCACCCTCCAGGTGGCCTCCCTTTATGATGACCGCCCTGGGCCCGAGAGCGTGTATCCTTTCCGCCGCCTTCCTGGCAGCCTTCACCGTCCCTACCTTCGTGCCCGTGATGGCGGAGGCCTCTTCAGCATTGGGTGTTATGACCGTGACCTTCTCAAAGAGCGTGTCGATACACGCCGCAACGCCCTCATCCGTGATGAGCCGAATGCCGTTCTTGGCCGCAAACACAGGATCGAGGACGACGGGCGTATCTTTCCTCCTCGCCAGAAAGTGCGCCGTCACCCTGACATGGGGCTCGTCGCAGAGAACACCTATCTTCACGGCCTTCAGCGAAACCCCCGCCGTGGCCGACCGGAGGGTGTCACGAAAAAGCTCCTCCGACGACGCCTCCACGCGCTCCACGCCGCGGGGACCCTGGACCACGGTGCAGGTCGGCACGGCGATACCATGGAAGCCGAAAGAGAAGAAGGTATCGACATCCCTCACGATACCCGCCCCCGAAGAGGCATCAAACCCGGCTATGGAGACAAGGCTTTTCATTTTTGGCAGCTCGCACATACCCCTTGGATTTTAAAACTGAAAACTATACCACACTTGCACTGTCGAGAGCCATACAAATCCCACAGGGCAAACCGTTGGAACCACTGGAACCACCTGAAGAACCGCCGGGTCCCGTGCGGGGGGTGCTCGACGGTTTTGTCGAAGGTTTTCCCCGGGCGTCGACATTTGTTTCCGTGAAATCCTCCGGCCATCAACGCTCATAATCCGACTTCTCCTTTGTTTATGGCACGTTGCAAACACATTCCGCGAATGGCACGGTAATTGCGAAAAAGAGAACCATGATTTGCAAAAAGCCATATGAGGAGGTTACAATGAGGAAGATTTTGGGAGTCATCATGGCGGTCCTGTTCATTGCAACGGCATCGACCGTCTTTGCAGTCGGGCCGGGGGGCTTGGGCCCGAAAGGATATCGACATGGGTATGGCCCGGGCGTGGACCTCTCCAAGGAGCAAATGGACCGGATGTGGCAGATACGGGAAAGATTCAATACCGAAACCTCGACACTGCGTTACGAACTCTTCCAGAAACGCAATGAGCTGAGGACGCTGTATTCAGATCCCAAGGCGAGCGACGCGACGATCCTGGCAAAGGAAAAGGAAGTCGATACACTGAGACAGAAGATGCGCGACAGAACGGTCCGGTTCAAACTTGAGCAGAGGAAGGTCTACACTCCGGAGCAGCTTCAGAAGCTGACTTCCTCCGGCTACGGCCCCGGCTTCGGCGGCGGGCGGGGCGGCGGGCGGGGGCTTGGGCCCTGCGCCCGGTTCTAGGCACACGAAGGTGCGGTGACGGACCTCCCCATGGGTCCGTCACCTCGATGAAAAGGGAGGGAACAATGAAAAAAACTGTGGCAGTTGTCTTACTGACGGTTGTGGCGGCGTTCTTTTTTGTTTCATGCGCGTCCGAAGGATACAATACCCAGAAAGGCGCCGCGATCGGGGCAGGCCTTGGTGCCATTGCAGGACAGGTGATCGGGCATGACACCGCGTCGACGCTCATCGGCGCGGCGGTGGGAACCCTTGTCGGGGCCGTGGGCGGCAACGCCGTGGACCAGCACGTCCAGAACCAGCAGCACGGCGCGGCTCAGCAGACCGCGGCATATCCGGCATCGAGCCAGGTGACCCCTCAGGACCAGCCTCCGGGACAGTGGGTCGAGGTGCCCGGTCAGTGGATCGGCGGGAAATGGGTTCCCGCACACAAGGTATGGGTGCCCGTGAATCCATGACGTTTGTCGTATTCTTCCTCCTCCTGTGCGTGTTCATAACACCCTCTCTCCGGGCTCAGAATTCATATTCCGAGTTCGAGAGAGGGCTTCAACTGACGGAGCCCCAGAGAACTCAGGTTGAGGACATAAGGAACAGGTACATCAACGAATGGCAGTCCCTGAGGAGGGAGTCGTCGCGAAAGCACAGGGAACTCAGGGAACTGAGCCGGGAGCCGGAGGCCAACTCCGCCAGGATAGGCAGGATACAGGGTGAGCTGCAGGAGCTCGACACCGCCCGGCACAACTCCTACCAGCAATACCGCTCCGAGGTTTCGCGAACCCTCAACCACAGGCAACGCGAACAATACAACAGCTTCTGCGACCAGGAACGCAGGAAGAACATGCAGCGTTTTCGTCCGGGGCGGCATGGGAGATAAGCGGGCTGTCGCCCTTCCCCTGTTCTTCGCACTCTTTCTCGTTCTCATCACACTTACCGGGTTCTTCCAGATAAGGATCATCCGCAACAACATCGAACGGCAGCTCATGGGAGAGGCGGAGATCATCTTCACCCACGTCCAGAGAGAGATGGACATCAACCTCGAGTACCTGAGCTTCCTCGACAGGTCGCCCGTCATCATCACCCCCTATTTCTTCAACATCATGGCCTTCGATGAGTCCATCATCGACGATCTCGACAGCGCCGTGGGCCGGCTCCTCAAGAACCCGGCGGAGAAAGGCCTGGAAGCGCTCTCCCTTGCCAACGTCGTCGAATATGACCTCGGGGGAAAGATCATCGCCAGGAAAGGAAATAGTGATATTCCCGCCGGGCTCGTGCGGAGGATCGTCTCGGGGGAAGAGACGACCGTCATCAGGATGCCCGTCGCCGGTGACAGGTCGCTCGTCCTCGGCCGACGCCTGGGCGAACGCATCCTTTTTGTCAGGATCGACGCCCCGGAGCTGGAAACGCTGAGGAGAAAGGTCATCCTCAAGGACATAGTCGACAGGGAGGAGAAGAGGTTCAATATCGACGCCATCAAGATCTATGATGGAAAAGGCGATCTCTTTGTCGGGGGCAGCGACGCCGGAAAGAACACCTTCCTTCTCGAGCGGGACCTTTCCTCGAAGGTCCTCTCCGGGTTTCGCATGCAGATCTTCATCTCGCGGGATCTTGCGCGGGATACCATCCAGAGGTCGGCCATCGGTTTCATACTCATCCTTGCCGTTCTTTTCGTTTCCGGAGCGGGAAGCATCTATGCGTTCTTCGTCATGGAAAGGAAATACGCAAAGAGGGTCAAGGAGATGGAGCGGGAGATGGAGATCAAGGAGCGCCTGGTATCGCTGGGGAAACTGGCTTCCGGAATGGCCCACGAGATCAGGAACCCCCTGAATGCCATCAGTCTCTCCGTACAGCGCCTCAAGAGGGAGTTCGTCCCTTCGGACGAGAAGAAAGAGGACTATCTCACCTTCCTCGACATCATCAGGAAAGAGCTCACGCGGGTCAACGGAATAGTCGAGGAGTTCCTCCAATCGACGAGGGCGCAGGCCCCCTTCAGCAGGGAGGACCTTCGCGATCTGCTCGAAGAGGTTATCATCATCGTCGGGGAGAAGGCCTCCTCGAAGGGTATCTTCATAGAGAACGTCACGGGCACGGGCATCCACGTGGAATGTCAGCGGGACAGGCTAAAGCAGGCATTCTACAACATCATCATAAACGCCATAGAGTCCATGAAGGACGGCGGAAAGATCGCCATAGCGGTGAAGCAAAAGGAACCCCTCGTCGAGATATCGGTCAGGGATTCCGGTTCCGGGATCAGCGAGGAAGAGCTGGCGAGGATATTCGAATACTACTACACCACGAAGGACAAAGGCATGGGTCTCGGACTGCCCATATCCTACATGATAGTGAAAGACCACGGCGGCGACATCAAGGTGATGAGCGCGGCCGGGCAGGGAACCACCTTCGTCATCGTCCTGCCCCTGAGGCATGACGGCGCAATGACGGCGTAAAGGGAAAGGAAGGGTCACGGTTATGGACAGGGTCGGCATATTGATCGTGGAAGACGAACAGACACAGAGGTCGCTCCTTGGTGGGCTGCTCAGGAAAGAAGGCTACACGGTGGGCGAGGCATCTGACGGGGAAAGCGCCCTTGCCCTCTTTCAAAAGGACATCTTCGAGATCGTCCTTCTCGACTACAGGCTGCCGGACACGGACGGTCTGTCCCTCCTCAAGAGGATAAAGGAGATCAACCCGGCGACGGAGGTAGTCATGGTCACCGCCTTCGGGAGCATCGAGAATGCCGTCGGGGCCCTCAAGGCCGGGGCGTCGGAGTACCTGACGAAACCCATCGATCTCGACGATCTTCTCTTCAAGCTGCGCAAGGTCGAGGAAAAGACGTATCTCATCCGCGAGAACATGGTCCTTCGCGAAACCCTGCGGGACCGCTTCAAGTCCGAGGAGTTCGTCTACCAGAGCGAGAAGATGCATGAGGTCTCGAGCCTTGTGGTCAGGATAGCGAAGACGGATTCAACGTGCATAATAAGCGGCGAGAGCGGTGTCGGAAAGGAGGTCGTCCTCAACATGATCCACGCGCTCAGCGAGCGCAAGGAGTTTCCCCTCGTCAAAGTGAATTGCGCAGCCATTCCCGAGACACTCCTGGAGAGCGAGCTCTTCGGTTACGAAAAAGGCGCTTTCACCGGCGCCTACCAGCGCAAGGCCGGGAAATTCGAGCTTGCCAACAAGGGGACCATCTTCCTTGACGAGATAGGCGACATCCCCCTCGTGCTACAATCCAAGCTCTTGCGGGTGATCCAGGAAAAAGAGGTCGAGCGTCTCGGAGGGACACACCCCATCAAGGTCGATGTGCGCATCATAGCGGCGACCAATCGCAACCTGGAAGAGGAGGTCAAAAAGGGAACGTTCCGCGAGGACCTGTACTACCGCCTCAATGTCGTCAATATCGTCGTCCCCCCTTTGAGGGAGCGCAGGGAGGACATTCCACTGCTCATCGATTTCTTTCTGAAAAAGTACGACCTGAAGCACAAGAAGAATGTCAAGGGACTTACCCGGGAGGCCCGCGACATCATGGTCAAGTATGACTACCCGGGCAACGTGAGGGAACTGGAGAACATCGTGGAGAGGGCCATTGTCCTGACCAGGGGAGACCATATCACCAGTCAGGACCTGCCAAACCTCGCGGAGCAGGCGACGGCAGGCGACGGCAGCATTCGGGGAACCGTGGAATCCATCGAGAGATCAATGATCATCGAAGCCCTCGTAAATGCCGACTGGGTCCAGACGAAGGCGGCGGCGGCCCTCGGCCTGTCGGAGCGTATGCTGAGGTACAAGATCAAGAAGTACGGGATCTCGCGGTCACCCCGCACGGAGGGCTGATAGCGTGCACGGGCCCGCGCGTCGGCGCTCGCGCGCCTAACGGGCATACGCGGGAAAGGAGAAAAACTCCCAGGGAAAAAGCCTGCGCTCAATAAGGTTCCGACAGTCCCTGCCCTTACCTCGTTAGCCCGTTTGCGCGCTTCGCGCTCAGACCCGTCTGCCCGTTAGGCACGCAAGGCCGGACGCTTTAGCATTCATATTTTCTCTGCTCTGTGTTATAGATAAAAATGCCCGACGAGAATTCTTATCGCATAGAGCCGGCCGAGAACGGGACAGTCACGCTTGTCCTCACGGGCAGGATGGACCTCGAGCGCTTCGGCAAGCTGGCCGGGCTCATCTCTGCCATTTTCGACCCGCACAGCCCCTCAAGGGTCAACCTCGACATGAGCGGAGTCACCTATCTCGACTCGGCGGGAGCCCTCTTCATCGTCGAGCTCGAGGACGAGGCCCGGAAACACTCCGTACCCTTCGCGCTCTCCGGACTCTCCCGGGAAAAGATGGGGATCTTGAGCCTCATCGACAGGGATGCCCTGACAAAGCCAAGCCTGGCGCCCCGGGAACGGCGCATGAACATCGTCGAGCAACTGGGTGTCGCTTCCCTTGCGGCCGTGCGGGACATCTACGATATCATATCCTTCAGCGGGGAGCTCATCTGCGAGCTCGGCCACTCCCTCACGCACCTTCGAAAGGTCCGATGGAACGACACCGTATCGTACATGAAGAAGGTCGGCGTGGACGGCATGCCCATCGTGGGCCTCATCAGTTTTCTCCTCGGCCTCATCATGGCGTTCATGTCCTCCCTCCAATTGAAGCAGTTCGGAGCGAACATCTACGTCGCCTCCCTTGTCGCCGTGGCGATGGTCCGTGAGCTGGGACCGATCATGACGGCCATCATCGTTGCCGGCCGGTCCGGCTCCGCCTTTGCCGCCGAGATCGGCACGATGAAGGTGAACGAGGAGGTCGACGCCCTTGCCACCATGGGGTTCAGCCCCATGCGCTTTCTCTCCGTACCGAAGGTGATCGCCTCCCTGTTAACCGTGCCCGTCCTCACGATATTCTCCAGCATCTTCGCCATAATGGGCGGCCTGGTCGTCGGGGTGCTGGGCCTCAACCTCACGATCTTCACGTACATCCAGCAGACAATGAAGGCGATATCGATCTTCGACATCGTGTCGGGGCTCATAAAGTCCGTCGTTTTCGCGGCGGCGATCTCGACCGTCGGCTGCCAGAGGGGCTTCAAGGTGCGCGGCGGAGCGGAGGCCGTGGGCAATGCCACGACGTCGGCGGTGGTGACGTCCATATTTCTCATTATCGTCATAGATTCGACCTTTGCTATAATACTGCATTACATCTAGGCACCAGGGTGGGAAGGAAAACGTGAACAATACCGAACCGGTCATAAAAGTGGAAGGCCTGACCGTGCGATACGGCAGCAACACGGTCCTCAAGGGCGTCAACTTTGAAGTGCGGCCCGGTGAGATATTCGTCATCATGGGGGGAAGCGGGTGTGGAAAATCGACGCTCCTCAAGCACGTCATTGGCATAGAGACCCCGGCAGAGGGGGACATCTGGATCAACGGGACGGACACGTCGAAACTTGACGACCGGGAGCTTCGAAAGCTGCACATGGGCATCGGGATGCTCTTCCAGTCAAGCGCCCTTTTCGGCTCCATGACCATAGGAGAGAATGTGGCCCTTCCCCTCACGGAATTCACCGGCCTGTCGATGAAGGACATAGAATCGATCGTGAGGATGAAGCTCGGCATGGTGGAGCTTGCCGGGTATGACAACCACTATCCGTCCGAACTGTCGGGGGGCATGAAAAAGCGCGCCGGGATAGCGCGGGCGATGGCGCTCGACCCTGCCATGCTCTTCCTCGACGAACCGTCGGCGGGCCTTGACCCCGTCACTTCAGCCGAACTGGACGTCCTCATCAGGAAACTCAATGAAGGGACCGGCACAACCATGGTCATCGTCACCCATGAACTGGAGACGATATTCAATATATCCCACCGTATCATCATGCTCGACAGGGACGCGAAGGGCATCATCGCCGAAGGCGACCCCCGCGTGCTGCGGACGGATTCCGATGACTCCCGGGTCACGGACTTCTTCAACCGGCGGGTCACGGAAAAAAAGAGTGAAGGAATGACACCATGATAAAGAAGAAGACCTATTTCCTGGTAGGTTTTTTCGTGCTTGCGGGCGCCCTGATAGCTGTAGGGACCATCATCTGGCTCGGCGCCTCCCAGTACCTGCAGAAGGGCGAGCGGTTCGTCACCTATTTCGACGAATCCGTTCAGGGGCTTCAGGTCGACTCGAGCGTCAAGTACAGGGGTGTCGAGATCGGCATGGTGGAAAAGATCGGCGTCGCGCCCGACTACCGCCTTATCGAGGTCGTCATGAAGATCAACTTCAGCGGAGACGCAGCGAACGCGACCATCGCGAAGTTGAAGGCGGCGGGAATAACGGGGATAGTCTATGTCGAACTGGACCACCGCAAGAAGGGAGACATCGCAAGAACACCGCAGATCACCTTCGAGCCCGACTATCCCGTCATCCCCTCCAACCCGTCGGAGATCCAGGAGATCGTGTCGGGCGTCGACGACGTGGTGAAGAAGATGAAGGAGGTGGACTTCAAAGCCATCTCCGACGAACTCGTGTCGGCGACGAAAAGCGTCAATACCTTCTTTGCGGGACAAAAGATGACGGGGATAATCACGAACCTGGAGAACATGACCCGGACCCTTTCCGATTCCGCGAACCAGCTGGCGAAGATGGTCGGTGACGGCAGGGCCGACGAGATCCTGAGCGACGCCCGGGACACGGTGCGCGATGCCAAAGAGACGATCGCCCGGGTAAAGTCGGAACTTGAGAAGATGAGGCTCGCCGAGACCGCGTTGAAGACAACGAGGATGATCGAGGACATCTCGCGCCGGTCAAAGACGATCACCATGGAGGTCCAGCTCACCGGCGAGAACCTGCGCAGGGCATCGGAGAACCTGGACCAGCTCATCGAGCGTCTCAAGGCGGATCCGTCGGATATCCTGTTCAGCGATCCACCCCCGAAAAAGAGGTAAACGATGAAAAGATCACTCACAAGAACAGCGACGCTTCTTCTCCTTTCCCTCCTGTGCCTCACGCTCGTCGCGGGCTGTCTCGGCAGGACGAAACCGCCCTTCATCATGGACCAGTACACCCTTGATTACGCGCCCCCCGCCGGCACCGCCGACGAGCCCGCGAAAGAGCTCATCCGCGTGGAGAGGTTTGCCGTCGCGCCGGCGTTCAATTCCACTTCCATGGTAATACGAAAAGGACAGTACCGTTTCGATACATACGACTACAGCCGATGGCGCGTCAACCCGGCGGACATGGTAACGGGCTTCGCCCTCAGGGACATCACCCGTGCCGGGATCTTCAAGGGCACATACTCCTGGTATGATTCCGACCTCTCCCGGTATATCCTGGAAGGCTATATCGACGAGTTCTGCGAGACCGAAGGCAAGGGGCTCTTAAGCCTCCGTATCACCCTCGTCGACACGAAAGCGAAAAACCCCGTGGAACAGGTGGTCTTTCAGAGACAGTACACCCATTCGGTTCCCATGGACGGCAGTTCCCCCGACGCCCTGGCGGCGGCGCTGAGCGCCGCCATGAAGGAACTCTCCGGCAAGATCGTGGCGGACATAGCCGCCGCTCTCAGGGAAGGCGCCGAAAAATGACAGGAACTCTTGACAGACCGCCCCTTTTGACAAATATTATTCACGTCGAGACTATAAGGATCTAACAGGTGCCCGAAAAAAACCCGGAAGACGACTTCAAGATGGGGTCCCCGGAACCGCCCGGAGAACAGCTCCTTGTCTGTGAACGGGCCCTCGGCACCTCGGAGCGAAAGCTCTCGTCCATGCTCGAGCTCGGGCGCCTCATCGGCCTCGACCTCAACCTCGACGACATGCTCATCCAGATAGCTTCGAAGGCCAAGGAGGTCCTTGAAGCAGACAGGTTCAACCTCCTTCTTTACGACCCGAAAACGGATGAGCTCTGGACAAAGATGGTCTTCGAGATCGAAGGCAGGGAGTTCCGCACGCCATCCCACGTCGGACTCGCGGGGTACGCCTTCCACACGGGACAGACCGTCAATGTCGAGGATGCGCACGAGGACCCCCGCTTCTTCCGCTACATCGAAGAGGCCATAGGCTACACAACGAAGAGCATGCTCTGCATGCCTTTCTTCTCGAGGTCCGGCGCCGCTCTCGGGGTCATGCAGCTCATCAACAAGCGCGAGGGAAGGTTTACCGCCGAGGATGAGGCGCTCCTCCGGATGTTCACCAACCACGCCTCGGTCTTTATCGAGATCGCCCAGCTCCAGAAGGAGCGTATGGACACCCTGGAAGAGTCACGCAGGGAACTTGCGCGTCTCAACAAGGCAAAGGGCAAGGCCCTCGATCACCTCTCCCACGAGCTGAAGACACCCCTTGCCCTCATCCAGGGGTATCTGCGCATCCTGAAGAGGAAGATATCCAGAGAACCCCAGGGGGCCTCGGTGCTGGGGTATTTCGATATCCTCAAGCATTACATGACGCGCCTTTTCGAGGTGCAGAAGGAATCTGAGAAGATCATCCTCGCCTATCGCGAGATGGAGGAGGAAAACCTCGTCGACGAACTCGAGAACCTCTGGAAGAAGATCGAAGGCATGGACATCCCCGTCGACACCAGGGAACACTGGCAGACCCTCAAGGAATGCGTCGCCAACTACATCCCTCCCGACAGCAGATCGGAAAGCATGTTCCTCCTCTACCCCGTGGCTCAAAAGGCCATAGCAGACTCCCGGGCCAACGCGCCCCACCGCGATATCGAATTCCGCCTGAGCGGAGACGAGGAGGCCTCCATATTCATGGACGTCGTCGTGGTGCGGGACATGATGGTTGGGCTTCTCAAGAACGCCGTGGAGAACACGCCTGACGGGGGCCTCGTCGAGGTATCCGTTACAACGGACGAAAGGAGCGTCACCGTTGCCGTCAGGGATTACGGCATTGGGATCACCGAACAGAACAAGGATCACGTATTCGAAGGCTTTTTCCACACCCAGGACACCGACCTGTACGGTTCGAAGAACGCATACGACTTCGGAGCCGGCGGCAAAGGACTCGACCTCTTCCAGATGAAGGTGTACGGGCGGCGTTTCGGCTTCGACATCTCGATGAAGAGCTCCCGCTGTGTTCACATCCCCACCGACAGGGACCTGTGTCCCGGGAGGATCTCCGAGTGCCGCTTCGTCTCGCGCCGGCAGGACTGCCTGGAAACCGGCGGAACTACTTTTTATTTGACTTTTCCCGCTGCGAAAGAATATCTTAAGACCAGTACTAGGGACGAGTCAACTCCTTAATCCAAGGCCTTGTAAATGACCCGTAAAGATCCCCTCGTTGACCTGCTTATCCACGATCTCACCGGTCCGTTGTCGATCGTACTGACCAGCGTCAACAACCTCTTGAGCAAGGAAGACAAGTGCGAACCCTACAATGAATATCAGCGGGACACCCTGAAGAGGGCGCAGCGCAACGCCGAAAAGGCGAAGGCCCTCCTTCTTGAGATCATCGAGGTCTACCGTTCCGAAGAAGGTCTTTTCAGACGTGACACATTCCTTGTCTCCGATATCCTCAGGGAGGCGCTCATCGATGCCGTCGAGGTCGCGGCGCCGGCCATCGGCGAGGAACTGACGCATGCCGAAGTATCCTCCTACGCGGAGATCCTCGCGCGCAGCGGCATCATCGTAGAGGTCACAGGCAGGTATGAGAAGACCCCCTTTACCCACGACCCCAAGAAGATACGCCAGATCCTGAGGAACCTCATCTCCAACGCCCTCAAGTACCGGAAGAACACCATGAGGCTCACCATAACGGGGGACCTCGACCTCGTCATAGCCGTTACGGACGACGGTGAGGGAATACCGCCGGAGAAGCAGGACTATATATTCAAGCGTTTTTTTCACGTCAACAGAAAAAAGGGCGAGCCCGAGGGCCTGGGGTTCGGTC
>ERZ764778.2565-NODE-2565-length-15732-cov-4.877081_pt1 | contig 15732 bp, 10 predicted proteins | sample MGYA00374951_ERZ764778 | MGnify/ENA primary metagenome ERZ764778 (study PRJEB28918, sample SAMN05720193) | bioreactor metagenome | isolation source: Anaerobic biogas reactor | place: USA:Washington, USA | collected 2015-08-08 ...
GACAGCTTCACCGGGGCTGATACGCCGGCCGAGGACTTCTACGGCTACGAGTGGAAGGAACCAATCGCGCTTTCCAGCCTGCTGCTCTACACCGGACCGGTCTTCCAGGATGGCGGGTGGTTCGAGACCTTGGATGTTCAGTACCAGGGCCAAGACGGGCGTTGGCAGCCAGTGGCCGGATTGGAGTGCCTGCCTCGGTTTGACCTGGAGGCGGCTCGCCAGGGCCGGCGGCAGTACGCGCTGTCTTTTCGCCCGATAACTACAACCGCCATCCGCGTGATCGGCCGGCCGGGTGGATCGGCCTGCTTCACCAGCGTGTACGAGTTGGTCGTACCCCGCTGGCGCTAGCAAAAAGGTGTCAGGAACCTTTTTCGCCTGAACCGCACGTTGGGCCGCGACCAATCAGTGAAGCCGCTGGCGCCGGGAGGGCGGAGGCGAAAAAGGTTCCTGACACCTTTTTGCGGGGGTGGACGGCGGGCGGGGAATGTGGACAATAGGCGGCCCGGCCGGGGTGCGGCCGAGGTTGAGTGAGGGATCCCCCTGACGAGGAGGCTCGTATGGATCGCAAATATCATCGTGTGGTTCGCTGGCTGGCCCTGGCCACGTCCGGGGCGGTTGTATTCCAGGCGGCCAGTTGTGACCTTGTACTGCAGACGGTTCAGACCGGCCTTCTGGCGACGGTGACCGGGATCCTTTACTACTTGGCCCGGAACGTGTGAGGGCGGAGCTGAAGCCGGCCGTGGGGTGCTGTTCCGGGGCGGAGCAGGGCTCCGGCGGACTTGGCGAGGCTTTGGTATGGCAGGGCTGGATGGGGCCTTCTGGTAGCGGCCGACCGCTCCGCCTAGACGGGGCGGGCAGGCTGTGGCGGCTGGCGTCTGAAGAGCTGTCGCTGTCCAGCCGCCGCTGCGAAGCAGCGCTGTCATATGAGGGAGTGGTGCTCGCGGTGTTTTTTTGCCGACGATCGGAGCTTGGTGAATTCACGACTTGGTGAGGTTGTGGTGCGGCGAGGCTCAGTTGTCGCGAAAGCCCGCACGTGCGCCGCAATGTTCCCTTTATGACCCGAATGGTAATGTCGTGCCTCGACCCGCGTGAGTGAGCGCGGCAAGGGTGAGGCACGCCCCAGGAGTGAGAGAGTTCCATGTTCAGAAAAGAGACTGTACTCGAAGACAAGGCCTTCAAGGTCCTTGAGAAGATTCCAACCCGCGTTTTCGCGAGCGACGTGACCGCATCGCATTATGTGGCCGGTCTGATCGCCGAGACGATCCGCCGGCACAACGGGCAGGGCAAGCCGACGGTACTCGGTCTGGCGACCGGCAATACGCCGGTCAACGTCTACCGCGAGCTGATCCGCCTGCACCGTGAGGAAGGGCTGGACTTCAGCCGCGTGGTGACCTTCAATCTTGATGAGTACTGGCCGATGCCACCGGACAGCATCCAGAGCTACTACCGCTGGATGCGGGAGAATTTCTTCGACCACGTGAACGTGCCCGCAGCGAACATCCACATTCCGGACGGCACGTTGCCGCCGAGCGAAGTGGCCTCGTTCTGCGACATTTACGAAGAGCGTATCCGTGCGGCGGGCGGCATCGACATTCAGATTCTGGGCATCGGGCGGACGGGGCATGTGGGGTTCAACGAGCCCGGTTCCTCGCGTGAATCTCGGACCCGGTTGATCAGTCTGGACAGGGTGACTCGCATGGACGCGGCGGCGGACTTCTTCGGCGAGGAGAACGTGCCCCGCCAGGCGATCACCATGGGCGTGGGCACGATTTTGGCGGCCAAGCGGATTCTGCTTCTGGCGTTTGGCGAGCAGAAAGCGCCGATCATTCGCAAGGCGGTCGAGGGCCCGATCACCGACGAAGTGGCGGCCAGCTTCCTGCAGGAGCACGACAACGCGGAGGTGATCTGCGGCCCGGCCTCGTCGGCGAATCTGACGCGACTGGCCACGCCTTGGCTGCTCGGCGAGATTGAGTGGACCCCCGGCTACGAGCGGCGGGCGGTGATCTGGCTGAGCCTTACCGCGGGCAAGAGCATTCTTCGGTTGGATCAGGATGACTACGATCATCACCACTTGGCCTCATTGGTCCGTCAGGCGGGCCCCGTAGACGACCTCAACATCCGCGTCGGCCGCAGCCTGTGGGATACCCTCCTGCGTCAGGGCATGGCCCCGACCGGCAAACGCATGATCTGTTTCAGCCCGCACCCCGACGACGATGTGATCAGCATGGGGGCGACGCTGACCGAAATGACCAAGTGCGGCAACGAAGTGCACGTAGCCTACATGACCAGTGGTAACATTGCCGTCTTTGATGACTACGCTCGCCAGATGCTGAACTTCTGGTCGGATCTTAACCACATTTTCGAGTTTGACTCGAACCGGACGCTGAGCTTCGTCCGCAAGGTCAAGGACTTTTTCGCGGCCAAGACGCCTGGGGCGGTGGACATTCGCGAGGTTCAACAGATCAAGGAGTGGATTCGCCGGAACGAGGCTGCCGCAGCCTGCCGCTCGATGCGTATTCCCTTCCGCAACGCCCATTTCCTCGATCTGCCGTTCTACCAGACGGGCGAGGTCAGCAAGCGCCCGATCACCGATGCGGACGTGAAGATTGTGACGGAGCTGTTGCGTAAGGTTCGGCCGCATTGGGTCTTTTTGGCGGGCGAGATGGCGGACCCGCATGGTACGCACCGGCTGTGTGCTGAGGCGGTTCTCCGGGCGCTGCGGGAGCTCGGCCCGGACGAGAAGCCCGAGATCGTCTGGCTTTACCGTGGTGCGTGGCAAGAATGGGATGTGGATATGATCGACATGGCCATTCCGTTCTCCAAGGCCCAGTTGACGAACAAGATCTTCGGCATTTTCAAGCACCAGTCCCAGAAGGACAAGGCTCTGTTCCCTGGCCCGTACGACGACCGCGAGTTCTGGCAGCGAGCCGAGGCCCGCAACCGCGAAACCGCCGCCAAGTACAACGCGCTCGGCTTGCCGGATTACTACGCCATCGAGGCGTTCGTCCGGTGGGAGGGGGAGTGAGGGCGGAAACTTGAGATCTGGGATTTCAGATTTGAGATCTGAGATTTGAGAGCTGGGATCTGAGATCTGGAATCTGAGATTCGGGTTGCCCCTTCACGGGTCGAGCACCGCTACCGGCTTGCCGCTTCGCGGGGAGCGTCGTTGTTGTCCATCGCAACAGTGTCCGGCGCGACAGTATCTGGCATGGCTTTGTCCGGCGCGGCAGTGTCCGGCATAGCAGGATCTGGTGCGGCGATTTCCGGCGTAGCAGCATTCGTCGCGGCAGCATCCGGCGGCATAGCCGAAGACGGGGAAGCCGGCGAAGCGGTTTCTGGCGCTTCGGCTTTGCCGGTCGCGTCGGCATGCCGGTCGCGAGCCAGCAGGCGGTCGACCAGCGATTCGGTCCACGTTTTGCGTGCGGGATCGAAGTGATCCTTGGCGGCGGTCAGGAAGGGTTTCATCCGGTCATTAAGATACGCGGCCACGCCCTCGCTGCTGATGGTGGCGAGGGTGCGGCCGTAGCTATCGAGGATCTGCTCGCCGACGAGGTCGGTCCCGGTCTGCCCGAGTGCGAAGGCGGCTCCGACGCTCTTGCGAGCCCAGCCGGCGACGTCGATGGTGAGAATCCCGCCGAGTGTTTCCAGGGAGATGTTCTCGCGGTTAGCGACCTGCTCCATTTGCGTCCAGATGGTTTCGAGCCGGGGCAGGAGGTTGGTCGCCCGAGCGAACATCTGGCCGTAGGTCGCGGTGAGCTGATTGGCGAGGTTGCCGATCTCCTCGCGTGAGAGTGGGGGGGTATCGATGGCCGTCACGCTCGATTGTGACGCTTCCTGGATGGCGGCCAACAGGTCGGGCAGCCCGGTGACCTGGACGTCGGGCTCGATGACCCCGTTGGCTTTGAGTTGCTCGCCGAGGCGTTTGAGGAAGGCGTTGCTGCCCGCGGCCGCATCGCCGGCGATGGCGAAGACCCACAGCGGCGAGAAGTGCATGGCGAACAGGCCGGCGGTCTCGAGGGCGCTGCCCACGATCTTCTTCTGCACATATTGGGGATCCGCGGGCGGCTGGTTCGCGTTGGCGTCGGCTTGGCGGATCTTGGCCACCTTCTCGATCATGAAGCGCTGCGTGTCGCCGAGAAAGATGCGGTACAGCGTCGTGCCGCGCAGCACCTCCGGGAAAAGCGTCTCGGTGAGCAGCGAGGTGGTCCCGCCCGCCATGGCCGCCAGGGAGCGAACGGTGCGTTCCGGCAAGCTGACCATATAACCCAACTGCTGGCGAAGAGCGTCGACAAATCCGGACATTGTGGTTTCTCCTGGCGATGGTTTTCAGTCATCATCGTACTGTGGCACGCCGGTCGCCACGGTCTGCACGCCGGTCGCCACGGGGGGCGACCGCTACGGGGCAGAAGCACGCGGCCGATGCGTGCGCCTCCGGGGATCAACCGCCCCATTTCTGGGGCGGCTCGGGGCGTGGCCCGCCGGTCGCCGCGGCTCAGCTGAGCTCGCCGAAGTCGGGGGGCGACCGCTACCCTGTAAATCTTCGAGCACGCGGAGCAAGCCTCGGGCGACGGCGGCTTTGGTGCCCGTCAACGAGTCGAACCAGCCGCGGCCAGGGGCGTATAGCTCTACTACGGCACGGTCGGCACCGACGTTCTCCGGGCCGTTCAATACGATCAGGTCACAGTTTTTGCGAGCGCATTTGCGTTCGGCATGGGGACGGGCGTCATGGTCTTCCATGGCGAAGCCCACTAAGATGCGTCCGCCTTTACGAGCTCCCAGTGCGGCGGCGATGTCCTCGGTCGGCTCCAGGGCGATCCGATAAGCGCGGTTCTTCTTCGGCAGTTTCTGGGCGGCGGTCTCGACCGGGCGGTAATCGCAGACCGCGGCGGTCATCACCATGGCGTCCACCTCGCGCAGGGCTCGCCTGCAGGCCTGGGCCATCTCGGCGGCGGTGGTCACGGGGATACACTTGACGCCCCGCGGCACGGGCAGGGCAACGGGCCCGCTGACCAGGGTAACCGTATGGCCTCGCCGCGCGGCCTCCCGAGCGATGGCGTATCCCATCTTCCCGGTCGAGGCGTTGGTGATGAACCGCACCGAGTCGAAGAACTCACGGGTGGGTCCGGCAGTCACAAGCAGACGCATGGGGCGTTGTCTCCAGCACACGACGCAAGCTTCGTCATCTGGCAGAGGCTTGCGTATGTGGTCAGTTGTACGGGTTTTTCGCGAAGAGGCAAGCGGGCAACGTGTTTGTCTCGCCACTCACTTCTCACTTTGCGCTTGGCGTTCTACTCTCCCTGTGTCGTGAACCGCTCGTAGAGTTGGGCGTACTTTCCGTCTTGTTCGAGGAGTTCCCAATGCGTGCCTCGTTCGACGATTCGGCCGGCGTCGATCACCAGGATCAGATCGGCCCGCAGGATGGTGCTGAGCCGGTGGGCGACGATGAAGGTGGTGCGGCCGGCCAGCAGGCGTTCGAGTGATTGCTGGACGATCCGTTCGGTGGCTGAGTCGACGGAGCTGGTGGCCTCGTCGAGCATGAAGATGCGCGGGTCGGCGAGGAAGGCCCGGGTGAAGCAGATGAGCTGCCGCTGGCCGAGGGACATATTGGCGCCGCGTTCACCGACCTGTGTATGAAACCCATCGCGTGAGGCGGCAATGGCGTCGTAGGTACCGAGCCCGCGGGCGGCGGTGAGAACGTCGTCCTCGGTGGCGTCGGGTCTGGCGTACCGGATGTTGTCCATGACTGTTCCGGTGAAGAGGTAGTTGACCTGCAACACAAGGCCCATCTGCCGGTGAAGGGATTCGCCGGTGACGTGGCGAATATCGTGCTCGTCGATCAGGATGCGGCCTTGCTGGGGTTGGTAGAACCGGCCGATGAGGGAGATGATACTGCTCTTGCCGCTGCCGGTGGCCCCGACGAGGGCGATCATCTGGCCGGGCTGCGCCTCGAAGGTGATATCGAAGAGCACGGGGCGACCGGGGGCATAGCCGAAGGTCACGTTCTCGAAGCGGACGTGTCCGCGGATGGGCGGCAGGTGGATCGCGTCGGGCAGGTCGGCCACCTCGGGGGGGGTATCGAGGAGGTTGAAGAGTCGCTCGGCCCCGGCCATGGCCATCATGAGCTGGTTGTAGAAGTTCCCGACGTTGACGATGGGAGCCATGAACCACTCCCAATAGAGGAAAGCGGCTATCACGGATCCGACGCCGATGGTACGGTCGATGCGTCCGGTGGCTACGAGGTAACCGCCGTAGATCAGGATGATGGCCTTGCCGGCAAATCCAATCAGGCCGAGCAGCGGCTGATAGACTCCGTTGAGGCGGGCGGCGTTGACGTTGTTGATCGTGTTGGCCTCTTGGAGGGCGTTGAAAACGCTGAGGTTGCCCGCCTGACGATTGAAGGCCATGACCACCCGTGCCCCGGTGATATTCTCCGCCAGATTGGCCGAGACGCGGGTGAAACCCTCGCGAGCGATCTGGTAACACAGGGCGGCCTTGCGGCGATAGACGCGGTTCAGCACGAAGAGGATAGGCCCGAGCCAGACCACGGCGGCGAACAATCGCGGCTCGGTATAGAGCAGCATGCCGGCCGCGACGACCATCATGAGCGCGTTCTTGGCGACGATGTCGAGGCCCCAGACGTTGATCTCGCGGAGGCTGTTCACGTCGCTGGTGCATCGGCTGATGATGCGGCCGAGCTTGGTGCGATCGTAGAAGCTCATGGAGAGAGCCTGGAGGTGGGCGAAGAGGCGGCGGCGGATGTCGAACTGCACGCGTTCGCCGGCGTCAGTCATGATAAGGATGGTCCCGCGATGCAGGAGGAGGGCGACGCCAAGCACGAGGGCCCACAGTCCGATGAGTAATGCCAGCCGGGCGATCGCCGACGCTTCCGTCGGCATGGGGTCCAACTGCCCGGTGGCGTAGTTCACCGTCCAGTTGACGATGGCAGCCATGAACCGCGGCGACTGCATCTCGAGCAGGATCATGACCAGCCCGAGAACGATGCCCAACGCATATTGCCGGGCGTAGGGTCGCAGGCAGCTGAAGAGTCTGCGAATGAGCCGCCAGTCGATGGGTCGGTATCGTTCCTCGCCGTCGGCGGTGAGGATCTCGGTGAGGCGTGGCGTCGAGCCGAGCAGGCGCTTGCGGAGGGACCGCAGCCATGATGTCCGGTCAGTCCTCGGGGTCATGGATCTGTTCTCCGGCAGAGACAGGGATGGTGCCCAGCCGCATCATGCGGTCCATGTGGCTTGCTCCGTCGTCGGGACCGAGGGCGTCGGCGTGGAGCTGCCCGCTGACGATTTGCCGATAGTGGCCCTCCTGGGCCAGCAGTTCATCGTGCGTGCCCTGCTGGGTGATTTGTCCATTCTCCACAACGATGACCATGTCGGCCCGCTTCACGGTACTGATGCGGTGGGCGATGACGAAGACCGTTCGGTCGGTCATGACCAGTCGCATGGCCTTACGGATGCTGCTTTCGGTCTCCGGATCGACGGCGGCGGTGGCGTCGTCGAGGACGAGGATTCTCGGGTCGGCGTGGATGGCCCGAGCGATGGCCAGCCGTTGGCGTTGCCCACCGGAGAGGTTGTGGCCGCGCTCGCCGAGCATGGTCTGGTATCCCAACGGCAACGCCTCGATGAACTCGTGGGCCTGGGCAAGGCGGGCGGCGGCCTCGATCGTACCCTCATCACTGAGCGGGCGACCGTAGGCGATGTTGGCGGCCACGGTGTCGCTGAACAGAAATGTCTCCTGGAACACGTAGGCAACCTGTGTGCGAAGCGAAGCCAGGGCGGCGTCTCGGATGTCCATGCCGTCGATCAGGATGCGGCCTTGTTGAGGGTCGTAGAACCGGGCGATGAGGCTGACGAGCGTGGTTTTGCCGGCCCCGGTCGGACCGACGATCGCCACGGTGCTGCCGCCCGGCACGTCGAGGTTGAGATCGCGGAGTACCGGGTGAGCCGGGTCGTATCCGAAAGTCACATGCTCGATATGCACATGTCCCTTCCCGGGCGGCAGGGGACGGGCGTCGGGCTTCTCGGGGACCGAGGGCGGGGCCATGAGAATCTCGTAGAGGCGGCGGGCGGAGACGATGGCGTTCTGGTACTGATCGTTGATCACCGCGACCTGTTGGAGGCGCAGCAGGATGGCCCCCATGGCCGACCCGAGCATGAGCACGTCACCGGCGTTGAGCCGGCCTTTGATGATGAGCACGCCGGCCGCCAGAAAAAGCGACAGGTGCGAAAGCGTCGCGATCCCGCGGATGACCGGGGCGAAGTCGGCAAACAGTCGGATGCGGTGCATGACCTTGCCGAAGAAGTCGTCGCAACTGCGGCCATATTTGGCGATCTCCTGCGGCTCGGTGGCGAAGGCCTTGACCACGTGCACGCCGGCGATGTTCTCGGTGATGACCGCGAGATTCTTGTCGCCAGCCTCCATGGCTGCCTTGAGGGCGGGCTGGGCCTTGCGGCTGAACCGCAGGATGTACCACGTCCAGACCGGCAGCGGCACCATGGACAGGGCGGCCACCCACGGCGAACGCGAGAGCAGCAGGGCCATGTACCCGCCGACGATCAGCACGATCTCGAGGGTAATGAGCACGGCCGACTGGATAAACGCCCGCACGTTCTGCAGGTCGCTGAGCGAACGGTTGATGAGTTCGCCGGTGGAGATGGCGTCGTGGAAAGCGAAGCCAGCCCGCTGGAGCTTGTCGTAGACCGCCTCGCGGATGTAGAAGACCATCTCCATGCTGACGCGGCTGTTGGCGACTTCGCGCAGATAGCGAAGCACACCCATGGTGATGGTCAGGGCCGCCAGGACGAACACGGTTCGGCGTAATCCCGAGATCTCGCCCTCGCCGCCATTGAGCCAGGACCAGACCGTCTCGTCGAATCGCGTCTCGCCGATGTGGATGGCCTGGATTGCGTCGACCGCACTGGCCGTCAGCCGGACCGTGACGACCTCGACCCCGGTCCATACGACCAGCAGCAGGCAGGCGAGGACCATGAGCCCTCTGACCGGCCGCAGAAAGCCGAACATCCAGCGCAGAAGCTGTCGGTTGCTGATATCTGAAACGGATTCTTTCACGGGAGCACTGGTCGCCAAGGTGTCTGGATGGACTGCCTTTCTGGGGTCCGCAGCCCATGGATGGGCTCCATCGCGGTCCAACCGGGAGTGCATTGTACCGTTGCCGGCCGGACTTGGCCACCGCCCGCGGTGGGCGGCAACCCGGGGCCGTATCGGGGAATCTTCCTCCCGAGCGAACATGCCCGCGTGGCATGGCGAATGGAGACCGGCACTCTTCAGCACCTTGCGATGCGTCGGGTACAATCACCGCCATGACCGACGCTCCGCGCGAAGACCTGTCGCCTCCGGACGGGGACCGCCCCCGTCGCCGGCCCCGTTATCCCGGCACGCATCCGCGCCGGCTCGAGCAGAAGTACAAGGAGCACAACCCGCGGGCCTACCCGGAGATCGTCGCCGAGGTCCGCGCCCGCGGGGGCACGCCGGCCGGCACGCATGTCCCCGTCCTCCTCGCCGAAATCATGGATATCCTGGCGCCGACCGAAGGCGAATGCGTCGCCGACGGCACGCTCGGATATGGCGGGCACGCGACCGAGTTCCTGCGGCGCATCGGCCCAACGGGCAGGTTGTTCGGCTTCGACTTGGACGCCGTGCAGTTGGAGCGCACGCGTCAGCGGCTGGCCGAGTCGTTCAGCAACTTCACCGTACATCGCAGCAACTTCGCCGGCTTGGCCAAGCCCCTCGCGGCCGCGGGGCTCGACGGATACGACATCATCCTCGCGGACCTCGGCGTGTCGAGCATGCAGGTGGACGATCCCGCCCGCGGGTTCAGCTACAAATACGACGGCCCGCTGGACATGCGTATGGATGATCGCCGGCCACGGACGGCGGCGGAGCTTCTGGCGACCATGCCGGCCGGAGAGCTGGCCCGCGCCCTATGGGAACTGGCCGACGAGAAGGACAACGAGCGCATCGCCCATGCGATCGTCCAGCAGCGGACCCGCCGACCCATCCGCCGCACGTTCGATCTGGTCGAGATCCTCTTCGAGGCCAAAGGAATGACCCGCCGGACATGGCGCGAGCGGGCGAAGGCGGACCAGCACGCCCTGCATCCCGCCGCAAAGACGTTCCAGGCCCTGCGCATTCTGGTCAACGACGAGCTCGGCAGTCTGAAGAACCTGCTGCGGATCGCGCCGTCCTGCCTGCGGTCCGGCGGGCGCATCGGCATCATCAGCTTTCACAGCGGGGAAGACCGGTTGGTTGAAAGGGCGTTTCGCGAGGGGCTCGAGCGGAGCGTCTATGCCGCCGTCAGCGAAGACGCCGTCCGCCCCAGTCGCACCGAGCGGTTCGATAACCCCCGTAGCAGTTCCGCCAAATTCCGCTGGGCCCGCCGAGTTTGACCGCACTTACACGGGCGATGTTCATCGCAGATCGAAGGAGCCGCGGGCTTCAATCCGCACGAATCAGTCAGTCCTGGCTACTCGTAGCGCAGGGCCTCGATCGGATCGAGCCGGGAGGCTTTCCATGCGGGGTAGTATCCGAAGACTACGCCGACGCTGACGGACACGCCGACGGCCGCAACAATCGCCCCAATGGACAGTTCCGTGGGCCAATCCAGCAGCGAGCGCAACAACAGTGAGCTACTCCGACCGATGGCGATACCCAGAGCACCGCCCAGCATGCACAAGACGATGGACTCGACCAGAAACTGGCGAAGGATGTCTCGCCCGCGAGCTCCCACCGCCATCCGCAAGCCGATCTCGCGGGTCCGCTCGGTGACGGACACGAGCATGATGTTCATGATGCCCACACCACCCACCACCAGCGAGATCATGGCCACGAAGAGCAGCAGACGGGTCATCATGTTCGAGGTCGAGGCCATGGTGCGGGTCATCTCGGTCATATCGCGGAGGTTGAAGTCATCCAGCTCGCCCGGGCGGATGCGGTGGCGTTCGCGCAACAGCAGCGTGATCTGCTCCATCGCACGGGGAACCTGTTGTGGCGACTGGGCGGCGACGGTGATCTGGTGGACGCTGACGAAACGCACCAGCGTGGGGTTATTGGCCAGTTGCGTGGGTGAGGGAATCGGATAGAAGTTCACCTGTCCGGGATAGACACTGTCGGGCGTGTTGGTTTGCGAGCTTTGATTGGAGCGAGCGCTCTGATTGGTATCGGTCAGCGATGTACCGGAAATGCGCCGTTGCACCGAGGTCCAGGGGGCCAGGAAGATATCGTCCTGATCGAGGCCCATCATGTTGGCCCCCTTGCCGCGCAGAACGCCAACCACCTTGAAGCTGACGTTGCGCACACGCACCTCCTGCCCGATCGGTGAGATACCGTCGAATAGCTCGCGCACCAACGTCTGGCCAAGCAGGCAGACCTTGCTGGCATTGCGGACGTCCTGCTCCGTGAAGGGCTCGCCCTCCGCGAGCGGCTGCCAGTTCTGAGCGTCCAGATAAGCGGGCGCTATCCCGTAGATGTAGAGCGGCACCCAGTTGCGATTGCCGTAGACGATCTGGGCACGAGCCCGAACAACCGGGGCGGCAATGCGCACCGCCGGACACTCGCGGACAATGGCCTCGGCATCCTCGGGGGTCAGGGTATTCGCGCTGCCGCCGCCAAAGGTCACCCCACCGCTGGCCGCGGCACCCGGACGCACGACGATATTGTCGGCCCCCATGTTGGCGATGGTGCGCTCGATGGCACGAGCGGACCCGTTCCCGATCTCCATCATCGCGATCACCGCGGACACGCCGATGATGATGCCCAACGTGGTCAGCGCCGAACGCATGATGTTGCGCCGAAGGGCGTGTAAGGCGGTCCGCAGCGTGCGTGAATGAAATCGAGCGGTGAACCGGCTCATGAGCTGCCCTCCCTGCCGGACACGGCAGTCGCGGGAGAACCCGCGGCTGGCTCGTCCCCTCGGGCGGTGAAGGTCCCATCCGCGATCAATCCGTCGCGAATGTGGATGGCTCGCTGGGCGTGCTCGGCCACGGCGGCGTCATGGGTCACGAGGATGATGGTGATACCCTCTTGCTGGTTGAGCCGCTGGAACATACCCAGGATCTCCTCGCTGGTGCGCGAGTCGAGGTTCCCCGTGGGCTCGTCAGCAAAGAGGATCAACGGGCGGTTGATAAGTGAGCGGGCGATGGCCACACGCTGCTGCTGCCCCCCGGACAACTGGGCCGGCTCGTGGTCCATGCGTTCGGCCAGGCCTACAAGCTCGAGCAGGGCCGCCGCCCGCTCGCGACCCTCGTGATTCGATACGCCGACCGGGTCGTAAAGCAACGGCATCAACACGTTATCGAGCGCGCTCGTGCGAGGCAGCAGGTTGAAGTTCTGGAACACGAACCCGATCTTGCGGTTGCGCAGCAAAGCCCGCTCGTCGGCGGATAACCGCGAAATCTCCTGGCCATCCAGCCAATACCGCCCGTCCGTCGGCCGGTCCAAACAGCCAAGAATGTTCATCAACGTCGTTTTCCCCGAGCCGGATGTGCCCATGAGCGCGACCAACTCACCCTGCTTTACTGAGAGGGTGATACCCTTGAGCACAGCGAGATCCACTTCGCCGAGGCGGTAGGTTTTGGTGATGTTCTCCAGCCTGATCATCATGTCCCCTGACGGCTGCCGCGGAAGTAGCCCGGCGTGAACGGGCTTCGTGTCTGGTTGCCGTTGTTCTGCTCGAACTCGCCGACAATCACTTCGAGCCCTTCCTTGAGCAGATCGCCGCGGACCTCGGTCATGACCCCGTCGTTCACACCGACTTCGACCGCGATCGGCCGAACCCGTCCCCCATCCGCCACCCACAGCGAACCACGACCCGCGCCGCCGGCCGGCCGGCCTGAACCGCCACCCGGACCGCGACCGCCAGGACCGCCACCCTGTGGCCGGCCGCCCGACGAGCGAGCCTGATCCGCGGCCGGCGCGGACGCCTGCGCATCCGGGGCGATCCGCTCCGGCGCCGGCGTCCATCGCAAAGCCGAGTTCGGCACCATCAACACGTTGTCGCGACGAGAAACCTCGAACCGCACATTGGCGGTCAGATAAGGCAACAACTTGGCGTCGGGGTTGTCCGTGTCGACCTCGACCGTATAAGTCACCACGTTCTGCGTCATGCTCGCGTTCAGGCGGATCTTGGCAACCTGACCCTGGAAAACATGACCAGCAAAAGCGTCCGTGGTGAAACTCGTCGCTTGGCCGGGATGAATACTGCCAATATCCGCCTCGTTGACCGCGACCCAGACCTGCATCCGCCGCAGATCCTTGGCGATCAGGAATAGACTGGGTGCGTTCAGGCTGGCGACAACGGTCTGCCCGATGTTCACCCGGCGATCGATGATCACGCCCTTGACCGGCGAACGAATCGTGCAGTATCCGAGATTGGTCTGAGCACGCCTCAACACCGCCTCCGCCTGGTCGACGCTGGTACGGGTCTGGGCAATCGTCGCTTCCCCGACGGCGACCGTGGCCTTGGCGATCGCGTAGGCGGCCTCGTAGGCCTCGTAATCCGCGGTCGACAACGCCCGCGAAGGACCCAGTTCCTGAGCCCGCTTCCAGTTCTGCTCGGCTTGCAGGAGGCGAGCCTGCATTTGCCCCAGATCCGCTTCCGCACGCTGCACGTTGGATTTGGCTTGAGCCACCTCCGCCTCGGCCCGCTCGACGTCGGCGGCGTAAAGCGAGTTGTCGATCCTCGCCAATACAGTCCCTTGCTCAACCTCCGAGCCATAATCTATCGTCTTGCTCTCGTCTTTCGGATCCGGGCCCAGCGATTCGATCCGGCCGGCGACCTGGGCGCCCACGTCGATGACCTCCACCGGCACGACCGTGCCCGTCGCGCTGATGCTGCTCAGCAGATCTCCTCGCTGCACCGCCACCGTGCGGAACACCGAGGTCGGCGCGGAAGCCCGCTGCCAATACGAAAAACCGACGGCCCCCCCGGCGAAGACCAAAACCATGAATAGAAGCAGTTTCTTCATTTTGAGATTCTCCGGCCGTTCGATGGCCGACCCGCCTGGTGGTCTCGCTCGCCGTGCTCACCGTGATGCGACACAAACACCCCGTGGAGCATCCCCATGGCCAGACCAATCTGGCCTAGTTGCCGCGGAGTGAGCGTCTTCAGCGTACAAGCCATCGCCGCCTCAGTAGCCGCCAGGGCCTTGCGATATGCATCCCGCCCCTGTCGGGTCAGTGAAAGCGAGATACGTCGCCGATCACCCGCGTGAGCCCGGCGATCCATGAGCCCCCGATCGACCAGCAACTGCACCATCCGCGAGGCCGCCGACAACGACAACCCGATGTGCTCCGCCAACGCGGAGAGCGACGCGTCGGCGTGGCCGCTCAAGAAGATCAAGCTACGAAACTGTGGCACGGTCAACTCAGCGCAGCGATGGTGGCGCATCTGGCGTCGCATGAAACGCATGATCACCGGCACGACGGCCAGGAGCTTGCGAGCACAGTCGTCCGCAGGGACACCCCGGAATGTTGCTTTTCTCAACTGTTGCACACGTTAATCATATGAGGCACTTTCGTGCCGGTCAATCGACCGCGGATACGCGGGATGAGGCTCACGGGCGAGTCAACCGGGGGTTGTCACCCCCGGCTCATTCCCGCCAGCGGTGTTTGAGTCGGCGGTCGAGTTCATCGAGATCGATGTGCGGAGTGGGGCGGCGGGGGATGGACGCGGCGGGACAGGTGCGCAACTCGAGCAACGAATGAATCTCGCTGGGTAGGAACCGCGTCAACTGAGCGTAGCTGTGGGCGTCGCTGAGGTAGACCCGCCGATGATAGTAACGAAGAGGAAAATAGATGTATAGCATATCACGGGCCCGGGTCATGGCCACGTAGAAGAGCCGCCGCTCCTCGTCGACGCCCGCCTCGTTCTCGGTAGCCATGTCCGAGGGAATCATTCCGTCGGCGGCGTGAATGATGTGCACCACGTCCCATTCGCAACCCTTGGCCGAGTGGATCGTACTCAGGATAAGGTAGTCCTCGTCGATGAGCGGAGGGCCGGCCAGATCGGCGGTCGAGGCGGGTGGATCGAGCGTGAGATCGGCGATGAAGCGGTTGCGCGAGCGGTAGCGGGCGGCGATCTGTTCGAGTTGCTCGATGTCACGCAAACGGATGACCCAGTTGTCGTAACGGGCCTGCACGATCGGCTCGTAGAACTGTCGAAGCTTCTCGATCTGGGCGGCGACCGATGTGCCGCGCGTCGTCGGCCGAGTGAGGTCGTCGTCCTCCTCGGCCGGCGCGGTCGGCATGCCCACACATTGCAGCAAAGTGGTCCGCAATTGCCCGAACATCTCGCGGGCCGCGGGCGGCACCTTGAGCGACTCCTCGGCCAGGCATCGCCAGGGAGACCGCGCGGAGCCGTCAGCAACCGCTCCCGCCGGCGAGCTTTGCCCCGGTGCACGATGCACGCCCAGGGCTTCCATGATCCGCCGGGCACTCTTCGGGCCAATGCCCTCGATCAGCAGCAGCACCCGAAACCAACTCAACTCGTCGTACGGATTCTCCAGGATACGCAACAGGGCGAGCAGATCCTTGACGTGGGCCGCCTCGACGAACTTCAGTCCGCCGTACTTGTGGAACGGGATTTTGCACCGGGTGAGCTCAACCTCCAATTGATCGCTGTGATGGCCGGCCCGGAAAAGCACCGCCTGCTTGCGCAGCAGGGTGCCCATCTCCAAGTGGGCGAGGATGCGTTCGCAGACCAGG
>ERZ764778.2566-NODE-2566-length-15722-cov-4.433331_pt1 | contig 15722 bp, 12 predicted proteins | sample MGYA00374951_ERZ764778 | MGnify/ENA primary metagenome ERZ764778 (study PRJEB28918, sample SAMN05720193) | bioreactor metagenome | isolation source: Anaerobic biogas reactor | place: USA:Washington, USA | collected 2015-08-08 ...
CCCTATCGTATCCGCCATGACCAACCCCTTTGATGACCGCGCCCGCTCCTGGGACGACCACCCCGGCCGCCGGCGCATGGCCGACGGCATCTTGGACGCCCTCTGCCGCCGCATCCCTCTGCAGCCCGACTGGAACGTCCTCGACTACGGCGCGGGCACCGGCCTGCTGACCCTCGCCCTGGCCCCGCGGATCCGGCATGCCACGGCCGTGGATTCCTCGCCCGGCATGCTGGCCGTTCTTGCCGAAAAAGCCCGTTCCGCCGGCGTCGCCAACATCGAAATCCGCCCGGGGGATTTTCAGACCGATCCCCCGCCGCCCGGCCCCTTCCATCTGGTGGTGTCGGCCATGACCCTCCACCACGTCCGCGATGTCGAAGCCGTGCTGAACACCTTCTTCCGCCTTCTCGCGCCCGCCGGCCGGCTGGCCGTCGCGGACCTGGAAGAAGAAGACGGCACGTTCCATTCCACCCCCCACAACGTCCATCATCTCGGCTTCAACCGTTGCATCCTCGCCCGGCAAATCGCCGAGGCCGGATTCGAAGCCGTCGAGTTCACGGCCGCCGCGGAAAGCGAGAAAAACGGCCGCCGCTACCCCCTCTTTCTGGCCACCGCCCGCCGACCCGCTTGACTCAGATCCCCGGGGCCCGGTGTGCCGGGTGAATCAGCCCCAATCAGCCTGCCCCCTCTGCTTTCTGCCTCCGCCCTTGAACATTGGATATTGGGTATTGGATATTCCGTCCCCCCGTCCCCCTCTCCCTGTCCCTTATATCTGGCGTTTCGCCTCCAGCCGTCCCAGCACTTCGTCGGGTACATTCAGTCCCCCGAATCCCACTCCCAGCCGGATGCCGGGCGACACCTCTCCATGAAAATCCGACCCGCCCGTCGGCACCAGCCCCGCCCGGTCCGCCATCGCCAGATAGTCTTTCGTCAGATCCGCCGAATGCTCGGAATAATAGCACTCCACGCCCGCCAGCCCCGCCCCGGCCAACTGGTGAAACAAGGCTTCCATCGCCTTCTTGTCAATGCGCAGCGTGAACGGATGCGCCAGCACGGCCACACCGCCCGCCTGCCGGATCAGCGCCACCGCGGCGTCCGCCGTCAGGCGCGGACGGTCCGCATACCCGGGCTTGCCGTCGCCCAGCCAGCGGTCGAACACCTCGTTCTTGTCTTTCGCGTACCCCTTCTGAAGCATCACCTGCGCGAAATGCGGACGCCCCACCACGTCTTCGCCCGCGAACGACTGCACGTCGGTCCAGGTCATCGCAAATCCCAGCCCGTTGAGCTTCTCCAGCATCTCGCGGTTGCGCATCTCGCGCCCGTTGCGGATCCATTCCAGCTGCCGCACCAGTTCCGGATTCTCTACATCCATCCAATACCCCAGCATGTGCATCACGCCATGCGCGCAATCCACGCTGAGTTCCGTGCCCGGCACCAGCCGGATCGGCCGGCTCTCGCCCGCCGCCAGAAACCGCGGCAGCCCCGCCATCGTGTCGTGGTCTGTCAGCGCCAGCGCCGCCAGCCCCGCCTCGACCCCCGCCTCCACCAGTTGCTCGGGAGTCAACGATCCGTCTGAAAACGTCGAATGGCTGTGCAGATCAACCATGATTATCAGGGGTCTCAGGGTTCAGAGGTCAGGTTCATCGGGTCAGGTCGGGATACAGCGTACCACAGGTTGTCCCGTCCTGCCGAAGAGGCGAAAAAAAGATCAGGGTTCATTGGCCGGATGCTGCATCCTGACCGCTGAACCCTGACCTCGTCGTCCGGGGAGCGCCGGAGGCTATTCCTTGCCGGCTCCCGGCGACCACTCCTCGGGCTTCTCGTCGGAGCTGCTCAGGGCCGCGTCGAACGCGCCGGCCAGATCCACCAGATCCTCGCCCGGCCGCAGGCCTTCGAGCATGCTGTCGTCCACCTGGAACTCGTCCTCCGCCAGCTTGGCCGCCTTGATGCTCAGGCCGATGCGGCGGTCGATCGGATCAATCTTGATGACCCGCGCCTCGACCTCCTGGCCCGGCTGTAGCACGTCGCGGATCTTCGCCACGTGATCGTCGCTGATCTGGCTGATGTGCACCAGGCCGTCCACGCCCTCTTCCAGCTCCACGAACGCGCCGAAGCTGGCCAGCTTGCTGACCTTGCCCTTGATAAGCTGCCCGATGCGGTAGCGGTTCGAAATGCCCGCCCACGGATCCTCCTGCGCCTGCTTCAGGCCCAGGCTGATCCGCTGGTTCTCCGGCGACACCTCCAGCACGATGGCCTCGACTTCGTCGCCCTTCTTGAGCACTTCGCTCGGATGATTGATCTTCCGCGCCCAGCTCATGTCGGACACGTGGATCATGCCGTCCACGCCCTCTTCCAGCTCGACAAACGCGCCGTAGTTGGTGAAGTTGCGGACCTTGCCCTTCTGGCGGCTGCCCAGCGGGTATTTCGCCGCCACGTCGTCCCACGGATTCGCTTCCGTCTGCCGGATGCCCAGCGAGATCTTCTGCTCGTCCTTGTTCACGTTCAGCACCACGGCCTCGACCACGTCGCCCACGTTCAGCACGTCCGATGCCCGCGCCACGCGCTTCGTCCACGAAATCTCGCTGACGTGCACCAGGCCTTCGACGCCTTCCTCCAGCTGGACAAACGCGCCGTAGGGCACCAGGTTGACCACCTTGCCCTGGATCCGCGTGCCCTTGGGATACTTCATCTCGATCTCGTCCCACGGGTTCTGCTGCTTCTGCTTCAGGCCGAGCGAAATCCGCTCCTTCTCCTGGTTGACGTCCAGCACCACCACCTCGAGCTCCTGCCCCACCTGCACCACCTCGCTCGGGTGGTTGATGCGGCCCCAGCTCATGTCCGTGATGTGCAGCAGCCCGTCCATGCCGTTGAGGTCTACGAACGCCCCGAAGTCGGTGATGTTCTTCACCATGCCCCGGCGCGTCTGGCCCGGCTGGATCTCCGCCAGCAGGTGCTTCTTCTGCTCCTGCCGCTGCGCCTCGATCAGGTCGCGGCGCGACAGCACGATGTTCCGGCGCTCCTTGTTGATCTTCAGCACCCGGCACTCGATCTCCTTGCCGAGATAGTCGTCCAGGTTCCGTACCGGAATCACGTCAATCTGCGAGCCCGGCAGGAAGGCGTCCACGCCCACATCCACCAGCAACCCGCCCTTGACCTTGCCCTTCACCGTGCCCGTCACCGTCGCGCCTTCTTCGCACGTCGCCAGCACGTTGTCCCAGTTGCGCTGCTGCTCGGCCCGGGTCTTGCTCAGCACCACCATGCCGTGCTCGTCTTCCAGACGCTCCAGCAGCACGTCAATCTCGTCGCCCACCTGCACCTCGCTCAGGTCCGCGAACTCCGCGGCCGGCAGCAGGCCTTCCGACTTGTATCCAATGTTGATCAGGACTTCCTGCGGCCGCACTTCGACCACTTGTCCTTTTACAATTGCACCTTCGGTGAAGGTCTTCAGGGTTTCTTCGTACATCGCCATCATCTTGGCGCGCTCGGCGTCCATTTCGACGGCAGGTTTCTTTTTCTTAGCCATTTGACTCGGGGGGAGGTTGACGGCTCCGGGTTTTCTTTTTCCAGGCCCGCGGCTGAAAACCCACAGAAGGGCCGGCGGACAGGTTCCATCCGGAATTGCTCCGGAATTCGGGAAGGGGCGCATTCCATCACACCCCCCTCTCCCGCACAAGCCTTATTTTCAGGCTTTTGTTCACCACGCCGCGCGCGTAGGATGCCTCACCCCATGCCGAACCGTCTCTTTTGGATCTGCCTGATGGCGGCCGCGACCGGCCTCGCCGGCGTTCCGGCCCGCACCGTGCCGCTGACCATCGCCACGGCCAATTTGTCCGACAACCGCTCCCAGGCCTATGAAGACCCCGCCATCCGCATCCTCCAAGCCCTCCAACCCGATATCCTGGCCATCCAGGAGTTCAATTACAAATCCGGCACCTCCCAGGATCTCGCCCGGCTCCTCTTCGGCCCCGGCGCCCACTTTGCCCGCGAAAAAGGCGGCGCCCGCCTGCCCAACGGCATCATCTCCCGCTACCCCATCCTCGCCCACGGCCAATGGGAGGATCCCTTCATCCAGAACCGCAGCCTGGTCTGGGCCACCATCGCCATCCCCGGCCCCCGGCCGATCCACGTCATCAGCGTCCATCTGGTCCAGCGCAACGCCTCCCGCCGCACCCCCCAGGCCCGGCACCTGCTCCGCCTCATCCGCGACCGCTTCCCCCCCGACGATTATGTTGTCCTCTGCGGCGATTTCAACGCCACCAGCCGCGCCGCCGAAGCGCTTGCCGTGCTCACCGCCTGGTTCGACGACTCCGCCCAACCCGCCGACCAGGACGGCAACCCCCACACCAACGCCCCCCGCACCCGGCCCTATGACTTTGTCCTGCCCAATCCCGCCCTCGCCCGCCATCATGTCCCGACCGTTCTCGACGGCGTCGTCTTCCCCGACGGCCTGGTCTTCGACACCAGCCTCTGGAATCCCCCCCCGCCTCCCGCCCAATGGGAGGATACCGCCGCGGACATGCAGCATCTCCCCGTCATGAAAACCTTCCAGATCCCCCTGCCCTGAGCCCGGCCAACGCCCCCTCTGCCCTCCGTCCTCTGTCCTCCTGTTTTCCTAGGTTTCCTGTTTTCCTGCTTCGTCCCCACCTCCCCCTGTCCCCTGACCTCTCCCCCCATTCGTGTCATTCGCTCGATTCGTAGTTCTCTCATCTCTCTTCCCCCTTTGCGGTTGCCCCCGCCGGCTCCGGGGGGCTAGAATGCCGGACGTAGAACCCCTTGCGGAGGAAATCCAGATGACCGATCCAAACCCCAACCCGACCCCGCCGGCCGACGCCGGAACACCCGCCGCCCCCGACCCGACCGACTCCCAGGGAGCCCTGTCCGTGCCCCCCCCGGTGCCCCAGCGGCAGCCGGGTTTCCTCCGCCGCCTGTTCATGTCGCGCAAGAAGCAGCAGGCGCTCGCCGTCCAGAACGGCTACCTCGAAATGGTGGACCTCATCCGCGCCATCCGCAGCCATCTGGACCGGCAGGAAACCGTCCAGACCCGCGTGCTCTCCATGCTGGAAAAAGTGCCCGACACCATGGAGCGCCAGCATGAAGTCATGTCGCTGTTCAAACAGCAGCTCGAAAACAACATGGAAAACGACCGGCGGCTCACCGACAGCATGGGACGCCTCAGCGGCACCCTCGACGCCATGAACGAATCCCAGAAGGCCTCGTCGCGAACCATCACCGACCTGATCGGCCGCTCGCGCGAAACCGAACAGCTTCTGCGCGAAGTCATGCGCCGGGCCGAACGCCGCATGACCTTCCTGATCGTCTTCTTCCTCCTGCTGGTGATCGGCGGCGGCTTCTACGTGATCCACCGGCAAAACCGACCCGCCTCGACCGTGGCCGAAACCGTGGCCGATCCGGCGGCAACCGAAACCCCGGCCGAACCCGCCGCCTTGCCCGCCCCCGAGCCCCCGGCGGCGGAAGCCGATCAGGCGGAAAACGGCAAGGCAACAGATCCAGCCCGCGATTGGGCCCCGGCCTCCAAGGAGAAGAAATCCTCTTCCGCCGCGACGCCGATGCCCCGGGAGAAAACAACGGAACCGAAGGCCATCCTGCCTGCCGACGGGAAATCAAAGTCCGCGCCGCCAGCAGCGACGAAACCCCGTAAAAAAGACAAGGCCCGGGACAAAGCGAAACCCCGCCCGGCAGCCAAACCCCGTGACCCCAAACCGACCAACACCGATTCCGTCCAGCCTCCGGCCACTCCCGCCGGGACGGTCGAACCGGCAACGCCGTCAGATGCTTCTGCGCCTCTCCCCCTCGCGCCCGAAGCCGCCGATCTGACGCTCGCTCCTCTGCAAAACGCGCTCGATTCCTCCGGCGCTGAACCGGCCCCCGAAACGCCGGTTTCCCTTCCATGATTCCACCGGATGCCCCGGAACGGCTGGATGCCTTTTTCTATGAGGCGTTCGCCGAAGAAGCCGAACGCCTGCACCATCATGCCGCCGGCGCCGGATTGCGCATCGGCACCACCGCCCATACCATCCAGGAATCCGGGCACTCTGCCCCTCCCTCCCCCGTCATCAGCATCCGCACCCAGTCCGTCCCTCCCGCGGCATGGGCGGGCCACCTGAAGGGGCTGCTGAGCCGCTCCACCGGCTATGACCACCTGCTGACCTGCCGCGCCGCCATGGACGGAAATGGTCCGCCTCTGGGCTATCTGCCGCTGTACTGCGCACGGGCCGTCGCCGAACAGGCCCTGCTGCTCTGGACCGCCCTGCTCCGGCGCCTGCCCCGCCAGCTCACCCAGTTCGAACGGTTTCACCGCGACCATCTGACCGGACGGGAGAACGCCGGACAAACCCTGGCCATCTGGGGCGTGGGCCACATCGGCCATGAAATCTGGCGCATCGCCACCGCCCTCGGATTGAACGCCATCGGCGTGGATCCCGTCCGCCGTCATGCCGAGGTCACCTATGTGTCCCCCGAAGAGGCGCTGGAACAGGCCGACATCCTCGTCTGCGCCATGAACCTGACGCCGCGAAACCGGGGCTATTTCAGCGCCGAACGCCTGGCGCAAGCCCGCCGAAAGCCCCTTCTGGTCAATATCGCCCGCGGCGAGTTCACCCCCGCCGCCGCGCTGGAAACCGCCCTGGACCAGGGATGGCTCTCCGGCGTCGCACTGGATGTCTATAACGAGGAAACCCGTCTGGCCGCCGCCTTGCGCGCCGGGCAGTCCGATGCGCTTACCCCGGACAACCAGGCCCTGCTTCGCCTGCGACAACACGCCAACGTCCTGCTGACCCCCCACAACGCCTTCAACACCGCCGAAGCCGTCGAACGCAAATCCGAGCAGTCCATCCGCACCCTGCTTCACTTCCGCCAAACCGGTGCGTTTCTCTGGCCGGTGCCGGAAGAATAGCCCCCGGGGACTCAGTCCCGGAATCCCCGCCAGCGGCGGGCCGCGGCCGCAGGCCTGGCGCACCAACCCGGCAGGCATTCCGCAAGGATTTCCGGCAGCAGCCCCGACCGGTCCAGTGCCTTCAACGGAACCCATTCAAAGGCCAGATGCGCCTCGGCCGAGGCCGGGTTCGCGGCCGGAGAAAGGGCCGGGCAACTGACTTCGAATATCAGCGATATTTCGCTGGTCCGGCCATTCCGGGCATCATAGATCTGTTCGACCACGCCGAGAAAGCGACCCGCCCGGCAAGGCACCCCAAGCTCCTCCCGCCACTCGCGCGCCAGGGCATGGCGGGAATCCTCGCCCCAGTCCACGTGACCGCCCGGCAAATAGACATTGCCATGTTTCCGGTTCCGGCACAGCAAAATCCGACCCCGCCCGACGCACGCGCCGCGCGCCAGGATTTCGATGGTCTTCCCCGTCGGTTTCTTTTTCACGGCCCGTTCAATCCCCGATGAGCTTGATCAGCACGCGCTTGCGGCGCATCCCGTCAAACTCGCCGTAGAATATCTGCTCCCAGGGTCCCAGGTCCAGCGCTCCGCCCGTGACTGCCACGACCACCTCGCGTCCCATCACGGTGCGCTTCAGGTGGGCGTCGCCGTTATCCTCCCCGGTGCGGTTGTGGTCATACTGCGAATGCGGTTTTTCAGGAGCCAAATTCTCCAGCCAGCGCTCGAAATCCCGGTGCAAACCGCCCTCGTTGTCATTGATGAACACACTGGCCGTAATGTGCATGGCATTCACCAAACACAGCCCTTCGCGAATCCCGCTGACGCTCACCGCCTCTTCCACCTCCGGCGTCAGATTCACGAATCCGCGCCGGGACGGAATAGTCATCCACAGTTCTTTTCGAAAGCTCTTCATGCGCTTACTCTGCAAACTCCCCGCGGAATGCACAATCTCCTTTTCTCCACGGAGCCTTGACCCCTGATTATGGAAGTTATAACTTCCATACTATGGTTGTTATAACATCCATAATTCCCGAAAGGACGGAAAATGAAAAATCTGAATCCCACGTTGTGGCGGACTTGCCGGATGCTGACAGGAACCAATCGTGTCCGCTTGCTGCGGGAATTGCATGATCGTCCGGGACAATCGGTCAGTCAGCTGGCGGCCGCAGTCGGCATCGGCCCGTCGGATGCCAGCCAGGAGCTGCGGCGAATCCAGTCCCGGGGGCTGCTGAAATCCGAACGGACGCAAGGGCGGGTGTTTTATCGCCTGGAAGCAGACCCGCAAGTCGCCTCGGCGGGCCCGTTGCTGAAGGCGTTGAGAGCCGCCCTGGCCTCCCTGCCCCCGAAACAGGATGCGGATATCGCGCAGATTGCGGCCGGTCTGGCCTGGTCCCGCCGCGTAGCCATGGCCCATGCCCTGTTGGGCGGACCCAAGACCTCAACGGAACTGAGTGTGGAACTGCGCCTGTCTTCCTTCGCGGTGTACAGCCATCTCCGGCTGCTGCGGCAGGCCGGTTGGATTCAGCAGAAAAACGGCCGGATGCATCTGGTCCCGCCGGACCATCCCCTGGGCCGGGTGCTGGCGCAACTGCTGCGAACCGCCTAGATTTCCACGCCCAGTTCGTACAGCACGGCGGAAACCAGGTAGAACGAGCCGGCAGCCACCACCATGCCGCCGCGATCCGCCGCCCATTTCCGGGCGTTTTTCACGGCTTCAGAAATCGAGCTTTCCGCGGCCGGAAGCCGGGCCGACCGGGCCGCCGCCAGCAGCTTGTCCATGGGCATGCTGCGTTCGCTGTCCAGCGGCACCAGCAGACCCGCATCCACCACCGGTTTCAGCAGGCGGAAAAATCCGGTGGCATCCTTGTCGGCCAGCATGCCGCAGATCAGGGCCACGGGCCGGTTGCCGCGGAATTTCTTCAGAAAAGCCGCCAGCGCCCGGGCGGCATCGGGGTTGTGGGCGACATCCACGACAAACAGCGGGTCGCGCAGCACTACCTGGCAGCGGCCGGGCCACCGGGTTTTCTCCAGCCCCGTCCGGATCGCTTCCGGGGGGACCGGCAGCCCCAGTGACGTTCGCATCCATTCCAGCGCCGCGATGGCGATGGCGCCATTCCGGACCTGGAAATCCCCCAGCAGCGGCAGACGCAGCGGCGGCCAGACCCCGTCCGGGGTCTCGACGGACAGCGTCTGGCTGGCCAGGTCCTGGGCCGTCCGCCGGACCGCCACATGGTCTTCGGCGTGAATCAGGGGAGCCTGGGCTTCCCGGGCCCTGGCTTCCATAACCCGCAGGACCACCGGCGACTGCGGGCCGGTAATGACCGGTCGCCCCGGCTTGATGATGCCGGCCTTTTCCCCGGCGATTTTCTCCAGCGTATCGCCCAGAAAGGACGCATGCTCCATGCCGATATGGGTCAACACCGCCAGAAACGGATCCACCACGTTGGTGCTGTCGAGGCGGCCGCCCATTCCGGTTTCCAGCACCGCCACCTGAACGTTCTGCTCCAGGAACCACTTGAATGCCACTGCCGTGGTCAGTTCGAAAAATGTGCCTGGACGCCCGCCCGGCAAGGCGGACTGCTGTTCGTCCGCGCGCTCGGCTTCGTCCAGCAGACGCAGCAGATCCGCATCCGGAATGGGTTCGCCGCCCACGCGGATCCGCTCGCAGAAGCGGATGATATGGGGACTGGTGTAGAGGGCGGTGCGGAGTCCGGCTTCGCGCAGGGCCGATTCCATCATGGCGGAAACGGACCCCTTGCCATTGGTGCCGGCCACATGAACACAGGGCAGGGCCAGCGGATCCACGTCCATGGCCCGCAGCAGGGCCAGGGTGGTGTCCAGGCCGAGCTTGACCTCTTTTCCGCCTGTCCGGCTGTACAGATAGGTCAGCTTGGCATCCAGAATGGGGGCATGCCGACTCATGGAATGATCCGCTTCGTGGGTTGCCGCACCGCCGACTCCGCACTCAAAGCGGTACGGCGGGCGGCTCGGAGGGAACCAAAGGCCCGCAGAACAGATCCAGCAGCCCGGCCAGATGCTCCTTGAGCCCGCCCCGGGAGACGATCTGATCCAGCAGCCCGTGTTCCAGCAGAAAATCCGGCCGCTGGAAGCCGGGCGGCAGATCCTGCTGGATGGTTTCCTTGATGACTCGGGCGCCGGCAAAGCCGATCAGCGCGCCGGGCTCCGCCAGGATCACGTCGCCCAGCGTGGCGAAGCTGGCCATGACACCGGCCGTGGTGGGATGGGTCAAAACGGGGATGTACGGCAGGCCGGCATCGGCATGGCGGGCCAGTGCGCCGCTGGTCTTGGCCATCTGCATCAGGCTCATCATGCCTTCATACATGCGGGCTCCGCCCGACGCGCACACCAGGATCACCGGCAGGTTTTCCGCCGTGCCCCGCTCAATCAGGCGGGTGATCTTCTCGCCGACCACCGACCCCATGCTGGCTCCCAGAAACTCGAAATCCATGACACCCAGCGCAATGGCCCGGCTGTTCAGCCGGGCGCGCCCGCAGGTGACGGCATCCACTTCGCCGGTCTTGCGGCGGTTGGCTTCCAGCTTCTCCTGATAGGACGCCTCCCCCACAAACCCGAGGAAATCGATGCTGTACAGGTCCTTGTCCCACTCCACAAACGATCCGGGATCCGCCAGCATGGCCAGGCGTTCGGCCCGGCTCATGGGGAAATGATGATCGCACAGCGGGCAGACGCGCAACGCCTTTTCCTGCTCTTCGCGGAAAATCATCTCATTGCAGCCCGGACATTTGATCCACAGGCCGTCAGGCATGTCCCGCTTGCGGGCCTTTTTCAATATCGGCTTCTTTTTGCCAAACAGCGTCATTTGTTCACTTCCAGACTCATTATTGCCGGCGCGCGGCGTTTTCAGCCCCGCGCCACGGTCAGCACCATGACGGCGGCCGCACCGGCGGCTCGCAACATACGGGCGCATTCGTTCACGGTGGCGCCGGTGGTCATGACATCGTCCACCAGCACGATTCGCGCGCCCTGCACCCGGCGCGGCCACGGAACCGAGAAAACACCCCTCACATTATGGAGCCGCTGGGCGGCTGTCAAACGCGTTTGGGACACCGTGGAGCGCGAACGACGCAACACTCCGCCCCGGAAGCGGATGCCGACAAGGCGCGCCAGCCGCTGGGCCAGCAGAGCGGCCTGGTTGTAGCCCCGTTCCCTCTGGCGGCGGGCATACAGCGGCACGGCGGTCATCCAATCCGCCTGCTGCAGGCTGGGCGGCGCGTTTTTCCACAGGGCGACCAGCCACTCCGCCAGGGTATCGAGCACCCAGAGCCCCGTGTTGTATTTCAGATTCCAGATCAGATGCCGGACCGCGCCGTCATAGCGAACGGCTGACCGGGCCCAGTCAAAGGCCGGTTCGGCTTTCCGGCACCAGGCGCATTCGAAGACATCGCTCACCAGCCCCGGAACCGGATCTCCGCACCGATCGCAGAACGGCACCTGCACCAGCCGCACCTGCGTCTGGCAGTCCCAGCACAGGCAGCCCGCTTCATCGGTCATGGACATGCCGCAGCCTTCGCACGACCGGGAATAGAGCATGTCGAGCAGGGCCGGACTCATGGACCCATTGTGCCCCCTGGTTCCGCGCCTGTCGAGCCTGGCTCCATTCTTCATGGGGCGGGAGGTATCCAGTAGAAAGCGGTGCCGCAGCCAAAGGCCTTGTCACCGCACTCCACACCGACCCGACAACGCCCCCCTTTGGAGTGCGCGGGCATGACCGCGCTTTCCCGGGCCGCGACACGTCGCGGCCCAAAGCGGCGTCTTGCCGCCGCACTCCATACCGATCCACCATGCCTCCGCTTTGGGCCTGGTCTGTGTGTGAAGATCAAGCGCGCTCAACGGGCGCAGCTGCAGTCCAAGATGCAGGGGTCTTACGGTTCGTTCAGCAAAACCCGGAGGGTGCCGAACCAGGTGCCCGTATGCGTATTGGTCACGACCATGTCGGGCACGCCCCATCCGAGGTTGTTGGTCAGCGTGGCAGACAAGTCGGCCGAATAGATCAACTGATAATACCGGGCCGAACTGGCCGGGAAGGTGAAGCGCATTTCACCCGTCTCGCCGCCCGCCTGGGTCTTGTTGACATATGTTCCGTCCAGCTCCAGCACGCTGCCGGCGCTGGCCGGATCCGTGTCGGCCAGGTATTCCTCTTCCGTCGTCGCTCCGTCGCCGTCGTAATCCGCGCTCTCCACGAAATTGCTGTCGGAGAGACTCTGTCCCTGCTCGTCGCGCACCCAGAGCTGGAACGGCGTGAGCGATTCGGCAATGAGCAGCGTGCCGGTTGCCGAACCTTGATAGACGGCGTCGTTTACGGTGCCGGTCACCGCGTAGCTGCCGGCCGCGGTGGGCGCAGTCGGATCGCCGTCGTAGGTGAATTCCACCGTCAGCCCCGCCGGCTCCGTGGTGGCCGTCGCTCTCTTGGGCGTGCCGTCGTAATCCTGCGTCAGGCTGCCCAGTGTCACGCCCGCCGGCGCCTTGCTCACCGTAAGGAGATTCGTGACGTCCGGCGCCGGATTCCAATCCTCGTTCCCGCCCTGGCTGGCCACGACCACAACGTCGCCCGCCCCCGTGAAGGCCAGGATGGAACCCTCCACAACGCCCGGACCGCCGGCCACCGCAAACGACACGGCCAGCCCGCTCGACGCTGTCGCCGACAACGGGACGGTGCTGGTCGTCCACTGCGCGCCAATGGCCGGAAACTCTATGGTTTGGGCGGACTTCTGTTTCGTTACAACGCCGGCGGTCGCCGAATCGACGCTGGTTCCGGCGGTGTTTTCAGCCCGAACGCGGAAATAATACGGCGTGTTTTCCGTCAGCCCGGTCACCGCCTGGCTGGTGCCCGCGACAAAACGGTTGGCATATCCCGCCACATACGCGGGAACCGTGCCGGGCGCCCACCCCGAAACCCGCAGCGACTGGATGCCGACACCGACGCCTGCCGCGGCGTCCAGCGCCTGCCAGCGGATCCGGGTCTGGGCATGGCCTAGATGGGCCGCATCCGACACCGTCGGCATGACCACCCACGCCGATCCGTTGGACGGGTTCACCACGGCCAGAACTGTCCAATCCGTGCCGTTATTGGTAGAGACCGACACGGTGATGTTCGAAGACGTGGAGCCGCCGTAGGTGCGGGCTTCGAAATCCACCGCCAGGTTGGTCTGACCGACCGTTGAAAAGGCCGGCGACACCACCGCGGCGGTGGCCTGGGTCATGATGACATACAAGTCGCCGCCCAGATCGGTTCCGACCCATCCGTTAGTGATCATGTCCGCCGAGGCGGCAGCGTTGCTGGCCAGGACCGTCTCCACGCTTTCGCCGCCGGACACCTGGAAATCCGCCTCCGTGCTGACGTCCAGCCAGTAGCCGGTGGCGATGGCGACCGGCGTCCATTCGGCGGTGAAACCGGTCACGTTGGTCTCGGCAGCCCAGAGGACGGCCGGTGCCGACGGCACGCCCGCTGCCACGGTCACGGTGACCGTCTGCGTGGCCACGCCCGACGCGTTGCCGGCCGTAAACGTGAAGGTCGGCGATCCCACATCCGCCTCCGGCGGCGTATAGGCCAGTTGGCCTGTCGCCGGGGTGAAGCTGTAGCCGCCCGAGGCCGTGGCGCCCGCCAGGGCCAGGACCGGTTCGGGATAGCCCGTGGCCGCGACGGTAAAGACCATGGCCACGCCGGTCGTCGCGCCGTACGACGTCCCGCTGGTGAAGGCCGGGGCCTGCGCCGGCCAGTCGTACACCGTCACCGCCACGATTTGCGTCGCCACCCCCTGCGTGTTGGCGGCCGTGAAGGTAAAGGACCGCTCCCCGGTTTCCGCCAGAGCCGGCGTATAGACCAGTTGCCCCGTCTCCGGATCAAAGCTGTACGAGGCCGCCTGCGCATCGGTCTCTTCCAGCGCCAGCACGGGCTGCGGACTGCCGGAGGCGCTGACCGTGAAGGCCACCTGCACATCCACCGTCGTGCCGAAGGGACCGGGATTCGCGCCGAAGGCCGGCGCCGCCAGCGTCTGCAGCGTGGTGACGACGCCCGCCGGCGAATACCGGACATCGCAGTTGGGAACGGACGCCACGCGGAAATAGCAGGTCGCGCCGGCCGTCAGGCCAGTCACCGCGGCGCTGGTGGCGCCTGAGACGGCGCGGTTTGAATAGCCCGGAACAAACAGGGCTTCGCTCTGATAGCCCTGCAGCAGGACGTCGTCGATCCGCCCGGCCACCCCGCCGTTCTTGGTCCAGCGCAGGCTCAGGTTGGTCGAGTCCAGCGCCGCGGCGGAAACCGCCAGGTTCGACACCATGTACCAGCCGGTCGCCGCGGCCTCCGCCGGCAGGTTCGAGACCGTCACGGCGCTCCACGCCGCGCCGCTGTTGGTGGACCACTCCACGCCGAGCAACATGTTGGCGGCGGCGTCTTCCTTGCGGTAGCCGAAACTGAGGGCCAGCGCCTCGCAGCCGGTGGTGTCGATGCCCTCGATGGCGAATCCCAAATTCGTCACGCCGGTGGCCGTGAAATACACGTTGGCATTGCTGGAGGCGAGATTCCCCGCCGGATCGATGTAGCCGCCGGAACCGGAGCTGCTGCGGATGTCCGCCGGATTCTCGGCACCGCCGCCGCTCATCGTGTAGCCATCGTTGTCAAACCCGTCGGCCGCTTCGTGATCGGCCAGGGTAACCGTACCTGCCGATGTGCCCATGGATTCACGGAAGATCGTGCTCCAGCCGTCGCCCGATCCGCTGAATCCCTGGCCGGTGGCCACGTCCAGCACGTACTCCGTGACGCCCGAGACCCCGCTCCAGGACGCGGTGAAGTCCGTGGCATTCGTGGCACTCGCCCACGTCGATGCCGGCGCATCCGGCCCCGCTGTCGTAGCGCTGGCCGTTGTCCCCGCCGCGGCGTAGTTCGTCCCCACGTAGGTCCAGCACTTGTAGTGCACGGTCTGGCAGGGCGACAGCCCGGTGTGGCTCTGGGGGGAACTGCTTCCCTTGTACAGCACCGTGCCGCCCGCAAACGGCTGGCCGACCGCCGGCGCCGTCCCGGTCGGCGTATCGAAGCTCCCGTCGCCGTCCCAGACAATCACCACGCCGTCGCCGGTTCCGGAGTACGCAAAGCCCACGTCGATCCGGTCCGTCCCGTTCGGTTCGGCCGTGAATTCTGTCAGCGTCGGCAGCGCCAGGTAGTTGGTGTCGAACACCACCCGGACCCATTCGGGATGGTCCACAAAGGGATTGCGGTTGCCTTGGTAATTGGAATACACCAGATTGTTGCGCCGGATCTCGTAGTCGTTCACCGGGTCGAGTTCATTCCAGTCGAGCAGGGTGTCGAGCTTGCCGAATAAAGCCGATTCTGTCGATGTGGGGGTGGCATTGGTGAGTTCCAGATCGCCGACCGCATCGGTTCCGTCGTAGCGCACGGCCATGTAGAACATCGCGCGGGCCACGTCGCCCTTGCCGGCAAGGGGGGGCTCGAAATTGCCGGCTGTTTGTGTCCCATCAAACGCGTAGTTAGTTGTCGTACCGGACACGATATCGAAATCCCGGCTGTTTCGATCCGAATTCGCCTGAATAAGCGTAGGATGCAGGTGATGCACGTCCGAATAAGCCGGGTTCGCCCCGTCGATGCCATGTGATTGCGCCCAGACATGTTCCTTGTTCCAGCTTCCGTCGAACTTGGGAAGGCCGTGCTGCAGGTACAGGCATTGCACCATGCTGCTGTTGGTCGGGCATTCATCAATGTCCCGCAGAATTGTGTCGGTCTGGGAACCATAGGTAATTTTGCTGTGGTCATCGATGATGTCGCGCAG
>ERZ764778.2591-NODE-2591-length-15610-cov-5.132690_pt1 | contig 15610 bp, 17 predicted proteins | sample MGYA00374951_ERZ764778 | MGnify/ENA primary metagenome ERZ764778 (study PRJEB28918, sample SAMN05720193) | bioreactor metagenome | isolation source: Anaerobic biogas reactor | place: USA:Washington, USA | collected 2015-08-08 ...
CGGGAGCGACAGGATCGGGGAGATCGCCCGAGGACTTGGCGTGTCTGAGTCTGAAGCCTCAAAGGGCCTTGCCGACCTTTTGCCGCAGGTCATAGACAGACTCACGCCGGATGGGACAGTGCCTGAAGGCGGCCTGCTGGACCAGGCGCTCGATATGCTCAAACAGAGATTGTCGGGCTGAAGGGGTCCCGCTTAAGCGGGGCGCGCTGAGCCCCGCTTAAGCTTCTTCCCGTTGGCGACGCGGATGCACTTATGTCGCCAGAGGCTTGTGGTAGATGACCTGGTTCGTCGACGGGGCCGGATAGCCCGCGGTCGCACAGACCTCCTGTATGGTTTTGTTGGTGTCGAAGAAGACCTGCCAGTAGTCCTTGTTGTTGCAGAAGGGCCTGACGGCAAGGACAGGCCCGGCCAGATTGAACTCCAGGATCTCAACGCTGGGCTCAGGGGCATCGATCACGTTGGGAATAGCCTTTATCCTGTCCATGAGACGGTCCGCCGCCTCGCGGGGGTCGACGCCGTGGGCAAGTTGCGCCTTGAGGTCCACGCGCCGGAAGGGGTTGCGGGTATAATTGATGATGTTGTCGGAGAGGATCTTGTTGTTGCCCACCACAACGCAGAGATTGTCCACGGTGTCGATCGTCGTCGCGAAAAGCCCGATCTCGCGCACGTCCCCCGTGACCCCGGCGGCGGATATCATCTCTCCCACGTGAAAGGGCCTGAGTATGATGAGAAAGGCGCCGGCCGCGAAGTTGGCCAGGAGACCGCCCCAGGCGGCCCCGATGGCTATGCCGGCGGCGGCGATGAGCGCCACGAAGGATGTCGTCTGGATCCCGAAAATGGAGAGGATCGCGATGACGAGGACTATCTTCAATATGACGCGGATCGTCGCATCGAAATACTTCACGAGGGTAGGGTCGATCTTGTGGGCCCGCATGCCCCGCCCGGACAGGTTGCCGATGACCCTGATGAGCCAGCTTCCCACGATCCAGAGGATTATCGCGCCGAGGACCTTCCACCCGACGGGAATGAGATAAACGGCCATGAAACGGTCAAGACTGGTGAGTGCGTCGAGCATAACGACCTCCTGTTATGTGTACGTGTCTTGCATTAACCGGTGTGTTCGGTCTTGTTTCAGTATATCATCGCGGCCGCCGGAAGAAAAGCTCGCGGTCTTGCCCTGCGCCTCGCGGGGCTTCAGACAAGGGTGCGAAAGCCCTGTGGCTGTGCCGGCCGCCGAAAATGGTTTGATTGTTCCTTCAAGATGTGGAAGAGTAGATGCATGGGAACGGTCGCACGGGTCATCAGTTTTCTCGATCGAGGCGTCTGGGAGATCGGGCTAAAGGACCTTTCTCCCTGGAAGGCGTTCTCTGTCCGCTGCCTCCGGGTGGTCATCCTCTCGGTGCAGGGCTTCATGAGGAACGACTCGGTGAAGACCGCGTCGGTCCTCACGTACTATTCACTGCTCAATATCGTTCCCCTGGTGGCCGTCTTCTTTGCGATAGCGAAAGGGTTCGGTCTCAGGAAGATCGTTGTCAGCTACGTGGTCCAGATGGCGGAAAGGGCAAACCTTCAGGCCGATGTGACGAACCAGATCCTCACTTTCTCCAGTTCCCTGCTCACGCATGCCAAAGGAGGCGTCATCGCCGGCGTCGGTATTGCCCTTTTGCTCTGGACGGTGCTTTCCATCCTTGGGAGGATCGAGGACAGTTTTAACACCGTGTGGGAGGTGAAACGTCCGCGGACGCTGGTGAGGAGATTCACGGATTACATCTCGATACTCGTCGTGGCCCCCATACTCTTCGCCGTCTCCACGAGCGCCACGGTCCTGGTGTCGGGCCGCGTGAAGGCGGTAATGGATGAGATCTGGATCCTGGGTGCCTTCAGCCCCGTCATACTGTTCCTCCTCAATCTCCTGCCCTATGTTTCCGTCTGGGTCCTTCTCATCGTGCTCTATGTGGTGATGCCGAACACCAGGGTGCCCCTGCGCTCAGGGGTACTGGCAGGCGTCGTTGCCGGCACGGGATTTCAGGTCGTTCAATTCGTGTACATCACATTCCAGATAGGTGTTGCCAAGTACAGCGCCATATACGGCAGTTTCGCGGCGCTCCCCCTCCTTCTCGTGTGGCTGCAGATAAGCTGGATGATCGTTCTGTTCGGCTCGGAGATGGCCCCCGCGAGCAACCATTACGAGACGTTCGGTCTGAATCCCGACTATTCCCGGTTGAGCGCCTCTTCACGAAGGTTCCTCATGGTGAGGGTTTTCCATCTCCTCGTCAGGGGATTCCACATGGGAGAGAAGCCGCGCGGGGCAAAGGAGATATCAGTGGAACTGGAGATTCCCGTCAAGCTCGTGCAGCAGCTTCTCGCGGAGCTCGGGACCGCTGGCCTCGTCGTCGAGGTGGCGACGGGACGGCGGGGCGACTTTGCGTTCCAGCCGGCCAGGTCGATAGAGGATATGACCTTGAGGGACGTTCTCGACGCGTATGAGCAGCGCGGTGAAGTCTTGCCTCCCGCGGGGTCTGAAGAGGCGGAGAAGATCTCTCTCTGCCTGAAGGCCATATCCGATGCCGCCGGCAATTCGGCGGGAAACGTGAAAGTGAAGGACATCTGACCCTCCGGACCGCCATGGAAAGACACGCAAGGATAGGGAGACTTCTGCGAAGGACGGGCAAGGCCCTGGGCCTTCTCTGGCAGGCCCTGGTGAGGTTCTATGATGACAACGGTTTCTTCCTGTCGTCGGGTGTCACCTTCAACATCTTCATCACCCTGATACCCTTCATGTTCCTCGTTCTGGCCGCGGTGGGGAGCTATCTTCACAGCGACCAGGAAGTGCTTGCCCACATACGCGTCTATCTGAAGAACGCCGCGCCGACGATGGACCCGAAGATCATGAGCAACCTCATGGACGTCATCGCGAGGCGTCAGGCGCTGGGTCTTCTCGGGTTTGCCGGATCGGTATGGTTCTCCACATGGTTCTTCGCTTCTCTCCGGGTGGCCCTCAATATCGTTTTCAAGGTGGCAAGGCCACGCGGGATCATACATGCCTTCAGCGTCGACCTTCTCATGGTCGGCGCGGTGGGGACCCTTTTTCTCATGAACATGGCCCTTAGCTCCCTCTTCGCCCTCCTGCAGGGCCATGCGGGCTCGTTCCTCGTCCTTGCCCGGCCTGCCATCCAGGTGACGTTGAGGTACCTGCTTCCCTTCTTTCTCACCTTTTGCGTGTTCTGCCTGGTCTACAAGGTGATCCCCGACGAGGTGATATGCTTCAGGTCCACCCTCAAGGTCGCCCTCTTCACGAGTCTGTTCTGGGAGGCGGCAAAGCACCTTTTCGCGTGGTATGTCGGCAACATAGCCCAATACTCGCTCTTTTACGGTTCCTTGAGCACCCTCGTCGTCTTTGTCCTGTGGATTTACTATTCCGCAACGATCTTTGTTGTTGGAGGCGAGTTGCTCTATCTCCTGGAAAAGGAACGGAAGGCCCTGCCGGCAGCGGCGGCCTGACGGGTGTTGCCAGGACGTCCTCCGTTCAGGGGCAGACCGGACATGGCCCGGTGCGAGGATTCAGGAGGGCTGTCCCACATCCTGCCCCCGGGGGTTGTCCCCGGGGACCTGGAGAGCGGGGAAAATGCGGGTTCAGACGTTGTTGGCGAAGGCGGCAAGCTCTCTCGACATTCTTTTGAGGGAGTCTGTCATATCGATGTAGAGATACGAGGCCTGCGGCATGCACACGCCCGTTATGAGACGATTCTGGTGGACGTGGTCGAATTCGTCTATCATCTTCGTGACCTTGTCCAGATTGCTCTGTATCTGGTTCTTCAGCACGGGGTTCTTCGTGAAGCAGTAGTCCTTCACATCCGTGAATTCAGCCCCGACGGCGACCATGAGCTGCTTTATCTCATCAAGGGCCTTGTCCGTGAAGAGTATGTTGGACTCGACCTTTATCTCCATCTTGTCGAGAAGACTGTCGAGTGCCAGGGCGACACGCTGGAGGTGGGGAAGGGCCATCAGGAACTTCTGTTCGGCCCCGGTCTTCTCCTTCTGTTCCACGAGCTTCTCTATCCCGGGAAGACGCTCTTTCAGGGAATCCCTGAACTTCGTCCGGCTCTCCCTGAGGAGGTTGATCTTTTGCTTTACGAAACCCCTGTATATGTCGTTCAGGATCGGTACTGTCTCTTCGAACAGGTTGCATATGCGTTCAGTCATCTCTCGCTCTTCCATGTGCTCTCCTCCTCCGTTATTTTGTTGTCTTGCATGTTATATAGCATAGGAACGTTTTCTTGTCAGCGACATACCGCAGGGGGGTGGTATGGGCACCCGGCTTGTATCCGGTCCCTTCCCGTGATATGGTAGCTTCATGACACCCGTGGCCGGTACACAGAAGAAGCCTTCACCTCAGGTGGTCACCGCGGCGGTGATCGAGAAGGACGGACTCGTTCTCATCGGGAAACGGAAGCGAGGCAAGCGTTTTGCCGGGAACTGGGAGTTTCCCGGCGGCACCCTCGAGAAGGGAGAAACGCCGGAGGAATGTTTGAGGCGGGAGCTTCGGGAAGAACTGGACCTCGACGTCGAAGTGGGAGAGCTTTTCTGCTCAGCCACGGCCGATTACACCCCGGGATGGACGGTGAGGCTGCTGGCATACAGGGCGACGGTTATCTCGGGCACGTTTTGCCTCAACGACCACGAAGAGATACGATGGGTGAGACCGACAGAACTTGCCGGCTACGATTTCCCCGATGCGGACAGGCCCGTGGTGGAGAAGTTGGTCGGTCTTCACGGAAGGCGTGACGAGGCGAAATGACCGAAAGGCAGGATGGCATGCGCAAGACAGCGACGAGAGTACTGGTGGCAGGCGCCGCACTGGTCCTCGTCCTCTTCATCATCTTCATGATCAACCAGACAGTTTCTCTCGTCGCGCTGGGGGACCGCGTCCATCCGCTTGTGGGTGACGTTGTTCTGTGGGTCCTCGTAGTCTTCTATGCCCTGTGCGTCATCGTGCCCGTGTACCTCTTCTTCACGATGCCGGCGCCTCTTGTCCCACCCCGCAGCGAGATCTCGCCTGAATTTCCACGGTATCTCGGGGAGGTGGCCAGGAGGCTCGGGCGAAACCCTCACGTCGGCAGGACCGTTACGGCCTCACGGGAGGACGTGGAGAACGCCCTGGGGGAGCTTGGCAAGAAGGCTGATGACATCATGAAAGCGGCCGCGGGTCGAATATTCGTCACAACGGCCATATCTCAGAACGGCAAGCTCGACGGCCTCATCGTGCTTTTTGCCCAGTCGAAACTGGTTTTTGACATTGCCCGCATCTACTATCAGCGTCCTACCATCCGCAACCTTCTCTATCTTTACGCGAATGTTGCCGTTATGGTCTTTTTTGCCAGCGAGGTGGAAGACATGGACCTTACCGGGATCGTCCAGCCCATACTGACGGGGGTTCTTGGATCCGCCGCGGGGGCGATACCCGGTTTTCAGGTGGCGAGCATGATACTCATCAGCTCCGTCATATCCGGGTCATCCAATGCATTTCTCACCCTGAGGGTGGGGGCGATAACAAAACAGTATTGCAGATCCCTTGTCGTGCCGACGAAACGGACAGTCCGCCGCCAGGCAACTTTGGAGGCGACAAAAATGCTGGGTTCCATCGTGACCGAGGGGACAAAGAAGGTGTACGACGCGATATGGACGTCGTCGAAGAACAGACTGGGGACTGCCATCGACGATATCGGGACCTACGCGAAGAGGATCTGGATGAGACTGGGCGGCGAGGGGCCGAAAAGCGCTCCGCCCTAGAAACTGCCTGTATTCCCCGCGCCTGCTTTCTTCATCGAACATGAACCATTGAAGGTCGATCCCCTCTCGATGACGATGCCGGGAGAGGTGATATTGCCGTTATGGACGGCCGTCTCTTCCAGCACGACCTGCTCGTCGGCGTAGACATCGCCGTTGATCTCGCCGCGGGACACGAGGGTCTTCGTCCGTATGGTGGCGGTGACCTTCGCGGATGGTCCCACGGTCAGGACGCCTTCGGAGATGATCTCACCCGAGAAAACACCTTCGATCATGAGCGAACTCTTGAACGTGACCGTCCCCTGGACCTCGAGATCGCTGGCAAACACCGTTCCGGCCTTTTCATCCTTGCTTGAAGCGGTTGAAGCTACGTACGCCATTCTTTCCTCTTTCCGTTCATGTATTTTCTACTCTATTTCCCCTGCCTGACGGGAAGGTTGTACATTGTGAGCGTATATCTTACCAGATGTTGCCGAAAAACGCGAAATTAAATCTCCTCGACGGCGGAGACCGTCGCATGTCGCATGTCGCAGGTCACACGTCGCAGGTCGCGGGTCACAGGTGGCAAAAAAGAGACCGCGAAAGTGCACATGGCATGTCAACAGAACTGTCGACCCGGCAGCAAACCTTTTCGCCTTTAGACCTGTGACGTGAGACCTGTGACGTGCGACGTTTTTTACCTGTGACCGTCTTCACCTTTTCTTCCTTTCCAATTCCAGGGTGACCACGTTGGCGGCGTCGGGGCACTGGACCTCTATCCTGTCGCCGTTCCACCAGGGGAGACTGCCGCCGAACTGGAACGTTTGCAGTTCGGGGAAGATGCTGTGGTAGAAGAAACCGCACAGACCGGCGGGGTTGTGACAGCTCAGCTCGAAGGTGTCGCCCGGCCTATGGCCGGCGCTGCAGCTTCCCTTCGTCTCGACGACGGTTGCCGTTACCCTGTACCCGATGCCAGGATCCTTTGCCATATGGATCGACCTCCTTCCTCATGGTATGGCCTGCCTCATTCGATCGGAATGCCTTATTACCTATCATACAGATATTCCGGAAATACGCAACGGTTAGTGAACGCGCCTGAGGGAGGAAACGTTCCGGGGTCCTCAGGCTCCGGCCCGTATGGAGATGATGTCCCCGTCCTCAACGATGTATGTCTTGCCCTCGAGGCGCCAGACCCCGGCCTTCTTGCACTCGGCCATGCCGCCGTATTTCATGAAATCAGCGTAGGAGACGGTCTCGGCGCGGATGAATTTGGAAGCCAGGTCCGTGTGGATGGCCCCGGCCGCCTCCTGGGCGTTGATTCCCCTGCGGATCGGCCACGCCCGGCATTCATCATCTCCCACGGTGAGAAAGGAGATAAGGCCCAGGGTGTCGAAGGCAAGGCGTATCATGCGGCCCCTGATGGATTCCTTGACGGAGAACTCCTCCATGAAGGCGGCGCGCTCCTCGTCCTCCATCATGGCCAGCTCGCACTCCAGGCTGGCGCAGACGTGGATGACGGGGCAGCCCTCCATCTTCCCGGTTCCCCCCTCTTGGCCGGCCGTCCCGCCTATGGCGTCCTCGGAGCAGTTGACGGCGATCATCATGGGTTTTTGGGAAAGGAACCTGAAACCCCTGAGCGCCTTTTCGTCGCCAGCCGGGAGTTCGAGGGTCCTCAGCGGTTTGCCTTCACCCACGTGGGCGAGGCATTGCTCAAGGAGCTTTTCCTCCAGGAGAAGCGCCGTATTCTCCTTCTTCCCGGCCTGCTTTTTGATACGCTCGATGCGTCCTTCGATGAGGATCATGTCGGCCAGGATGAACTCGCTCATTATGGCGTTGAATTCTTTCTCCTGTTCCGCCGCCGTGGCCCCCTCAAAACCATTCAGGGTAAGGATGAAGGCGTCGCTCATGCGCATCTTCTGCAGGGTCTTCGCGTTTATGGTGGAATCCTTGACGTTGCCCTCCGATATGGCGACGGTGTCGGCAAGCTCTATCCGCGCGTAGGTGGTCTTCTTCGGTCTGTAGATCCTCGACAGCTCGTCAACGCGCGCGTCGGGAACGTCGATGGAGATGATGTTGTCCCCGTCGGAGAACCCCCGCGCGCTCTGAACGCCGCTTAAGGCCTGGAAAAGCGTGGTCTTGCCGGAGAGCGCCGGCCCAATGACGGAAATGTACATCCTCTTCTCCCCTGTCTCATATCTCAGGAAGCCACCGCGGCCCGACCACCGGTTGTCATGGGATTGTACCGCTGACCTTGAACGCCCGTAATGCTAACCTGCGTCATTATTATACTGTAACGGGCGTTAAAAGGAAACAGCCACGCACACAGGCACACGGGGAAAGACGTGCTCGGGCCAGCCCTGCGGACAAACGGGAACAGGGGGAGACGGTCCTGTTCCGTCTTCTCCTGTTCCCGTTTGTCTTTACCCCGTATGCTCGTTTGCGCGTCAGCGCAGACCCGTGAGCCCGTCTACGTTACCAGTCTCTTGTCGAGCGCGCGGTATCTGATCGCTTCCGCCACATGTGTCTCGGCTATGGCTTCGCTTGCGTCGAGGTCGGCTATTGTGCGGGCCACCTTGAGGATGCGGTGGTAGGCACGGGGTGAGAGGGCCCATTTGTCGACCGCGGCTTCGAGCATTGTCAGGGCGGGAGGGTCGAGGCGGCAGTGTTTGCGTATGGTTCGGGCGGACATCTGGGCGTTGGCGTGGATGTTTTTCCCGTTGAAACGGTGTATCTGGACGGTGCGGGCCCCGGCAACCCTTTCGCGGATGGCGGCGGAGGGTTCTTCGGGGCGGTCGCGGGATAGTTCCCCGATGTTGACGGGAGGGACCTCTATGTGAATGTCTATCCTGTCGAGAAGGGGGCCGGATATGCGGGACCGGTACTTGTAGATCTGGGAGGCCGTGCAGGTGCAGGAGCGTTTGGGGTCGCCGAAGTGTCCGCAGGGACAGGGATTCATGGCCGCGACGAGCATGAACCTGGCAGGGAAGGTGATAGCGTGGTTCACGCGGGAGATTGTGACGTTACCATCTTCCAGGGGCTGACGCAGGGCGTCGAGGACGTGGCGGTGGAACTCGGGGAACTCGTCGAGGAAGAGGACGCCGTTGTGGGCGAGACTGACCTCGCCGGGCCGCGGAATGTGTCCGCCCCCGATGAGGCCGGCATCGGATATGCTGTGATGTGGGGAGCGGAACGGCCGTGTGGTTATGAGGGCCTTGTCGGGGCCCAGAAGGCCCGCAATGGAGTGGATCTTCGTGGTCTCCACGGCCTCGGCGTAGCCGAGACGCGGCATGATGGTGGGGAGACAGCGCGAAAGCATGGTCTTGCCCGATCCGGGAGGTCCGACCATGAGGATATTGTGTGCCCCGGCGGCTGCCACCTCGAGGGCCCTCTTGGCTTGCCCCTGGTCCCTGATGTCGGAGAAATCAACGTCGTCGCATGCCGCGGCGCCCCCCATGTCACACTCGTTCCCCGCGAAGGTGAGGAGTTCCCCCTCTCCCTTGAAGTAGTGGAAGATCTGGAGGAGATGGTCGGCCCCGAGGACGGTGATGTCCCTCACCACGGAGGCTTCCCTGCCGTTGCCCACGGGAACGACGATGGCGCCCATGCCTTCCTGCCGGGTGAGAAGGGCCACGGGGAGAATACCCCGGACGGGTTTCACGGACCCGTCGAGGGAAAGCTCGCCCGCTATGAGATGGCCTTCGAGCGCCTCCATTTTCAGGGCCCCCATGGCGGCGAGGATGCCGACGGCGATGGGCAGGTCGAAGGACGAGCCTTCCTTGCGGACATCGGCAGGGGCGAGATTGACGGTTATGCGGTCCCCGGGGAACTCGAAGCCGGCATTCTTTATGGCGGACCTGACCCGCTCCTTGCTCTCCTTCACCGAGGCCTCGGGCAGTCCGACGATAGTGAACGCCGGCAGTCCGTAGGCGATATCCACCTCCACATCGATCTTTATCCCGTCGATCCCGTAAACGGTAGCAGTGGGAATGCGTGCGATCACAGCATACCTCCTTCCATGATATGCGGACGAAAGCGTCCGCTACCATGTATTACTTCTCGTGAAACATAAAGTGCGCGGAAAAGTGCGAATTGCCGGCAACCTGGCAGGGGCGTGATACGGTCTTTACTGTTTCTTCCCGAGCGCCTTCGCTATCTGCCGGACTTCCTGGGCCCGGGAGGCGTCGCAGATGAGGATGCCGTTCTTTGAGGCGACTATGACGAGGTCGGAGACGCCGAGGGTGGCGACGGGCGTGGCATCTGTGAGAATGACGCAGTTGGTGGTGTCGACGGAAAAGGTCTTTCCACGAAGGATGTTCCCTGTGGTGTCCCTGGGGAGGACGCGCAGAAGGGAGGTCCAGGTACCGACGTCATCCCATGTGAAAAGGGCTGGAACCATGAGAACGTTCTTTGCTTTTTCCATCAGGCCGTAGTCGATCGACAGCCTCGGGAGGCTGGCGAATATGGCGTCCGCGGCGTGCGTGTCGCCTGCGGCAAGGGTCTTTCGGAACCTGAGGAGGCCGGAGTGGAGGTCGGGCATATGATGCTTTAGCCCTTCGAGGAGAACGCGGGCGCGCCAGACGAAGATGCCGGCGTTCCAGAAGTAAGCGCCATCCCTGAGGTAGCGGCGGGCCTTCGGCAGATCTGGCTTCTCGACGTAGCGGGCCACCTCGAAGCAATCAGCATCCCGCGGTGCCGAGATCTTCCTGCCTGTCTTGATGTAGCCGTATCCCGTCTCCGGCCGGGCGGGAGGGACACCGATGGTGACAAGGTGGTCGCCGCGGCAGGCAGCCTTCACCGTTTCCCGGATGCAGCGGGAAAAAGCGGCAGTGTCGGGGACGTAGTGATCGGAAGGCAGAACGACCATGACGGCATCGGGGTCACGCCCGTGCAGCATCATGGCTGCCAATCCCACGCAGGGTGCGGTGTCCCGGCCGACGGGCTCGATGATGAAATTGCCGTGAGACAAACGGGGGAGACACTTCTTCGCCGCCGGAAGATGCTCCCTGCCGAGCACCACGAAGATGCGGTCAAGGGGAACTACCCTGCGGGCCCTCTCGACAGTGAGCTCTATGAGCGTCTTCTTCCCGGTGATGGAGACGAAGGGTTTGGGCACGAGTCCGGTGCTCTGAGGCCAGAAACGCTCTCCCTTGCCTCCCGCCATTATCACGAAGTACGTGTTGTCAGAAGCCCTTCTCTTTCGGGATGTTCCTTTTCCTGCCGCTGTCTCTTTCCTTTTCATGGCGCGCCAACCCTTTCAAAGGTGTTTGAGTATCTCGGGGAGGATCTCCGAAGCCGTGCCCTTGAGAAAATGGTCCGTGATGGATGAGGTGAAAGGCGTCCTTTCGACGTTTATCTCCACGATGACGGCACCCTTCGATTTCGCGCGATAGGGTATGTCGGCGGCGGGGTAGACGACGCCCGACGTGCCTATGATGAGCATGACCTTGCACGTGTTCGCCTCTTCATTGGCCCTCGCCATCTCCATCATGGGAATGCCCTCGCCGAAGAAGACGACATCGGGTTTCAGGGCCGCGCCGCACCTGTCGCACCGCGGATAGGGGTGGACGGTGGCTGCGTCCGGCGTGAAGGGCAGGCGCGTGTGGCAGTGCATGCATACGAGCCACCGGTGATTGCCGTGGTACTCGATGACGTTGCTGTTGCCGGCCTCCTGGTGGAGGCCGTCCACGTTCTGGGTGATGACCGCCTTCAGGTAACCCATCTCTTCGAGCCTGCCCAGGGCGCGGTGCGCCTCGGAGGGGGCCGACGCGAATACCACCTCTGCCATCTCCCGCAGCATCACCCAGACCTTCTCTGGTTTGCTCACGAAGGAGCTTATCTCGGCATACTCCATGGGGTCGTACTTCTCCCACAGGCCCTGGCCGCCGCGGAAGGCCGGTATGCCGGCATCAACGGATATCCCGGCGCCGGTGAAGGCCACGACATATTTTCGCTCCCTGATGATGTCCGCTATCGCGCCAGAGTCTTCCATTTTGCCCTCCACCTCAGCCCGCTTTCCAGCCTTTGTTGATGTCCCTGAAGGCCGGGATGACGCCGAACCCGTCCGCCTTCTTGATGGCCCTCTTGATGGCCTCGGAAAGGACGAACTCGGCGAGGACGCCGACCTTGTTGATGTCCGCCTCGATATCTCCCAGGGAGAGGGCGAAGACAAGGTCCCCGTCGAAGGTGGTGTGGACGGGATTGATCGTCTTTATGAGACCCCCCTGGGCCATCTGCGCGACCTTGGTGATATCCCTCTTGGTGAAGCTTGCATTCGTGGCGACAACACCGAGCGTTGTGTTCACGATCCCGAACTGCTTCTTCACAATGCCCTGCTTCAGACAGTTGGTCGTGTTGGCGAATTCGAGACTGTCTCCGGACTTTCTCAGACCGGCTATGATCTTGCCCGTCACATTGTCGATGATATCGCCGAAGGCGTTGACGACAACGAGGGCGCCCACCTTGAGACCGTCGGGCATGGCGACGCTGCATGTCCCCAGTCCGCCCTTCATGGCGCGGGAGATCTCGAAAAGCTTGCCGACGACCGCTCCCGTCCCGGCGCCCACGCTTCCTTCGGCGACCTCTTCGCCGGCGTTGAGACAGGCCTCGTAGCCCATCTGAGCGTTGGGACGGATCCTGTGGTCGCCGAAAAGAAGGTCGAAGATGACGGCCGTGGGGACTATGGGGATGCGGGTTATCCCCACATCGAAACCAACGCCCTTTTCCTCCAGGTAGCGCGATACGCCCGATGCCGCGTCGAGGCCGAAGGAGCTTCCGCCGCACAGGAGGATAGCGTGCACCTTCTCAACGATGTGGCCCACGTTGAGCGCGTCCACCTGCCGCGTTCCGGAAGCGCTCCCGCGAACATCGATCCCGGCAACGGCGCCCTCTTCACAGAGTATGACGGTACACCCCGTCCGACCCGTGAGGTCGGTGGCGTGCCCCACCTTGATGCCCGGAATATCAGTTATGGAATTGAACATGGATGATCACCTTTCGCTGATGAGCTTGTGTCAATTGCCCAGTTTGTTCCGAATATTCAGGGATTTCTGCTCGTTTTCCCGCTTGAGGTCCTTCTTCAGTTCTATCAGCGCCTTCGCAATGGAGTCGTACTTGATGGAGAGTATTTCGCAGGCCAGTATCGCCGCGTTCCTGCCGGCGTCGATCCCGACGGAAGCCACGGGGACTCCCTTGGGCATCTGGACTATGGAATAGAGCGCGTCCTTTCCCTTGAGGATGCCGCCGCTCGCAGGAACCCCGATGACGGGCAATGTAGTGTGGGAGGCGATGACGCCCGGCAGGTGAGCGGCCATCCCCGCAACGGCGATGATGACCTCGATGCCATCCTCGCGGGCACCCCTGGCGTAGGTCACCGTTTTCTCGGGGTCCCGGTGTGCCGACGAGATATCGATCATGTAGGGAACACCCGTTTTCTTGAGGAAGGCGAGCCCCTCCTCGATGATGGCGAGGTCGCTGTCGCTGCCGAGCAGGACCAAAACCTTTGGTTTTTCCATACCTGCCCCTCCAACCCCGGTCTTTCTTGTCACCATGATCTGTAACTAATACCACATTTTAGCGGGCGAATACATCCGTTTTGTTCGTTCTTCCCCGATGGTCGTTGTCTTTTTCCCGCGAATATGCGAATCATAATAGCATAGATGCAGAGAACGGACACGATGAAGGCGGTTCCCCTTTTTGAGGGCCTTTCGGACAGGCAGCTCGAAAGCCTGTCCCGCGCCTTTCCTCGGCGCTCCTACGGTGCTGGCGAAACCATCTTCAGAGACGGGGAGCCCGCCGAAGGCTTCTATATCCTCCTTTCGGGAAGGCTGAAGATATACAAGCTCTCGATGGAAGGAAAAGAGCAGATCCTGCACATCATCGAGGCCGGTGAACCTTTCGCGGAGGTGGCGCTTTTCTCGGAGACCACCTTTCCCGCCTATGCCGAGGCGATCAGGGAGAGCGAGGTGATGTTCTTTTCGCGAAAGGCCTTCCAGCAGCTTGTCCGGGACGACCCCTCCATCATAATGAACATGCTCGCCATCCTGTCCCAGAGACTCAAGTATTTTACCCGCCTCGTGGAGGACCTGTCTCTCAAGGAGGTTCCCCAGAGACTTGCCGCGTATCTCCTGTTCCTTGCCGAAAGGGAAGGCTCGCCGCAGGTATCGCTCGGGATATCGAAGGGCCAACTGGCAAGCCTCCTCGGAACCATACCGGAGACCCTTTCGCGCATCACGGCGAAAATGGCGGGACAGGGACTCATCGCGATGCAGGGACGACGCATCACCGTAGTCGACCGCAACGGCCTTCAGGCGCTTGCCGATGGGATGAAGGGACTGTAAAAGAACTGTCTCAAGTCTCAGGTCGCAAGTCTCAGGTTCAAAGGCCAAAAAGATCCTCTGCCGGGTCAACAATCGTGTTGAAAACCGATCCCCCTCCACCGTCTTTCTTTGACGACCTGCGACCTGCGACCTGCGACCTGCCCGGGAACGGGGGTGGGTTGACCTTTGCTTATAGCCTGCTATAATTAATTCCATGCATGTGATTCACGATTCTTATCCGACGAGGAAAAGGAGGTGAGAAGCACATGAAGAAGGAGACGGAAAAAAGGACACTCGAGAGGGAGGCCTCGTTCTGGCACGGCATCAAGAAGGCCCTCATAAAGGACACCACGAAGAGATGCCACAAGTGAAAAAGCTGAAAGGGTTGACGTTGCAGGTCTGCAACGTGAGCGTGAAAGGCAGTGAGGGCCAGGATGCCGTCCTTACTGCCTTTCTTTTGGGTGATGCCGATGAGGTCCATCGCTGAGAACGCCTTCGATTTCTTTGTCCAGATGCACCTGACCGAGAGATGCAACCTGGCCTGTACCCACTGCTACCAGGAGGGAAGCCCGGGGAAGGAAATGACCCTCGAGGAGATCGGCAGGGGCCTCGCCGACATTTCCGATACCGTCCGAAGCTGGTCGGAGACGTACGAGATACCCTTCGCCCCGAGCTTCAACGTGACCGGCGGCGAACCCTTCCTTCGAAAAGACCTTCCCGATATATTGCGGGGTATATCCCGATATGGGTTTGCCTCCTATCTGCTCACCAACGGGACCCTTGTGGACGGGGCAAAGGCGCGGATGCTCGCCGAACTTGCCGTCCGGGGAGTGCAGGTGAGCGTGGAGGGGCCGGAGGAACTGCACGAAAGGATTCGCGGAAAAAATAGTTTTTCCGCCGCCATGCGGGGGATCGGTCACCTTCTCGATGCCGGTATAACGGTCACGATGAACGTGACCCTCTCCGAATTGAACGGGGATTCTTTTCCCGATATCGTGGCGATCGCCGCCGGCGCAGGCGTGCAGCGCCTCGGTTTCTCGAGGCTCGTGCCCTACGGGAGGGGTTCGGCCCTGTCGGGCAGGTTGCTTGGCAGGGAAAGGTTGAGGAGGCTCTACGAAGAGATACTCTCACTTGCCGTCCCCGGCCTCGAGATCACAACGGGGGACCCCCTGGCGGCACAGCTCGCGGACGGCCGTGGCGGGATGGATCCCGACGCGCCTGCCCTGGGGGGATGCGCGGCGGGGATATCGGGGATCACAGTGCTTCCCGACGGGACGTTCACACCCTGCAGAAGGATAGGCATCCCCATCGGCAATATCCTGAAGGATGGTCTCAGGGAGGTGTGGGCGAATTCGGAGGTCCTCGCCGCCCTTCGTGACAGGGACTCTTACAGCGGGAAATGCCGCACCTGTGCCCGATGGGCGGGGTGCCGCGGGTGCCGGGCCATCGCATACGCCTGTTCCCTCTCCCGGGGCGGGAAGGACTTTCTGGGGGAGGACCCGCAGTGTTTCCTGGAAACAGCTCCAGGT
>ERZ764778.2601-NODE-2601-length-15558-cov-15.559827_pt1 | contig 15558 bp, 10 predicted proteins | sample MGYA00374951_ERZ764778 | MGnify/ENA primary metagenome ERZ764778 (study PRJEB28918, sample SAMN05720193) | bioreactor metagenome | isolation source: Anaerobic biogas reactor | place: USA:Washington, USA | collected 2015-08-08 ...
GAGGTCGGATTGCTGCCCCGGACACACGGGTCGGCGCTCTTCACACGGGGCGAGACTCAGGCGTTGATCAGCGTGACACTCGGCACCATTCGGGACGCGCAGATCATCGACGGACTCATGGAAGAATACAGCCAGAGCTTCACGTACCACTACAATTTCCCACCGTTCTCCGTCGGCGAGGTCAAACCGATCCGCGGACCGGGCCGTCGGGAGATCGGGCACGGAGCGTTGGCCGAACGAGCGCTCGAGAACGTGCGGCCGTCGTCCGACAAGTTTGCGTACACCGTGCGGCTCATCTCTGATATTACCGAGTCCAACGGATCGAGTTCCATGGCATCCGTTTGCGGCGGTTCGCTGGCCCTGATGGACGCCGGTGTGCCCATCAACGGCGCCGTGGCCGGTATCTCGGTCGGTATGATCAGCGGCAACGACGGTCGTTATGAATTGCTGACCGATATCATCGGCGAAGAGGACCACTTCGGGGATATGGATTTCAAGGTGGCCGGAACGAGTGAGGGGATCACCGCCATCCAGTTGGATATCAAGGCCGAGGGGCTGCCGCATCAGATCATGGTCGAGGCCCTGGAACGGGCCCGGAACGCGCGGCTTCATATCCTGGAGATTATGAACAAAGCCATCAGCACGCCGCGGGCGGAGCTGAGCCAGTATGCACCGAAGCTCATCACCGTGGAGATCGATCCGGAGTTCATTGGCAAGGTCATCGGGCCCGGCGGCAAGATGATCAAGAGCCTCCAGGAGCAGACCAACACCACGATCGAGATCGAGGAGGACGGCACGGTCTTCATCAGTTGCGTCGGCGGCGACGGTCATCTCAAGGCCAAGGCGCTGATCGAAGCGATGACCAAACCGCCGGAGGTGGGGCGTCTCTACAAGGACTCCAAGGTCGTCTCGATCAAGGATTTCGGCATGTTCGTCGAGATTGCGCCCGGGGTCGAGGGGCTCTGTCATATCAGCGAGTTGAGCGATGGCTACGTCAAGCAGGTCGACGACGTCTGCAAACTCGGGGACATCGTCCCGGTCAAGCTGATCTCGATCGACGACCAGGGTCGGCTCAAGCTCTCGCGCCGTGCGGCCCTGGCGGAACTCGGCATCAAGGAAGAGAAGAGGCCGCGGCCCCACGAGAAGCGATAGGGCTTCTTCGTCGGTGCAGCCGCCGTCGAATTGCAAAGCAGTCAGTCAGAGCCGAAGGTCGAAAGGGCGCGACGCCGGAGAGATCCGGACGGGGCCTTCTTGATCGTTCGGCTCTTGGTTTTTGGGGACAACGGGGATCCGCCAAGCGGGGTGATAGACGCGTGAGACTGTTTCTGGCCGGGGTCATTGGGGCTCTTCTGATCGTTGTCCCGGCGGCGGGGTTCCTGCTTCGCAGGGTCCAGCGCCGGGCGAATGCCGCCCGGGCTGCGCAGGTGGATTCCGATGAGATGCTGACGCGTCTGACCGGTGAGCTGGCGCACGAGATCAAGAACCCGCTCTCGACGATCAAGGTCAATCTGAAGCTCACGCGCGAAGCCCTGGAGGGCGTCGATCTCCGCGAGCCGTACAAGCCGGCGATCGACCGCAGCCAGAACAATCTGGCTGGGGCGAAGCGTAAGATCACCGTGATCGAGAAAGAGACGGACCGGCTTGAGCAGATCGTCGAGGGTTTCCTTCGCTACGTCAGGCGGCCCGAATTGCAGCCGGTGACGATGAACCTGAATGAGCTGGTCGAGGACATGATCGACTTCTATCTGCCGCAGGCGTGCAGCCATTCCCTGACGCTGCGGCACAGCCTGGCGACCGAACCGTTGACCTGTCGGGTGGATGCCGGAGCGTTGAAGCAGGTTTTGCTGAACCTGCTGATCAACGCTCAGCAGGCTATGGACGCCGGCGGCGAACTGATGGTTCGGACACAGGGCCGCCCGGGCAGGGCGGTCATACAGATCAGCGATACGGGCAGGGGGATTTCCCCCGAGAGGCTGGCGACGATCTTCCGCCCATACCATTCCTCGCGTTCCGGGGGGACGGGGCTGGGGCTCGCCACCGCCAAGAAGATCGTGGAGTCGCACGGCGGCACGATTGCCGTACACAGCGAGCCGGGCAAAGGCAGCCAGTTCACGATCGAGCTGCCCCTGGCCGGCTTCGACGCCGCATCGAACGAGGTAAGCGTATGACAGAACACAAGCCAGTGGTCCTGGTCGTCGACGACGAGCGCGACCATGCCGACGGAATCGTCGAGGCCCTCGAACGGCTGCCGGTCAAGGCGCTGGCGGTCTACACGGGCGAAGACGCCATCGAGGTGTTGCGGAGCCGGCGCGTCGACGTGGTGGTGACAGACCTGAAGCTCGAGGGCCGTGCCGATGGCCTGGAGGTGCTGCGTCAGGTCCGGCAGAACAGCGACTCGACCGAGGTGATCCTGATCACCGCCTATGCGACGATCGAGAACTGCAAAGAGGCGATCAAGCAGGGGGCGTTCGATTATCTGGTCAAACCACTCGACATCGATCAGTTGCGGACGCTCGTGGAACAGGCAAGCCGGCGGGCAGCCGGGGCCGACGCCCGAAAGACGCAGACCGAGCGGAGTCCGGAGCACTTTCTCTTCGAAGGGATCATGGGGGACAGCCCGGCCATGCAGCGCATCTTCGAGATCGTTCGTCGCGTCGCGCCCACGAACATCTCGGTTCTGATCGAGGGGCCGTCGGGGACGGGCAAGGAGCTGCTGGCGCGGGCCATCCACGACAACTCGCTGCGTCGAAACAAGCCGTTCCGCCCGGTCAACTGCGCCGGGCTGACGGAGACGCTGCTGGAAAGCGAACTGTTCGGCCACGTCAAGGGCGCCTTCACGGGCGCCAACATGGACCGCAAGGGCCTGTTCGAGATCGCCGACGAAGGCACGCTGTTTCTCGACGAGATCGGGGACATGCCTCTGACCATGCAGGCCAAGCTGCTCCGCGTTTTAGAGGACGGCATGGTGATCCCCGTGGGCTCAAACAAGGCGATCTCGGTGGACGTGCGTATCATCAGCGCGACCAACCACAGTCTGAACAGTCTGATCGAGCAGAACAAGTTTCGCGAGGACCTGTACTTCCGCATCAAGGGGGTCAACGTCTCGCTGCCGGCCCTTCGAGAGCGTCAGGAGGACATTCCTCTGCTCGTGCGGCATTTCCTGCAGGAGGCGGCTGAGGAGATCGGCTCCGAGGTCCGGGGGATCAGCGATGCGGCGATGCACATCCTGACGGCCCATGATTGGCCGGGGAATATCCGGCAGCTCAAGAATGTCGTCCGGACGATGGTCGTGATGTGCGACCGCGATCGCCTCGACGTTCAGGACATTCCGCCGGACATCGCGCGCCGGCGGCAGTTGACCGGCGGCACGGCCGCGCCGGCGAACCTGGCCGGCGTCTCGCTCAACGACCTCGAGAAGAAGGCCATCCTCGACACGCTGACGAAAACGGAGGGCAACCGCGAGAAGGCGGCCAGGATTCTCGGCATCGGCGAGCGCACTCTGTATCGCAAGATCAAGGAGTACAATCTGTAGTCTGCCGCCCGCCGACCTCAATCCGCCAGCAGGGCCGGACGCATTCGCTGAAGCCAGGCGGGCAGATCCTCGCGCGTCGCCTCGGCCCACAGGCCCTTTCCCAGAGCTCGCGCGCTGCCCTCCAGTTGGCGGTATTTGTGATAGAAGCCATGCCGGAATCGCAGGTCGGCGTAAGCGTAGCCTTCGGCGATCAGCACTTCGTTGAGCACCGTGCCGTCGGGCAGGGCGACATAGGCGAGCAGTCTTCCGTAATGGCCTCGCGTGCGTCCATCTTCTTCGAGATACAGGTTCACGCGTCGGCCGGAAAGCTGTCCGCGTGCGAACGCCGCCGCTTCCATCGCAAAATGCGCCGGCCGATCATCGGGTGCATGCGTCTCCGGCGCGTCGATTCCCAGCAGCCGGACACGGGTTGTGGTACTTGCGCCGTCCGGAGCAGCGATGTCCAGCGTGTCACCGTCCACGACGCGGGCCACGTCAAAGGCCTTTCCATGATAGCGGGCGAGATCCTGGGCGGTCGTCTGTTCGGCCGAACGATTGGCGCTGCCGCGCTGCGGCGTGACGACGGCGCGATCGAACCACGCCAGCACAACGAGCCCGATGAGGACCGCACCCATCACAACGGCTCGCAACCGTCGGCTCAGAACACGGGGCCGTTTTCGCGGTTGGATCAAGGCTTTTTGGCGATCTTGAGCAGCGCGTGGGCCAGGGCATGGACGGCGTGTTTACGGTCGACTTCCTTGACGCCGAACATGATGCTGATCTCGGACGAGCCCTGGTTGATCATCTCGATATTGACGCCGGCATCGGCCAGAGCAGCGCACGCCCGGGCGGCCACGCCGACGGCGTACCGCATGCCTTCTCCGACAATCATAATCAGCGACAAACCGTGGTCGATCGTCACATCGTCCACCTCCAGCTCCGTGCGGATGCGATTGAGCACGTGCGCCTCCTTGCCCGGCGTCAACTGCCGGCTCCGCAGGATGACCGACATGTCGTCGATCCCGGAGGGCGCGTGCTCGAAGGACAGATGCTCGTCCTCGAGGACCTGAAGCAATCGTCGGCCGAATCCCATCTCGCGGTTCATCATGTACTTGCTCAGATAGATCGCGCTGAATCCATCGGCGCTGGCGATTCCGGTGATTTCGCCCTGTTCGTACTTTCGCTCCGCCACGATCATTGTCCCCGGTGCCTCCGGTCGATTGGTGTTCTTGATACAGATGGGAATCCTGGCGCGGACGGCCGGGACGATGGCCTCGTCGTGGAACACGCCGAAGCCGGCATACGACAGTTCGCGCATCTCCCGGAACGTCAGCAGGCTGATGGGCGGCGCTTCGGGCACGATACGCGGATCGAGCGAGAAGACCGAATCGACGTCGGTGAAGTTCTCGTAGACGTCGGCTTTGACGGCAGCGGCGACGATGGCGCCGGTGATGTCCGAGCCGCCGCGCGGGAACGTCGCGACCTGTCCCTGCCGGGTATAGCCGAAGAAGCCGGGGAAGATCAGCACCTCCTTCTCGTCGCGCAGGGTCCTGAGATTGCTGAAGGACTCAGGCAGGACCTGGGCGTTTCCGAAATCGTCGCTCAGGAGCATGCCGGCATCCTTTGGATTGACATACCGGGCCGGCACGCCCTGGTTGGCGAAGACCTGCGCGACGATCTTGGCGTTGTTGTCCTCTCCGGAGGCCTTGATCGTGTCGATGAACTGGGCGTCGTTGGCGGACCGTTGCTCGATCCGGCTATGCAGGTCAGCCTCGATCTCATGGATGACGGCGGTATCGAGGCCCAGTTCTCGCTGGATCTGGGCGTATCGCCCGACCACCGCATCCAGTTCGGCGGCGTAAGAACGGCCGGCGATGACGGCGTTCGCCAGGGCGATGAGCATGTCGGTGACTTTGACGTCGTCCGCAGACCGCTTGCCCGGCGCCGAGACCACGACAATACGACGATCCGGATCGGCCTTGACGATATCGACCACCTTGCGTATTTGTCCGGCGTCCGCCAGAGAAGACCCGCCGAATTTTGCGACTTTCATTTTCGTCCCCTTCAGCTACGGAATCCGCGATTGCGGGAAGGCTCGGGTGATGGAGGCAGGCCGTCAGACGGCGCTCTTGAGGAAATACTCCATCAATTCGTGCCCGTTGTCGATACGAAATCCCGACCTGGCGGCATTGGATTCGCCGAAGCCGAGGTGCAGAATGCCGGTGATGCCCGTGCCGGCCATCGCAAAGGGCACCGGCTCGGCCGAGTGCGCCCCGTGTCGGACCGGTGTCGGGTGGTCGGGCAGCACGAGGATGCGCCAGCTCTCGAAGCGTTCAAGGGCCTCCAGAACGGGTCCGACGATGTGCCGATCGATCTGCTCGATCGCCGCCTTCTTCACCGGGGCGTTGCCCCCATGGGAGGCTTCGTCCGGCGCCTCGATGTGTACGAAGACCAGGTCATGGTCGTTCAGGGCCTCAATGGCGGCAGCGGCCTTGCCCTGGTAGTTCGTGTCGAACAGGCCGGTCGCCCCGGGCACCTCGATCAGGTCGAAGCCAACCAGCTTGGCCAGTCCGCGCACCAGATCGACGGCAGTGATCGCCACGCCGCCAAGGCCGAAGCGCTTGCGGAAGCTCTCCAGATGGGCCCGCTTGCCCTGGCCCCACAGCCAGACCGAACTGACCTGATTCTCGCCGAGATCGCGCCGGACCCGATTGACGTCGTGGTCGGTGAAGACCTGCTGCGAGAGGTTCAGCAGCTCGATGAGCAGATCCGCTCCTTTGCCTCTGGGAAGCAGCTTCTCCACGTCCGTGCCGAGAAAATCATGCGGCGGATACGTTCGCACGTCGAAGTCCATGCCCTGGCAGACCAGAAGATGGCGATAGCTGACCCCGGTGTGCAGCGACAGACGCTCGTCGGCGATCCGGGCCTGCAACGCATCGAGCAGGCTGGCCGATTCCTCCGTCGAGATGTGCCCGGCACTGTGATCGGCCATGCGTCCGTCGGCGATGGTTACGAGGTTACAGCGGAAGACCCAATCGGAAATTCCAAGCTTGATCCCCTTGGCGGCCGCTTCGATGGGCGCCCGGCCGGTGTAATAGCGGGCCGGATCGTAGCCCAGCAGACTCATCTGTGCGACGTCGCTGCCGGGCTCCATGCCCTCCGGGACCGTCCGCACGAGCCCCTGGCGGCCCTCCGTGGTGATGCGGTCCATGTTCGGCGTCTCGGCCGCCTCCAGGGCTGTCTTGCCGTCGAACAGTTCAATCGGCTCATCGGCCGCTCCGTCCGGGACAATAATCACATACTTGGTCATACGCTACCTGATCCACCATCCAGAAGGCCGGCCTCCGTCGAACAACGGGGGCGACCCAAACGGCGCCTTCGATGCGCCAGTTTTGCCGTCAGACGTCCCGGTCTTCGGGAATGTCTTCGATTCGAATGCACACCGGTTGCCCGGTGAAGAACTCCGATTGGGCCAGTTCCGCCAGCGCCGCCGCCATGTTCCGTTCCTGGGTCCGGTGGGTCGTGATCACGACCGGGACCGTGTTGTCCGGGCCCCGACCCTCGTGTTGCAGGGCGCCGGAAATACTGATCTGGTGATCGCCGAGGATCCTGCCGTAACAAGCGACAACGCCCGGGACGTCCTTGGCCATGACCCGGATGTAGAACCGGCTCACCGAATCGCTGATGTCCTCAATCAATGGAATTACGTCTTCTCGCGGTTTGAGCCGCAAGTGCTCGAATGTCGTCCGCGAGTTGCCCATCGCCACGTCGAGAATGTCGGCCACTACGGCGCTGGCCGTCGGCATCATGCCGGCCCCACGTCCGTAGTAGAGCGTCTCGCCCACGGCGCTGCCGAAGATGCTGATGGCGTTGAACGAGCCGTCGACCCGCGCCAGCGAGCTGCCGGCGGCGATGAACGACGGGTGAACCCGCAACGAGACTCTGCCGCGTTCGTCCTTCAAGCCGATCGCCAGAAGCTTGAGACAGTATCCCATTTCCCGGCCGTACCGAATGTCCTCCTTGGCGATGCCGTCGATGCCCTGCACGAAGATGTCGTCGAGAGCGATCTCGTATCCGAACGCCATCGACGCCAGGATGGCCAGCTTGTGGGCGCTGTCGCCCCCGGTGATGTCCAGCGTGGGATCGGCCTCGGCAAACCCGCGCTTCTGGGCCTGGGCCAGCGCGACGGCGAACTCTTCATCCTTGGCGCTCATGCTCGAGAGGATGTAGTTGCACGTGCCGTTGACGATTCCATACATGGCGCGGACGTTGTTGGCCGCCAGCCCGGTGCGGATGGCGCCGATGATCGGGACGCCGCCGGCGCAACTGGCTTCGAACGCGATGCAGCGGCCGCACTCGCGGGCCACACGGTAGAGTTCGGCGCCGTGCTCGGCCAGGAGGGCCTTGTTCGCCGTGACGACGTCCTTGCCCGCTCGCAGCAGATCGAGCTGAATGGTGCGGGCGATGCCCGTGCCCCCGACCAGTTCGACGCCGACCGTGATGCTCTCATCGGCCAGAAGTCGATGGATATCGTTGGTCAGCACGCCTTCGGGCAACGGCACCGGACGGGGCGTCGTCGTATCGACGTCCACCACGCAGGCCAGTTCCAGACGCACGCCCATCTTCTCGGCGATGGCGTCGGCGCCCTCAACGATCAGCCGGGCGACGCCGGTTCCGACCGTTCCAAAACCGACCAGTCCCACTCGTATGCATTTGTCTTCCACAGAATCCCCTGTCCTTCGTAAGCCGATCTGTCGATTCCTTCTCGCCCGGTTCGGACGGAACCATGTCCGTCGGCGGCGCGCGATGCAGAAAACCGATATCGAGCAACCCGCCCATCGCCGGCAAAACCTGTCGTGGGTAGTCGCCAACCAATAACGAATGGCGTGTTTGCGGTCAAGGAAAAAGCACTTGGCCATGCCGTCAAGGGCCTTTCGACGCCGATATGGCGAGCAGCGGCGTGGCACGATTCAGGAAAAAAGTTGGCCATTTCGGACAGATCCGACCGATATATCTGCTGGAAACCGTTTCATCTTTTTCTCCGGCGTCGTGGCGTACGCGACGCCTCTTTTATTGGAGGGGCTGGGTGGTCCGGCGCGCGGGACGGCCGAAGGCAGGGGGCTCCTACCGGACGGATGGGTCTGTTTCGATGCCCTTGGTCAGACAGTAATCCCGGATGGCCGCCAGGACAGCCTTGCCGTATTGCCGGCGCTTGTTCTCCCCCACACCGTTGATCCGGAGAAGGGCATCGGCGGTACCGGGCTTCTTCCTTGCCATATCCCGTAGAGCGTTGTCGCCAAAGATGATATAGGCCGGAACCTTCCTCTGGGCCGCCAGTTTGGCCCTCAGGCGCCGCAGGGCTTCGAACAGGCCGCGGTCCACCCCTTCCCATGAGTCGGCGGATATCCGTGCCTTCTGGGGCGGTTTTCCCGCCGGGCGGAGCAGACGCGGTTGCTCGGTGCCCTTGAGCACGCCCCGACCCTTGTCCGTGACCGCCAGGACATTGTACTCGCCGGCCTTACACGCACAGCCCTGGCCGACGAGTTGCTCGATCCAGTCGTGTACGGTACGTCTTGGGTGCTCGCGTAGCAAGCCGTAGGTTGTCAGGGCATCGTGATGGTTCTCAAGAATCCGTTGGTCCTGGGAGCCGACCAGGACCAGGGCGGTGTAGCCGGCCCCGTATCGCTCGCCAAGACGCAGGATGCACGAGAGGATCTTCTGGGCGATGACGAGAGAGTCTTCCATGCAGTCCACCTCGCTGAGGCACACATCGCAGGCGGCGCAATCGGCCTTGTTCAGATCCTGGCCGAAGTAGCGAAGCAGCGTCCGGTGCCGACAGAACCCGCCTGTGCAGTAATTGTACATCTCGCCGAGCTTCTCGACGGCAATCTGCCGGGCCTGGGGCTCCATATCACGCATCAGGCCCTTCCAGACGCCGAAATCTCCTCCGGAGTAGAACAGGCAGCATTCGGCTTCCAGCCCGTCCCGGCCCGCTCGCCCACTTTCCTGCTGGTAGTGTTCGAGAGTCTTGGGCATGCCGGTATGGACCACATAGCGGACGTTGGACTTGTCGATGCCCATGCCAAACGCGATGGTGGCTACGATTGTGTCGATCTTGTCCGTGATGAAGGCGTCCTGGTTGGCCTTGCGCCCCTCGGCGCTCATGCCGGCGTGGTAGGGGGCGGCTTTGTGGCCCTTGGCCACCAGCTCGGCGCAGAGGCTCTCCACGTCCTTTCGACGAATGCAATAGACGATACCGGATTCGCCCCGGTGGCGGTTCAGGACCTCGCAGGTCTGCCGGATCCGGTCTGTGCGCGGATGTACACGATAGACCAAGTTGGGCCGGTCGAAGGAACCGACGATCATTTCGGGTCGGTTCAGGCGGAGCTGTTCGCCGATGTCGGCGCGGACCTTGGATGTCGCCGTAGCGGTGTAGGCGGCGACGGGGACCTTGGGGAAACGGTCCTTGAGAACGCCCAATTGGCGGTACTCCGGCCGGAAATCGTGGCCCCACATGCTGACGCAATGGGCTTCATCGACCGCGATGAACGAGACCTCGACCTGACGCAACAGAGCGAGAAAACCCTCCGACAGCAGCCGCTCCGGGGCGACATAGAGCAGCTTGAGCGCTTTCTGGCGGACGCGGCCGACGATGGCCCTCTGCTCGTCCGGCGATAGCGAACTGTCGATTCGGGCGGCGAGGACCCCACATTCGACCAGGGCGTCGACCTGGTCCTTCATCAGAGCAATCAGGGGCGAGACGACAACGGTCAGGCCGGAAAAAAGTAAGGCGGGCGCTTGAAAACAGAGGGATTTTCCACCCCCGGTCGGGAGGACGACGATGGCGTCTCGGCCCTGCATCACGCTTTCGATGGCCTGTCTCTGGAGGGGCAGGAAGTCGTCGTAGCCCCAGTGCCTGCTCAATACCGCCTTGACGTCCTGGATCATGGTGGTTCCTCATCCCAACGCCGTAATGCGAGGTTTCAGTTCAGGCATCTATAATACCCATATCGGCGGGGTTTGGCCAGTCTCCTCGCCCCAGACGGGGACTGGGGATTGCCGGTCGGGCCACGAAAAAATCTGTGATTTTCCAGGTATGCCGGCCTTTGGGCACCGCCCGGTTTCCGCACGCTCCGGCCAGTGCGCTGGGCACAGCTATTATCGGAAAGTCAGTGCGAAAACGGGGGGCAAGGGGAACTGTGGATGGAAAAATGTAGTAGTATAGAATTGAAAAGGGGGTATCTGATTAATATAATGTGAGTATAGATAGAAAATAGGGGTCATATGCGCCCCATGTGTATTCTGGGGGCTTCCTCTGCGAGCGGTGACCGGGGTCGTCGTGGCCTGTGTGCGTGCTGTCGCCTGAACACAGGGATGCGCTCAAGTCGCAGGCGTTCGGCCCCATGGCGGTGCCTTCTGCGTCGAAGGGTGCCCCCTCGACGGCGAGAAGACGCTGTTCGATAACGATTTCCCCTCAGGAGGAGGGGGTTTAGGGTAAGGACGTGTGTATGGAGCCCCGCCTTCGATGGCGTGGATGCTGCGTTCCCCCGACCGGGCGGAGCTTGGTGGAGTGAATTCAGGGATTGGCCGTAAGTGGTCGTCCTTGGCGTGTCTTGAAGGGAGGAGAGTCGTTATGTTGATAGCTGAGGGTGATGTCTCAACACGGACACAGTGCATTCCCAGAGCGATTAACGTGGCGGGTGTTCCCGTTGTCCCGTTTGAGTCGTACGATCAGGCTCTGGCATGCATTGAAGCCACAGTGGCGGCGCGCGAGAAGACGTTCTGGGTGGCAATCAATCCCCAGAAGTGTTTTCGTGCCTGGCACGAAGGGGGGCTGCTGGATCTCCTGAATCGTGCGGACGTTGGAATCTGCGACGGCGTCGGCGTCTCGATTGCCGCTCGGATTCTCCACGGACAGGGCATCAAGCGATGCACCGGCTGCGATCTTTTCATGAAGATCGTTCCGCATGCCGCCAAGAAGGGCTGGGGGGTTTTTCTGCTCGGTGCGTCGGCCCAATCGAATGCCGATGCCTGTGCCAGGCTCAAAGAGACCTATCCGGATCTGAGGATTGTCGGCCATCAGGATGGCTACTTCAAGGATTCGGCTCAGGTGGTTGCCGATATCAACGCCAGTGGGGCGGACCTGCTGTTCGTCGCCATGGGCTCACCGACACAGGAATACTGGATCGCCGAGCATCGCGAGCAGATCAACGCACCATTCTGCATGGGGGTGGGAGGGAGCTTCGACGTTGTCTCGGGCACGATCCGCAGGGCGCCCGCGATCTTCCGACGGACGGGGACGGAGTGGCTGTTTCAACTGGTAACCGAGCCTCACAAGAGGTTCCGAAGACAGACCGTGTACGTTCCGTTCATGCTCCGTGTGCTCTCCAAGAAGCTCGTCGGGTCCGTCGGCGCCAGCCAATGGACGACGAAGCCCGCCCGGCAGTAGAGGAATCCGACAGCTCTCCCATCCTGGGAACGTCGTCCTATATTCGAGGTTTTCTCGGTCCCGGTAAGAGGACGGAGGGACTCGCTATGACGGAGATGGCGTGCTTCCCAACGACGGCATCACAAACCTGCATCGGCGCGATCACTCCAGAGTTCCGTGCGGAAGCCGGAATTTGCCACGAATTGAAAAGTCGCGTCCCGTTTGTGACGAATTACCTATCGTATCAGGTTCGGCCGATCGACGGCGACCGTCAGGACTTCATGTCCAGATCGCCGGCATGCGACCGAAAGGTGTGAGCCCGTCCGGGCAGCGCGTTCTCCTTTTGGCGGACGCGCGGCACGATTGGAGCTTGACGGGCCACCGATTGTCGCACATGATCGGCAGCAGGACATTTCAGGGATGGCGAAGAGGTGCCGGCAGGTTCTCTGGCGGCGTTTCTCACGGACAGACACGGACGAACGGTTGCAGAAAGACCTCCATTGCCTGGGGGATTCTGCTCCAGGCCGAAGGCGTTGATTCCGATGCGGGCCAATCACGGAAGAAGGCCGGACGCAACCGACGGAGACGGAGTCTGCGCTGCCGGCCAAGCAGGGTGCAGACGGCGGCCCGGAGTAGTCTGGACGCGGGGCCCCACAGTCGAAAGGTGCATATGCCAATGGCAATCGCAACCACAATGACAACAGAGCAAAAACTAAGCGTGGTGAGAAGATGAGCCTGGACCAACCGAATGATCCGGCGGAGCGGGAACTTCAGCGCCCTCCGGACCCGATCGCGCGCAACGAGAAGGACACCCCCAACCGGTCGGACGGCCGAACGAAGATCAGCCGGGTGGTGGATGTTCTGATGTCCGACGGATCGTCCCGTGAGGCCATTCAGCCGGCCGAAGTCAGCCGGCGCGGGGCAACTCCCTCGGCGGCAGCAGTCACCGCTATTCCGGCGGAGCGTCCGTGGGGCGTCGCCTCGGCCGGACCGGGCACCAGGTCTTCGATGGAATTCCTCACATCCGTCCTTCGGTTCAAATGGACGATCGTCCTGGTCTCGATTCTCGTTTCGGCGCCGATCATCGCCGCGATATGGACGCAGATCGTGCCGAAGTACCAGGCCCGTGGCGAAATCCGCATTCGGCCGATCATCCCACGTCTGGTCTTTCGGACCGAAGACAGCGGTCCGATTCCCTTTTACGACTCGTTTGTCAATACCCAGGTTTCCATCGTCCGAAGTCTGACGGTCCTGAACCGTGTGCTGGAGCAGAGGGACGTTCAGGAGACGCAATGGTACAGGGATCCGCCGCAGTCGCTCAAGGAGCGGGTCAGCGGCAATGCGATCCCACCGATCGAAAGACTGCGGGAAAGTCTGTCGGTCCGGCCACGGCCGCGAACGGAGATCATTGATATTTCGTTCACCGACGCCAGCGCTGCGGATGCCAAGACCATCGTCAACGCGGTGGTGAACCAGTACATCAAGTGCATTGGCGAGAGGTCGGATGAGACGGCCGATACACTCTATCGCCAGCTCTTGGAACAGTACCGATCGCTGGAAACGGAGATTCATAGCCGCGAACGGGTCTTGGCGGACCTGCGCAAGGAACTCGGGACCGAACTACCGCAGGAGCAGCTCACAGGGGAGGGCCCCACGTTGTCAGCAGTATTTAACCTAACTCCTACTCTTATCTCGAGCAAGCGGATGCGCCTGGATGAGGTATGCGCCCGGCTCGACGACGTGCGAGGCCGGATTGCGATCCTCGAGTGGGAAATGCAGCAGACTGCTGTCCAGGGCAACACCCAGGCCGTTGGTGACGTCGAAGGTGAAGAGCCGGACCAGCCCAGGTACTACGTCGATGCCGAATGGCGCAAGCTCGACACGGATATCAAGACGATCCAGCACCGAATGGCCACAAGCGTAGCCGGGCCGAGCCATCCGGCGGCGATTCGCCTGCAGAAGGATCTGGAGTTCGCCAAGGAACTGCGCGCCGAACGCGAGGCGCAACTGGATGAACTCTGGCGAGACCGCCTGCGCAACACGGCTCGAATCCCCATGACCTTCGGCGACCCAACCGGCACCTCGCAAAACGATGTGGGCGTCCCGTTGGAGCATCAGTTGGCCCGGGCCAGGCAGGAAGAGCAACTTCTGGTGGCAGAAGTCGACAAGAAGCAGACGGAATTCAAATCGCTGTTCGACAGGACGCAGGCCCTCGAACGGGAGAACAACGCCTTGCAGCATAAGCGAACGTTGTTCGATGCAGTTCGTCAGCGTCTGGAAGAGAAGAACATGGAACGAAACGTCCCCGGTTCCATCGAGGTGCTGATGGCGGCCTTCGCGCCCAGTCAGCCGACGGAGGACCGGCGCGTCATATTCACCGTCATGGCGCTGGTCTGTGGCGTGGGTCTGGGCAGTGGCACAGCGTTCCTGCGTGCGACCCGGAGCCAGACGATTCATGCGGCCAAAGACATCCCGCAGCCGTTGAAGGTCCCGTTCCTCGGACAGGTTCCGCTGGTCACGGCCACGAGGCTGCCGGGCAAGTCGCTGTGCAACGAACTCGAACAGAACCACTTCGTGCTGAACGAGTCGATTCGTGTTCTGCGAACGGCGCTGCTGGCTCGATTGAGCGGGCGCAGCGGCGCCACCGTGCTGGTCACCAGCGCCAACGAAGGCACGGGCAAATCGAGCTTCACCATGGTCCTGGGCAAGAGTCTGGCCCAGACCGGCAAAAAGGTCCTCATGGTCGACGCCGACTTCCACAAGAAGACCCTCTCGAAGCGATTCGACCTGGGCGATCAGCCGGGCTTCGTGGAAATCCTGCGCGATAAGACGCTCGGGAAACTCCCGATCTATCCAACCAAGACGGCCGGCCTGGAGGTCATGCCGGTGGGCAATCGCAGCAATGGCGAAACGACCTTCGACGAGATCGCCAATGGCGCGTTCAAGTCGTGCATTAACCGGGTACGCCGGCAATGCCACTACGACGTGATCCTGCTCGATGCATCCCCGATCCTGCCGGTAGCCGACGCGACGATCCTGGCCGCACAGGTCGACGGCACGGTCATGGTCGAGCGAGAACAGGTTTCCCAGCGCGCCCACGTCCTCAGCGCCATGGCCCGCCTCCATGCGGCCGGCGGCACCATGCTCGGCACCGTCTTCGTCGGTTCCATCGAGCCCCAGGGCTACGGCTACGGTTACGGTTACGGCTACGGCCCGAAGAAGAAACGGCCGTCGTAAGGCATCCGGGTTGAGATAAGGCCGGTTGCGATAGTCATGTCCCTGCAATGCGTTCACAAGTGGCGTTCACCCAGCAACGGGAACGCTTGGATGAAAGACGCCGTACCGATCCAAGATGGCGGCGTAGTTGTATTCTCCGGTCAGGAGTCCCTTTGATCCAGCTTATCCTGAGCCTCGACTATGAACTCTTCGGCAATGGCGCCGGCGACGTGATGCGAGACGTCATCCACCCGACCGATCGCCTCTTGGACATCTGCGATCGACACGGCGCCAAGCTGACGATCATGTTCGAAGTTGGCGAGTACTGGGCCTTCGAGCGATACGACGAGCAATTGCGCCAGGAACTCGGCTACTCTCCATACGAAGCGATGAAGACCCAAGC
>ERZ764778.2612-NODE-2612-length-15470-cov-5.626727_pt1 | contig 15470 bp, 1 predicted proteins | sample MGYA00374951_ERZ764778 | MGnify/ENA primary metagenome ERZ764778 (study PRJEB28918, sample SAMN05720193) | bioreactor metagenome | isolation source: Anaerobic biogas reactor | place: USA:Washington, USA | collected 2015-08-08 ...
GATGACTTCGACGTGACGGTTGATTGGGGCGACGGAAGCGAGTCCATCGGAATTGTCAGCGTGGCGAATGGAGTGGTTACGGTCCAACAGGGGCACACCTACGATCTGACCGGCGAATATGAGATTACTCTGACGATTACCGATTCCGACAACCAGGTATTTACCGTTGTCAACACGGTGAACGTGGATCATCAGGTACTTGTCACGGGCGTCGTCGTCCAAGCCGTGGAAGGCCGTGTGGTTCAAGGCAAAGTCGCGAGGTTTACCAGCAACAACACGATGGCCCTGGCCGAGCAGTTCATTGCCACGATCGAGTGGGGTGACGGCACGGCCTCCGTGGGACAGATCGTCGGCGGCAACGGAGTTTTCGAAGTATACGGAAGCCACACCTATGAGACCGAGGGATCCTATGGAATCGATGTCGTTGTTACTGAGGACGATCCGAGTGTTTCGACAGCGAATGTCGGGGATGGCCTGGAGTGGATCAAGGAGCCTTACCTGCGTGTCTTCCCGGAAACCATTGAAGTGGTTGAGGGGGACCTGTTCTCCGGCCTGCTGTTCCGATTCAGCGATCTGCAGGACGATACGACTGTCGCAGACTATACTGCTAAGATCTATTGGGGAGATTCGAAGGACTCGGACGGCGTCTTGATTCAGGTGGACGACTTCTTCGAAGTGTACGGAGAACACGAGTACACGCGAGAGGGTGCTTTCAAGCCTCGGATCAACATCCAAGGGCCCGAGGGTTCCAAGTCGATCTACATCTCGGCGATGGTGGGAAGCGCTCCCTTGACGCCTGTGTCAAGGACAATTAACGCGCTACTCAACGAAACCATTGTTGCCGAGTTCATTGACCCCAATGAACATTCCAGTGCGTACGAGTTCTCTGCCAAGATCGAGTTCGCCACCGGATATGTGACGACCGGCTACGTTCGAAAGGTCTCTTCCGTGCGCTGCGAGACCATCGTGGATGGGCACGCTGGTACTTCCACCACACCGCCCGAGACGGAAGTCCAACGAATCAGCCTGACAATGCTTCCGGACGCCGGCACGTTCCAAATCTGTGGCGTCGCGGTCCCGTTCGACGCCTCAGCAACTGTGGTCGAAGCGGCAATCAACTCGCTTCCCGGCATCGACCGTGTGTCGGTCACCGGCCCGGCAGGAGGCCCCTGGGAAGTCACTTTCCTGGGAGCCCAGGCCAACAGCTATGTGTCCCAGCTCTCGGTCGGAGACATCGACCTCGAGAATACCATCTCCCTGTACGAAGTCTGCGACTCGATGTCCATAGCGTACTACGCACCCAATGTGATCACGGTCCATGTTGCTGAAAGCAGCGGTGGAAGTCGCGTCGATATCGTCAGTACCGTCAATACCCCCCAGCCTCCCACGGCGCCGGGTCCGGACACAACCAGCAATGCCCCCGCTATGCCTTCGCCTACGGTCAATCCGATTGCCCCGATGGAACTGTTCGGAATGACCGTCTGTGCCACTGAAGAGGTGGAATTCTCGGGTGCAGTCGGTACCTACGAGGGTGATGGAACCGATTGGGTAGCCGAAATCACTTGGGGTGACGGTGAGAAGTCAAGCGGCACGCTTGCCGGCGGCCAGGTTATCGGCACACACACATACAACAAGCCCGGCCTGTATCAACTCACAGTCGAACTGAGCAAATCCGTCAACCCCTACGGTAGCGTGGTCGAACTCTACAAAGGCAGCTTCCGCAGCGGTGTGCTGGTTGAAGCCGCCGCCTTCACAGCAACCCCAGGGGCAAGTCTCGTCGTCAACATGAACGAGCCGCTGGAGAACGCCGTTCTCGGTACAACGGATGCCGGCAACAATGCCGTCGCCGTGGTGGAGTGGGGTGATGGGCGTGTGGAGGAAGCCGGCATTGCCGGCGGAGATATCACCGGCTCACATACGTACCAAGTGCCGGGCTTCTACAAAGCTCGTGTCACCGTTCGCAACGGCGTGCGCGTGAAGATCTTCACCACCAGTATCGAGGTTCGATTCGATCCCGAGTATTCAGGCCCCTTCGAACCGCTCGACCCGGGAGCCGTTGTCGCCGACGAAGGCGTAGAATTCACCGACATGATCGTCGCCAAGTTCTCCAGTGCGAATCCGGAGCATATCGGTGGGCTGCATGTGCTGACCATTCACTGGGGTGACGGCACCTCGTCGGAGGGCAAGATCGAGAACACGGGCGGCGATACCTTCGTGGTCCGGGGTACGCACACCTACCGCGACGGCGGAGCATGGCCGATCTGGATCGAGTATGTCGATCAGGCCGACCGGCTGGACATGATCACGACCATCCTCGTCGATACGCCTGACCTTACCGGCAGCGCGCGCAACCTGTCCGCCGGCTCGCAAGGGCAACTCAAGGACGTTGTTGTTGCGGAGTTCGAGGTGCAAGCCTCGACCACCCAAGTTACCGAAGCTGACTTCAAGGCAGCCATTCACTGGGGCGACGGAACGTGGAGCAACGGGGAGATACGGCGCATGGGAAGCCGTTTTCTCATCATCGGTACACACACCTACACACAGGTTGGCTCGTATCAACTCCGCGTCCACATCGAAGACGGTCCGGTTACCACGGGCGTCCTGGATCTGACGAGTGTCGTGAACGTCGCGCACAGCTATGTGGGAGACAGTGCTGAAGGCGTCTTCACGAACATGACGGGAAAGTTGGGGGTCCAGTACGACGAAGTCGTCTTCACCCAAGACGTCTACTCTTCACACCACAATTGGTACGCGGATACATATTACTCCACCGGCGCCCAGTCCTGGGAGTATACGGCTGGGGCCGCCCTCATGACCGAATCCATCGATTGGGGCGACGGCTATTCTGACGACCTCTCCCTCTATCGAAACTACGTGAACAGGTCGACTAACGGCAGTGGCGGGAACGGAACCTTCGAGGCATGGGCGGGTTGGCCGGCGTCAACGCGTCCTGATCAGTACGGTTGGATCGCCAACTACGGCTACAGTGAGTGGTATGGTAATCCGTCCAACTACGATACCGTGCCCTACCGTCCTTATTGGGGCGGCTATTACTCCAGTCCCTATTATTGGGGATATGGCTGGGGTGGCTACGGATGGGGTGGATGGAGTGGATGGGGAGGATGGTACGGGTGGTATGGCTGGGGCGGAGGGTACGGCTGGGGCGGCTGGAATGGATGGTACGGCTGGAATGGATGGTATGGCAACAGCGAGGTCGTCGACTCGAGTTGGACCGGCCCCGATGGCAGCGCCGGTTCGTACGACACCTATTGGAGTTGGCCCGGGTACTACGGTTGGCCCGGATACTACGGCTGGGGCGGCTATTGGGGAGGATATGGCTGGTGGGGCTATGGCTGGTGGGGCTATTACCCCTACAACCATTCTTCATCCTATTCAGTCACTCGCCAGCATGACGAAACAACGGGGCTGTGGGAAGTCGACGGTACATCGAGTTACAGTGGAAGCGGGTATTGCTGGTACTGGTGGTCGGGGAATTACTCTCAGAATGCCGAATGGCATCATGATAACTGGAGCTCGTGGTCGAGCGGTTCGTACTCACAGAGTGTATCTTACCCCGGGTGGTACGGCTGGGGCTACGGTTCAAGCGGATCGAGCTACACCAATTCGTGGCAATACGACGGTAGTTGGGACTACGATTCACTCCCCTGGATCGAGCCCGGCTCGATGTATCATGTCTACCGGAATCCCGGCACGTACGGTATCACCACCACCTTTGGCCTCAACCGTGATATCACGGTTGCTGAGGCCCTCATGACGGACGAACTGGCCCTGCCGGTCCTGTACGGTACTGAGGACGAGACGACGTCAGCTACCTTGGTGACCTTCAGTTCGTCACACTGGAACAATTCTCCCGCCGGCCTCACCGCCACCGTCGACTGGGGCGATGGTGAATGCACGATAGAAGACGTCTTCCTGACCACCAACAATCGTCTTGGCATCTCCGGTGACCACGTCTACCACGAAGAGGGACGGTACAAGATCTCGATCCTTGTCGAAAGCGCGGGTGGAGCCTCGCGTCTCTTCCGCACCGAGGCCTCCATCGTCGATACCGCCCTGGCCGCCGAGGCTCGCGACATCCGCGTTCACGAGAACGTCGATACGGGCGAAATCCTTGTCGCTACCATCACCGATTGGTCCGGCGATTGGCAACGCTTCCGTGCCACCATCAACTGGGGCGACTCCGAGGATGAGAACAACCCGAATCTAAGCAAGGGTATCGTCCGCTTCAACGAAGACACCCAACAGATCGAGATCTACGGCAGCCATCGCTATGAGGTTGACGGCGAGTACGAGCTGATGGTCAAGATCGACGACACCAACACCCCGTCACTGGTCGTCAAGAGCGACGTGACCATCGACACCGATTGGCAGCCCGAAGCCTATCAGCCCACCAACGACTGGCTCGAAGCTCAGGAACTGCACTTCGGAACGGTGGCCGTCCTGCCACACACCGGCGGCGTGATGCTATCCCATGAGCTCGACTTTGACATCAGTCCCGGGACTGATGTCGGACGCAGTCCGACCCTGACCTACAACTCGAACACGGTCCATCCGCGCCCGATCATCATCGGCATTCTGGGACGCGAGGAAGGCGCCCCCGCGGCCCTGCCGCAGTCGATCGACGTGCGTCTCGTCTGGGCCGATCGCGACCCCCAGGATTGGATCAGCTTCGATACCACCGAATTCACGGAGAACGACCTGGTCGTTGCCGCTCAACTCGACGATCCAGTCGAGCAGAGCGGAGTGTATTCCTGGCGTCTGGACATTCGCATGAATTACGGCGGCGGCGAAGACCCGCTCGAGATGAGCCTCGACGGCGTCGCCGCCGTGGTGGTCAACGACACGGGAGATCTGAATCCGGACGATACGTTCGACAACCTCGCGGCCTACGGCGCCGGGTGGGCAATCGGCGGCGTTGACAGGATTATCTTCCAGGAGAACCATGACCTCTTGCGCGTCAGCGCCAACGGTGAGGCTCGTCTCTACCAATACCAGGAACCCGAGCAAGGTGGAGTTCCGACGTGGAAGAATCCCGGCAACGATTTTGGCGAATGGACCTACGACGCCACGGAAGTCCAGTTCACCTACACGGCCAAGGATCAGACCAAGTACGTCTTCAACCATTTGGGCTTGCTGATCGAGGTCGATTCGCCGTCGCAGCCGTCGATCTACTACGAGTACAACGACGAAGGACGGCTCTCGCAAGTCACCGCTCCGGATCACGGGGTGACGACCTTCACGTACTCCGGCAACTATCTCTCGCAAATCCACGAGACGGGCGGTCGCACGTTCACCGTGAACATGACCGGCAACAGGATCGGGAGTTTCAATGACGTCGACGGATCGTACCGCGGCTTCAGTTACGACTCGCACGGCCACCTCACCGGCGACAGTTGGTCGCCGTTCTTGACGTCGATGACCTACGATTCGGAGACGGAGTTGGTCACGGTGGTAAACCGGACGGGCGGCACAGTCTACGAGGTCGACTCCGGGACCGACAATGCCGTGCTTTCGACGTCGGTGACCGGAATCTCCCAATTGGCATCCAAACTCGTCGACCCGCTCGGTCGGGAGCGAACCTACACGCTCGATCGGCAGGGCCGAACCCTCAAGTACGTCGGGCCTGACGGAACCCAGGTGAGCACAGGTGACAATCGCACGTGGCAGCGGGATGAGACCACCGGCTTCGTGAGGAACTACGTGGGCCCCACCGGCACGTACAATTACGGCTACGACGACGGCAGGGGCAACGTGACCAGCGAGGCTCGAGAAGACGACTACTACCCGGCAGATACGGCCTACACATTCCACGAGAAGTTCAATTCGATCGAGTCGTTCAAGGATGAGGCGGGCAATACCACCACCTATCAGCGGAATTGGATAACCGGGCTGATCGAACGCGTGACCAACGCGATCGGCGCCGTCACCCAGTACACCTGGGTAAACGGCTTGCTCGACTCATCGACCGATCCCAACGGCAACACGACGAACTTCGAGTACGACGCCAACCGCCGCGTGGTCGTCCAGCGCGACCCGGAAGGACACGTGACCACGGCCAGCTATGACAACGCCGGGAACATCAAGTACGTCTACGACGCCCTGGGCCGAAAAACGACCTACGAGTACGACTCCCGAGGCCGCCTCGTCAAGACGACCGACCATCTGGGATATTACGAGACGACGTCCTATTACCCCTCCGGGCTGGTGCAATCGCAAAGGAACAAGAGTGGCGTCGTGACCGTCTACAACTACGACGGCCGCGGTTTCCAGACCAGCATCGTCGAGGCCGCCGGCACTGCCATGGCGCGCACCAACACCAAGGTCTACGACGTGGTCGGAAACGTGGCCCAGGAGATCGATCCGCTGGGCTTCACCACAGGCTACGTGTACGACACGGCCAATCGCAAGATCTGCAAGATCGATCCGAACGGCGCCGTCTGGCGTTACGAATACGACGAAGCCGGCAACCTGAACGCGGAAATCGATCCTCTGCTTCGAAGGACGTCGCACAGCTACAACGCGGACGGGCGGCGGACCGGCACGACTGATGTGTTGGGCGTCACGCAGAGCTGGGATTACGACTCCGTCGGAAACCTGCTCAGCAAGACCGATCAGGAAGGACGCACCACCACGTACGAGTATGATCAGGCGAACCGCCAGATCTACATGCGGGACCCAACGGGTGCGGTTACCAGGCAGCAGTATGACCAGGCCGGCAATCTCATCTACAAAACGGATCCGCGTGGCCTCTGGTCCTACACCTACACGGCCAACAATCAACTCTGGACCGAGACGAATCCGGCGGGCGAAACGAACGTCTACGCCTACGACGCCGTCGGCAACCTGGCTATTTCGTACGATGCTTTGGGTCGTCCCACGACGTACGTCTATGACGTGCTGAACCGCAAAATCAGCGAAACCAATCCGGCCGGCGGAACACGCTACTATGGTTACGACGGCGTGGGCAACAGGACGTTCAGCACCGACGAGATGGGAAACGACACCTGGTACTTCTACGACGTCTTCAACCGCAAGATCGAAGAGCGCAGCCCGGTAATCAACGGCGGCCGACTCAGTAAATACTGGGGCTACAACTCGCTGGATCTGCTGCTTCAGGAAATCGATGAGAACGGCAATATCACGGCCTATGCGTACAACGGTATGCGCTGGCGGATCGGCGAAACCGACGCCGAGGGCTACTGCAAGTCCTATGTCTACGACCTGGTCGGAAACGTCCTGCAGGAGTGGAACGAGCGAGGCGTACCGACCACGCATACCTACGACGCCCTGAACCGCCTCTTCAGCAGCACCGACGCCTTCGGGCACAGCAAGTTCTTCAGCTACGACGGCGTCGGCAATATGCTTGCCCAGCTCGACGAGATCGGGGCCGTCTATTCCTACGAATATGACGCCGCGAATCGCCTCGTGGAACAAACCGACCCGCACGGCAACCGGAAACAGTACGAATACGACCTCGCGGGAGACCTCCTGACAGTCGTGGATGAAGCTCTTCAGACGACCAGCTACATCTACGATGCGGTGGGACGGCTAGTTTACGAAACGAATCCCGCCGGCGGTACGAAGATCTGTTTTTACGATCCTGTCGGCAATATCGCCAGGCTGATCGACGAGAACGGCCATGCGACGTTGTATACCTACGATCCGGCTGATCGGCTCGTGCTGGAGGTCGACGCGGGCGGCAACAGCATCCAGTACAGCTACGATGCCGCCGGAAACCTGATGACCCAGCTCGATCAGGAATTGCGGCTCACCCGACACCAGTACAATTCCCTCAATCGCCGCATCACCACGATGGATCCGCGTCTGGGCGTCACGCACTACACCTACGACGGCGTCGGCAACAAGACCAGCGAAACCGATCCGCTGGGCCACACAACCACCTGGGTCTACGACGGCATGGATCGTGTCATCGAGGTCTGGGATGCCGCCGGCGGCGCCCATCGAACCGCCTACGACGGCGCCGGCAACATCGTCTCGGAAACCAACCCGCTGGGCCGCACCACCTACCACACCTACGACGGGCTCAATCGCCGGCTGACCACCTTGGATCCTCTGGGCGGTCAGACGTTCTACTCCTACGACTGGGTCGGGAACAAACTCTCCGAAATCGATCCGCTCCTCCGCGCGACGACCTACACCTACGACCCGTTCCGTCGCCCGTTGACGATGGTGGATGCCGCGGGCAACAGCTGGAGCACGGTCTACGATCCCGTCGGCCGCGTCCACTCGCAAACCGATCCCCTCGGCAACACCACAACCTACGTCTACGACGGCATGGGACGGGTCGTCAGCGAAACCAACCCGGTCGGCGGCCAGACGACCTCCGTTTACGATCTGCGCGGGAACTTGCTCTCCCAGACCGATCCGCTCGGCCAGACGACCTCGTATGCCTACGACGTCCTGGACCGCAAGGTCACCATGACCGACGCGCTTGGCTACTCCACGACCTATGCCTACGATCGCGTGGGCAACCTGCTCAGCGAAACCGATCCGCTCGGGCGACTCACGCAATACTCCTACGACAGCCTGAACAACCGCATCGAGATTCTCGATGCCGAGTACGGCCTCACCGAGTTCCATTACGACAACGCTTCCCGCCTGATCGAGCAGTACGACGCCAACGGAGCCTACACCAGGCACTATTACGACGCCCTCAATCGCAAGACGTCCACCGTCGACGCCTTCGGCAACGCCAGGAACTTCTCCTACGATTCCAACAGCAATCTCCGCTTTGTCACCGACGAGCTCGGCCGGACAACCGAGTACCGCTACGACATGCTCGACCGGCAGACCCGGATCATCGACGCGGCCGGCAACTCGACGTACTACAGCTACGACGCCGTCGGCAATCGCCTGGCGGAGACAGACCAATTGGGCCGAACGACCAGCACCGCGTACGACGTACTCAACCGCCCGGTCATGGTCACCGATCCCGAGAACGGAACGACGATCCAGACGTACGACGCCGTGGGCAACGTGCTGACCGTGACCGACCCCATGGGGAACGTTACGACGAACCAATACGACGACCTTTACCGGGTGACCCAGGCGACCGATGCCCTCGGCGGCGCGACGCAGTTTGAATACGACGCGGTCGGCAACCTGCTCTTCGAGACCGATCCGCTCAGTCGTACGACGTCATATACCTATGATGCAATGAATCGCCGCCTCACCGTGACCGCGGCGGGCACGCTGACGTCGTATGCCTACGACGCCGTGGGAAATCTCGTCACGGAAACCGATCCGCTCAGCCGGGTCACCACCTACGCCTATGACGGCCTCAATCGCCCGACCACCGTCACCGACGCAGAAGGCGGAGTCACGACGACCACCTACGACGGAGTCGGCAACGTGCTCACCGTCACCGACCCCGTGGGCAACCTGACCGCGAACCAATACAACGCCCTCAACCGCCTCATCCAGGTCACCGACGCCCTGGGCGCCGTTACGAGCTACGCCTACGACGCCGTTGGGAACCTGGTCACCGAAACCGACGCCCGCGGCAATTCGACCACCTATGCCTACGACGTGCTGAACCGCCGGATCACCAAGACCGACGCGATCAGCCATCAGACGTCCTTCACCTACGACGCCGTCGGCAACATGCTCACGCAAACCGATCCGCTGGGGCATACGACCGCCTCGACTTACGACGGGCTCAACCGCCGGATCACCCTCAGCGATGCCGAGGGCGGAACCACGACCAGCACCTACGACGCCGTCGGCAACGTGCTGACCGTCACCGATCCGCTCGGAAACGTCACCGCCAATGAGTACGACGACCTCTACCGGCTCACCAAGGTTACCGACGCCCTGGGCGGCGAGACCGAGTCGACCTACGATGCGGTCGGAAACCTGCTCTCTCTCACCGACGCGCTGGACCGCACCACGTCGTACACCTACGACGACCTGGACCGCCGGGTCACCATGACCGACGCCCTCCAGAACCAGACATCCTACACCTACGATGCGGCGGGCAATCGGCTTACCGTCAGCGCGCCTCTCGCCCGCCTCACCACCACGACCTACGACAACCTGAATCGCCCGGTCACGGTCACCGACGCCGAAGGCGGCGTCACCACCAACACCTACGACGCCGCAGGCAACCTGCTCACCGTGACCGACGCCCTCGGCCACGTCACCACGAACCAGTACGATGCCGTCTACCAGCTTACCAAGGTCACCGACGCCGAAGGCGCCGAAACCGCCTATACCTACGACCTGGTCGGCAATCTGCTCACCGAAACGAATGCACGCGGCTATGCGGTTACCTATGCCTACGATCCATTGAACCGCAAGGTCAGCATGATTGACGCGCTCAGCCAGCAGTCGAGCTACAGCTACGACGGCGCCGGAAACCTGCTCACGCAAACCGACCCGCTGAGCCGCACGACCACCATGACCTACGACGGGCTCAACCGCCCGCTCACGGTCACCGATGCGGCCGGGGGAGTCACGAGCAACACCTACGATGCCGTCGGGAACGTGCTCACCGTCTCCGACCCGCTGGGCAACACCACGACCAGCGAGTACGACGATCTCTACCGGCTCACCACGGTCACCGACGCCCTCGGCGGCGAAACGGAGTCGACCTACGATGCTGTCGGAAACCTGATTTCCGTCACCGACGCCAACGGCCATGTTACGGCATACACCTACGACGCCAAGAATCGCCGGCTCACCATGACCGACGCGGCCGGCAAGGTAACGAATTATACCTACGACGAGGTGGGTAACCTCCTCACCGAAGTCGATCCGCTCGGCCATACGACCACCCTCACCTACGACCTGCTCAACCGGCGCCTCACGGTCACCAACGCAGAAGGCGGAGTGACGACGAATACCTACGACGCCGTGGGCAACCTCCTCACGGTCGCCAACCCGCTGGGCAACACGACCGCCAACCAGTACGACGCCGTCGGTCGGCTCACCAACGTGACCGACCCCCTGGGCGCCGCAACCGCCTACACCTACGACCTGGTCGGCAACCTGCTCACCGAAATCGACGCACGTGGCAACCCGACCACCTATACCTACGATGCGTTGAACCGGCGAGACACCAAGACCGACGCACTCGGTCAGCAGTCGACCTACACCTACGACGCCGTCGGCAATCTGCTCACCGACGTCGACCCGCTCAGCCGCACGACCACCATGACCTACGACGACCTGGATCGCCGGCTCACGGTCACCAACGGGGCGGGCGAGACGACGACCATGACCTACGACGCCGTGGGCAACCTCCTCACCGTGGCCGATCCGCTGGGCCACACGAAGACCTACGAGTACGACGATCTCTACCGGCTCACCCAGGTGGCCGACGCCTTGAGCGCCGTCACCGCCTACACCTACGACGCCGTAGGCAACCGTCTCACCCTGACCGACCCGGTGGGCAACGTCACCACCTGGACCTACGATTGGATGAACCGCGTCAGCCAGGAAACGAACCCGCTGGGCAACTCTCGTTTCTACCTCTACGACGACGTGGGCAACCTCACCCAGCAGACCAACCGCGACGGGCGCCTCATCCAGTACGACTACAACAACATCAATCTGCGAACCCAGGAACGCTGGGTCGAGGGCGGGGCGACGGTTCATGCGTTCAACTTCGCCTACGACGCCGCGGGACAGCTCAGCTCCGCGGCCGACACCGACTCGACAACCGCCTACGTCTACGACGCCGTCGGACGCATCACCTCGGCCACCCAGACGATCACCGCTCTGGGCACGGCGGTGGTCCTGTCGGCCACCTACGACACGGCGGGCAATCGCACCCAGCTCGCCTCCAGTGTCGGCGGTGTGGTCAATGATTACACTTACGACGCGCTGAACCGTATGACGCGTGTCGAGCAGAGCGGCTCGGGCGTGGCCTACAAGCGAGTCGACCTGACCTACGACGCCGCAAGCCAGTTCGATGCTGTCACCCGCTATGCCGACCTGGCGGGAACGCAGACCGTGGCCGCCAGTGACTACTCCTTCGACCTGGCCGGGCGGATCACCGATCTGACCTACGCCAAGGGCGCCACGACCCTGGCCGACTACGGCTGGACCTACGACCTGGCCGGGCGGGTCACCCAGTTCGCTTCCCTCACCGACGGCACGGCCGACTACACCTACGACGCCGCCAATCAGCTCACCGGCGTCGACTACAGCTACCAGACCGATGAGGCCCACGGCTACGACGCCAACGGCAATCGCACCGACACGGGCTACGCCACGGGCAGCGCCAACCAGACGACCGCCGACGGCACCTACGCCTACACCTACGACGCCGAGGGCAACCGCACGGCCCGGTTCGTCGACGCCAACGCCAACGGCCTTCTCGACACGGGCGACTCGGCCATCACCCTCTACACCTGGGACCACCGCAACCGGCTCACCTCGGTGACCAACTTCGCCACGGCCGGCGGCGACGTCGCCGGCAGCGCCGAGTACGTCTACGACCCGCTCAATCGCCGCATCGCCAAGTACGTCGACGCCGACGGCGACGCGGCGATCGACGAGACGACCTACTACGTCAACGACGGCGAGCGTGAGTCCCGTGACAATGCGGGCGACCACGTGCTGCTCACCCTCGACGCCGCGGGCGCCGTCAACCACCGCTACCTCCACGGCCCCGAGGTCGACCAGATCTTCGCCGACGAAGACGCTTCGGGCGACGTCCTCTGGCCGCTTACCGACAACCTGGGCACGGTCCGCGACCTGGCCGACTACGACAGCAGTCTCGACGTGACCGAGATCGCCAACCACATCGCCTACGACGCCTTCGGCAACGTGACGAGCGAGACCGACGCGGCCGTCGAGCACATCTTCGGCTTCACCGGCCGCGAGCGCGACGCGGAATCCGGCCTGCAATACAACCGCGCCCGCTACTACGACCCGTCCGTCGCCAAGTTCCTCAGCGAGGACCCGCTCGGCTTCGAGGCCGGCGACGCAAACCTGTCGCGATATGTGCAGAACTACGTGACGGTGATGACGGATCCGAGTGGGTTGGAGGAAGAACAGGAGGAATGGGAACGACAATGTCGCGAAGCATTTGGCGAACCAGGCTCGGTGGACCCCTTCGCCGAGAATCCGTTTGCAGAGTCGCCGGCAGTGATCCAGGAGCGTGTGAGAACGGAAGCGCTGCTCGACGCGGCTCAGAGGAAGTACACCGAGATTCTGATTGCCCGCGACCGGTGCACTCGCACCTATGAGGCCGCCGTTCGTGACAAGGCACATCCACCTTGGCCCGGGTTCGTCGATCGCCAACTCGATGCGACGCTGGACACGTACAAACAGTATGGCGACGCCCCGTCGGAGCAAGAACTGCTGGAATATGGGAAGATCGCGTTTGGCCAGGCAATCCGTGAGCGCGCACGAGTCGAGTTGGAGAAGAAGCTCGGCTCGCCGTTGGACAGCGTGCCGTCTTCCGCAATTCGTAGTATTCCTGGAGTAGTCGAACATGCGCATCCGGTGCCTCACGTCGCTTCGCTGGGGGCCAGTGTTCCCGTGGAGGTAGGCAACGGAATCACCGTACAAGGGATCTTTCGCTGGCATGACTACTGGGTGCGCACACCCGATTGGGGGCTTGAAGAGATCGTGCCGGGGAACTCGGATGCAGAGAAAGCGATCGAGGACCACGTATGGAGCCGAGACCAGGCCGACTACGAGGAAACCGGCAATCGCGTCCTTGGGGCCGTCGCCCTTGCCGGAAGTGCTTTGGAGGTTTGGGCAGGCGCCATTCTCATCGAGGCGCCTACGGGAGTGTCGCAGGTCGCCGGAGTGTTTCTAATGGCCCACGGATTCGACCAAGGCCAGCGAGCTGTGCGGATGGTAGTTACGGGCGAATCCGAACGGAGCGGCCTGAGCCATCTGGCTGGTGGCGTTGCTTCGCTCGCAGGAGCCGACCTGAAAACGGCGGCGCTCATCGGCGAAGGCACCGATATCACCGTGAATCTTGCGGTCGGAATGGCATTCACAGTGAAAGGATATCCGCGTATGCCAGGTCAGTCGCGCCCCATAGGAATGGCGCAAGGCAAGTACGCAGCGGAGAGATTCTCGGCATCTGCCGTCGAAGCCAGAGCGATCGAAGCCACGCCAATGGGGCCCGCGCATGCACCGTATGATCCTGCCCAATGGTATCGATCCTATGCAGCCAAGTATGGTGTCGAGCAGGTATCGTGGGATACTGCATCTGCTAGACTGAACGAGGCTGTCTTTCAACAAGCAGAGAACTTCCAGAACCGGACACTTGCGCAGCCGTATGGCCAAGAACCGATACTACACTCATCAGGAGTTGTTGAAGGTGCAATGGACCTGGAAACGGGCGTAATCTCGATCAGTGTTAGTGGTGGCAAAGGGTCGGTTCTGAGATCGCAAGCCGCATTGGGCATTCCACCAGGAACTCAATTCGAGTTCAATCAAGCTGGGGGATGCGGAATGCCAAAATCTGTGACTGGACTGGCGGACTACTTTGGTGGGCCATATTACCCGAACAACCCGCGTGCAACACTAGTTACTCCTGGTGGGTATCAACAATCTGCAGAATACAGCTCAGGGTGGTCGTACGTTACGCCCTGCAAGAACTGCCAATGGATAATTGACAATCGGAGCTTTATAGAGACCGGCACTGTGCCGAAGCACGTTCAACCACAATTGAAAATGCCACCTTACCCCAAACCATACGAACATCTGGAAGTTGTGAAATAGGAGGGATCATCCATTGTTTGACAAACCTGAATCGGCACTTGGGACATTTTCAGACGAAATGGTGGAAGCACTCAGACAGCTTGGGTGGCGAGAACCAGACAGATCCACCATAGAGCGATGTATCAGAGAGCTTGAAGCTCGGGGTTTTCATGTGAATGAAGTGGCGCAGGCTGCAATTGAACAGTTTGCTGGATTAGAGTTCACATTTCCTGAAGGTGGTGTTCCCTGGGTACGTTTTGATCTCACAGAACCCAGGCACACGTTCATTGTAGACCACCTTTCTAATCTCACGGAACTGCTTGAGGAAGAGGCGTGCCAAATAGGGGGCGGGGGAGGTTACATCATTCTGATCTGCCCCTCGGGCAGAGCTGCTGTACTCCATGAACAGTGGTCGTTTCTTCTGTCAGCAAACTCACTTGCGACTATTCTTGAGGCAGTTGCCTTTGGCAACCGTGCTAATTGTCATGAGTACCCCGACGTTGAATCACATAGACCAATGTGATTGGGTTGGCACCTTGCTGCAGTATTCGCGGGCCGATGACCCGGCTAGACCCCGAAATTGCGGCCGGGTGGCACTCTACGCCGTTAACCGTTTTTTCGGTGTCAAAAACACGTCTTGATGCGATTGGGCGTTACGGTCATATCTTTCTTTGCCAGAAGGAAGGCACGGCCAGACGCTCACCCGAAAGGAGTCGGGGATGTCGCATCAAGACTTGGAAGTTTCGCTCAAAGGAGAT
>ERZ764778.2615-NODE-2615-length-15453-cov-6.035524_pt1 | contig 15453 bp, 7 predicted proteins | sample MGYA00374951_ERZ764778 | MGnify/ENA primary metagenome ERZ764778 (study PRJEB28918, sample SAMN05720193) | bioreactor metagenome | isolation source: Anaerobic biogas reactor | place: USA:Washington, USA | collected 2015-08-08 ...
AAATGCGATGCTATATTCTCCATCCGGACAATTCTGTGCCAGCCTGGAACCGCAATACGATGAGTCCAGGCCACTCTCCGTGATCAGCAACCAATTCTCGCCCGCTTGAAAAAGCGCCGGAAAAGACCAGCCCGCAATCTCTGGCGCCTCAGTCCCAACCGGAATCCCCGCATGATAGTTTTCCTCATAGCTTGGCTGGGTGTCACACCAACCGGTTCTGGCATTCCGATGAGGGGTCAGCCAGGCTTTGGCATCCGGCGGCAACTTGAAACTGGAGATTTCCTTTTGAATCACCCGGATTTTGGAAGAGGGTGTGGGAAAATCGTAGCGAAAGGCGAACCCGTCGTTGGCCACATAGAACTCGATATCCATCCGCTCCCTCTCCGGCCCCTCGAAGGTGATCTTTCGAGTGTGGGCATGGAAAGCGCAAATGCGGCGTTTTCCCGTCACCATCCGGTAGGATCCTTTGTGTATGTCGACAGGGGATGCTTCCTTCCAGACAAGGTTACTGGAAAAGTCGGCATCCTCCCGGACAATTCCGAGGCTGGACGGAAGCAGCACGACAGTGTCATCCCGATTCACCGAGTAGAAGGGAACGCCCTCACCGGAAATCCCGATGCTGACAACCGTCCTCCCGTCAGGACTGGAAATGGTGGCCTCATTGGATGGCACATCCTGACCGGCTGCGAAGACTGCAAAGCCGAAGCAAGCGGCAGCCCATAGTGGCATCATCTTGGCGGATTGGGGCATAGAACAGAGGCAATTAATAGACGGAAATCAACAAGACCTCAACTGCAATACTTACAAAGTGTATGAAGTTTTTCGTTCCATCTCCGGATTCCCCGCTTAGCCCTGAGGTCCGGCCACTTACCGGAACCGCACCGCCTCTCCGCAAATGCCCTGAATGGCTTGACTGTAAAGTCGCTCAGGAATTCATACCCGAGAGGCGCCTCAATTATAGATGGACTCATGTTATCCCCGGAAATATTTCTTAACAGGGTCCACCCCTGCAAGTTCAGCCGCGGTTTGAAAGCAACGCTTCTGGTTTCGCTTTCGGCCCTTATCTCACCCTTGATGGGTCAGGATGGAAAGATCTACCCGCTCGAAGCTCCTGAAGAACCGAATGCGATCCTGCTCGGAACCGGCGGAGTGGAGGGACAGACCGCACCCGAAAGCTGGTTCCGCCAATGGGGCGAACCGATGGCCCGCAATATCTCCACTGCGACGCTGACGCCCTTTCTTCCGGATCCGGACAAAGCAACCGGCGCGGCTGTCATTGTGGCTCCTGGAGGAGGCTTTATGTGGTTATCCATGCACAACGAGGGATGGAAAGTCGCGAAAGCACTTGCTGACCATGGTATCGCAGCGTTCGTTCTGAAGTACCGGCTCCAACCGACGGTGGATTCACTGGAGGAATTTGAGAACCAGATGAACCGCCGGTTCGCCGAAGCAGGGGAAGGCGCATCCGCATCCGAATCCACTCCACGCCCGAAGCGTCCGGACTGGGACTTGTCCAACCAACTCACCGATGCCGAAACCGCCTACGCCATGATTCTGGATAGGGCCGATGAATGGGGAGTGGATGTGAATCGCATCGGGATGATGGGATTCTCGGCCGGAGCCGGGCTCACCATGCATTGCACCCTCAACTCCAAGACCATGAAACTTGCCTTTATCGCACCAGTCTACGGAGGCATGAATGCGGTTGAGGTGCCGGAGAATGCTCCACCGATGTTCTCGGTTATCGCGAGCGACGACTTTCTCTTCCAGGGAGAATTTGGGGTTGTCAAGTCCTGGTTCGAAGCCGGTGTGCCGGTGGAGTTCCATCTCTACCAGAATGGTGGACACGGCTTCGGACTGGGCTATCCCGACCGGACGAGCAACCGTTGGTTCGAGTCCTTCATGCATTGGGTTGAAGTCAACCGCTTCCTCGCCAAGCCCTGATCATTTCGTCTCCGGGCGGCATCCAGACCGCCGCCCGGAAAACCCGTTTTCAACATTCCGATCCATCTCTTTGGATTTCGGACCCCCTCCGGCGGGATCGCCGGCGCCATTCTCCGGGAGTCATGCCCATGTATTCCTTGAAGGCTTTGTTGATGGACAAGGGAAGTCTCGGAGACTACGAGAACCTGATTCCGCACGGCACCCTGATCCGGGAAGAGTAGCGGGGATCCCATCCGCATGATTCGATGAAACCGCTGGTCCGAGCCCGGCGGTTCGGTTCGGCTACGCCCAAGGGTCAGGTGACTCATTCGGCCCACCATGCAGGGCATCGGCACCCGGCACGTGATAAGCCTGCTCTCAATTCTCCGCGATGCGCTTCCACACAATCCCGACGAGTTTTGCCAAGCTCATGGAGCGGCATCCCTGCTTGCGGTAATGATTTCCGGTTTCGAACGCCACTTTCCACTGAGCCATCAGGCTCGCCCAGGCGTGGAAGAGACTGTGGCGAGGATCGTAGATATGGGATGGTTCGGAAGTAAGGAGGTTCAACTCGATAACTTCCAGACGTTCCCCCTTCCGCAAAGCGTCCGCTGATGGCACCTTCAAGTCAAACCTTCCCAGATGAAACCCGGAAATGCGGGAGGCAAAATGATCGATCGCCCGCTCCAGTTCACTTGTGAGCAAGTGCCTGCCATCCAAAAACAAACTCCCCCGCGCATGGGTTCCGATTTCGACGATGCGCACTTCCTCCCCTTTTCCGGGAACCTCAAACAAGCGGGCGGAATGGGCCCTGAGGAGAATGTCGGCATAGCAGACCGCCCGGTTATCACGAAGGATCAAGTCCTGCAGATCCCGAACCCCGTCCCCGATCACCGAGGTATACACCTTTTCCGTAATCGAAGTGATTTGCCCCCGAGGTTCATCCGGACGGCGTTGGTAAAACACTCCATACTCCGATCCCTCCACGTATCGCTGAACAATCCAATCCCCGGAATCCGTCTCGGCGAGAGCCGCGCTCAGTGAGTCATCATCACGCACGATCTGAACTCCACGGCCGCGCTCTCCGATATCCGGCTTGATCACCAGCGGATAATGCGAAGGAACCTTCGCGTCCTGAAACGCCCGCACCCGCGCCAACCTCGCTTCCACATTCTCTCCGGACGGAAGAATCGCAAAATCCGCCACCGGAACCCCGGCCTCCCGGAGGTGATCCAGGATGCGACTCTTCGATTCCCCGATCAATCCACCGCAATCCAGCATCGGGTTGCTGAGTGTGAAAAGCGTGAAATTCCGATATCGCAGGCCCAGCCACAGGATGTATAGCACGACCGGCGGATACAAAAAGCAGGATGGCCAGTATTCCCAATGGGTCAGTCGCCTCCAACGCCCCCATGCGATCCGCCGGCTCCTGAAACTGAAGATCGGCAGAATGATCTGGATTGTGATGAACGTAGCCACCACGACCGCGAGGATTCCAAGTATCGAGAAATGCTCCATCGCCTCAAACAAGGATAGGATCGGAGCTCCGAGAAAACTGGAAACAAAGATCAGGGCGGGCGTGGCAATTAACGAAGCGCCGCCCAGGTATAGCGAGAATTGCACCAGGGACATCCTCAGAATGCCCGCTGCCATGTATATTGGGGCCCGGGAGCCTGGAATAAACCGGCTGGCGATGATCACCCATGGCCCACGCCTCTCAAACCACGCCTCACTCGCATCCACCGCCTTTGCCGAAATGAACCAGCGGAACGGACGATGGCGGAGCACCCGCCGCCCAAAAGCGCGCCCCAACAAATAGAGCCCCACGTCTCCGATCATGATCCCCGCGAGACACGCAGCCGATGCCTCCCAGAATCCAACACTACCGCGGGCAACCAGCAACCCCGTTGCCACACAGGCCAAATCCTCACTCATGATCGTCGAAAGGCAGATCAGCAACAACACGCCGATGAGCGCCTTACCGGAGAAACTCAGATCAAACACCTCGTCGACCGGGCGCAAAGACTCCGCCACGCGTTCCGCTGGTGACTGCTCCCTCCGCACGGCTTGACCAATCTCGACTCTATTCCAAAACGCAGCAAAGCCCGCATCATCGGGGACCCCATCGTGCATTGACAACGTGCTCTGCGGCAAGATCCGATGCATATCAAGCGCATTCGATCCGCGCGGACTCTCAACTGCCCGCGAGTCCCGGACCCAAACCGGAGCCGCATACGCCAACGCATGTTTTCTCACGTTATCGAGGTCACTCTGGAACAGCAATTTCGCACGCCCCATGCGCTTGTAGAGGTAGTCTCTCCTGTCCACCACCCATGAAAACGGGACCGTGTAACGCAAACCCGCACACACAAGCCACTCAAAAACCCGTATGCTCCGGTTGATGACCGGATCGCCCAACAATTCATATTCCAGCAGGCCATCCGGATCCAACAGCACGAGGGAAAGCGGATCCACCGCGCCCGAGTGCCCCATTCCAAGTGCAACCGCAGCTCCCAGACCCTCCGCAACGATATGCGCCGAAGCCACCCCTTCCCGTTTCAGGATCTGCTCCACATAGGCAATCTGAGTGGACACCGCAAGATCCGCGCCCCTCTTCTGCAAGGGGATCAGCCAACCCGGCCGCTCCGCTGGATGAACCTCCGGAGGGAATGCGCTGTCCTCCACAATCCAGACTACCGGATTCATTCCGGAATCAGTGTGCCCCAACCCGGAGTAATAGAGTGGAACCCGCCGGCCAATATAGGTCTCATCCGACACCTCCTTGCCCTTGAACCGGATACCGGGAAAGCCTTCGGCCGCGTCCCCCCCAAGCCAGAACCTCAGAGCATACGATACCGAGAGCACGATCGCATACACGATCAGAATACGGATCAACTTTCTGGAGCTACGGGACATGAACAAAAGGGGCAGGGCAGGCTTGAACCTTCTGTCCGCACTCACCCTTTCCCCGACCTGAAACGCATCCCTCCGGAATGCCGTCCATGACCGAAAGGCCTTTCGCGCAGACCCGAGAAGATGTCTTTTATCCCATCCAACGGGTCAACCCAAAACATGACAATCAAAACTGTGCCAATGCCCAACAACACAAAAGTAGGGCCCACTGACCAAACCAATCCACTTTTCTACAGATGAACACGCATTCTTTGCCTACAGTTTGCTAACAATATTAATCCAAAAACTAATCGTTATGATCAGATGAAGAGGTTGGTGTCGCTTTTATTCGAGGCTGAGAGGAATTCCGCCACTCCTCCGAATTCCACTCCATCGATGAGTTCTTCGGCCTTTAAGCCCATGGCTTCCATCGACATGCCACAGGCGATCATGCGCACACCTTGTTTGCGGGCTTCTTCGAGTAAGCCGGCGGCATTGGGAAGGTTTTTGGACGCCATCCGGTCCTTCATCATTTTTCTACCCAGACCGGCGAAGTCCATGTTGGAGAGCGGAAGCTTGTTCACTCCACGCGGGAGCATCCATCCGAACATCTTGTCCATGAGGGCTTTGCTGACCGGGATCGATTGCTGGTCTTTGCGCAGGGCGTTCAGTCCCCAGAAGGTGAAGAACAGACTCGCTTTACCTCCCATGGCCCTTGCTCCGAGCGCAATGATGAGAGCCGCCATGACCTTGTCCATCTCCTGTGAGAAGACGACGAGTGTGGCATTCCCGTTCCCAACAACGGTTGAAGGGTCAGTTGCGGGTCTATCGTGTGACGTGAGGGGGACCCGGAGGGTGCCAACGTAGTTGGTGCCATTTTGTTCCAGCCCAAGGTTTTCGAGTCCGCGGCTGGAGCAGAATGCTGTGAAATCGGTCGGGAAGCCACTGTCGCTTGCCCTTACACGGAGGACATCTCCGGGTGACAGCTCCTCCAATGTGTTGCTAAGTCTCAGTATTGGGCCAGGGCAGGCCAGCCCGGTGGCGTCGAGCACACGGGTGCGCGCGCTTACGGCTTCAGCTGCGGGGGCTGGCTGAAGTGTTGGAGCTGGTTCCGGAGCGTCATCGGGAAGTTCGGCGGGGGGAGTCTCGGGTTGGAGCGAGAGTCCACCACTGAGGCTGCGGGCTTTGAATCCGTGCTGCTGAAGGATGCGGGCAGCGAAGTAGCTCATTTTCCCTTTGGCGCATACTGTGAGGACTGGCCGTTTGGGGTCGATCTCCTGTAGCCTTTGCCTCAATTGATCCAAGGGGATGTTGAGAGCCCCAGGGATGGCCTTGATGCTGCTGACCACTGCCGGGCGCACGTCTACGATCTGGGCGTCCGGCCCAATCGCATCGAGGGTGTCGACGGGATCGAGCAAGCCATCCAGACGATTGAGCGCGGCGAATCCCGCAATGTTGACGACATCTTTGGCAGAACCGAAAGGTGGAGCGTAGGACAGTTCGAGGTGCTCTAGATCCGATAAGGCCATCTTCCCGCGAATGGCAGTTGCCATGACATCGATGCGTTTGTCCACGCCCTTCGGGCCAACGGATTGGGCTCCAAGGATTCGCCCGGTATGCTTGTCCCAGAGAATGCGCAGGGTCAGGTCCTGTGCTCCCGGGAAGTAACTGGCGTGGTGGAAATCGGTGACGGTTGTGCCCTCAAATTCGACTTTCGATGCGCGGAGGCGGGCCTGATTGCACCCCGTTATTCCCGCATCGATCCCGAACACACGGACAATGGAGGTTCCAATGGATCCAGGATAGGGTCGTGCGGTTTCAGGGATCAGGATGTGGTCAGCCGCTACCCTGCCCTGCCGGTTTGCGGGCCCTCCGAGTGGAATGGACGAAGAATTACCCAGAATGGGGTCAGGAGTTTCGGCGACGTCGCCGACGGCGTAGATATCCGGATCGCTGGTTTGCTGCCATTCATTGACCATGATGTGCCCACGTGCTCCCAGATCCAGTCCGGCGGCTTTAGCGAGTGCGCTTTCAGGGCGCACCCCAATCGAGAGGATCACGAGATCCGCCTGCACCCGTTCCCCCGACTTCAAACAGGCTTCAACCGCGTCCGGTCGACTCGAGAAGGATTCCACTGCATCTCCGAGGATGACCTTGACCCCCGCGCTCCGAAGCGCCTTCTCCACTGGACGAACCAGGTCCGGATCCATCTGGGGTAGAACCTGTTGCTGAAGCTCGACGAGTGTGACCTGTTTCTTGAGGTGGGTGAGTTGCTCCGCCATTTCAAGCCCGATGAAGCCTGCTCCAATGACGAGCACCCGATGGCTGGTGGTGGCGAGTGCCTTGATGCGATCCATATCCTCAAGGTTGCGCAAGGTGAGGATGCGCGGGTCATCGAGGCCAGGAAGCGGTGGGCGGATCGGTGATGCGCCCGGTGACAGGATCAGTTTGTCGTAGGGGGCCTCCAAGGTTTCGCCCGATACGAGGTTTTTCACCTGAATGGATTTGGCTTCCCGATTGATCGAAAGCACCTCGTTACGGATGTGCGCATCCACATTGAGGGTGGCTTTGAGTGACTCGGGGGTCTGGAGCGCCAGACGGCTCCTTTCGGGGATTTCGCCACCGATGTGGTAAGGTAGACCGCAATTGGCGAAAGAGACATCGGGACCCTTTTCAAAGAGAGTGATGGACGCGTGCTCATTGAGGCGACGGGCACGGGCGGCGGCACTGGCCCCGCCTGCGACGGCACCGACGATGACGATACGTGGGGCGGGTTTGGACGTTTTCTTTTTCATATGAGCGAATAAGGATATGCTGATGCTTGCGGCGCGGGTGTGTGTATTGTGGATGAAATGGGACTTCGATCAGAGCATCACAACGGATGCCGCTTCAATGAGGGCGGATGGGGATTTATTCCCGCAGTCTTGCGTTCCAAGTGTTTGCTGGAATGCCTTGCAGAAATCCTTGAGTTTGTCTTGGCGCAGACGGTATATCATGCGGGTGTGTTGGCTGGTTGCCTCCAGCAAGTCGATCCGCTGCAGGACCTTGATATGCTGGGATACGGTGGCTTGGGCCAACGGCATTCGTTCCACCAGTTCTCCACAGCACAAACCGTCGGGATGCTTCATAAGCTCGGTGACAATCGAAATCCTGGCCGGATGTCCGAGCCCTTCCGCAAACTCTGCCAAAGCCACTGTGTGAGCAGGAAAAAGATTCGATTTGTCGAGCGCCATGATCGTATAATTGCGATAAGCGTTGGCGATGTCAAGCAGTGTTCCCAAAAATTCCGGTGAAAATATGGGTGCGTTCGGAATTGCGCGAATCCTTGACTTGCGGGGCTGGCATTTCCATGGTGATTTAAATGTTCGCATGATTGTGATCCCGTTTTTTGTGCGGGAAAGCGATTCAGTGTTTGTTTGATTCCATTTTGTAGATCTGTAGCCCCATGAAGTTGCTATTCCCCCTTGTTATTTTTGTATCAGCCAGTGTCCTTTCGGGAGTCGACACCGCGCATCAGCTTCTGGAGAAGATGACTCTGGAGGAGAAGATCGGACAGTTGAATCTGTATGCCTCCGAATGGGACCTTACCGGCCCTGCTCCGACCGAGGGTTCCGATGCCGACAAGTATGAGCACATCCGAACAGGAAAGGTCGGAGCCGTTCTCAATGTCACCGGGGCTGAAGCCGCCCGGAAGATGCAGCAACTTGCCGTGGAGGGATCCCGACTCGGTATACCGCTCCTTTTTGGATATGATGTCATCCACGGCTATCGTACGTCTTTCCCAATCCCGCTTGGTGAATCCTCGAGTTGGAACCTCGACCTGATGGAGCGGACCGCCCGCGTCAGCGCAATTGAGGCCACGGCGGCCGGGCAGAACTGGGTGTACTCACCCATGATCGACGTTTTCCGTGATGCCCGCTGGGGGAGGGTCATGGAGGGAAGTGGAGAAGATCCCTATCTGACCTCGAAAGTAGCACAGGCGAAGGTGCGGGGATACCAGGGCAGCGATCTCTCCAGTCCCGATACCTTGGCGGCGTGCGTGAAGCATTTCGCGGGTTACGGGTTCCAGATTGCAGGGCGCGACTACACTGGCGCGAATATTGATGGACGGACGCTTCACAATATCGTCCTTCCTCCGTTCAAAGCGGCTGTGGAAGCCGGAGTGCAGACGGTTATGAACTCCTTCAACTTGATAGAGGGAGTCCCGGCGACTGCCCATGAAGGGCTTCAGCGCGACATTCTGAAAGGCGAGTGGGGGTTTGATGGATTTGTGGTATCGGACTGGGCTTCGGTTGCCGAAATCGCGGTCCACGGGGCTGCGGCGGATCTTCGCCATGCGGCCCAGCGTGCGATATTGGCCGGGTCCGACATGGACATGGAATCGTTTGCTTATGTTGCTCACCTTGCGGATCTGGTAAGGGATGGACTTGTTCCGGAATCGTTGATCGACGATGCGGTTTTGCGTGTGCTTCGGGTGAAGGCTGAGCTCGGCTTGTTGGATGACCCCTATCGTTACATAGACGAAGCCCGTGAAAAGGAGGTCATGCTACGGGGCGAACACCTCGAGTTGGCGCTTGAGGCAGCGGTTCAGTCCATCGTGCTCCTGAAAAATGAGGGCAATCTTCTTCCACTATCCAAAGACGCCGGAAAGATTGCATTGATCGGCTCTCTGGCGGCGGACAAGGACAGTCCGATCGGGAATTGGCGGGGTATGGCCGTGGAAAATTCTGCGGTCTCTGTGGTGGAAGGATTCCGGAATCTCGGGATTGATTTCGCTCATGCGGAAGGGGTTAGGCTCGCCAATAACATCGGCAGAATGGGCGATCTGGTTGACATCAACCTGTCGGATCGCAGTGGCTTTGAGGATGCGATTGATCTTGCCCGCAAGTCTTCGGTGGTGGTCATGGTGTTGGGTGAGCTGGGCCATCAGTCGGGCGAAGGTAGAAGCCGGGCCGATATCGGTTTGCCCGGCCTTCAGCAGGAGTTGCTTGAAGCGGTTCACGCCGTGAATCCGAACATCATTCTCGTGCTTATGAATGGCCGCCCGCTTACCATCCCATGGGCCTCCGAAAAGATACCGGCTATCCTGACGGCATGGCACGGTGGCTCACGTGCGGGAGACGCAATCGCACAGGTGCTGTTCGGAGTGGAGAACCCATCGGGGAAGCTGACGATGTCCTGGCCCCGATCACTTGGGCAGATCCCGATCTACTACAACCATGACCGGACGGGGCGGCCAAATCCCAACCCCTCGGTTTTCTGGTCTGGTTACAACGATGAGTCAAATGATCCGCTCTATCCCTTTGGGCATGGGCTGAGCTACACCACCTTTGAATATTCAGACCTGCAGGTGGAAGTGACCGGCCCACGGACCATCGATGTGACGGTCACGGTTTCCAATAGCGGCTCGCGTGCCGGAACTGAAGTTGTGCAGCTCTACCTCACCGATCCGGCGGCACAAGTGGTGCGCCCAGTGAAGGAGCTAAAGGGCTTTGCCCGTGTCACCCTCGCTCCCGGCGAATCCAGTGTGCAGCGTTTCCGGCTGACCGAAGCCGAGCTGGGTTACTTCCTGGCTGATGGAAGCTTTGTCTTTGAACCCGGAGACTTTGTCATCAGCGTGGGTCCATCATCGGTGCTTTCGCAGCAGGTGACCGTATCCGGGCCGCAGTGATTCCATATGAGATGTCAGAAAAAACTCCCAAGCTCTACGAACCACTTGACCTATTTTGCCCAAGCAGCACCATCCGGGGTGCGGCGCCATGAGAAATACTCGTCCAGCACCTTCAGCGAATCCTCGCTTGGGACAGGCCCTGGGAAAGCGGTATTCTTGAAGTGCATGGCCTGCGGCTTTTCGTTCGTGAACTCTGGCCAGGATGGAACACCTGATCCATTCGGGTGACCTTGTTTCACGAAATTGGTCCAGTAGGTCGCCACCGTTTCAGATATCGCCCAATCACCATCGGTTAGGCGTTCATCTTTGCGATCGAGAGTCCCGAACACATAGGGAACATCGACTCCATGTGGCATGCCGTGGTCGGCTTCGGGTGATCCCTCCGGATGCTCCGGATGCTGGTCAAAGTAGTATAGAAAAACCCGGTTCTTTCCGGAGCGAGCCTGTAGCCGGGCCCAGCTCCATGTGTGCCACCCGAAAGCAGCGTCACGCATCAAGTCACGGGCGGTCTTCGGCACGCTTTGCTCTCCCGCGGGATACGCGGCGATGAGCCGGTCCGCAAACGGACCATATCGCATCTTCACATTGGACACGTATTCTTCTGGAGTCTTTTCGCGGGCGAAACTGAGACCCTCATCCGAATTGTATCCGACCAGGATATCGACAGGGTTGTATTGTCCAGTCTCGTAAAGGCGGAACTGATCATCCGGGATAACCCAACCATCCACGATCGGCCAGGAAGTCCCACTGCCCCAACCACCCGGGAGCTTTTCCGGAGGCAGACTCCTCAACTCTTGAATGGAAGCCACTCCAGCTTGTTTCAAATAAGCCACACCTGATTCCTCGGCCCATTCCAGCGTGCGCATGTTCTCCCCAGGGGAAGTAGTCGCACGCACCGGCCCGAAGGATCCGCCGCTTTGCGAGATCGCGCCACGGAACAAACCGGCAGCCTGCGGAGATGCACAAAGCATACTGACTGAAATCCCACCTGCGGACTCACCAAAAATCGTCACTTTCGCGGGATCTCCGCCAAAGGCGGCAATGTTGTCGCGGACCCATTTCAGACCGGCGATCTGGTCAAGCAGGCCGTAGTTTCCGGACACCTGCTGCGGCGATTCGGCACTGAGATCGGGATGAGCGAGGAATCCAAGCGTGCCCACACGGTAGTTCAGTGTAACCAATACCACACCCCGGCGCGCCAGATGCTCCCCGTTGTGCACGGGAGTGGAAGTCGACCCGAAGGAAAACCCACCGCCATAGATCCAGACCATCACCGGCAAACGTTCATCAGCCGATTTCGCCGGCGTCCAGACATTCAGATAAAGGCAATCCTCACTGACATTCCCTTTCCCATCGCCCTGATAGGGATCGGGCGCAAATGCCACAGCCGACTTCACCCCTTCCCATGAAACAGGTGGAGCAGGCGGACACCAGCGCAGATCGCCCACTGGCGGCGCAGCAAAAGGAATCCCCCGGTAGACCGTAAGGTCGTTTTCGACTACGCCTTGAACAAGACCATGGCGCGTCTCAACGGGAGGTGGAGCATCGGCCGCAAAGACAGAGGCGGACAATGCAACGAACAGTGGGATAATCATTGATTTCATGGGAGTGGATTATGGTAAGACTGACGCCAGAGATTGGGAAGAAAACGTTCGTGGAGCAGATGACGCCATGTGGACCAATCATGGCCCATGCCCCCACCCACGTAATACTCATGACGCACCCCGTGAGCATCGAAGGCCTTGATAAGTGCATCAACCCGCTCACCAAAGAAACCCTTGGCTTCGCGGGTGCCTTGACCCACAAACAGATAGTCCACCTTGGAATTCACCTCGGGATCATTGAGAAACCCACCGATCGTCTTTTCAGGTTCGGTGTCACCCGCACTGAGCACCCCGAAAGAGCCGAACAAGTCGAGTGCGTTGAAGCCGACCATCATGGTGTGGCGTCCGCCCATCGACAGACCCGAGAGGCCACGGCCCTTGGGACTGCGAATGGTTGAATAGGCCGCATCAACCAGCGGGATAACATGCTCGCGCATCTCCCTCGCAAAAAGGTCGAAGGTCAACTCAACGTGACGCGGATGATTGCGGTGCACGACCTGATTATTGGGGATGGCGATAAGCATCGGAACCGCCCTGCCCTCGGCCAACAGGTTATCCATGATTAAATTGACCCTGCCATCGTACATCCAGTTGTGCGGCAACTCACCGCTGCCCCCGACAAGGTATAGCACAGGGTAGGTCCGGGCAGGATCGTATCCGGGTGGCGTGTAAACATATAGATCACGTTCCCCGCCAGTCACACCCGAGTGGTAGATATGGCGTGTGATGGTTCCATGAGGGACTTCACGCGCATCATACCACGCCGGCGCATCACCGTGCACCACCAGCTGACTGTAAGGAGGCATGCCGGTGAACGCAGCGATGGTATTGGAAGGGTCAACGGTCTGCACGCCATCGATCTGAACATGGTAAGCGTAGATGTCGGGCCGAATCGGGCCGAGTGTCAGCGTCCATATCCCATCCTCACCTTTGACAAACGGAAGGGTCTCGCCCCATTCACGCCCGAGCTCAGTCAAAATCGCTCCATTGAGGGCGACCGTCTGCGCGTGCGGAGCAAGCACCCGGAACGTGACCGTGCGGTTATCATGGACTTCGGGGGAGTTCAACGGCGCGCTGAATGGGATCAGCCTCTCAGCATTACGATGGGGGTCCCAGTCGAGGTTCACATTCGCCTGCTGCCCATGAGCAATTCCCGCGGCAATCGCGCAGAAGAGCCCACAGATCAAGCCGGTGTATCGATGTTTCCGTTGCAGATTCATGTGGGTGGTTTTTCAGGTATCAAGATCCCGATGCGCGGGTCGGAAACACGTAGATACTGACACTGAAAGGCGGCAGCTCAACCGATGCCGGCACTGCGTCCAGTGCGATCTCTTCGACATCTACCTCCGATTTCTCACCTACCACGATCTCCGCGTTAATATCTGATGGAGCCATACGCCAAATTGTGCCAGACCCTTCCAGATTCGCCTCGCGAATGGTCCACTCCAGACTATGCGCAGATTCGTTGGGATTGATCACGGCAATGGTCAGCGCTGAGCGGTCCTCGGTCCATGCCGCAGCAACATCAAGCGGATGCGTTGGGCTACCGGCATTCACGCGTGGGTCCTGGCCGCCTTCCGGATACCTAGGGGCAGGCGGTAGCGACTCACCGTTGATGGCCACCGGGATTGTTCCGAAATGGTCGCGATACATCTTGAACAAGAGCCCGGTCGGATTGAGCACCGCATCGGTGCGGTTTACGCTGACGAGCGAAGTGCCAAAGGTGTAAGCTGCCATCTGGAAAATCTCGGGATAACGGAACATTTCGTGAAACACCCAGGCAATCGCCGGAACCGTCTTGTAGCGGGTCATCGATTCCCCGGCATAGGCCCACTCGTCCATGTTGATTGGAATCGGCCGTTCTTTGAGCGCGGGAACCAACTCCATGTAATCATGATACGCCTCCGCCTTTACGCGAACGTGATTGGCGGGACGGCGCATCCATTCGATGAGCGGTTCGTCGGGATCAAGCGGAACGCTGTCACCTTTCTCCACATCAAAGCGACGGTTGGTGTAGGCGTAAAAATGCTCAGCGATCTGATCGGTATTCTCGAAGCATTTCGTCAGGAAACCTCCGGTCCAGTCTGCGGGTCCCAGAAGCCCGGTCTTGATTTCGCCAGTAATGCGCAGAGTCTGCTTCGAGCAAGTCATCGTGTCGGGCATCGCACCTCCTGCGATCAGGACAATGTCCGGATCCACGCTGCGCATCGCCTTGGCAAACAGGTTGTGTTTGATCAGGAACTGCTCCATCGCCATCGCGCCGAACTGCCAGTCGCCCCAAGGCTCATTGCCAATACCCCAATACTTCACCCCATACGGTTTGGGATGCCCGTTTTCCGCGCGCCAACGACCCATGGGCGTAGTTGGCGCTCCATTGCAGTATTCAACGAGCTGCCGGGCGGACCATGCATCCCCGAATCCAGCGTTGACCGTTATATAAGGCTCCACTCCAAGCAACCGGCACAAGGTGATAAACTCGTCAGTTCCGATGTCGTTGGGTTGCGCGAACGGACGCACCGGATCCATTGTCGGGGCCCGGAGGTCGCGCGGCCCGACAGCCTCACGCCATTCATGACCGGAGATAAAATTGCCTCCGATCCGATACACTCCCGAACGGAGCGATGCGAGCGCCTCGATCACCTCCTTGCGAAATCCTTCCACGTTGTCGGCCGGCATCAGCGACACTGCCCCAATTCGAAATGAACCCTTTCCGGTGCCGGTAATCTCAAGCCAAACATCCGTGCTATCCGCACCTGTGGTAAACTCAAACTCGTGTGTCTTGAACGCAGACTTCAGTCGCCCGATCTTGTGGGTCTGACGATCCGATGTGCCCTCTCCCCAGATCAATGTCACCTGAACAGAGGCACCGGAGTCGCCCGACACAATGACACGCCCTGAGTAGCGTTTGCCGGACTTCACAGCCATACCACCCTGCCGGATACCGCGTGGATCGTTGCCGGCCAGCGATACCCGCGGCGAGTGCTCACCCACCCACGGTTCTTGCACATCCATCACCACATCCGCGATCGGACCAACTGCGAGCCACCTGCGCTGATGCGACCGCCCGAACCGGCCGGGATTTTCCGGCGGTGGTGGTTCTTCGGCCAGGACCGGATAGAAGAACTTGCGATCATCCAACATCTCCGCCCAGAGCGTGTCATTCATCAGGTCGTGGATGTGTTCCACAAACTGGCCATACACGTAAGGTGATATCGGACTCCCGGTTTCAGCCGTTTCAATGACTGCACGCACCGGTGCAGTCTCCACAACACTTGCGTTCGACAGGCCAAACGGAAGAACAAGGGCCGCCATCACAGCGGTTTTCCAAGACAACAGGTTTATTAATGAGGTAATTTTCATGGG
>ERZ764778.2621-NODE-2621-length-15415-cov-8.088216_pt1 | contig 15415 bp, 5 predicted proteins | sample MGYA00374951_ERZ764778 | MGnify/ENA primary metagenome ERZ764778 (study PRJEB28918, sample SAMN05720193) | bioreactor metagenome | isolation source: Anaerobic biogas reactor | place: USA:Washington, USA | collected 2015-08-08 ...
CCTTAATCGTATGAGGCATTGCTTTGCTGTCTGATTACTGAATTAGGAAAATGCGACAAAAGTTGCGGTTCTATAAGCAATACTGCATGCGAGTCAAGGACCGCCGAATAGATCCGCGGTATCCAAGTGCACGGGTCCGGAATGGGAAACAGTTGCGCTCTGGCAGGATGCAACACCGGAAATAATAAGGAAAGCATACATCCATCTGGACACAATTCCGCGTCCTAAGTGATGGAATGCGGATCAAATCACTTGCAAAGGTTGAGTCAGGACTATAGCTGTATCGATTTTCAAACTCCATAATACACGCCCAATCCACTTATGATTTCCTGGCTATCGACTATCATCCAACGACGGGGCAAGATCATCTTTTCCGTGCTTCTGGCGATCATCATCGTCGCGTTTGTCTTCACGATTGGCGCTGGCCCTGGTCTTGTTTCAAAAGACAAAAGCGTCTACCAGAAAGACTTCTACGGCATTGACCTGAATGATCGCGGCCAGCTTCAGTTCCTGCAGGATTCGGCGATGATCAGCAACTATCTGAACGGGCGCAACCGCATGAACGATGCCCAGTTTCAGCAGCAGATGCTGGGCCGTCAGGTGCTTTTGTATTTGGCCGACAAGATGGCAATCCCTGCGCCTGATGAATCCAAGCTTGAGTCCTATCTCAAAGAGCTTCCTGCATTTCACGGTGAAAACGGGGAGTTCGACCCCGCCGCTCTCAACGGATTCCTCTCCTCGATCCAGATGGGCGGTCGATACAATCAGGGATTTGTTGATCGCATCATCCGACAGGATTTCCGCATCGGCGAAGTGACCCGACTGGTTGCCGATCCCGGGTTTCTCGTGAAGGAGGAAATCGCAAAGGGAGTCGCCCGCGAGCGCACCAACTGGTCTCTGGATATTGTTTCCTATCCTTTTGATTCATATCAACCCACTATCGAAATCGATGAGGAGGCACTGAAAGCATTCTACGCTGAAAACACCTTCCGCTATCAGCGCCCGGAGGAGTTTTCGGTTTCATTTGTCGAATTCACCGCTGATCAGGTTCAGGATGAAATCGCGGATCCGAACGATCAGGAACTCCGCGTGCATTACCTTCGCAATCAACGCAAGTTCTCGGAGGCTGAAAAGGAAATCGAAGAGAAGGCCAAAGCCGAATCCGAGGAAGGCACAGAACCGGTCCTGGACATGTTCAACCTGCTGCGTGACAAGATCCTCGAGAGCTACAAGCTGGAGAAGAAAGCCGCACTTGCTGCCGAAATCGCCAACGATTTCACATACAATCTTTACCACCGTCAGATCGCTTACGATTCTTCCGATTTCCGCGCAAAGCTTCGTGAGCTCGGGTTGAATTTGAAGCACATTCCCCCGTTCTCTGCCAAACCGCAGACCCAGTTGACCGGAATCGTTCCTTCGGCGCTTTATCAACAGGCGCTGCTGCTGGACAGCTCCCGCTATTTCACCGATGTTGTGAGCAATCCTGAGCAAACCCGATTCTACGTGGCTTTCCTTGAAAACAAAACCGCTGCTCAGACGCCCGAACTCGATGCGATTCGTGATATCGTCAGCCAAGACTACCGTCTGATGCGTAAGAATGAGCTCTTTGTTGAAAAGGGCAAGGAGCTTAGCGCAAGCCTCCGCGAGGCCCTTAAACAGGACGGTGCGACTGTGGAAGCTGCCGCGGAATCATTGGGGCTAAAGGCGCAGAGCTATGCTGACTTTTCTATCCGCGAACTTCCGGAAGGCCTGAACTTCCGGCTGCTGAGCGAGGCTGAAACCATGAAGGTCGGTGAAACCAGCGAGATGATCACGCTCGACAACACCGGCTTCTGGATTCATGTGGCCGACAAGAAGGTGCCCGAAATCAAAGAAGACGATTCCGAATATGCCGGCATGCTAATGGCTTTGGAATCCTATTCCGGAGCGATCCGCCTCCAGGGACTGATCAATGACCTGATCAGTGCCAAGATGCCGTCCAAGTCTTGATCGGGACTCCCGGCGGGCCCGATACTTTTTCAGCAAATGATTCAGTCGGAGGTGCGCCATGGAGCCGCTTATTAAGGAACTTCTCAACTCATCGCATCCGATCCCCGAACTCACCGTGAGGGGATGGGTAAGAACCCGCCGGGCCTCCGGCAAGGCTTTCTGCTTTGTCGAAATCAACGATGGGTCATGTCTTGCCAATCTACAGGTGGTTGCCACGAGCGATTTGCCCAACTACGACGAAGTGGAGTCCCTTCAGACCGGATCGTCGGTCTCGGTGACGGGATCGCTCGTTGCTTCGCAGGGCAAGGGACAGAAGTGGGAAATGCAAGCACGGGCTCTGAGCGTTATCGGTAGCGCAGATGAAACGTTTCCCTTGCAAAAGAAGGGACACAGCATGGAGTTTCTGAGGAGCATCGCGCACCTCAGACCCAGGACCAACCTTTTCGGCAGTGTCTTCCGCGTCCGCAGCCGCATGGCTTACGCCATTCACAGTTTCTTTCAGGAGCGGGGGTTTCATTATGTGCACACCCCTATCATAACCGCGAGCGACTGCGAAGGTGCCGGCGAGATGTTCAGGGTGACAACGCTCGATCCATGCGCGACCTACGCAACTCCGCCCAAACCTGAAGATGACTTTTTTGGCCGCCCTTCGTTTCTCACGGTCAGCGGCCAGCTGGAGGGGGAGATCTTTGCCACGGCTTTAAGCCGCATCTACACCTTCGGGCCAACCTTTCGGGCGGAAAACTCCCACACGGCAAGACATGCCAGCGAATTCTGGATGATCGAACCTGAAATGGCGTTCTGCGACCTGAAGGGGGATATGGATCTGGCCGAAGCTTTTATCCAGTACCTGATAAAAGATGCGCTTGGGCATTGTGCCGATGAGATTGCCTTCTTTGATCGCTTCGTCGACAAGGGGCTCACTCAAAGACTCGAATCAATCGCGTCATCCCCGTTCAAACGCATTAGCTATGCTGAGGCGATCCGGATCCTTCAGACCTCTGGCAAGACTTTCGAATTTCCCGTCGCGATGGGACAGAATCTCCAGTCCGAACACGAACGATTCCTTTCCGAGGAAGTCTTCAAGTGTCCGGTCACCGTGCACGACTATCCACGCACCATCAAGCCGTTTTACATGCGCAGGAACGATGATGGCGAAACTGTATCCGCGATGGATCTGCTCGTCCCCGGAATCGGGGAGGTCATTGGAGGAAGCCAGCGGGAGGAACGTCTGGCAGTCCTGGAGCAGAGCTTGGCTGAGCACAGCCTCGATCCCGCGACATACTGGTGGTATGTGGACTTGAGGCGATACGGCTCCGTGCCTCACGCGGGGTTTGGACTAGGCTTTGAACGACTCCTCATGCTCATCACCGGCGTTCCGAACATCCGGGACGTCATTCCCTTTGCACGCACGCCGGGAAGCGCTGATTTTTAGCTCGCTGTCTGACACATTTTGAGATCACGAATAGGCTCATCAATCGAATGATTGCATGGTCGTTTTAATAAAGAGCTCTTCAGCACAACGGACCAATTCGAAGTCATCTGCCCACATCGCGCGAACTAGTATCCTAATACACAGTATCAGGACACTTTATGAAAACCCAGCGGTAATATGGATCTCATCGACATAGCCATATCCTCCCCATTTCTCATATGAATTCGTGAAGTCACCGCTTCTTTCTGTCGATTATCAAATGGCCCCAAGAGGACGGAAACACCTAACGTCCAGACGAATCAAACCTATGCCCCTGGAAGCCATCACCGCAGGGCATGAATCGGACGCCCGTCAGCTGACAACGCCGCTTCGCGCAGCGACTCGGATAGGGTCGGATGCGCATGAACAGTCCTTGCCAGATCCTCCGCGCTTCCGCCATAGGTCATGTGACCCACTGCGGATGCAATGAGCTCGGACGCTCCATGTGCGAGAATATGGACACCCAATATGCGATCATCCTTCGCGTGTGAGATGATCTTGACCATTCCCGAGGCATAGCCGCTCGCAATAGCCCGTCCATTTCCCGCAATCTGGCATCTGCCGATCCGCACCTCGCCAAAACGCGAAATGGCTTCCGCCTCGGACAATCCGACCGAAGCAACTTCCGGATCAGTGTAAATAACCGATGGGACAAGGTCCGGATGATAGGGGCTGACCAATCCTGCAAGCCGCTCCACAAATACAATCCCTTCCTCTTCCGCTTTGTGAGCCAACATCGGCCCAGTGATCACATCCCCAATCGCATAGATGCCCGGGACATTCGTCGAGAAGCGGTCGTCCACATCAATCCGGCCCTTCGAATCGCGGGCAACTCCAACGCCTTCGAGTCCAAGACCGTCGGTAAAAGGCTTGCGGCCAACTGCAATCAAAACCTTGTCGCCGGTAAAACTCAGGGGGTTATCTCCCTTCATCGCCTCGAGGGTCACCCCATCCGGACCCACGCTTCCTCCGGTGATCCGGGTATCGGTCGAGATCCGGATACCTTGGCGCGTCAGGGTCTTCTCAAGCGCCGAGCCGATCTCCACATCTGAAGCCGGTGCAATGCGTGGCAGGAACTCCAGCACCGTGACTTCCGAGCCGAGCCGGTTCCATATCGACGCCATTTCAAGCCCGATCGCACCTCCACCAATCACCAGCAACCGCGAAGGAACCGATTCAAACGACAAAGCTTCGGTGCTGCTCACCACGTGCTTCCCGTCAAAAGGCAAAAAAGGCAAAGCAACCGGCTCGGAGCCGGTGGCAATCAGGATACTTCGAGCCTCGATGATTCGCTCCCCTTCGGCAGTTGTCACCTTCAGCAGCCCGGCCCGTTCGATGACCGCCTGACCTTTCAGAATCTCCACACCACGGGAGGAAACCAACTGCGACACTCCCTTTCGCATGGAAGCGATCACTCCATTTTTCCGCTGCAGCATTCGCCCGAGGTCAAGCCGCAGCCCGTCCGACTCAACTCCATGGGCCCTGGCACCATCCTTTAGAAACGCATAGTGGCTGGTCGATTGGAGCAGAGCCTTACTGGGAATGCAACCCACGTTCAGGCAGGTGCCACCAAGCTCCCCCTTTTCAATAAGCAACGTGCGCAGACCGAGTTGTCCGGCCCGAATTGCCGCAACATAGCCACCAGGTCCGGCTCCGATGATCGCGAGATCGAATGATGGAGTCTCCATTTCCTTGCCTCAAAGTTCCATGATCAAACGGCTGGGATGCTCGATCGCATCCTTGATCGCGACCAAAAACCCGACCGCTTCCTTGCCGTCCACAATCCGGTGGTCATAGGATAGCGCCAGATACATCATCGGGCGGATCACCACCTGACCATCCACCGCCACCGGCCGTTCCTTGATCGTGTGCATTCCAAGGATTCCGCTCTGCGGCGGGTTGATGATGGGCGTGGAAAGCAATGAACCATAAACCCCTCCGTTCGAAATCGTAAAGACTCCGCCCTGCAGGTCTGCGATCGCGAGCTTTCCATCCCTCGCCAGCTTAGCGTAACGACCGAGTTCCTTCTCGATACCGGCAAGCGAAAGCTGATCACAATCCCGCAGCACCGGCACAACCAAGCCCTTCTCCGTGCCAACAGCCACCCCGATATCATACTGGGACCAGGACACCAGCTCGTCTCCCTCCAGGCTCGCATGCAGTTGCGGGACCTTCTTCAGCGCACCGACCACAGCCTTGACGAAAAAGGACATGAATCCGAGCTTCACCCCATGGGTGGCTTGGAATGCTTCCTGCACCTCCGCCCTCACCCGCATGATCCCGCTCATATCCACTTCATTGAAAGTAGTCAGAATTGCGGCTTCGTGCTGAGCCTGAACCAGACGCTCCGCTATCCGCTTGCGCAAAGGGCTGAGCTTCTTACGAGCCGCTGTGCGCCCGGCACCCGACTCGCGGCGGGCGGGTGCTTTTTCAGAAACAGGAGCATCCGGTTTTGGAGATGGGCGGGATGACTCAACCGCGGCGAGCATATCACCCTTGGTGACTCTTCCGCCCCTGCCACTGCCCGATACGCTCGCCGGATCCACTCCGCTCTCCTTGGCGATACGCTCAACCGATGGGGCCAACACTTCAGAACGCCCGGATTCTTTCCCGGGCGCCGGTTCTTTCCCGGCAGAGACTCCACCCGCTGCGGCAGCCTTCTCCTCCTTCGCGGGAGCCGTTACCGCCGTGTCAACACGGGCAATCACCTGCCCGATCTCGACCTCAGCCCCCTCGGCGACCGTCAATTCAATGCGACCGGCCACATCGGCCAGGCCTTCGAAGGTGATCTTGTCGGTCTCCAGTTCGTAAAGGATCTGGCCCTTGCTGACTGAATCGCCATTGGCGACACACCAACGCGAAAGGATGCCCGAAACGATCGATTCGCCCTGGCTCGGCACTTTTACTTCCTGAATCATGGTATGAAATCAAATGGGGTAATTACGGATCACATCTCAAAAGCCTCATGGATCAGCTCCTGCTGTTCCCTTCGGTGAAGGGCCTGAAAACCGGTCGCCGGAGAGGCACTCTCGCCACGACCCGAATACAGGGGCTTGCGCCCGAAAACGGATTCCAGCAACGGCGCGATATAGGTCCATGCCCCCATGTTGCGCGACTCCTCCTGGCACCATATCAGGCGGGTCTTGTCTCCATACCGGCCAACCACCTGCAACAGCAAATCCCGGTTCAGGGGGTAGAGTTGCTCCACCCGCACGATTGCATTGCGGGTCAGCCCGTTCTTCTCACGGTAGTCGATGAGATCATAGTAGACCTTACCGGAGCACAGAATCACACGCTCAACCGATTCTCCCGGCTTCGGGTCATCCAAAATTCCCTGAAAACGACCCGTCTGGAACTCGACTGTGGGCGACACAGCCGCCGGATGCCGCAACAGGCTCTTGGGCGACATGATGATCAACGGCTTGCGGAAATCCCGCTTCATCTGCCGCCGCAAGACATGGAAATACTGCGCGGGGGTAGTGATGTTACAGACCTGGATGTTCGACTCGGCACAAAGCTGGAGGAAACGCTCCAGTCGCGCGGATGAGTGCTCCGGACCTTGCCCTTCGTATCCATGCGGAAGGAGCATCACAATGCCACTGACCCGCCCCCATTTCGACTCACTGCTCGCGATAAACTGGTCGATGATGACCTGCGCCCCGTTGGCAAAATCGCCGAACTGCGCCTCCCACAAGCACAGCATCTGCGGGTATTCAACCGAGTATCCATAGTCAAAACCAAGAACAGCCGCTTCCGAAAGCAGCGAGTTGTGCACGCAGAACTGCGCCTGATCCTCCCCAAGATTGAGAAGGGGAACATAACGGTCACGGGTATGAATGTCGTGAATGACACTGTGGCGCTGGCTGAAAGTCCCACGCTCGCAATCCTGCCCGGAGAGCCGCACAGGCGTTCCCTCCATGAGAAGCGTCCCGAATGCCAGTGACTCCCCAAAAGCCCAGTCAATCCCGCCACCTTGTTCGAAACGGCTGTGTCGGGTCGCCAGCATACGGGCGATCTTCGGGTTAATCTCGAAGCCGTCGGGAGGCGTGCAAAGCACCTTGGCAACATGGGCCAGGCGATCCGCTGCCACCCCGGTCTCAACCGGCTTGAAATTGTAGTCCGGCTGGGTAATCGCGCTTGATCCTTCGAATGACCTCAAGCGGATCTGGGACGTCGGCACCTCCACCTGTGCGGCCTTCTCCGATGCATGATCGAGGAACCGCTGAACCGATGCACGCATCTCATCCGCTTCTCCCTGAGCCAAAACACCATCTGCCTCCATCCGCGCGGCAAGAGAAACACTGGTCAACGGAATGCTGGCGATCTTGCGATACAACTCCGGCTGGGTGAATGCCGGCTCATCTGTTTCGTTATGGCCATGGCGGCGGTAGCAGAGCATGTCCACAAACACATCCTCGCCAAACTGCTGACGATACTCCAGCGCCAACACACACACATGCGCCACCGCGAGCGGATCTTCCCCATTTACATGGAACACGGGCGCTTCGATCATCTTGGCGATGTCCGTGCAATACTGGCTGGATCTTGCATCCGCCGGGTCTGTTGTGAACCCGATCTGATTATTGATCACGACATGGAGGGTTCCCCCGGTCCGGTAGCCTTTGAGTTTCGAGAAGTTGAGCACCTCGGCCACCGTTCCCTGTCCGGCAATCGCCGCATCCCCATGGATCAGTAAAGGCAACACCACACCACGGTCGAGCGAGCCACTCGACTGCCCGAGGATGCGCTGCCGGGCACGCGCCCGCCCTTCAACCACCGCATTCACTGCCTCAAGGTGGCTCGGATTCGCTGCGAGCCTTACCGTAATCGGATTCCCGCTCTCCGTCTCCCAAGTGTTTTCATAGCCCAAGTGGTATTTGACGTCACCGTCCCCATCCAGATCCACCGGAATGTGATGTTCCGAAAATTCGCGCAGGATCAGGTCGCATGACTTTCCCACGAAATTCGCCAACACATTGAGCCGGCCACGGTGCGCCATGCCCATTACGATCTCATGAACCGGAAAACGCGGGCAATGCTGTGCCACCGCATCCAATGCCGCAATCAAAGTCTCGGCACCCTCAAGCGAGAATCGTTTCTGCCCCACAAAACTATGGTGCAGGTGCTTTTCAAACAATTCGGACTCGATGATCTTGCGAAGGATGCGCTTCTGCTCTTCCGGGGAAAACTCATGCCTCATGCGGGTGGGCTCGATCCTCGACTGAATCCACCGCCGCTTGGCCGTCTCCTGAATATGGAGATACTCGACGCCCACGTTCCCGCAATAGGTCTCGCGAAGCCCTTCAATGAGCTCGCCAACGCGCATCGCTTTCCCGCCCAGATAGTTTCCGGTATCGACCACATGATCGAGATCGGCCTCCCTGAACCCAAGCCGATCCAGGGCCAGCCTGGGGTTGATCGGCAGCTCAATCAGCAGGGGATTGATAGTCGCCTGAGTGTGGCCAATGGCACGGTAAGCGTAGATCGCACCAATTGCGCGTGCCTGGATCTTGGAATCTCCGGTGGTCGCCACCGGCTCGCCAGAGGGAACATCGGTGGTGGCAGGAACATGGCGTCCGGCCAGTTCGAAGCCCTCGAAAAAGGCCTCCCAAAGAGGATCAAGCGCCGCGTCGCCATGTAACCATCGCTGGTAGTTGGCTTCGATCAAATCGGCATTCCATCGGTTCGCAAACGTGAGGCTTTTCATCACAGAGAAAGTCAGTTACCTGTTGGCTGTCCGTGCAAATATCTCCGGGTTTTCGGAAAATACAAGTGACCACGGCTGCTTATCTGGCAGGAACCCGGACCTATCCCAACGATCACAAACCTCCAGCAGGCGGATCTTCATGGATAGCGCAGCTTCACGGTTTCCTCATAGGCCTGTATCAAGCCATAGCGCTCCATATCCTCTTCACCCTCCAAACGGATACGGTATGCCCCGGACGGCACCTCCACCGGGCCGGCACCGACTTGCCCGGAAGCCACTACCTGCATGGACCCGTCGAGGATCTCGAATCGTGGCAACGACTCAGGAGTGAGCGCCTCCACCAAAGCCCGGGTGAGAGAGGATACCGAAGAAGCATCGTAGTAGCGGCCGCCTCCCGCCTGCACCCAATCGGTGTAGGACTTGCGGATGCGGTCCTCCTTGATTTCGAAACCCACAATGCTCACCCGTGTGTCAATTCCAGCAACTGCGAGGTTTGCGATGGATGCTGCCGGGTCCCCCCGGCACGTCTCCTCACCATCGGTGAGCACCACAACCCGTCGCACGCCGGAAAACGCCTTCAAATCTTCCGGAACCCGATCCAGCGCCTCTGCTATCGATGTGTTCCCCAAACTACTCACCCTTACGCTGTTGACCGCCGCACGGGCCTTCTCCCGGTCCAGCGGTTGCACCGGAAGGATCAGTTCACTGGCACAATTCGGACCACCCCGGTGACCAAAGACCCGCACCCCAAGCTGCGTCCCATCGGGTAGCTTTTCGAGAAGATCCGAGAATGTCGCCATTGCGGCTTTCGCCCGGGTTATACCTTCAGGCATTTGCTCCAGCATACTCGCCGACATGTCCATGATCAACAGAAGCCCTTCGCCCTCCGGATCCCGTTTAGTATCTTCAGGACGCTCATCGACGATCTCGATGGTGGAAGGGCCAAGCTCCGGTTCCAAAATCCGAACACCATAGCGGGCGGGCCTGCGCAACTCCGCCTGAACCCGCGAGAAAGCCGCATCCAGTTCATAAGTGTCGCCCACCAGGAAATAGCGGCCACCTCCGATTTCGGCCCAGTCCTGCATGTCATCCTGCTCCACCCCATAGGAACGGGTCTGGGAGGTCGTGTGAAATGTGTACAGTATCGGCCGGACCTCCCGCAGCGTCTTCCAGAGGTCGTCGTTGACTGATCTTGCATTTTGGCAGTCCGCGATCACGATCGCCGCACGGGTTCCCTCCTGTTTGGCCAACTCCTTTACTGCCACGAGCAAATTCAGGTGCGAATGGCTCGAGTCCGGTGCCGGAAAGTTCCTGACCGTATCGGACAACACCTGCGGGTTGCTGCCCCATGTCGGAAGAAGGAACTCAGGAGGCTCGGCAAACGGCAACAACTGAACCTGCTCAGTGGCCGGATCCACTTCCTTCGAGAAATTGACCACCGCACTTTCGATGCCATCCTGAAACACCCCCATGCTTCCGCTCATGTCCCACAAAAAAACGATCGATCGCTTCGGCTCATAAACCCGGATCCTTGCTGATTCACCGGGATTCATTACCAACGGAATGCGTCGGGTTCTCATCGAGCGCGAGTCATGGCCCAGGTCAATCTTACGCCCCTGCTGATCAGTCGCATCCACTGCGACCCGCACGTAAGGATCCCCTTCAAGCTCCAACACCATCCTGCGAGGGTGTGGCGCCGCCGGAATCCCATACCAGTCCTCCCAACCTTCGCCCACCGATACCACGCTGTGCCGCCAGACTTCCGGTTCCAACCGCACCGGTCGGTCTCGACTGGAATCCAAACGCATAACGGGCCCGGAATCGGCCGCTGAGGGCTTCATCGCCCGTTCATAGTGGGATTCACGAAACGGTCCGGGCCACTCGCCAAGAATGCTGCGATATCCGGAGGAGGCGGGCTGCTCATAGATCGAAGGACGAAGGGGATCCACATACCGCTGATGCGCTTCCAGCTTGGATGCCGACCATGAAAACTCGATGTATCGTGCCCATCTTGCCGCTTCAAACTTCACCTCATGGGCAAGATCCGGACCATTGGCCGGACTCACATCGTAGGTTCCCACGTCCTCCCAAGGTCCGTCAGGGGTCTGCGTGCTCACTCGAACCGAAACCTCCCCAACGGGCCTGTGCACGTCTCCGTGCTCCTCACGGGCAAGGCGCCAGACCATCCCAGTGATTCTGGCCGCGCGGTTGTGGTGAAAACCGAAGACCATCCGCTCCTTTTCCCGCCAGACCTCGTGACCTCCCCATTCCGTCCGGAGCAAATCAAGCGGATGGGACGCCGGCAGGCCCATATTGGGATCCCCGATCACGCGCCACTCTCCCAACTGCGGATCCCGGTCCGTCTTTCCGTGATTCTCCAGCAAGTTCAGTCGCATGTAACGCGCATTCAACGCCTTCGGGAGCGCAACGACCTGAGCGCCCTTCCGCGGATTCAGCCTGCCTTCATAAACCGTTCGATAGGTCTGTCCGTCATCCGATGACTCGATGGTGTAGGACTCCAAAGCATCCGCCATACGGGACGATCCATGGAGGTCAAACATCCATCCGATCACCGGAACACGACCATCATTGGCAAGCTTAATGGTGGCTTGCCGACCCGAAAAGGTGCGATCCGAGAGCACACCATCGAACAAATACTGGATCTGATCGAGCCTGGGACCAGACGAGCTTTTCTTGTCACCGTCTGCGGATGGCATCACCACTTCCGCACCAAAATCCAGCGCCGCCAGATTGAAGCCTCCTTCGAGTTTTACCACGTCCTCCGGAACCGGAGCTTCGGCAAGCGCGGTGAAGGAAGGGTCCAGATCCAACAACGCCCGGGTCGAGCCGATGCAGGTTCCATCGCTCATGAATCCTTCAAAAAGGTGGATCGACCCATTGGACCATGCGTCAGGAGAAACCCTCCACATCCACTCAAGCTTACGGGTTTCGCGGGGACCGAGGGTCCATGAAGCGGGTGCGACAAGTTCCACTCCGGCGTGAGTGCTGCTGCCTTCAAGGTGAACCGTCAGCTTTTTGTCGTGTGGGTTCTTCACCTCCAATGAGCGATCCAAACGCTGGTAGCTGCGATGATAGGCAGCCGCCTTGAACTGATTCTCTTCCGCAGCAACATCGCGGAACTCCAATTGAAGCCCACCTCCTTCGGGAAGCGGCCACGACGGGATAGGCTCCACACTCAGGCTATAAGGATGCAGACTCAATTCCCGCCCGGCCAACTGGATATGGTAGTTCCCGGGGAGAAGATAGGCATCCATCTCGATTGGCGAACCATCCTTACCCGTCGAGGAGCGCCTCAGAGCCTGACTGTTCTCCGTGAGGTCGATCAGCCCACCCTTGCCGGGTGATACCTTGATCCTGAACATCGAAGCACCCATGACTGACAGGCGGAATATGTCCCGATCACGGCTATCCAAAAGGCGGCCGGAAATGGTTTCTCCCAAACGGATCAGATGAGCCTTCGAAGGGACATCATTGGGCTCCCATTCATAGTTCCCCGGCGGGACCGGATGCCCCTCGGCCGAAAGCGCCCAATCCGCATCGGATCCTTCCAGAATGAAAAGGTGCCTTCCGGGACTCAACCTCAGGTCCACCAACACCGGAGGCTGATCTCCCTTTCGCTCAGCCGTTCTCAAAGTCGTTCCATCGCCCGCCGCATAATGCAGGCGAGCGCCTCCGGTACTATTCAGCGAGACTGTGGTCAGCACGTCGTCACCCGGAACGTCCAACACCACCCGATCGGTATCTTGACCGGAGAAACGCCCGTAAACCACTCCATTGCCATCCGGCCCAACCGGATAAACCGGCACTTGCACGGATATCCCCGAATCATTCGGTTCCCTTTCCCATCCAGGCTCGAGGGGTACAGGATTGCGCTGCAGAACCATGTGATAGGAAAACGGTTTGTCCCGACTTCCCGAGATCTCAAAAGTGTAGGCACCCCCGGCGAGCACCAGATCTGTCAGACTCAAACCATCGGGATGCACCCGGGCTCTCATCCGGTTGCCATGCGGGTCAGTCAGGTATCCGGAGGCACCCGCGTCCGCGCGATCAAACACAACCATCCAGTTGTATCGCACATCGGACAGAGCGGCCGGTAATTCAAGGCGATAACGATCCGTGCTGTCTCCTGCCACCATTCGGCCGGATATCACCTGATCGGGAGCCATAAGCGTGAATTTCCCGGAATCCGAGTTGTCCTCGCTCTCCCGTTCACGCACGCCGGATTCAAGTTCCACGAGGTAACGGTAGCGGACGCTCTCCCGACTGGAGTTCTCAAGCCGCAGCATCCACTCATCCGGCAGATTCGCCAGATCGTAAAGCACGAGGTCGTTTTGCAGCGACCTTCTCAACAACAAGTTACGCTTTGCGTCCAGAATACTCACGTGGAATGTCGCTCCGGTTTCGTCCGGCTTCCGGCCCGCAAGGTAGAGGTGGATCCGCTGGTCAGGAGTCATCGGCGCCGGCAAGCGCACGTTGTGTTCAGTTTTAACGGATGAATCGAGCGTCCCCTCCACCCATACACCCGGATCCGCCTGGTGCCCGGCATCTTTGCCCGATGGAGCCTCGACCTTCGTTGCGGTTCCAAAAACCGTCTCCCATTGCTCCCACGAAGCCGGCTTCAGACGAGGAAATCCCTTCTTGCCCAAATCCGCCATCTGTTGGTTTAGGGTTCGGGTGGCTGCCTCATGGTAAGCCACCGGGTCAACCCGGGTGAATGCAGGCAACGCCCGGTATGCTTCCGGTGGATCCTCATTTTCCCTTCGGGGGCGGGTCTGATCACCGGTTTTCCTTGCGGTGATGCTCCCCGGAACAGCTTCAGTCTCCGCTTGATCGACGAGCGTCAATCCACCCGAATCCAGATCCCATTCGATCATCCGGATACTGCCAATGCCCGAGAAGTTGAGGACGCCGGAACGCATACTACCGGGGACATCAGCGAAGCCCAGAACGAGACTGCGGGTTTGTCCGGGAGCCAACCAAACGGGAGCATTGGGGGTCCACGGCGAATGATTCGATTCCGGTCGAGCACTCAGACTCCCCGAGGTGAAGGCCCATCGCTTGGGCACATCGATAAGTCCCGACTGGGTTCCCCTGTTGGTGACACTAACGATAATCCCTTGGTGTCCGGGATCCAATCCTGGCAAGAGATTCCCGCCGGAGGGGATCGCACGCACCTGCCACTCCAAGTTCCCTTCTTTCCCGTCACGGTCCACAATCTTCACCCCTCCTTGGGATTCAGGCCAAGACTCTCCGGGCTTCAGCTCGAAGCGCAGCGCCTGAGCCTCCACCGGCTTGGATGCTCCCGTCAGCCCAACAGCCGGGAACTCGGCCACCCACTCCAGGCGCATCTGCGAATCCGGCACCTCATACACCCATGTACTGCGCGACAAACCATCCGGGAGAAGCACCAACCGGTCGGGGGCTCCTTCTTCCGAATGGGGCATGATTGCGTGGTGTCCGCCCACCAGCATCACAAAAAAGCGCCCGGGGTGATCCAGCTCAAACGGCAACGGAACCAACACTGGAGCATCCCCGGATGATGCCTCCGGATTCAAGTACCAGGGCGGTCTCAACACTCCCCACTCGCTGCGTCCCAGGGTCTGCACAACATGCCAGTGATGCCCCTCGCGGGCCGTTCTGCCCATCCATTCGGAGTATTCCCGGTGCGATTCGACCACCATGCTTGCAACCGCATTGGAACGCAGGATCGATGCATCCAGTTCCGCTTGGTTCGCGGACGCTCCCTTCAGCATGATCCGGGTGGGGCCGAATTCCTCATGGTAATGGAGAAATTCAATGCTTTCCGGTTTCCCTCCCTCGACCTCAAACACCAGACGGACATCCTTGAAGGATCCGGCATGGGACAAAACCACCGTGTCGGGATAGTATCCCGCCCGGTCAGCCCATTCCGGAGCGGCCTGAAACAACGTATCGCCATCGATCCGGAGAAAGACCCTGGAGCTTAGGTTCAGGACCCCGATGCGCTCGGGGACGTCATGATCAAACACCAGAGAAGCGTCCATCCGGTTGGTCAGTCGCGCTTCCAGCACAAGAAACGCCTTGCCTGAGTCTGGCTTCCGCTCATCGAGAGATTCGGCCATTCGCCAGCCTTTCAGTTCCCACCCGAGCACATTGCTGGCTTCGAGGGATACTGGCCCTACCCATATGGCCGCTGACACGGCCACCCAAATCGCGATTGTCCGCCGGATGGTGTTCACACGCTG